>Ga0209415_10006855_pt1 | contig 20109 bp, 20 predicted proteins | sample PeaSoiSIISIP2007_FD_187696 | JGI IMG/M metagenome (GOLD analysis project Ga0209415, IMG submission 187696) | Peat soil microbial communities from Weissenstadt, Germany - SII-SIP-2007 (SPAdes) (version 2) | ecosystem: Environmental > Terrestrial > Soil > Wetlands > Peat | place: Germany... | reverse complement strand
GCTGGCGGGGGAGGGCTCGAACCTCCAACATCCGGCTCCAAAGGCCGGCGTTCTGCCGATTGAACTACCCGCCAAGGCACCGATGCGCGCCGGGGCGCCGCACCGGGGATCGCATTTTCTCGGGTTCCATCCTCGCCGATCCGGCGCTCACGCCTCGATGAGCTCGATCCGGTTCCCGAAAGGATCGTCCACATAGCTCCGACGGACGCCGGGGAGCTCGTGGTCGGGACGCACCGGGTGCCCCTGGGAATCGAGAGCGGCACAGAGCGCGTCGAATCCTTCGACCACCAGCGCCGGGTGCGCCTTTCGGGCGGCCCGGAAGTCGGTGTCCACGCCGAGGTGGACGACCACGTCGCCGTTGGCGAACCAGCAGCCTCCCCGGGCGGCCAGCACCGGCGGCTTGGGCCGACGCTCCAGGCCCAGGATCCCCTGGTAGAACGCGGTGGCTTCGTCCTCGCCCCCCGCCGGCATGGCCAGCTGCACATGGTCGATGGCAACCAGCCGGTGGCCCATGGCCCACCTCCTCCAAACGGTCAGAATATCGGCGGGACCTGGAGACCGCGCTAACCTTCGCCCACTCATGGGATCGCTGATCAAGAAGCGCCGCAAGCGCATGCGCAAGAAGAAGCACAAGAAGATGTTGAAGGCCACCCGCTGGCAGCGTCGGGCCGCCGGCAAATAGCCCGGCTGGTCACTCCCCTCCCGCTCAGAAAGCGGTGACGCGCTCGGCATCCTCGAGCATCGTCGCCAGGTCCACCTCGGCGTCGTCCGTGGCGTCACCGATGGGGACGGTGAGCGGCCGCGCCCACTCGCTGGCCAACAGGGCGTCCACACCGGCGTCCCCGGTGGTGAGCAGGTTGTGCCGCTCGAGAGGGTCGCTCTCCAGGTCGTACAGCTCGAAGCCGAAGAGCCGGTCGCCGCGCCGGACGAGCGCCGGCGATCCCATCAGATTCCGGCCGAGCTCGAGCAGGGCACGGCGGGTATCGGAGGTGGAGCCCGTTGCGGGCCGCAGGTGCAGACAGGTCATCATCAGCTTGGCCGCCTGCGACCGGTAGGAGCGGACGATGGGCGCCTCGGCCAGCTGCGCCCGTAAGCGCTGGTTGCGCTCCCCGTCCTCCTGCGACATGTTCTTGCCCCGGCCCATGATGTTCAGCCGGAAGCGGTCCTTCATGTAGAGATAGCGGCGGTCCTCGCTCACCACCATCCGCTCGCCGGATGCCGTATCGATCCGCCGACCGTCCACCGCGGGGAGGGTCCCCACCCCCGCCAGGGCGAACAACGTCGGGAAGACGTCCGTGGTGCCGACGAGGGTCGACGACAGGGCGGCCGCCAGGTCGCGGCGTTGGTGCTCGGGGACCGTCGAGGGGAGATCGAAGTAGAGCGGAACCCGCAGAAGATCGTCGTGGACGCGACCGCCGTGGTGGACCCGCCCGTCGTCGTAGTCGAGCCCTTCGCCGTGGTCCGACACGACGACGCTGACGAAGTCGTCCCGGGCCCGGGCCAACTCGAGGATCTCACGGGCGCAGGACACGGCCTTCATGGCCGACGCTTGGTACGTCCTGGCCACAGCGGCACGCTCCTCCGGCGTCGTCCCGGTCCAACGGATCACCCGGTTGCGCAGGGTGCAGGCGGCGCCGGCGGTGTCGGGGAACGCCTCGTCGTAGTACTTGCTGGCGCCGGCGAGATAGTAGTCGTGCGAGATGTTCGAATGCACGAGGAGGAAGAGCGGCTTTCGCGGTCGCGCCCGACGGATGTAGCTGGCCGCCCGCCGGAAGGGTCGGGCGTGGTCGTCGAAGTACTTCCAGCGGTCGAATCCGGTGTCGAGCTTCGAGGCCGAGAGGAGCACGGTGTTGTTGACGAGCCCGACCTTGCGGTAGTCGGTCGGGAGAGCGCCCACCAGCTCGCTCGTCACCTGACCGCCGGAGTGCCAGAAGTGGTGATGGCGGGTGACGTCCATGCCGGTGATGAGGGAGGTGCACGAGGGAAGGGTCCACGGGGCGGAGGTGATGCAGGTCTGCGCCTTGAAGCACCGGTCGGATTCCTCGAGCGGGGGCGTGACGGAGTCTTCTCGCAGGGCGTCGAGCACGATCACCAGCATGTTCGTCGCGCTCACGTTCCGACCCTCCAGGTATCCGACCCCACCGCTGCAGGACGATCAGTGGCCAAGATCCGATGGAGCCGAATTCTATGGCATCGACGCGCGCCCCTCGACCGGGCCACGTCGGCTAACCCTGATGCCTGAGCTTGTGGGTGAGGCCTCGGGCCAGTGCCCGCCCGGCCGACGGGACCGACCGCCAGCCGCGCCGGCGCCGTCTGGGGCCCGCCGCCAAGGCGGCGCGCAACGTGGTGTCGCCGTAGTGGCCGGTGGGGTCGTGGAAGGCGAAACCGGTGTCCACCTTGTGGATGAGGAACTGGTTGTACGCCAGGGCGGTGACCGGGGAGCCGACCGCCTCGGCGAAGTAGACGGCGAAGGGGAAGACGAGCGACGGCTCGAAGCTCTGGTCGTGCTGCCAGACCGACCGGGTGAAATCGTCGCCGCCGAGCAGGCCACCGGGACGGACCTTCTCCCACACCCTGATCAGGTCGATCGAGATCCCGCGCAGGGTGTGGTCGGCGTCGATGTAGGCGAGATCGAGCGACCCGTCGGGGATCGAGTCGATCACCTCGGTGGTACGACCGCGCAGGACGACCCGCTTGGCCTCCCAGGGTGCGGTGCGGCCCATCGCCTTCTCGAAGATCGCCTGGAAACGGTCGTCCGGCTGGTTGGCCGGTTTGTTCCAGTCCTCCAGGTGGCGCCAGGGATCGACCATGTAGTACGTGGTGATACCCGGGCAGTCGCGCAACATGGCTTCGGCGAACCCGCCCCGGTAGACGCCGACCTCGGCGATGGTCTCGGCCCGGCGTTCGGCGATCACCCGTGTCCACACTTCGAAGCGGCTCGGCGCCTGCATGAGCCCGGCCACATCGAGATCGGCGATCATCCACGGGTCCATGCCACTCACTCCGTATGGCTCAGCGACCGGTGGTCCAGCCACGCCCGCCTGGCCGCCTCGAGCTCTTCCGGTTGGTACCACAGGTGCGTGAGGGGTGGACCGGTCCACGGCTCGGGATCGACACCCTTGTTGGTGTCGCGGATCCGGAGGTTGTCGACGTCGCGCCACCGCTGTCCGTAGATGGCGTCGAGCGAGGCGAATCGCTTGCCTATCTCGGTGTTCCCGATCGAGTGGTTGTACGAATTGCGCCCCGCCCCGCCGCAGAGCATCTCCATCCGCATCCTCGTGAACGCCTCGTCACGGTACTGCACGTGGTGGGTGACGATGCCGCCCGTGGGCTCGAGCAGGGGCGCCGGGTGCATGGTGTTGGCACTGTGGAACCCGATGATGCTCATGACGAAGGGACCGACGTCGTCGAATCTCTGCAGCGGATGCTTGAAGTGCCACTGATCGCAGAAGCGGGGAAGCACCCGCACGTAGTGTTCGCACAGCGGCTGGAACTCCAGTGGATGGAAGCCGGGGAGATACTCGGGTTTTCCGCTCGGGTAATGGTTGTAGTACGTGCTGCCCACCAGGCGGAAACGGCGATCCAGGGTCCGGAGGTACTCGGCGATGGTCATCCCGTCGGGACCTTCGGGGAACTCGTCGGCGTCGAGCCACAGCCACCAGACGTGCTCGGCGCCGCAGGCCAGCGACTCCCGGGCCACCACGCCGTTCATGAACAGCACCCGCACGTGCTCCTCGTAGACCCGTGTCGCGAAGGTCTCCGCCAAGGTGGCCCCGGCGGCCAGGGCCCGCTCCACGGTGGCATCGGTCGAGGCGTTGTCCACCAGGTAGACAGCCTCGACACCCTGGGCGAAGGCGTTGCGGACGGTGGCCTCGACGACGTCCTCCTCCATCCACGTCCCGAGGACGGCGAAGAAGCGGAAGTCGGTCAGCGGGTTCGGGTCGACCGGGTTGGGCTCGGTGGCCACCAGGCGCTGGTTGGGTCGACCGAGTGCCCGACGGACGGTGCGGCGGACGACACGGAGGGTACGGCGCGGTCGACCCACCGCCAGACATTAACACCCGCTTCCCGCGTCCCCGAGACCGGTCGCCCTATCCTGCGGTCGACGGGGGCACCGTCGCCACGGCGCGGACGGCCGCCCGTTCGCCGTCGAGGGTGAGGTACTCCCGATCGTCGAGCCCGAGCCTCTCGGGTTCCCCCTCGACGAACCACGTCGACCCGCTGCCGGCCAGCCGGGGCCGCCGCCCGCACACATCGCCGAAGTGGTCGCGCCACGCCGCGAGCCGGGGAGCCACCGCCACGGCGGCGTCCTCGAGTTCGTTCGACGCGCTCTCGTCGCCCCCCGGCCCGGCTCCGCCGGGCCCCCGGCGTGCATCCCACGCTCTGTACACCTCGTGGGTGCTCACGCTGAAAGGAGGCAGGAGCAAGACGAATCGGCGTTCCTCGAAGGGCAGGGCCTCGACCGTCTCGCCGATGCCGGTCACCCGTGCCCGGCCTCCCCGGAGGCAGAAAGCGACGTCGGCGCCCAGCCGGACGGCGACGCCCGGATCCAGAACCCGTGCCCACCGCAACACGGCGGCGGCGTCCGCCGACCCGCCCCCCAGACCGGCGCCGACGGGAATCCGCTTCACCACCTCGACCGAGGCACGCCGGCCGACGAGGGCCAGGGCGCGGGTGACCAGGTTGTCCGGCCCCGGCCCGATCGCTCCGGGAGGCAGCCCCCCCACCACCTCGTCCACGATGGAGACACCGTCGCCGGGTGCGAAGGTGAGCGAGTCGACGAGGTCCACCGTCACCATCTCGGCATCGAGCAGGTGGAAGCCGTCGTCACGGACACCGGTCACGCGCAACGACAGCGTCAGCTTGGCCGGCGCCGATGACGTCACCGACGCCCATGCCGATCCCGAGGCCGTCCGGTCCGCCTCCGCCCGGACGCCGCCCGCCGTCACCGGTCCCCCGCCGGCCCGCCGTCCAGGGCCCGGTCGCAGGCCACCAGTCTCCCCCACTCCTCCACCGACAACTGCTCGGCGCGTGCCTCGGGATCGACGGAGGCGGCGGCGAAGGCGGCCGGGTCGATCACCTCGCTCAGCGCGCCGCGCAGCATCTTGCGCCGATGGGAGAAGCCGGCGCGCACGACGGTGAACAAGCGTTCGGGTGACACCAGGGCCGGATCGACGGCTACCGAGGGGCGACGGACGATCCGGACCAGAACAGACTCCACGCGGGGGCGGGGCAGGAACACCGCCGGGGGAACGCGTCCGACCAGGGTGGTGGTGGCGTGATAGGCGACCTTGACCGACACCGCGCCGTAGACCTTCGTCCCCGGCGATGCCGCCAATCGCTCACCCACCTCGCGCTGGACCATCACGAGCATCGACGCCACCGCCGGCGCCTCCTCCAGCACCCGGACGATGACCGGGACGGCCACGTTGTACGGCAGGTTGGCCACGACGGCCCACGGCGGTCCGGCGTCGTGACCTCCGCCGAGCAATCCCGACCAGTCGAGGGTGAGGGCGTCGGCGTGCACCACGCGCACATCATGTCCCTCCACCTGCGCGGCCAGGAGGGGGATGAGGTGCTGGTCGATCTCCACCGCCGTCACCGTCGCCCCCGCCTCGGCCAGGGCCACCGTGAGGGCACCGAGCCCGGCCCCGATCTCCACCACCCGTTGACCCCGTTCGACCTGGGCCAGACGGACGATGCGACGGACGGTATTGCCGTCGACGACGAAGTTCTGGCCCAGGGCCCGACTCGGCCGAAGCCGGCGCGCCGCCATCATCTCCTGGACCTGGCTCCGGGTGAGGGGCACGCCACCATGGTGCCGCCTGGGCGACAGCACCGTCTCTCACCAGGTCAGGCGGACTCTCACCAGGTCAGGCGGACCTCGATGAGTCCCAGCGCCGGGTCGGCCAGCTCGGCGAATCCGTCGTAGGACAGGTCGATCACCCGCCCGGGATTCTGTGCCTGGCGGTCGTCCACCCGGCACTGGATCGAGCCACCGGTGAGCTCGTCGGTGATGGTGACGACGGTTCCGAACGAGAGGTACGGACTGGCGCAGTAGCCGGTCCGGGCTTCGGGATACCACGACGCCTCGCCCGCCTCCCTCGTCAGGGGTGGCGGGGGGGCCGTCGTCGTCGTCGATGTGGTGGTCGTCGTCGATGTGGTGGTCGTCGTGGTCGGCGCGACGGCGACGGCCACGGCGGCAGTCTTCGTCATCACGACCGCAGTGGTCGTGGTCGTGGTGGTGCTCGCCGCCGTCGATGGTGACTCGTCGGCCGCCAAGGCGATCGGAACCGTCCAGCGCGACACCGACGCCGCCAGCGAACCGGGCGCCAGGTGGCGCGCACGACCAACGGTTCCGGCAGCGTCGGGCCGGGCACCTGTCGATCGAGGCGATGCTCGACCCGGGGTCGCAAGCAGGAGGAGCGGTGCCACCGCCAGAGCGATACAGAGCCCCAAGCGGACGGTGGGCCGCAGCCCCCCGGCGCTTTGTGTCCTCAGAACTCCACCCTTCCTCTGCGGACAGGTCTACTGCGTCGGGATCAGCACCGAAGCTAGGGGACCTCGACGCACCCGACAAGTCGAATCGGCGTCCGACGAGTGCCAGAGATGCAGATGGCGACACGCGCCCCGAGAGATGGGCGACGAACGGGGTGCAGAGCGTGGCGATGCCGCCACCTGCTCTTCGAAGGCCGTGGAGCCGGCTTGTGGAAAACCACGGACGACCCCCCGGGAACACGACGGCCTCGACCACGGTGAGGGTTGAGAGACTCACGGCGAAGTTCTCCGGAGTGCGCCTCCGGGCCGGGAGCGACGCACGAATCGACGGCCGTGTCAGGACGTGGCGGAAGATCAGGACAATCCAAAGGCGGTGCTCGTCGCGGCGCGCGACGATGCCGCCAGTTCGGCGGACGGCATGGCCTTGACGGTGGCCACCGCGGCGCCGACGACGGAGACGAGGGCGGGCCGGTTCTCCTCGCCGCGGTGCGGAACGGGAGCGAGGAACGGTGCGTCGGTCTCGACCAGGAGACGGTCGAGCGGGCACAGGGCGGCGGCGGCGCGTACGTCGGCGGCGTTCTTGAAGGTCACGATCCCGCTGAAGGACAGGAAGGCGTCGAGGTCGAGACAGCGGCGCGCCTCGTCGGGTCCCCCGGTGAAACAGTGCATCACCACGTGCGCCGGCCGGTCGGCGCCCTCGAGGATGGCGAAGGTGTCGTCCCACGCCTCACGGGTGTGGACCACGAGCGTCAGGTTCCAGCGCTGGGCCAGGGCCACCTGGGCGGCGAACATCTCACGCTGGACCGGCCGCGACGAATGGTCGTAGTGGTAGTCGAGACCGCACTCCCCGATCGCCACCACCACGCCCGGATGGTCGGCCATGGCCTCCTCGAGGACCCGCTCCAGAGGGCCCAGGCCCTCCGAGGCGTCGTGGGGATGGAGGCCGACGGTGGCCCACGCACCGAAGTGGCCCGGCACCCCGACCACGGCGGGTGAACCGCCGGCGCCACGCACCTCGTCGACGAGGGCCACCGCCTGCCGTGACGTCTCGGCATCGGTACCCACACACACGAGGCCGACCACGCCGGCGTCAACCGCCTGCTCCACGGCCTCCATCACGGCGGCGCCACCGGGCCGGTAGGTGTCCTGGAGATGGCAGTGCGAATCGATCCACCGTCCGTCGCCGGCGGGCGCCGGCGGCGCGTGGTCGACGGTCATCCCTTGCGACGCGGGAACAGCGGCGCTCCGCGTTCGACGGTCAGTCCTCCGGGGTAGCCACCCCATGCCGCGTCCTGCGGTACCCGGGACGTGGCCGGCTCCCCGGTGAGGCCGAGCCGACGCCATATCTCGGTCGCCGTGTCGGGCATCGCCGGCCAGATGAGGAGGGCCACGATCCGCAACGCCTCCAGTGCGCTCCCGAGGACGGCGTCGACGGCGGGACCCGGCTCCGCCTTCCACGGCTCCGCCGTCTCGAGCTCGGCGTTCGTCTCACGGATCAACCGCCACGTCGCCTCCAGCGCCACATGGGGCAGCGCGTCCCCCCACGCGGCGACGACATCGGCGAGAACCTCCGAGGCGACGGCGCCCAGTCGGCTGCCGGGATCGGGCGCCGGTCCCACACCTCCGCACTTCGAGCCGACGACGGTGGAGACGCGCGCAGTCAGATTGCCGAGATTGTTGGCCAGATCGGCGTTGTACCGCGCCGTCACACCCTCGTAGGAGAAGTCGCCATCGCTCCCGAGGGGTGTGTCGCGCAACAGGTGGTACCGGAACGCATCCAGGCCGTACTCGGCCACCAGATCGGCCGGCGTGACCTGGTTCCCACCCGACTTCGACATCTTCTCCCCGGAGACGAGCAGCCAACCGGTCACCAGGAACTGCGCCGGCGGCTCGATCCCGGCGGCCATGCACATGGCCGGCCACCAGACGCAGTGGAAACGGATGATGTCCTTGCCGAGCAGGTGGTGGACGGCCGGCCACCAGGTGTCGAAACGGGCCTGATCCTCGCCGTAGCCGATGGCGGTCAGGTAGTTGATCAGCGCGTCGTACCAGACGTAGAAGACGTGACGACTGTCCCAGGGGACCTCCACCCCCCACCGCGTCGACGTCCGCGTGATCGAGATGTCCTCGAGCCCGGCCTTGATGATCCCGAGGGCCTCGTTGCGCTTGACGCTCGGGTGGATGGCGTCGGGATGGTCCTCGTACCACTGAAGCAGCCGGTCGCCGAAGGCGCTGAGCTTGAAGAAGTAGTTCTCCTCCTCGAGCACCTCGACCGGTCGGAGGTGGATGGCGCACTTCCCGTCGACGAGGTCGGACTCCTTCTTGTAGTCCTCACAGGCCACGCAGTACAGACCCTGGTAGACGCCGAGCTCGGTGTACCCGTTGTCGTGGATCGTCTGCAGGAAATGGCGCACGGCACGGTGATGCCGGGGCTCGGTGGTCCGGATGAAGTCGTCGTTGGAGATGTTGAGCGTGGCCCACGCCTCGACGAAGCGCTCGGACGTCCGGTCCACCCACTCCTGCGGACTGACTCCGTTGGACTGCGCCGCCCGGGCGATCTTGTCGCCGTGCTCATCGGTCCCGGTGAGAAAGAAGACGTCGTCACCGGCCAGTCGGTGCCAGCGGGCCAGGGCGTCGGCGGTGACGGTGGCGTACGCGTGCCCGAGATGGGGCACGTCGTTCACGTAGTAGATCGGCGTCGTCACATAGAACGGGGGCACGGCCGTAGCGTACCGACCACGACCGCCCGATCAGTCCGACCGGCGCCCTCGGCCCCGGTCCGCCGCTACCAGTTGGCCACGTGGCAGGCCCCGTGTCCGGTCCGCTCCACGTACCGCTGGTGATACGCCTCGGCCGGCCAGAACGTCGAGGCGGCCGTTACCTCGGTGACGATGGGCCGACCGAACCGCTGCTGGTGCTGCTCCAGCGACGCCTTGGCGGCGCGCTCTTGTTCGGCGTCGTGGAAGAAGACGGCCGAGCGGTACTGGGTCCCGACGTCGGGTCCCTGGCGGTTCGGCGTCGTGGGATCGTGGTGCCGCCAGAATTCCTCGAGGAGGTGCTCGTAGGAGACCACGGCCGGGTCGTAGGTGACCAGGACCGCCTCGGCGTGACCCGTCTTTCCCGAGCAGACCTCCTCGTAGGTGGGTGCGCTCTGGGAGCCACCCGTGTACCCGGAGACGACGTCGACGACGCCCGGGATCGACAAGAAGAACGCCTCGACCCCCCAGAAGCAACCGGCGGCGAAGGTGGCGAGGGCCAGCCCCTCGGGGGCGTCACCGGGCTCCACCGCCGCACCCTGGGTCTTGTCCCGACCGAAAATCGACACGTCTCACTCCTTTCGCGGAGGTCTCGGCCTAGGCCAACCGTCGTTCGGCCCCGGGCATTCCGCGTCCGCCCCCTCTACCGGTCCGGCGGATCCTCGTCCTGTCGACGCAGGGCCAGGGCGTGGTTGTAGACGTGGCGGCGCGAGACCCCGAGCTCGGCCGCCACGGCACCGGCGGCATCGCGCCAACTGGCCCCGCCGTCCACGTGACGACGCAGGGCCGCCACCACGGCGTCCTCGCCGGCCGGGGGGGCCGGCCGGGCACCGGCCAGGACCACGACCACCTCGCCGCGCACCTCCCGGGCGGCGAATTCCTGCGCCGCCCGGCCCAGGCTGCCGCGCCAGACCTCCTCGTGGAGCTTCGTCAGCTCACGGGCCACCACCACCTCCCGTTCCGGACCGCAGGCGGCGGCCAGATCGGCGAGGGTGGCCGCCAGCCGGCCGGGAGCCTCGTGGATCAGGGTGGTCCGCTCCTCGGTGGCGAGCGCCTCGAGTCGACGGCGACGGTCGCTCCCGCGACGGGCCAGGAAGCCTTCGAAGCAGAAACGGGCCGTCGGCAGACCACTCACCACCAGCGCGGTCAGCGCCGCGCTGGGCCCGGGCACGGCCGTCACCTCGGCCCCGGCGGCCACGGCGGCGGCCACCAGGCGCCCGCCGGGATCCGACACCGTCGGCGTCCCGGCGTCGCTCACCACCGCCACCGTCTCTCCCGCGGCCAGGTGGGCGAGAACCTGGGGAAGCCGCTCCACCTCATTGCGCGCGTGCACCGACAGCAGACGGCGGCCGGTGAGACCGGCGTGGGTGAGAAGGGCACGCGTCCGCCGCGTGTCCTCGCAGCACACCAGATCGGCGCGGCCCAGCATCTCCACCGCCCGCGGCGACAGGTCGCCCAGGTTTCCGATCGGGGTCGACACGATCACCAGGCGTCCGGCCCCCGGGGCCGCTGCCGCCGACGGCCCGTCGGAGGCCGTCACCGGGTGTCGTGCAGCTCGAGGCAGTCACCGGGGCGCAGGCGCCAGCGCTCGAAGGCGCCCGACTGCGCCTCCAGGACGGTCCGACACCTCCGGCGGGGAAGGGTGATGTGCCACGGTGTCAGATGGACGGTGTCGACCACGGCCAGGTCGCGGTCGAGGAAGGCGACATCGAGGGCGAAGCGCATTCCGAACGAGTGAAGGGCCCCGCTCGTATGGGGGATCACGAAAGCGCCCTCATAGCCGGAACGGCCGATCAGACCCTTGTTCCGGGCCACCAGCGAGTCGGCCATCTCGACGGCGGCCAAGACCTCGCCGTCACGCAACAGCCACATCGCCCCACAACCCTCTCGTCGCCGTCACCGTCTCACCACCGCTCACACGTTGAACCGGATCTCGAGCACGTCGCCGTCGGCGACGTGATAGTCCTTGCCCTCCAGACGGATCCGCCCGGCCGCTTTGGCCTTGGCCCAGGAACCGCACTCGAGGAGCTCGTCCCAGTGGACGACCTCGGCCCGGATGAAGCCGCGCTGGAGATCGGAGTGGATCACGCCGGCACACTCGGGCGCGGTGGCCCCCGCCCGGAAGCTCCACGCCCGCGACTCCTTGTCCCCGGTGGTGAGAAAGGTCCGTCGCCCGAGCAGGTGGTAGGCGCCCCGGGCCACGCGTGCCAGCGCCCCCTCGCCCAGACCCAGGCCCTCGAGAAGCTCGACCCGTTCGGCCAGGGGGAGCTGGGCGGTCTCCGCCTCGAGCTGGACACAGACTCCGAGGGCCTCGCCGTGACCGCCGAGCTCGTCGGCCACGGGGCCCACGAGGGCGTCGGCCTTGTCCAACTGGTCGTCGCCGAGGTTGACGACGGCCAGGACGGGCTTGTCCGTCAGGAGGAAGAAGTGACGCAGCAGTCCCCGGGTCTCGGCATCGAGCCCGGATCGGTACAGGGGCTTGCCCCCGGAGAGGATCTCGAGGGCCAGCTCCATGGCCGAGACCTCGGCGCCGAGGCTCTTGTCGAGCCGGGCCGCCTTGCGGCGTTTCTCGATCTGGGCCTCGATGGTTCCCACGTCGGCCAGGACCAGCTCCAGCTCCAAGGTGGCCAGGGCGTCGACGGGATCGGTGTCACCGGGTGCTTCGTCGCTCTCGAAGGCCCGTAGCACCAGACACAGCGCATCGACTTCGCGGATCCCGGCCAGGAAGCGGTTGCCCAGTCCCTCCCCCGTGGAGGCCCCCGGGACCAGGCCGGCGATGTCCACGACCTCCATCCCGGCGTGGACCACCTTCTTGCTGGCGCTCATCGTGGCCAACGCCTCCAGCCGGGCGTCGGGGAGGGGGGCGATGGAGACCGACGACTCGGTGGTGGTGAAGGGATGGGGCGCCACCGCCGCGCTCGCCCCCGTCAGGGCGTTGAACAAAGACGTCTTCCCGGCGTTGGGCAGACCGACCAGACCGAGACGCTCCATCGGACCCGACGCTACTCGCCCGTCCGCGGGCCCCTCGGGTGCCGGTCGGGGTCGACGGCCCCGGGACAGTAACCTTGGCCCCTATGTCGAAACGGACCAACAAGCTCAAGATCCGCGCCAAGAAGAAGGCCAACCACGGCAAGCGGCCCAACGCCGGTCGCGGCTGAGCGACGCCGGCGTCAGGGGCGCCAGGCGAGGTCCCGCTCCCGCAGGAGCCGCACCAGGCGGGTGGGCAGGTCCGAGATGATCCCGTCGACGCCCAGGTCGAGCAGACGTGCCATCTCCCTCTCGTCGTTGATGGTCCACACGTGGACGGCGAGACCCTGTCCGTGGGCCGCCTCCACGAAGCGCTCGTCCACCAGGACCTGGTCGCCGAAGACGGCGGGCACCTGCAGAGCCACGTGGGGAAGGTCGGGAAACTCCCCCCCGTGGGTCAGCGCCCGCCAGAACCCGGCGACGGCCAGTGTCCCCGCCGACGTGGACACATCCGGTGCCCAGTGCCTGAACGCATCCGAGGCGACGTCCAGGAACGAGGCCACGATGACCCGGTCCCGATGGTCGTGCCCGGCCAGCGCCGAGGCGAGGCGCTGCTCGTAGGGTTCGACGGCCGGTCCCGTCGCCTTGATGTCGAGGTTGAGCGCCACCCGCGGATGCCCGTCGAGCAGATCGAGGACCTCGTCGAGCGTGGCGATGCCGAACTCGGGGTCGTCCGGGGCCCGACCCCGGTACGGGTAGGCGTCGGGATCCAGTCCCGGGCTGACGTCGGCACCGGGGGCGAACCAGTAGGCGTTGTCGAGCGACCGGACCTCGGCCAACGTCAGCATGTGGATGGAGCCCCGTCCGTCGGTGGTCCGGTCGACGGTTCCGTCGTGACACACCACCAGATGACCGTCGGCGGTGGCGTGCACGTCGAGCTCGATACCCGTCGAGCCCCCGGCGAGGGCGCGGCGGATGGCGAAGAGGGTCGACGAGGGCGCCTCCCAGGCGCCGCCCTGGTGGGCGTAGGAGACGACGCGGCGCCCGAGCCACGGATTGCCGGGGGCGGGGCTCACGCCCGGAAACGGTAGCCTCCCGCTGTGCTCGACCACATCCTGGTGGACGTCATCTCCCAGACGCGACGCGCCCTGGAGGACGCCCTCCTGCAGCGCCAGGCCGTCGAGGAGCGCTTCCAGGTGGACGTGTTCCTCGGCGACGTCTCGTGGGAGACCTCGTACTCCCTTCCCGGCGAGGAGTCGCCCCCCCGGGTGCGGGCCGACGTCTCGGTGGACTGGCCCACATGGAGCCAGAGCGCCTACCGGTCCTGGTCCATCGGCGAACCCCCGGAGGACCTTCCCGAGGTGGTGGTGGAGATCACGCTCCGGCTCCAGCGCCTCTCGTCGATGCCCGACCTCGACGTCGTCCTGGCCTGTCTGCCCGAGGAGAGCCCCCCCATCGGCACCGACACCCTGGTCCGGGGCGCTCCCGTCGTCGAACAGGTCCACGAGCCCGGTCGGGCCGGTCCCCGGTTCGCCGTGGAGACGTCCTACCAGGGCACCATCCGGCTGGACGAAACCGCCCTCGAAGACACCTCGAGCCTGGCCGCCCCGGCCGGTCAGCTGGCCCGATGGGTGGCATCGGTCCTCGTCCGCCTGGGTGACCTCCGCCTGGCCTACCTGCCCCCCGACCCGGCCCCGGCCGACGACGGCCACTGATCGGGGCGCCGGCTCCCCCGCCCCCGCGCTCTCGCGGGCTCACCCGGCCGCGGTTCAGGACAGGCCGGCCTCTTCGACCAGCAGACGGAGGTCGGCCTGGGGGCGCGCCCCCAGGTGGGAGATGACCTCCCCGGCGCACAGCCCGGCCAGTCGGCCACAGCTCTCGGGGTCGTACCCGTGGGTGAGCCCGTAGAGGAAGCCGGCGGCGTAGAGGTCGCCGGCGCCGGTGGTGTCGACCACCCGGTCCACGGGCTCGGCCGCCACGGCCACCGGTCCGGAGGCGGCCACCACCACCGAACCGGCCGCACCCCGGGTCAGCGCGGCCAACAGTCCCGTCTCCTCGACGGCCGTCACGGCGTCGTCGAAGGTGGCGGCACCGAACAGCAGCATCACCTCCTCCTCGTTGGCGAACAGCACGTCGATCTCCCCGTGGAGCAGATCGAGGAACTCGCCGCGGTGCCGGCTCACGCAGAAGGGGTCGGAGAGGCTGAGGGCCACCAGGGCGTCGGCCGAGTGGGCCACCTCCATGGCCCGGCGCAGGGCCTTCTTGGCCGGCGGCTGGTCCCAGAGGTACCCCTCGAGGTAGACGATCCGGCCCCGGGCCAGCAGGTCCTCGTCGAGGTCGTCGGGACCGAGGGCGGAGGCCACCCCGAGGTGGGTGGCCATCGTCCTCTCACCGTCCTCGGTGACGAGCACCAGGCAGTGCCCGGTGGCCTGCCCGGTGCCGGCACCGCCGGTCAGCGGAACGCTCGAGATGTGACCGTCGGCCACGCCGACGGCGGCGATGTCGTGGAGGAACGTGGCGCCGAACTCGTCGTCGGCCACCTTCCCGATGTACCCGACCCGGCCCCCCAGGACGGCCACACCGACGGCGGTGTTGGCGGCGGAGCCCCCCGACACCTCGACACCGGCCCCCATCCCGCTGTAGACGGCGGTGGAGCGGGCGAGATCGACGAGCTCCATGCTCCCCTTGACCAGCCCGAGCCGCTCGAGGTCGTCGTCGGTGGCCCGGGCCAGCACGTCGACCAGGGCGTTGCCCACGGCCACGACGTCGAGAAGCCCGCCGTCCTCGGTCCCGCCGCTGATCTCCTCGTCGGTGTCGGACACGGACCAGGAAACTACTGCCCGTCGCCGCCACCCTCGTCACCGGCGGCGCAAGCGCCGCGGGGAGGCGTTGGTAGCGTGCACCGTGATGAGCACTCCCGGGGCCTCGACCAGCACCGATCCCTCCGCCGCGCACCGGCTTCCCTACACGGTGGAACCGTCGCGTTACGAGATCCGGCTCGCTCCCGATCTCGAGGCGGCCGCCTTCTCCGGGGACGTCCGCATCGAGGCCGCCGCCCATGACCGGGTCACCTCCATCGCTCTCCACGGCGCCGAGCTGGCCGTCACCTCGGCCGAGATCACGAGCGACGGCACGGTCGTCGCCGCCACGGCGGCGGTCGACGAGGAGGCCGAACGGATCCTCCTCACCCCGGCCCGGCCGGTCGGCCCCGGACCGCTGTCCATTGCCATCGCCTTCACGGGAATCCTGAACGACAAGTTGCACGGCTTCTACCGTTCGACCTACACCGACGCGGCAGGGGCCGACCACGCGTTGGCCACCACCCAGTTCGAGGCCACCGACGCCCGCCGGGCCTTCCCGTGCTTCGACGAGCCCGATCGCAAGGCCGTCTTCAGCGTGACCCTCGACGTCCCTCCCGGTCTCGACGCCTTCTCCAACGCGCCGGTGCTCTCACAGTCGCCGCTCCCCGCCGACGGGCGCCGTGTCCGCTTCGCCGACACCATGGTGATGTCGACGTACCTCGTCGCCTTCGTCGTCGGGGAGCTGGTGGCCACCGAGCCGGTCGACGTCGACGGCACCCCGGTCCGGATCGTCCACGTCCCGGGCAAACAGGACATGACGGCGTTCGCCCTGGAGGTCGCCGCCCACGCCCTGCGCTTCTTCACCGACTGGTTCGGCATCGCCTACCCGGCCGCGAAGCTCGACCTCCTCGCCATCCCCGACTTCGCCTTCGGGGCCATGGAGAACCTGGGCTGCGTGACCTTCCGCGAGGCGCTCCTGCTCGTCGACCCGGCGCGTGCCTCACGACTCGAGCTCGAGCGGATCGCCGACGTCATCGCCCACGAGATCGCCCACATGTGGTTCGGCGACCTCGTCACCATGAAATGGTGGAACGGCATCTGGCTGAACGAGGCCTTCGCCACCTTGATGGAGCTCCTCTGCGTCGACGCCCTCCGCCCCGAATGGCGGCGGTGGGTCAGCTTCGGCATGGAACGCGACCTGGCCATGGCCACCGACGCGCTCCACACCACGCGACCCGTCGAGTACCCCGTCGGGCCCCCCGACGAGGCCCAGGGCATGTTCGACGTCCTCACCTACCAGAAGGGGGCGAGCGTCCTCCGCATGCTCGAGCGCTACCTCGGGGAGGAGCCGTTTCGCGCCGGCATCCGCCGCTACCTCGAGTCCCACCGGTTCGCCAACACCGAGACCTCCGACCTCTGGGACGCCATCGAGGCGGCCAGCGGCGAGCCGGTCCGCGGCATCATGGACACCTGGATCCTCCAGGGAGGCTTCCCGCTCGTCACCGTGGGCGACACGGCCGGCCCCGACGGGTCCCTCCTCACCTTGACCCAGGAGCCCTTCTCCTTCGCCGATCCGGCCGGCCCGAGCTCCATCGGGTCGGACTGGAAGATCCCCGTCCTCGTCCGCTCCACCGGCGGCGCCGAGAGACGGGTCCTGCTCGGGACCGATCCCGCGACCGTCGCCCTCGACCAGAAGAGCGACGACGACGTGGCCGTCGTGAACGCCGGCGCATCGGGTTACTACCGGGTCCGCTACCCGGCGGCGCACCTCGGCCGGCTGGCCGGCCGGCTCGGCACGCTCGACGCCTCCGAGCGCTTCATGATCCTCGGCGACACCTGGTCCGCGGTGGTGGCCGGCCGGGCCGAGCTCGAGGACTTCCTCCGCCTGGCCGAGGCCCTCGACGACGAGGTGGACCCCGACGTCTGGGGCCACGTGAGCGGCGCGCTCCGCTTCCTCGACCACACCGTCGACGACGCCACCCGCCCGGTCCTCGCCGCCTACACCCGGGCGCTCATGGCGGCGCCCTTCTCCCGCCTCGGCTGGCAGGCCCCGGCCGGCGAGGACGAGCGCACGGCCACCTTGCGCGCCCAGCTCCTCGGCATGCTCGGCACCGTGGGCCAGGACGGAGCCGTCCGCAGCCGGTGCGCCGCGCTCCACGCCGACGCCGTCGCCGGCGGTGCCGATCTCGATCCCGACCTGGCCTCCACCATCGTCACGGTGGCGGCCACGGCCGGCGGTCCCGCCGAGTTCGACACCTTCCTCGAGCTCTACCGTCATCCGGCGACCCCCCAGGCGGAGTCCCGCTACCTCTACAGCCTCACCGCCTTCCGCGACCCCGCGCTGGCGGCGCGCGTCTTCGAGATGGCCCGCACCGAGGTCCGCACCCAGAACGCCCCCTTCGTGGTCCAGCAACTCCTGGCCCATCGCGATCACGGCCCGACCACCTGGAGGCGCGTCCGCCAGGACTGGGACGACCTGATGGCGCGGTTCCCGGCCAACATCGTCCCGCGGATGCTCGACGGTGTCCGCCTGCTCTGCCGCGACCCCGCCCTGGCCGACGACGTCCGGACCTTCATCGGCACCCATCCCGTCCCGAGCGGCCAGCGCACCGTGGACCAGATCGTCGAGCGCCTGGGCGTCAACGAGGCGTTCGTGGCCCGCCTCGGGAAAGCGGCCACCGTCCTGAGCGCAGCAATCGACCGTCGCTCCGGCTGAGCGGTGCCGTCGCCGACCGCCGACCATGGACCTGAGCGTCGTCGCGGTCACCTTCGGCATCATCTTCGTGGCCGAACTCCCGGACAAGACCATGATCGCCACCATCGTCCTGGCCAGCCGGCACCGGCCCGTGGCCGTCTGGACGGGGGCGGCCGCCGCCATGCTGGTCAACAGCGCCGTGGCCGTCCTCGCCGGTCGCCTCATCCAGCTCCTGCCCCACCGGGCCGTCCAGGCCGTCGTCGCCGCGCTGTTCGCGGCAGGCTCTCTCTATCTCCTCCTCACTACCGAGGCCTCGGCCGAAAACAAGGGTGAGGACGAGGCCCGCCGCGGATGGCGCGACCGCAACGTCACCCTCACCGCCTTCGCCGTGATCATCGTGGCCGAGCTCGGGGACCTGACCCAGATCCTGACGGCCAACCTGGCCGCCCACTACCGCCAGCCCTGGTCGGTCTTCGTCGGCGCCTCCGCCGCGCTGGTCGTCGTCGTGGGCATCGGTGTCATCGGGGGGCGGGCGCTGCTGCGGGTCCTTCCCCTCGGCGTCATCCGCAAGTTCGCCGGCACCCTCCTGGCCGGATTCGCCGTCTACACCGCCGTCTCGGCGGCCCGAGGATGAGGAGCGACCCGCCGATGTCAGACCCTTCCCTGTCCCACCCACCGACGACCGCACCCTCACCGGTGCGCTCGGGGCGGGTCGAGGACCTCATCGTCCTGGCCCGTTCGGCCAAGGGCTTCATGCCCGACGACGAGGGCCTCGCCCTCCTCGACGCCGCCGCCCGCGCCGCCGCGGCCAACCCGGCGGGGGCCACCCTGATGGAGATCGGCGCCTGGTGCGGCAAATCGACGGTCTACCTGGGAGCGGCGGCCGAGGCCGGCGGGGCCGTCCTGTTCAGCCTGGACCACCACCACGGGTCGGAGGAGAACCAACCGGGCTGGGACCACCACGACCACGACGTCGTCGACCCCACCACGGGCCGCATCGACACCCTGCCGTTCTGGCGCCGGACGGTCGACGGGGCCGGGCTCGGGGCCTGCGTCGTCGGTCTGGTGGGCGACTCCCCCACCATCGCCTCACGGTGGCGGACCCCTCTCGACCTGTGCTTCATCGACGGCGGCCACGGGTCCGAGCCGGCGTGGGCCGACTTCACCGGGTGGGCCCCCCACGTGGCGGTGGGCCGGTGGCTGGCCATCCACGACGTCTTCCCCGACCCCGCCGACGGGGGCCGGCCCCCCTACGAGCTGTGGAGCGCGGCGCTGGCGTCGGGTGAATTCCGTGAGGACGGCGAGTGCGGTTCGCTCCGTGTCCTGCGGCGCGTCGCCCCTCCGGGCCCCGCTCTCAGGGACGCCGGCTCTCGGGAGGCGGGGCGGTGAGGTCCAGCCCGCGGGGCAGCGATTCCCCCCGGAACAGTCCGGCCGCCGGCGAGGCGTCGGCCAGCGCGTCGGCGGCCAGGATGATGGCCGCCGCCGTGTACGTGGTCCGCTCGGAGAAGGGGAACGTCTCGCGCCCGGGATGGACGATCCCGGTCCAGTAGGAGCCGTCGTCGCAGCGGTGCGCCTGGGCCCAGGTGAACAGGGCCAAGGCGTCGGCCCGCCGTCCCACGGCGTCGAGGGCGAGGACGCACTCGGCCGTCTCGGCGGCGGTCACCCACTGATTGGTCGACACGCACCGCACCCCGAGCCCGTCCATCACGAACGTGTCCCACCACCTCTCCATCCGGGCGGTCGCCGGCGCCCCCTCGAGGGCGCCCGACAGCACCGGGTAGTACCAGTCCATGGCGAAGTCGTCCTTGGGCTCGAAGACGTCCGGCGTGACGGCGATGGCATGGGCCAGCCGGCCCGCCGCCAGCTCCCAGTCGGGCCGCTCCCGACCGAGGGCCTCGGCGCACGCCACCCCGCAGCGCAGCGCGTGGTAGATCGACGACGACCCCGTCAGCAGCGGGTACCGCCCCGGTCGACCGTCGGGGTCCACCGACCACAGCACGGTCCCGTCCTCGGTCTGCCACTTGAGCACGAAGGTCAGCGCCCGGTCGATCATCGGCCACATCCCGGCCAGCACCGAGGTGTCGCCCGTCACCCGGAAGTGGTGCCAGCCGCCGGTGGCCACGTAGGCGCAGACGTTGGTGTCGAGGCGCGGGTCCTTCACCCCCGCCCCCGGCAGGTAGTAGTTGAACCACGAACCGTCGGGCAGCTGGCTGTCGGCCAACCACTGGTAGGCCCGCAGGGCCTCCTTGTGGAAACCCCCGATCGTCAGCCCCATGGCCGCCTCGACGTGGTTCCAGGGATCGCAGTGCCCACCCTCGGACCACGGGATCATCCCGTCGTGGCGCTGGACGGCGGCGATCGAGGCGGCCGTCTCCTCCACCTCCGACGCCGT
>Ga0209415_10006854_pt1 | contig 20110 bp, 22 predicted proteins | sample PeaSoiSIISIP2007_FD_187696 | JGI IMG/M metagenome (GOLD analysis project Ga0209415, IMG submission 187696) | Peat soil microbial communities from Weissenstadt, Germany - SII-SIP-2007 (SPAdes) (version 2) | ecosystem: Environmental > Terrestrial > Soil > Wetlands > Peat | place: Germany... | reverse complement strand
CCGATCCGGTGGCGACCCAGGCGACGAGCTTGGCCGCGATCAGCAGCGCCGCCACCGCGACCGCCGCCGAGGTCGCCAGACGCATCATGCGGCCGCGCGCGTCGCCCGCGACTAGGGGAACAGAAATTCGATCCGCCATCCTTCCGCACCTTCCTGCGCGCGCAAGTATAGGATTCGCTCATGAAGGCGAAAAGGACGGTCCCGCCAGAATTCGATGCGAACGGGTCGCAACCTGAAGCCTGACCAGTGGGGCGGTCGCGGCACTTTGCCGATGGCATAGCGCGCCGCGGTGGCCGCCACCCGCTTCTCGAGCTCGAAACGGCCGTCCATCGGCCGCGACTGCGCCGAGGCCCAGGCGCCGATCTGCGATTCGCGGGGGCGCGAGGCGAAATACGCGTCGGCCTCTGCAGCGGAAACCGGGGCGACCGAGCCATCGATGCGCACTTGGCGGCGCAGGCTCTTCCAATGGAATAACAGTGCCGCCTGGGGGTTGGCCGCCAATTCCTCGCCTTTGCGGCTTTCCAGGTTGGTGTAGAAGACGAAGCCGCGCGCATCGGCGCCCTTGAGCAGTACCATGCGTACCGAGGGGCGTCCGTCGGCGGTCGCGGTCGCTAGCGCCATCCCATTGGGATCGTTTGGCTCTTCCTTCTCGGCCTCGGCGAACCATTGGTGAAAAAGCGCGATCGGGTCCTTGCCGGGATCGGTCATCTCTTCCATATTCCATTACGGCCGGCGGGGCGGATGGCGGCTCCTGCGGCCGATGTTACGGATGCTGCCCGGCCACGGAAATGTCGCATTCGGCAGTTACATGATGGCGTTTCGGCGGTGATGAAACCAGTGTCGATTAATTGCGAGAAGAGAAAATGAACAAGTTCGCAGTCAAACTCACGGCGTTGGCCATGGCGGCCTCGCTGGCCGCTGGTTGCTCCCAGAATACCGGTCCGAACGAGGCCGGCGGCACGCTCGTCGGCGCCGCGGCCGGCGGCTTGATCGGATCCCAGTTCGGCAGCGGCTCGGGCAAGCTGGCCGCGACGGGCATCGGCGTTCTGCTGGGCGGACTGCTCGGCAACAAGATCGGCAAGCAGATGGACGACGAGGACAAGCGCCGCGCGATGGCGGCCCAGAACGCGGCCTATGGGGCTCCGATCGGCCAGCAGATCGTGTGGAACAATCCCAACAACGACCATAGCGGCTCGATCGTGCCGACCCGGGAAGGCACCGACGCGGCAGGCAACCAGTGTCGCGAGTTCCAGACCACCGTGACGATCGGCGGCCAGGCGCAGCAGGCCTATGGCCAAGCCTGCCGCCAGCCGGACGGAAGCTGGAAAGTCGTCCAATAATCGCCTATCCCTGAAGGCGCGGGAAGCGGCGGCGTCTGCCTGGGGGTGGGCGCCCGCTCTCGTCGCGTGGGAGTGCGGGCATTGGATGATCTCTACAAGATCCTGGGCGTTCCCCGGGATGCCACCCAGGAGCAGATCAAGAGCGCCTATCGCAAACTGGCGCGCGGCCTGCACCCCGATCTGCATCCCGGCGACCGCCAGGCCGAAGAGCGGTTCAAGCGCGTCGGCTCCGCCAACGACATCCTGTCCGACCCCGCGAAGCGCGCCCGTTACGACGCCGGCGAGATCGACGCCTCGGGCACCGAGCGGCCGCGTGCTCAGGCCGGCGCCGGCGCTGGGGCCGGGCGGTATTCAGAGGGCTTCTCGTTCGGCGAGGACGCCAACGACATTCTGTCCGAACTGTTGCGCCGGCGGACCCAGGGACGCCGCGGTTTCGGCTTCGGTTTCGGCGATGGCGCGGACGAATCGGTGCGCGGGGCCGATACCCACTACCTGCTGCGCGTCACCCTGGCCGAGGCCGCGCTGGGCACCACCAAGCGTATCGCCCTGGCCTCGGGCAAGAGTCTCGATGTGAAGGTCCCGCCCGGCACCGACGAGGGTTCGGTGCTGCGTCTCAAGGGGCAGGGCGGCGTCGGCTTCGGCAGAGGAGCGGCGGGCGATGCGCTGATCGAAGTCAAGATCGAACCGCATCCCCTGTTCACGCGCGAAGGAGCCGATTTGCATATGACCCTGCCCGTCACGCTCGGCGAGGCCGCGCTGGGCGCCAAGGTCACCGTGCCGACGATCGAAGGCAAGGTGGCGCTGACGATTCCGGCCGGCTCGAACAGCGGCACCGTGCTCCGGCTCAAGGGCAAAGGCGTGGCCAAGGGCCGCGGCCGCGGCGACCAGCTTGTTACGCTGCGCGTAATGCTGCCCGAGCATATCGACTCCGAGTTGGAAGCGTTCCTGCGGCGCTGGTCCGAGGCTCATTTCTACGATGTGCGCGGCCGCATGCGTGACTCGACCTAGGCGCTTTTCGCGCGTCCCTCGACCAATTCGCGCAACGGGAAACGCAGGGACGCCCCCTGCGCCCTCGCGGCGCCGGCGATGAGCGCTTCGACGCGCGCGAATTCGGACGCCGCTTCGCCTTGCTCCAGCGCGACGAGACCGAGCTCCAGCGTCCGCAACAGGTCGGCCAGAGTGGCGCGATCGAACGCCTCGCCGCAGGCAAAGCGGTTGCCGGGCAGACGCCGCACCAGCCCTGCGGCGGCGAGCCGGCGCAGGGTTTCGACCACCGGTCGCTCGCCCTCGCGCGTCAGTTCGGCAAGCGCCTCGACCCCCAGCCCGTTCGCCGCTTGGCCGGCTTCGTCGAGCAGCGCCTCGAGCGCGACTAGGGCCAGCGTCAGCTGGCGGCGCGGCGGCAGCGGGCCCGACCCGTCGAGCCGGCCGCGGCGCCGTTCCGGCAGGGCCGCCGCGATTTCGGCGCCGAACAGCACGGCGGCCCAGGACAGGTAGACCCAGGCGAGGAAGATTGGCACCGCTGCCATCGCGCCGTAGACCGGCCGGTAGGCGCTCCACAGGGTGACGTAGAGTTCGAATCCCTTGCGCAGGGCCAGTAGCAGGAAAGCCGAGACCACGGCGCCGGATGCCGCGTCGGCCGGACGCACGCGGCGGTTGGGCGCCACCAGGAACAGGATCGTGAAGGCGACCGTCATGATCGCCAGGGGAGTCACCGCGCCCAGCACGTCGCGCAAGTCGGCGGTGGCCTCGCGGCCGGCCCAGTGATGCATGGAGCGCACCCAGGGCAGCAACGAGAACCAGCCCGTCATCGTCAGGCTGACCCCCGCGAGCAACGGCCCGACCGTGAGGGCGCCCCAATACACCACCAGGCGCGACCAGGGAGCGCGCAGGTGGGGAACGCGGAAGATTCGGTTGAGCGCCGCCTCGATTGCCACCAGAAGCATCACGGCGGTGGCCACCAGCCCCGCCAGACCGAACAGGGTGAGCCGGCCGGCGTTGGCGGCGAAGCGGCCGACATAGATCTCGACCTGCTCGCCGACCTGCGGAACGAGGTCGCGGAACAATGCCTCGAGCAACTCCCGGCGCATCGTTTCGAAACCCGGGAAGGCCGCCAGCAGGGCCAGCACGATGGCGAGCAACGGCACCATCGAGAGCAACGACGTGTAGGCGAGCGAGGACGCCATGTCGAGCGCCTCGTCGCCCCAATAGCGGCGCAGGACGTACCCCAGGAAGCCGCCCGCCGGAAGTCGTTTCTCATTGTCCGTCAGGACCATACGCGCAAACCCGAGGGCCGTGCCGCGCGTCCGTGCCGGCGCCGTGCCCGCCTTTGACCATACAATGCTTTCGTGTAGGATGCGCGCGCTTCGCCGGGCGAGTTTGGGCTCCCCGCGCCGCCCTGGGACAGGACTTCCGAGAGAGGACCGCATGACCGCACCCGCCGCTCTGCTCGCCGGCAAGCGAGGTTTGGTCATGGGCGTGGCCAACGAGCGTTCGATCGCCTGGGGCATCGCCAAGGCGGCCGCCGAGCACGGTGCGCGGCTCGGATTCACCTTTCAGGGCGAGATCTTCGAGAAGCGCGTGCGCCCGCTGGCCGAGAGCGTCGGCGCCGATCTGGTGCTCGACTGCGACGTCACCAGCGATGCGAGCCTCGACGCCCTGTTCGCCGCCACCGCCGGCAAATGGGGCGGACTCGACTTCGTGCTCCACGCCATCGCCTACTCCGACAAGGAGGAGTTGAAGGGCAGCTATATCGACACCTCGGCCGAGAACTTCAGCCGCACCATGCTGATCTCCTGCTACTCGTTCACGGCGGTGGCTAGGCGGGCCGTGGCGCTGATGCAAGACGGTGGCAGCCTTTTGACCATGACCTACTACGGCGCCGAGCGCGTGATGCCGCATTACAATGTGATGGGTGTGGCCAAGGCCGGGCTCGAGGCGAGCGTGCGCTATCTGGCGATGGACCTCGGCGGGCGCAACATCCGCGTCAACGCCATTTCGGCCGGACCGATCAAGACGCTGGCGGCGTCGGGCATCGGCGACTTCCGCTACATCCTCAAATGGAACCAGTACAACTCGCCGCTCAGGCGCAACGTGACGCTCGAAGACATCGCCGGCGCCGGCCTTTACCTGCTGTCCGACCTGTCGTCCGGCGTATCGGGCGAGGTGCATCATGTCGATTGCGGCTATCATGTGGTCGGCATGAAGGCCAAGGACGCGCCCGACATTTCCGCGGTGCCGTAGGGCGTCGCCCGGAATTATGTCCGCCAATACCTTCGGCACGCTGTTCCGCTTCACCACCTTCGGCGAAAGCCACGGGCCGGCGATTGGCGTGGTGGTGGACGGCGCGCCGCCCCTGATTCCCCTTTCCGAGTCCGACATCCAGCCCTGGCTCGATCGGCGCAAGCCGGGCCAGTCGCGTCACACTTCGCAGCGCCACGAGGCCGACGCCGTGCGCATCCTGTCGGGCACGTTCGAGGGCAAGACCACGGGCACGCCGATCGCCATGCTTATCGAGAATACCGACGCGCGCTCGAAGGACTATGCCGACACCGCCGAGCTGTTCCGGCCCGGTCATGCCGACTACACCTATCAGGCCAAGTACGGCATTCGCGACTGGCGCGGCGGCGGGCGCCAGTCGGCGCGCGAGACGGCGATGCGCGTGGCCGCCGGTGCGGTGGCGCGCAAGGTGCTCAATGCGCTGCTGCCCTCGGGCGCGACCATCCGCGGCGCCATGGTGCAGATGGGTCCGCACGGGATCGACCGCGCGCGCTGGGACTGGGAAGAGATCGAGCGCAACCCCTTCTGGTGCCCCGACGCCGCCGCTGCGGCCAAGTGGGAAGGCTTCCTTGACGAGGTGCGCAAGGCCGGTTCATCGACCGGCGGCGTCATCGAAGTGGTGGCCGAAGGCATTCCCGTCGGCCTGGGCGCGCCGCTGTACGGCAAGCTCGACGCCGACATCGCCGGCGCACTGATGAGCATCAACGCCGTCAAGGGCGTCGAAATCGGCGCCGGGTTCGCCGCCGCCGCGCTGTCGGGCGAGAGCAACGCCGACGAAATGCGCGCCGGCCCGAGCGGTAAGCCGCTGTTCCTGTCGAACAACGCGGGCGGCATCCTGGGCGGCATCTCGACCGGGCAGCCGATCGTGGCGCGCATGGCGGTGAAGCCGACCAGCTCGATCCTTGCGCCGCGCCGCACCATCGACCGCGCCGGCAACGACGCCGAGATCAGCACGAAGGGCCGGCACGATCCCTGCGTCGCGATCCGCGGCACGCCGGTGGCCGAGGCGATGCTCGCCACCGTTCTCGCCGACCATCTTCTGCGCCACCGCGCGCAGTGCGGCCTATAGCGCATAGGCACCTCGCAAGCGGCGGCCTGCTGGCGCTAATTCGCCGACGGCACCCTGATGCGCGGCGGCAAATGATCGTATATAATGCGCCGCATGGCTCGCACGGTTCCAGGCTCGAAGACTTCCGCGCTGTCTCTTTCGACAGCGATGAAAGAGGGCAAAGTGCAAGTGTCGGTCCATCACGAGGGCAAGCACGACGCGCCCGCCCTCGAGGCGCGGGCCGTCACTGCCGTCGTCAAACCGACCGTCAAACCGCAACCGAAAACCAGCCACACGGGGCCCAGGCCGTTCCGCGGCCAGGCGCGCGGATCGTAGCGCCGCGTGCAAGGCCGGCACAAACCGCCGCCCCGATCCACTGGATTTCTCGCCTCACGTCCCCGGCGCGGCAAAACTGGTCGGCGCTGGATCGATCTCGCGCGGCGGCGCGTCGTGCGCCACTTCGCGCATGGCGTAGCCGCGCTCGGCGATGCCGTCGGCCAGGAGGCGGAACAGCCCGTCGACCCCGGCGAAACCTGCGGGGTCGGTCAGCGCCGCCGGCGAGAAATCGCGCGGTGTTCTCTTCGCCAGCACGGCAGCCAGCGCGGCGGCGTCGTAACCCAGCGAGGCGATGCGCGGCGGTTTGGCCCCGAAGGATTTGGCGTAGCGCTCCTCGAAGGCCGCGTGATTGGCGACCGGCGGCGCCGGGTACCAGCCGCCCGCGAGCGCCGGCTCGGAGCCCGGGTTGGCGTCGTCCCACAACATGGTGCCGAGCAGCTTGACCCGCGTCGGGTCGACCCCGAGCAGCGGCAGCGAGGCGGCCACTTGGCGCAGACGCGCGCCCTCGTCGGGCAGCAGCAGCGCGTCGAAGCCCACCTCGCCGGGATCGGCCGGATCGCTCCGGATCAGGCGCTTGATCGGCCCGGCCACGTCGCTCGCCGCCTCGTCGTAATATTGCACGCCCGCAACGGACACACCGAGCGCGGGCGCGCCATCGGCGACCTCGGCCGCCACCCGCTGGCCGTATTCGTTGGCAGGCGCAAGAATGGCCAGTCGGTGCCGCCCGCGCTGCGCGGCGAAGGCGACCGCGCGCAGCGCCTGCGGTCCCGGCAGGAAGCCCAGCACGTAGACGCCCGTGCCGGCCGCGGCGCGGTCAGCCGAGAGAGCGATCATCGCCACGCCCGCCTGGCGCGCGTAGGGCGCGGCGGCCTTCACTTCGGCCGAGAACACCGGCCCGAGCACGATGTCGGGCGAGTTGGCTAGCGCCTGCTGGATCGCGGCCACCGCGCCTTCCGGCGTACCCTTGGTGTCGTAGGGCAGCAGCGTGAACTTCGTGTCGGCGATCTCGAACAGCGCGAGTTGGGCGGCGTTGAACAGCGGGGCGCCGGTCAGCGCCGCCGGGCCGGTCAGCGGCAGCAGCAGCGCGGCGGTGCCGTAGGGCTTGGGCGGCGGAGGCGCGGGCGGAGCAACCGGTTCCTGGGTCACCGCCGGCTGCGGCGCCGCCTCGGGAGCGGGCGGGGCGGGCGCCGGTGCTTGCTCGGCCTGCGCCGGAGGGGCGGCCGAGGGCTTGGTCGCCGTGGAAACCGATGGTATGGGTGTGCAGTCGGCGAGCGCGACCAGCAGTGCCAGCGCGAGCACGATCCAGGGCGGGCGCGATGCGGCGTGACGCAAATTCCGACTCCGGAGCGGCCTCTCGGATGGTTTCCAGGTCGCAGGTCGAGGCCGCCGCCAAGCCTAGCGAGCGCCTCCCGACAAGTAAACCGGCACCGGGCCTACACCTCGTCGCTACGCCGATCGGCAATTTGGGCGATATCAGCCGGCGCGCCGCTGCCACGCTGGCGGGCGCCGATCTGGTCGCCTGCGAGGACACGCGGGTGACCGGCAAGCTGCTGTCGCTGCTCGGCATCGAAGCCAGGCTGACGCCCTACCACGAGCACAATGCCGAGCGCGCGCGGCCAGCGATCCTGGCTCGGCTGCGCGCGGGCGCCGTTGTGGCGCTGGTCAGCGACGCCGGCACGCCTTTGCTGTCCGATCCCGGCTACCGGTTGGTGCGCGCCTGCCTCGCCGAGGGAATCGCCGTTACCAGCGTGCCGGGACCCTCGGCCCTGCTCCCGGCGTTGCAGCTTTCCGGCCTGCCCTGCGACCGGTTCCTGTTCGCCGGCTTCCTGCCCGTCAAAACGGTGGCGCGCAACAAGGCGCTGGCCGAGATCGGTACCGCGTCCTCCACCCTCGTGTTCTACGAATCGCCGCAACGGTTGGCCGCCTCGCTGGCCGACATGGCGGCAGTGCTCGGCGCGCGCGACGCCGCCGTGGCGCGCGAACTGACCAAGCTGCATGAAGAGGTGCGCCGCGGACCGCTCGCGGAACTTGCGTCGCACTACGCCAAGGCGGGGCCTCCCAAGGGCGAAGTGGTGGTGGTGGTGGGGCCGCCGGGCGCCGTGCCGCCGCCCGAGGGTGCCGAGCTGGACGCGCTGCTGGCCGCGGCTCTTGCGACCGCCGGAGTGGCCGAGGCCGCTTCCCGGGTCGCTGCCGCCACGGGATTGCCCCGGCGGCAGCTCTATGCGCGCGCACTGGTTGTGGCGAAGGACCGCCGTCGATGATGCGCCCGCATGCCGCTGCCGGCCGCAAGGGCGGCGCGCGCCGGATGCGGGGCCGGCGGGCGCGGCGGCTGGGCCGCTGGGCCGAGCTCGTGTGCGCGATCAGTCTTGGCCTGCGCGGCTGGCGCATCCTGGCGCGCGGCGCCACGCTGGGACGCGGCACTGGCGCGGGGGAAATCGACATCGTGGCGCGCAAGGGAGCGCTGGTCGCTTTCATCGAAGTCAAGGCGCGGCCTACGCTCGACGAGGCCGCGGGGGCGATCGCCCCGGCCCAGCGCGAACGGCTGGTGCGCGCCGCTTCCGCATTCGTGGCGCGGCGGCCCGAGCTCGCCCAATGCGGCCTGCGCTTCGACGCCATGCTGGTGGCGCCCTGGCGCGCGCCGCGCCACGTGAAGGACGCATGGCGCGCGGACGCGTGAGCCGCTAAAATGCCGCCGCTTCGCGCAATTCTCGGAGGTGCCCGCTCGTGACGCGCATTCTAGCGATCCTGGTGACAATTTCATCCGCCGCCCTCGCCACCGCCTGCGACCCGATAACCGGCGCGGTGGTGGGCGCCGGCGCCGAGGTGGGCGTGGCGGCCGGCGAGGAGCGCGGCGTCGGCGGCGCGGTGACCGACATCAAGATCCAGACCGAAATCGATCGGCTGTATCTCGACGCAGGCGGCAAGATCTTCCGCGACATCGGCGTCACCGTAAGCGAAAGCCGCGTCGACCTCACCGGCAAGGTCGAGAAACCGGAGGAGCGGGTCGAGGCGGTGCGTCTGGCCTGGCAGGCTTCGGGCGTGCGCCAGGTGATCGACGACATTCAGGTCACCGACCAGTCGGGCCTCGTCGATTATGGGCGCGACGTGCGCATCGCCACCACGCTGCGCGCCCAGCTGCTTTTCGATTCGGAGATCAAGAACATCAACTATACGGTCGATGTGGAGAACGCGGTGGTCTACCTGATGGGCATCGCCCAGGACCAGGCTGAGCTCGACCGGGTGATCGCCCATGCCCGCGACATCGAGGGCGTGAAGAAGGTGATCAACAACGTCGTCCTCAAGACCGACGCCAGCCGCAAGAATTCCTGACCGCGCATGGCGCTCTCCGTCGCCATCCAGATGGACCCGATCGAGTCGATCGACATCGACGCCGACAGCACCTTCGCGCTGGCGCTGGAGGGGCAGCGCCGCGGGCACGCGCTGCACCACTATCTACCGCAGCATCTCGCGCTGCGCGACGGGAAGCTGTTCGCCAGCGTAAGCGCGCTCGAAGTCTGGCGGCGCAAGGGCGATCATCACCGCCTCGGCGAGCCGCGCCGGCTCGATCTCGCCACGTTCGATCTGGTGCTGATGCGCCAGGACCCGCCCTTCGACCTGGCCTACATCGCCGCTACGCATCTACTCGAACACATCGCGGCCACGACGCTGGTGGTCAACGACCCCAAAGCGGTGCGCGACGCGCCCGAGAAGTTGCTGGTGACCCATTTTCCCGCGCTCGCGCCGCCCACCCTGATCACGGCGGACAGGGGCGAAATCGCCGCCTTCCGCGCCGAGCATGGCGACATCGTCCTCAAGCCCCTGTTCGGCAACGGCGGCGCCGACGTGTTTCACGTCGGGCGGAACGACGATAATTTCAACGCGCTGTTCGAAATGTTCGCGCGGCGTTCGCGCGAGCCAATCGTGGTGCAACGCTACCTTCCCGAGGTGCGTGGGGGCGACAAGCGCATCATCCTGATCGAGGGCGAGGTAGGGGGCGCGATCAACCGCGTTCCGCGCGCGGGCGAGGCGCGCTCCAACATGCATGTGGGCGGGCGCGCCGAGAAGAGTTCGCTCACCGCGCGCGAGCGCGAGATCTGTTCGGCCATCGGGCCAACCCTGCGCGAGCGCGGCCTGGTTTTCGTCGGCATCGACGTGATCGGCGGCTTTCTCACCGAGATCAACGTCACTTCGCCCACCGGCATCCAGGAGGTCGACCGCTTTGACGGCTCCGACCTGCCGGCGCGCATCTGGGACGCGATCGAGGCACGACGCAGGGCGAAGGCCGCCGCGCGATGAAGGTCGACCGGATGCGGGCCATCGATCGCTGGGCCGGCATTCCGCTCTGCTTCCTGATGACTGCCCTGCTTGGCCCTTTCAAGAGGCGCCGCGGGCCCGGGCCGGCGCCGAAGCGCATCCTGTTCATCGAATTGTCCGAAATGGGTTCGACGATTCTCGCCGACCCGGCGATGCGCAAGGCGCGCGGCCTGTTCGGCGCCGAGATTTACTTCGTCATCTTCAGGCGCAACCGGTCGAGCCTCGATCTGCTCGGCACGGTGGCGGCGGAGAACATCCGCGTGATCCGGGAGGATTCGTTCTTCGCGCTCGCGCTCGACACGTTCTCCTTCCTGATCTGGGCGTGGCGCCGGCGCATCGACACGGTGATCGATCTCGAACTGTTCTCGCGCTTCACCGCCCTGCTCACCGGCCTCTCGGGCGCGGTCAACCGGGTAGGCTTCTTCCGATTCCACAACGAGGGCCTTTATCGCGGCGGCCTGCTCACCCATCGCGTCGCCTACAACCCGCACATTCACATCGCCAAGAACTTCGTCGCGCTGGTCAATGCGCTGGCGAGCAAGGCGCCCGAGGTTCCGTATTCGAAGACCGCGATCGGCGACGACGAGATCACCCTGCCGCGCCTGGTCGCGGGCGGGCGCGAGGCGCAGGCGATCGGTGCGCGCGTTGCCGCCGCCTTTCCACCCTACGAGCCGAACCGGCATCGGCTGGTGCTGTTCAATCCCAACGCCAGCGATCTGCTGCCGCAGCGACGCTGGCCGGTCGAGCATTTCGCCACCTTGGCCCGGCGCATGCTCGATCGCTGGGACGACGTGGTGATCCTGATCACCGGCGCGCCAGAGGAGCAGACGGCGGCCGAAGAGTTGCGCGCCCGCGTCGGCCACGCGCGCATGGTGAACTTCGCCGGGCGCTCGGCCTTCGCCGACCTGCCTGTGCTCTATTCCATCGCCGCGCTGATGGTCAGCAACGATTCCGGTCCGGCCCACTTCGCCGCCGTTACCGACATGCCGGCCATCGTGCTGTTCGGCCCGGAGACGCCCTCGCTCTACGGACCGCTCGGCCGCGGGCGCGCCATCGCCGCCGGCCTGGCCTGCAGCCCTTGCGTCTCGGCCGCCAATCATCGCCGCACGGCGTGCCGGGATCCGGTCTGCATGGCGGCGATCCCGCCCGAGCGGGTGCTGGCGGCGGCGGCCGAGGTTCTGGAGGCGCCGGCCTAGCGCTGCAACCTTCACGAGGGATTCTTTTTCGCGGGATGTCGATTTGCGCCTGGTCCGGGCGTCATGGAGTCGGCGGAGCATGGTGCCCGGCCACACTCGGCGAAGGAGACGGTCATGAAGTACATGCTGCTGATCTACGGAAACGAAGCGGGAATGCAGAGCGCGCCCAAGGAGGCGGTGGCGCAGATGTTCGCCGCCTACGGCGCCTATACCCAGGCGATGCAGAAAGCCGGTGCCTTCGTGGCCGGCGACCCGCTGCAACCGAGTTCCACGGCCAGCACGGTCCGGGCGAACGGCGGCAGCACCAAGGTGCTGAACGGCCCCTATGCCGAGACCAAGGAGCAGCTGGGCGGCTACTACATCATCGACGTGCCCGATCTCGATGCGGCTCTGTCCTGGGCGTCGCGCTGCCCCGGCGCGGCCCATGGCGCGCTCGAGGTCCGGCCGATCCGACCGATGTAGCGCGAAAGGATCGCAACCGCTGGACGAGAACGGCGCCGCGCGAGATGCTGCCGAGCGGGTGGCGCGCCGGAGCTACGGCAAGCTGGTCGCCTTCCTGGCGGCGCGCACCCGCGACGTGGCGGGGGCCGAGGACGCTTTGTCCGACGCCTTCGCCGCGGCGCTGGCGGAATGGCCCGCAAGGGGCATACCCGCAAGTCCCGAGGCTTGGCTGATGACGGTGGCGCGGCGCAAAGCGATCGATGCGGCCCGACGGCGCAAGAGCGGCGAAGGCGTCGCCGACACGATGCGCATGATGGCCGAGGAGTTGGAGGAAGCGGCCGCGCGGGCGGCGGAGATTCCCGACGAACGCCTGCGCCTGATGTTCGTCTGCGCCCATCCGGCGATCGATGCCAACATTCGCTCGCCGCTGATCCTGCAGACCATCCTGGGATTCGACGCCGCCGCCGTCGGCTCGGCCTTTCTGGTGGCGCCGGCGACGATGGCCCAGAGGCTGGTGCGCGCCAAAACCAAGATCCGCCTTGCCGGTATTCCCTTTAGCGTGCCCGGCCGGGCCGAAATGGCGGAACGGCTCGAAGCGGTGCTCGACGCCATCTACGCCGCCTTCGCCGAGGGTTGGAGCGACCCGGCCGGGATCGAGTCGCGCCGGCGCGATCTTGCCGGCGAGGCCATCTGGCTCGGCCGCTTGGTGACCGAGTTGCTGCCCGACGAGCCCGAGGCGCTCGGACTGCTCGCGCTCATGCTGCATGCCGATGCGCGGCGCGCGGCGCGACGGAGCGCCGACGGGCGCTACGTGCCGCTGGCCGATCAGGACCCGACGCAGTGGGACGGCGGCCTCATCGAACAGGCGGAGAGCGCGCTAATGCGCGCGGCCTCATTTGCGGTCGTCGGCCGGTATCAGATCGAAGCCGCTGTGCAATCGGCGCATGCGGCGCGCCGCTTCTCCGGATACACCGACTGGCCGGCGATCCTGGGCCTTTACGATTTGCTCTACGCGCGCACCGCCTCGCCGGTGGTGGCCCTCAACCGTGCCGTGGCGCTCGGCGAAGCGCACTCGCCCAACGAAGGGCTGGCCGCCCTCGACCATGCTGCGGAAGATGCGCGGCTGGCCGACTACCAGCCCTATTGGGCGGCTCGCGCCAAGCTGCTGGCGGCCACCGGGCGGATCGACGAGGCCGGCCAGTCCTATGAGCGGGCCATCGGCCTCAGTTCCGATCCGGCGGTGCGCTTGTTTCTGCAGGAACGGCGCGCCAGTCTGGCCGCCAGACACTGACGATCAACTCGACGATGAGAGGGAGGCACCCGTGCAGTACATGCTCTTGATCTACACCGACGAGGCCGGCATGAGCACTGCGAGCAAGGAGCAGGTCGGGCAGATGATGGCGGCCTATGGCGCGTGGACCGAGGCGATGCGCAAGGCCGGCGTGTTCGTGACCGCCGACCGGTTGCAGCCGACCTCGACCGCGGCGACGGTGCGCGGCGCCGGCGACAAGACCAAGGTGCTCGACGGTCCCTATGCCGAGACCAAGGAGCAGCTCGGCGGCTTCTACATAATCGAGGTGCCCGATCGCGCCGCGGCTACCTCCTGGGCGGCGCGCTGCCCGAGCGTCGCTTTCGGCGCGGTCGAAGTGCGGCCGGTGTTCGCGATGTGAAGTCACGCGCCAGGCGAGCTGCGGCTATAATGCCTCGCCCTTCATCAGGCGCGGCAGATCGCCCTCGATTCCCATCGCGTGGCGCGTGAACAGGAGTTTGGCGGCGGGGATGCGGTCCACCGCGGCCAGACCGATGTCGCGCGCCAGCTTGAGGGGCGCGATCTCGTTGGAGAACAGCCGCACCAGCCCGTCTGTCATGGCGAGCATCAACAGATTGTCGAAGCGCCGCCAGCGGGCGTAACGCTCGAGCACTTGGTCGCCGCCGACGTCGAGCCCGAGCCGGTGTGCCTCGACGATGCGCTCGGCGAGCGCGGCGGCGTCGCGCAAACCCATATTCATTCCCTGCCCCGCGACCGGATGCATGGCGTGCGCGGCGTCGCCGACCAAGGCCAGCCGCGGCGCCCAATAGGCATCGGCGAGTTGGAACGACAGCGGATGGCCGAAGCGCGGGCCTTCGAGCGCGAGCGCGCCGAGGAAGTCGCCGAAGCGGCCGGCGAGCTCGTCGAGGAAACCGACATCGTCGAGCGCCATGATCGCCGGCGCGAGGCGCGCGCGCTCGGTCCACACCACGCCCGAACGATTTCCCGGCAGCGGCAGGATGGCGAAGGGTCCCGCCGGCAGGAAATGCTCGTGCGCCACATTGCCGTGCGGTCGCTCATGCGCCACGGTGCAGACGATGGCGATCTGGTCGTAGTCGCGCTTCTTGACCGCGATGGCGGCGCTTTCGCGCACCATCGAGCGGCGCCCATCGGCGCCCACGATCAGCGGCGCGACCAGGGTTTCGCCACCGGCCAGGGTCACGGTCACGCGAGCGGCGGCGCGCTCGATGGTGGCAACGCGGGCTGGGGCGAAGCGCATGAGACCGGGTTGCGCCCCGAGCTTGACGGCGAGCGCCCGGCGCAGCCCTTGGCTTTCGACGATCCAGCCGAATTGCTCCTCGCCCACCTCCTCGTGATGGTAGTTCAGCGTGGCGGGCGAGTTTCCGTCGGTGACGCGGATGTAGGCGATATCCGCGGCAAAGGGCGCCACGAAGTCCCACAGCCCTACTGCCGCCATCGCCCGCTGCGCGGTGAGCGCCACGGCCAGGGCGCGGCCGTCGAATTGGGCGACCAATTCGGCGTTCGGGTCCTCGTGGTCGATGACGGCGACCCCAAGTCCGGCCTGGGCCAGGGCGAGTGCGAGCACGCCGCCCACCGGTCCGCCGCCGACGATCACGGTATCGATAGCGCGGGTCACGGGTGCAGGCTCCGCGGCGCCGCCTCGGTCGGCGTCGGACCGCGCGGACCGAGGAGTTCCTTGCCGGCGTCGGCGGCCATGCGCACGAAGACCAGCGACGAACAAGCGGAGAGACCCGCGACGATGACGAAGGCCGGCGTGAAGTCGCCCACCGCGACCTCCCGCCCGCCGCGCAACACCATCGCGAAATGCAGGATCAATGCACCGGCGCCGACCCCGACTGAAAGCGAAAGCTGCTGCGCCATGCTGGCGAAACTGGTGGCGGCGCTCATCCGCTCGCGCCGCACCTCGGCATAGGACAGGGCGTTCAGGCTGGTGAACACCAGCGAGCGGAAGAAGCCGCCCAAGAGGAGCAGCAGGAGGATCACCGCGGGCGGCGTGTCGACACGGAACCAGCCGTAGCTTGCGAGAAAGGCGGCGCTCAGCAACCCGGTCCAGAGCAGCACCGCACGGAACCCGAGGCGGCGGAGGATCGGCGCGGCGGTGGTCTTCATCACCAGCGCACCCACCGCGGTGGCGAAGGTGAGCAGCCCCGAATGCAGCGGGCTGAAGCCGAAGCCCACCTGCAGCATGAGCGGCAGGAGGAACGGGATCGCGCCGATGCCAGCGCGAAACAGGAAGCCACCGGCGACGCCGGCGCGAAAGGTGGGCAGCCGCAGCAGCGTGAGATCGAGCAGCGGGGCCGGAGTGCTGCGCGCATGAAGCGCATAGAGGGCAAGCGCGACCGCGCCCACGGCCAGCATGCCGGCCACCGCCGGCCCGGGCACCACGCCGCGGCCGGTGAATTCGAAGCCGAAGATAAGCCCGGTGAAGCCGATCGCCGTCAGCGCGAAGCCCGCCAGATCGAGCCTGGCCCCGGTCGCTTCGCGCACGTTCTGGATTATCGTGAGCGCCAGCCCCACGCCCAGGATGCCGATCGGCACGTTGATCCAGAAGATCCAGCGCCACGAAAAGTAGGTGGTGATGAATCCGCCGAGCGGCGGGCCGATCACCGGCCCCACCAGCGCCGGCACCGTGACATAGGCCATGGCGTTGACCAACTCGCTCTTCGGCACCGTGCGCAGCAGCACGAGCCGCCCCACCGGAACCATCATCGCCCCGCCGAGCCCCTGAAAGACGCGCGCCGCTACGAATTGGACCAGCGAATGGCTGAAGCCGCAAGAGATCGAACCGAGCGTGAAGATTACCACCGCCGAGGCGAAGACGATGCGTGCGCCGAAACGGTCGGCGACCCAACCGCTGATCGGGATGAACACGGCCAGGCTGAACAGGTAGGAGCTGATGCCCAGGCTCAACCGCTGCGGGCTTTCGCCGAAGGAGCGGGCGATCGTCGGCAGCGCGGTCGCCAGCACCGTGGAGTCGAGATTTTCCATGAAAAGCGCGCAGGCGACGATGAAGGTGACGAGGATCGAGCGTTGCAGGGGCGCGGCCATGATCTGCGGGCTGTGGCGGTGTGGAACGGCGTGGATTCTTATGCGCCTTGGCCAACCGGCTGTCGAGGCAGGTGCGCGCGGCGCTGCCATCGGGCGCCGGGTTTCATGAATATGCAAGCTATGTCAATGATGTATGGCTAAACGGTCGGTCCTAGGCCGCGCCCCACCGCCGGACCAAGCCCGTGCCTTCCGCCGAAAGCGCCGGCCAGCACGATAACCGTCATCGGGATCAGGTTCACCAGCAGGACCAGCAGCGAAGCCTGAACCACGTGGAGCAGCAGGTGTGCCACGTCGGCGAAGCCTGCCACCGCCAGCGCGGCCACCCAGGCGGTGCCCCCCGGGCGCAGCGGCCGCGCGCGTCTGAGCATCAGCCAGAGCGCAAGCGCAAGCGGGACGGTCGCCATGACGATGGTTTCGAGGCAGCGCACGCTGTCCTCGACGATCGGAGCGCCCGCCGGGATCGCGATCCAATGCGCCAGGCAACCGAACGCGAAGCCATACAGCCACAGCGCCGCGGCGGGCAGCGGCAGCGCGGCCCACAGTCGCGAACGGTCGGGCAGGCTGATTTCGAAGGCGGCGAGCGTGGCGGTGGCGCCAGTCAGCCAGGCGCCGCCGACCTGCACCCAGTAGGCCGGCTCGCGCAACTGCTCGCGGAGATCGACCCGCAGCCCGCGCAACAGCGCGAGCAGGACGATGACCAGCGTGGCCAACGCGATCCAGCCCAGCGCCCTGATCGTCGGCGGGCGCAGGCGCCGCACCGGAGTGAGCCGGCCGGCAAGGGAATCGATCAGGTCTTCGGTGGTAGCCATATTCGCTAGGCGTCGCCGGACAGCATCGTGCGCAGGCGCTTGACGGCGCGATGCACCGCCACTTTGAGCGCCGCTTCCGACTGGCCCGTCAACGCCGATGCCTCCTTCAACGACAACTCCTTGAGCTTCAGCAGTTCCACCGCCTCGCGCTGACCCTGCGGCAGTTGCGCGACGGCGGCCCGCAGCCGGCGGGCCTCGTCCGCCGCCTCGATGCTATTCGTCTCCACCGTCACGAAGGTTTCATGCTCCACGGTGAGTTCCGTCTCGCGCGCCCAGAGGCGGGCGCGGCGGCGCAGCCGGTCGGCCAGCCGATTGCGGGCGACACCCGCCAGCCATGGGCCGAACGGACGGGTTGGATCGTAGGTATGGCGGATGGCGTGGATCGTCATGAGAACGTCCTGAACCGCGTCCTCGCAATCGGTCGGCGACAGGCCGGCCTGACGCGCCAACGCGCGCACATAGGGCGAAATGCCGAGCAGGAGCGAGCGATAGGCACGCTCGTCGCCATCTTGGCCGCGCGCCATGAGCAGCGACCAGTCGTCGCGCGTCGCGGCCGTGGAGGGTGCCGCGCCCGGATCTTCAGCCGGCAATCCGACCTCGCCTGATCGCTGCGTCCGCCAGAATCATGGGGACGGCGGCGTAACCTTTGCCGTCCCCCCGGCGAAACTGCACTTGAACGTCTCGTTCGGAGACAGAAAACCTAAGGGAGCTTCCACCATGAACCGTGTCTTCGCCGCCTCCGCCCTGTCCGCCGCCGTCGGGCTCGCCTTCATGCTGCAGACCCCGCTGATTGCGGCTCGGGCCGCCGACATGCCCCCGGTGGTCAAGGATAACATGGACCGGGCGATGAAACAGCACCTGGAGAAGTGCTACGGCATCAACGCCGTGGCCAAGAACGACTGCGCCGAAGGCGCGCATTCCTGCGCCGGCCAAGCGACCATGGCGCGCGACACGAAGTCGTTCGTCCTGCTTCCCGCCGGCGATTGCGAGAAGATCCAGGGCGGCAGCATGAAGTCCTCGTAAGCGCGGCCCACGCCCCTGGGCTCGCGATAGCGAGCGACCGGCGGAGTCCGATGCCGGAAACCGCGCATCGGACTCCGCCTTCGACCGACAAGTCGCAACGACACTATCCGGCCGCGTGAGCCGGATGGGAGAAATGCCGATGAGCAACGAAATGAGCCAACAGGATCATAGCGGCGGCATCGTCGGTTGGACGGCGCGCGCGTTGCGCCTGCTCGACTGCGTTCCCTACGCGGTGCTCGCGATTCCGCTGCGCCTTGCGGTGGCCACCGTGTTCTGGAACTCCGGCACCACTAAACTCGCCAACTGGGACGCCACCCTCGATCTGTTCGAGAACGAATACAAAGTGCCACTGCTGTCGCCCGAGGTTGCCGCCTATGTCGGCGCCTCGATCGAACTCTCGACGCCGGTGCTCCTCGTGCTCGGGCTGCTGACCCGGCCCGCCGCGGCGGTCCTTCTCGGCATGACACTGTTCATCGAGATCTTCGTCTATCCGCTTGCCTGGCCGACGCACATCCAATGGGCGGCGATGCTGCTGGTGCTGCTGTGCCGCGGCGCCGGCACGCTCTCCCTCGACACCTTCTTCCGCCGCCGCTTCATCGACCGCGCCTAGCCGGAAGCTCGGCAGCGCGCTATCGTCGCGCCATGCGCGCGCGCGAGATGATGGCGGGGCTGAGCGGAGCGGCCGGACTGTTCCTCCGCTTCTGGCGCTGGCGCGTGCCGCGTGCCGACAGCGTTTCCCTCGACCGGCGCCTGGCCGCACTGCCGCGATCCGGACTGCCGCTGTCCGCCCCGGTGTCGGTGCGCTGGGACGAACATCAGGTGCCGTTTCTCGAAGCCACGAGCGATCGCGATCTTGCGGTGGCGCTCGGCGTTGTGCATGTCCATTTGCGCTGGGCGCAGATGGAGCTGCTGCGGCGCGTCGCCCGCGGCAGGCTGGCGGAAATCGTCGGCCCGTTCGGATTGATCCTCGATACGGCGATCCGCACCGTCGGCATCACGCGCGCGGTGCCGGACATCGCCGCGCGCCTGCCCGCGGAAACGGCGCACTGGCTCGAAGGTTTCGTCGCCGGGGTGAACCACGCGGTGGCGCACGCGCCCACGCAGCCGATGGAGCTGCGTGCACTGGGGATCGGCCGCGAGCGCTGGACTGCCGAAGACGTGCTTTCCGTCGGCCGCCTGTCCTCGTCGGACATCACCTGGCTGACTTTCATGGGCGCGCTCGGCGCGCCCGACCAGGAATTCGCGCTCGGCCATTGGCGGCGCAATGTCGGCCTGGACCTCGGAACCGGGGCGGCGGCGGGCGGCGAGCTGGCGACCGCGTTGCGCGACAATGCGCGCATGGGCAGCAATTCCTTCGCGTTGATGGGCGCGCGCAGCACCACCGGCTCGCCATGGATCGCCAGCGATCCGCATCTCGGCGCGACGCTTCCCAATCTGTGGCTGATCGCCGGCTACAAATCGCCCTCGTATCATCTCGCCGGATTCATGATCCCCGGCGTGCCGATGGCGGCGCTGGGGCGCAACCCATGGATCGGATGGGGAGGCACAAATCTGCACGCGATGAGCAGCGACCTGTTCGACGTTACCGATCTGCCCGCGGGCGAAATCCGCGAGCGGCGCGAGACCGTCAAGGTGCGCGGCGGACGTGCGCGCGAGATCGTCATTCGCGACACGGTTTACGGGCCGATCGTCTCCGACCTGTCCTTCTTCCCGGGGCGCGGCAGGCGACTCGCGCTGCGCTGGATCGGACATGCGCCGAGCGACGAATTGACCGCCATGCTGCGCGTCAACCGCGCCCGCGACTGGGACGAGTTCCGCGCGGCGCTCGACGGATTCGCGGTGCCTGGCCAGAACATGATCTATGCCGACAGCCACGGCCATATCGGCAAGCTGATGGCCGCGCATCTGCCGCTGCGTCCGCACGACCCGCCCGAGAGTCCGGTGCAGCCGCGCGGCAATCACCGCTACTGGCGCACGGTGGCCACTTC
>Ga0209415_10006853_pt1 | contig 20111 bp, 14 predicted proteins | sample PeaSoiSIISIP2007_FD_187696 | JGI IMG/M metagenome (GOLD analysis project Ga0209415, IMG submission 187696) | Peat soil microbial communities from Weissenstadt, Germany - SII-SIP-2007 (SPAdes) (version 2) | ecosystem: Environmental > Terrestrial > Soil > Wetlands > Peat | place: Germany... | reverse complement strand
CGGCTCGATCCGCACGGCCAAGGACCTCAACGGCCAGACCGTCGGCGTCGTCATGCTCCAGTCGCAAAGCTCGGTCGCGACGACCGAGTGGCTGCGCACCCACGGGGCCGATATCTCGACGGTCAAGATGTACGAGATGCCGTTCGCCCAGATGTTGCCGGCGCTCAATCGCGGGCTCATTGCAGCGGCATTCCTCGGGGAGCCTTTCCTGAGCTCCGTCAAGGACGATCTCTACACGCTGGGCCTGCCCTTCGAAGCGATTGCCAAGACGTTCTACATCAATACTTACTTCGCGACCCGTAGCTGGATCGCGAACAATCACGACACCACTCGACGGCTAGCCGGAGCACTCTACGCCGCCGCACGCTGGACGAACGCTCACCGCGCCGAAAGCGCCGCGATCGAAGCCCGCTGGACGAAAATCGATCCCGACCGCCTGACGGCGATGGCGCGCAACACGTTCGCAACGACCTTCGAACCGCGCTATTATCAACCCGTACTCGACATCGCCACGCGCTACCACCTCTTACCGACTCGCCTATCGGCCGCGGACATCATCGCCCCGGTGTAGAGTGCTTCGCATGACCGGGCCGCGTTTCGTTGCGGTAGTCGGCAATCCACGCCGCGGTGCTGTATACGCGGCCGTCGCGGACCACCGCCGCTAACCGGCCGCGTTTGGCGGCTTTGATCAGCGCCGCGTAGCTCGTCCCCGCGAGCGCGCGCAACGGCTCGAGCGGCTCGTCGCCGGCGGCCGCCAGCAACCGCCGGCAGCTCTGGAGCAGCGAATCTTCGAGCAGCTCGCTCAGCGCTTGAACTTGGCCGCTTTCCGTCGCGATCAAGGCCCGCCGGTACGCCGGCGCGCGCTCGCGCGCAAGCGCCAGCGAGACGGCGTCCATGCGGCGCAACAACAGTGCGGCGGCGAGGCGGCCGGTGCGCCCGTTCGCGCCGGCAAACGGCCGGATGCGGGAGAACCGGCCGAGGAACGCGGCGAGCGATGCGCCCAAGTCGGCGAGCGCCGGACGGCGGCGGAAGCGGTCGACGAGCGCGGCGGTTTCTTTGGCGATCGCCCACGGGGGAAACGAGACGATGCCGCCGGCCGGCGCGTCGACCGCCAGCCGCCACACCCCCGGTTTCAACGCCGGTTGCCCGGCGGTGGCGAGCCCGTGCAAGCGCCGCACGTCCTCGACGGTAATCAGCGGCCGCGGATCGGCGACCGCGAACGGCCGCTGTTCGGCAACCCAAACCGAGGCGGCGGCCAGGTCGCGCGCCGCGAGGTAGTCCTCGAGCGCGTGGTCGCCGGTGCAGATGCCGCGCTCGACCAGCGCGTCGATCTCGGCGCGCTGGAGGGTCGTCCCGGTGAGCGCCAGCGACCCGTCCAACTCGTCCCGGCGCAGCCGCGCGGCTTCGCGGGCAATCGCGCCGCGGGGCGGAAGCCGGCGCACCTCCTCGATGGCGGTACTGATGTCCACGCTGAGGCGAGTATACCAGTTTGTGGACAAATATGGTATACATGTCCGCGCTCCGGCCGAAGCCCCTCACATGGCGTCCCCCTACCTCGAAGCGCTGGCCCGGCGCGTCCTCGTCTTTGACGGGGCGCTCGGTACGGAATTCATGGCCCGCGAGCTGGACGATGCCGCGTTCGGCGGAGCGGCCCAGCACGGGTGCAACGAGGCGCTGGTCCTGGCGAGCCCGCACATCGTCACGCGCATTCACGAAGAGTACCTGGCCGCCGGCTGCGACGTGCTGGAAACCGATTCGTTCACCGCTTCGCGCCTCAAGCTCGACGAATACGGCATCGGGGCGCAAACCGTCGCCATCAACTACGGCGCCGCGCGGCTCGCGCGCGAAGCCGCCGACCGCGTCGCTACGCCGGCGTGGCCCCGCTTCGTGGCCGGCGCGCTCGGTCCGACGGGGATGCTCATCTCGTCGTCCGACCCGGCGCTCTCGAAGATCACCTTCGATGAATTGGCGGAGCTGTATCGCGAGCAGGCCATGGCATTGACCGAAGGCGGCGTCGATCTCTTGCTGATCGAGACGAGCCAGGATTTGCTCGAGATGAAAGCCGCCATCGCCGGGATCACGCGCGCGTTCGCCGCCGGCGCGCGGCGTGTCCCGATTCAAGCGCAAGCGACGCTCGACGTGACCGGCCGCATGCTGCTCGGCACCGACATCGCGGCGGTGGTTGCGACGCTCGACGCGTTGCCGATCGACGTCATCGGTTTGAATTGCTCGACCGGACCCGCGCACATGCGCGACGCCGTGCGCTACCTGGTCGATAACTCGCGCTGCTACGTCAGCGTGATCCCCAACGCCGGCCTGCCGTTGATGGGCCAGCACGGCGAGACGATCTATCCCGAGCAACCCGCAGAGATGGCGCAGGCGCTGGGCGCGTTCGTGCGCGATTTCGGTGTCAACGCGATCGGCGGCTGTTGCGGTACCACGCCCGCGCACCTCGCCGCCTTCCGCAGCGCCGTCGACGAACTCGAACGTGAGGGCGTTCGCGGCCGCACGCCCGAGCCGAAGCCGTTGCAGTTCGCCGCCTCCGCGATGACCGCGGTTGCGCTGGTGCAGGACGGCAGCCCGCTCTTGATCGGCGAGCGCATCAACGCTCAGGGCTCGCGCAAGATCAAACGGCTCTTGCTCGAGGAAAACTACGACGAGATCATGCTCGTTGCGCGCGAGCAGGTCGAGGTCGGCGCGCACCTGCTCGACGTCTGCACCGCGCTGACCGAGCGCACCGATGAAGACTTGCAGATGGCCGCGGTCGTCAAGCGGCTCGCGCAGTCGACCGAAGCGCCGGTCGTCATCGATTCGACCGAACCGCGCATCGTCGAAGCGGCGCTGAAAATCTACGCCGGCCGGCCGGTCGTCAACTCAATCAATCTCGAGAACGGGCGCAAGAAACTCGATGAGGTGATGCCGCTCGTGCAGGAGGCGGGCGCCGCGGTCGTGGCCTTGACGATCGACGAGTCCGGCATGGCGAAGACCGCGCAGCGCAAGCTCGACGTCGCGCGCCGCATTCACGACATCGTGACGACGGAGTACGCGTTGCCGGCGGGCGCGCTGATCATCGACGCGCTCGTGTTCACGCTCGCCACCGGCGATCCGGAGTTCATCGACGCGGCGGTCGCGACGATCGAAGGCATCCGCTTGATCAAGCGCGAGTTGCCCGGCGTGCTGACGTCGCTGGGCGTCTCCAACGTCTCGTTCGGGCTCAAGCCGCGCGCGCGCGCCGCCATCAACTCGGTGATGCTGCACCACTGCGTGCAGGCCGGGCTCGACATGGCGATCGTCCATGCCAAGGACATCACGCCCTACGCCGAACTCGGGACGCTCGAGCGCGAACTGTGCGACGACCTGGTCCTCAACCGCCGGCCCGACGCGCTGCAACGCGTGATCGAGCATTGGGAATCGCTCGACGGTGGAACGGTGGCGGCGGTCGCGGCCAAGGACGATGACGCGGACGCGACGATCGAGGTGCGGATCCACAACGCGATCCTGCGCCGGCGCAAAGACGGCATCGAGGCCAAGATCGACGAGGTGCTGGCACTGCGCGATCCGGTCGACGTGCTCAACAACGTGCTCCTCCCGGCCATGAAGGACGTCGGCGACAAGTTCGGTGCGGGCGAGCTGATCCTGCCGTTCGTGCTGCAGTCGGCCGAAGTGATGAAGAAGGCCGTCGCGCATCTCGAACAATTTCTCGAACGCACCGAAGGCGTGACCAAGGGCAAGATCGTGCTCGCGACGGTGTTCGGCGACGTGCACGACATCGGCAAGAATCTGGTCAACACGATCCTCAGCAACAACGGCTACACGGTCTACGATCTGGGCAAGCAGGTCCCGATGAACGTCATTCTCGAGAAGGCGGTCGAGGTCGACGCCGATGCGATCGGGTTGTCGGCGCTGCTCGTCTCGACGTCGAAGCAAATGCCGATCTGCGTGAAGGAACAGGACGCGCGCGGCTTGGCGTTTCCGATCGTCGTGGGCGGCGCGGCGATCAATCGCGACTTCGGCCGGCGCATCGCGTTCGTCGAGGACGAGCGGCTCTTCGAACCGGGCGTGTTCTACGCCAAAGATGCCTTCGAAGGGCTCGATATCGTCGATCGCCTGACGTCGTCGGCCGAGACGCGCGAAGCGTTCCGCGCCGGCATGCTCGACGAAGCCCGGGCCGCGCGCGAGCGCCAGCGCGCGGCGCAGGTGCCCGCGCAAGGCGACGGCCGCACGGCGCGTCCGGCGCTCGAGTACGGGGAACCGCCGCGGCCGCCGTTCCTCGGCGCGCGCGTCGTCGACGACGTCGACCTGCGCACGCTCTGGCCGTGTTTCGACTTGAAAAGCCTCTACCGTCTTTCGTGGGGCGGGGCCAACGCCAAGGGCGAGGCGTGGGAGCAACTCGTGCGCGATGAGTTTTCACCGCGACTGGCCGCCTACCAACGCCGGGCCGAAGCCGGCGGCCTGCTGGCGCCGAAAGCCGTCTACGGATATTTTCCGGCCGCCGCTGCGGGCGACGACGTCATCGTGTACGATCCCGCCGACCCGCGCCGCGAGATCGCGCGCCTGCCGTTCACCCGTCAGGCCGGCGGCGAGCATCTCTGCTTGGCCGATTACGTGCTGGAGCCCGGCGACGGTGGCGCGAGCGACGTCATCGCATTGCAAATCGTGACGATGGGGCGCGACGTCTCGCATCTGATCGATGCCGCACAAGCGGCGGGTGACTACAGCGAGTCATATTTCCTCCACGGCTTTGCGGTGCAAGCTGCGGAAGCGCTGGCCGAGGCGATGCACGAACGCGTGCGGCGCGAACTCGGCTTCCCCGCGGAGCGGGGCAAACGCTACAGCTGGGGCTACGGCGCGTGCCCCGACCTCTCCCAGCATGAGATCGTGTGGCGCTTGCTCGATGCGGAGCGCGCGATCGGCACCGAGCTGACGACCGCATTTCAGATCGTCCCCGAGCAGTCGACCGCGGCGATCATCATGCACCATCCGCAGGCCTCCTATTTCAACGCCGCCGCGGTACGGGAGTTGACACCGGCATAGCGTATTCCCCGGTGATGCGACGGCGGACGGCACTCCAGGGATTTGGCGCGGCGCTAGCATTGCCGCTCGCCGGTATGCACGGGGCACGCGCCGCCGATGTCGTGACGCTGCGGGTCGGCAACGTTCCGATCGACTCGAGCTCGGAAATCTTTGCCGCGCAGTCCGCGGGCTTTCTGTCCAGGGCCGGCATCGCGGTCGACATCCAGTCGTTTACCAACGGCAACGCCATCGCCGCGGCGCTCGTCTCCGGGGCGCTCGATATCGGCGGCGTCAACGTGCTCTCCCTCGCGTCGGCGCACGAGAAAGGGTTGCCGCTCAAGATCGTGGGATCCGGCGCGACCTATACGACGAAGAATCCGACGACGGTCATGTTGGTCCCGAGCGCCTCGCCGCTGCAAACCCCGCGCGACCTCAACGGGAAAACGATCGCGGTCAACGTGCTCCAAGGGATCGCGCACGTTTCGGCCGAGGCGTGGATCGACAAGAGCGGCGGCGACTCGAAGGCCGTCAAGTTTATCGAGTTCCCGTTTGCCGCCATGCCGGCCGCCCTGACCGCGAGCCGCGTCGACGCCGCCGTCGTGGCCGAACCGCAGCTGACGCAGTCGCGCAACGACACGCGCCTGTTCGGGAAATCCTACGACGGCATTGCCGATCTATGGATGATCGATGCCTGGGTTGCCAACGAAGCCTGGATCTCAGCCAACCCGGACCTCGCATTGCGCTTTAGCGCAGCGATGCGCCAGGCCGCGGTCTGGGCGAATCAAAACCATGACAAGACGGCCGAATTCGTCAGCAGCGCGACGAAGATCGACATCTCGATCGTACGCGCGATGCGCCGCGCGACCTTTCTCGAGCACGTCAACCTGAGCGTGGTGCAACCGGTGATCGACGTCGGCGCGCAGTACGGCGCCCTGACCGCGCGCTTTCCGGCCGCCGACCTCTTCTACCCCGGCGCGTTGCATTAAGCTTGTCGTACGTCGTAGCGGTCGACATCGGCGGCACGTTCACCGACCTCGTGGCGTTCGATCGCGCGACGAACCGCGTGCTCTACACGAAGAGCCCGACAACCTACGGCAACTTCGCCGACGGCATCGCGGCCTGCTTTGAGAAGGTCGCGCTTTCCCCGCACGACGTGCAACTCGTCAACCACGGGACGACGCTGGTCATCAACGCGATCATCCAGCGGAACGGCGCCAAGGCTGCGCTCGTCACGACCGCCGGCTTCCGCGACGTCCTCGAGATCGCGCGCGGCAACCGGCCCGATCCGTTCGACCTGACCTATCGCCGCGACGAGCCGTTGATTCCGCGCGAGCGCCGCTATGACGTTCGCGAGCGGATGGATGCGCAGGGTCAGGTCGTCGAGGCGCTCGACGTCGTGGCGCTGACCAAGCTGGCCCACACCTTCGAAGCGGAAGGCATCGACGCGATCGCGATCTGCTTCCTGCACGCCTACGCAAATCCCGAGCACGAACGCATCGCCGCCGAAACGCTGCGCGCGCTGTTGCCGGATGCGTTCGTGACGTACTCGACCGAGCTTTCGCGCGAGTGGTACGAGTACGAGCGCACATCGACCGTCGCCGCGAACGCCTTCGTCGGACCGCAGGTGAGGAGTTACGTGCGCCGCCTCGAGGACGACCTGCGCGTGCGCGGCTTCGGCGGCGCGCTCTTCATGATGGGATCGAACGGCGGCGTGCTCTCGGTCGAACGCACCTGCCGGCAGCCGATCGCGTTGGTGGAATCCGGCCCGATCGGCGGTTGCATCGGGGCCGGCGTCTACGCCGAAGCGCTCGGTTACCAAAACGTGATCGCCTTCGACATGGGCGGCACGACGGCCAAGTGTGCGCTGGTCGAGGGCGGGCGCTATTCTGTCGACTCCGTCTACTACGCGGGCGGCTACGTCCGCGGCTTTCCGATCAAGTCACCGGTGATCGACATCGTCGAGGTCGGCTCGGGCGGCGGCTCGATCGCGTGGCTCGATGCGCAGCAGCGCTTGCACGTCGGCCCGCAGAGTGCGGGCTCGACGCCGGGACCCGCGTGCTACGGGCGCGACGGTACCGAACCGACGGTGACGGACGCGAACTTGGTTCTGGGGCGCATCGACGCCGCGCACTTCCTGGGCGGCGAGCTCGTGCTGGACGATGCTGCCGCCCGCGATGCGATCGCCACGCGCATCGCTGAGCCGCTCGACTACCCGGGCCCCGACGGCCTCGTGCGCATGGCCGACGGAATCATTGCGATCGCGACCGTCGTGATGGCGGGCGCCATCCGGCGCGTCTCGGTCGAACACGGCCGTGACCCGCGCGAGTTCGTGCTGTTCGCGTACGGCGGCGGCGGCCCGCTCCATGCATCGGCGCTGGCGCGCGAGCTGTCGATTCCAACCGTCGTGATCCCGCCCGAGCCGGGAACGTTTTCCGCCACCGGAATGCTGCTCGCCGACGCGCGCCTGGATGAGTCGACCACCTTCGTCGGGCCGCTCGACGATGCGACGGCCGCGACCATCGAGCGCGCCTTCATGACGATGGAGCAGAACGCCGCCGCTGCGCTGCGCGCGGAGTTCGCGACGGGCGAGCTGCGCTTCGAACGCTTCGCCGAGATGCGCTATCGCGGACAGCGGCACAACATCAAGGTTCCGATCCCGCCGGGCAACGACGCGGGCGCGATTCGCAGTGCGTTCGAGCGCGACTACCGGCGCCGCTACGGACATGCCGACGCGAACGCGCCGGCCGAGTTCCAGGCGCTGCACCTCTCCGCGTTCGCGCGGCTCGACCGCCCGGAGATTGGGCGCCTCCCGCGCGCAACAGCACCGGCGCGAGGGGCGCGCACGCGGCCGGTGTACTTCGCGTCCGCCGGCGGGCTGCTCGACACCGCCGTTTACGACCGCTACGCGCTGCCGCCCGGATTTCGCGGCACAGGCCCCGCCGTTCTCGAGGAATACGGCTCCACGACCATCGTGTGGCCCGGCGACACGTTTACGATCGGAACCATGAGCGAAATCCGTATCGAGGTGCAAGCATGAGCGTGGCCGTGCGCACGGTCGATCCGGTCACGCTGGAGGTGATCCGGCACAGCGTCGTGTCGATCGCCGATCAGATCGACGCGAACATGACGCGCACGGCTTTCAGCCCGTACATCTACGAGTACAAAGATTACGCCGTCGGTATGAGCGGCCCCGGCGGTGACCTGATCGCGCAGTCGACCGGCGGCATGCCGGTGTTCGTCGCCGATTCGGTTGGCATGGCGGTGCGCGACGGCCTCGCGATCTTCGGCCGCGACGGATTGCATCCCGGCGACGTCATCGTCTGCAATCACGCCGCCGTGCAGGGCCAACACCTCAACAATACGGTGATGTACACGCCGATCTTTGCCGGCGAACCGGAAGAGCTGATCGGCTTCTTCGCGATCAACGCGCACTGGTTCGACATCGGCGGTGCGGCGGTCGGGTCGCTCTCGAAGAAGTCGACCGACATCTTCATGGAAGGCTTGCAGCTGCGTTCGATCAAGCTCTGGTCGAAGGGCGAACGCTGCGAAGACATCTACCGCATCATCGAAAACAACACGCGCTTTCCCGAAGAACTCCGGGGCGACATCGAGGCGCAGCTCGGCGGCTGCCTGCTCGGACGCGACCTGACCGCAGCGCTGGCGAATAAGTACGGCGTTGCGACCTACGTGCAAGCCGTGGCGACGATTCTCGACCAGTCCGAGGCGGCGAGCCGGGCGAAAGTGCGTGCGATCCCCGACGGCACCTACGAGGCGTCGTCGTTCTTGGACGACGATGGGCAAGGCGACACCCCGATCCCGATCCACGTTCGCGTCATCGTCGACGGCGACGAACTGACCGTCGACTATTCGGACATGTCGCCGCAGGTGACGGGCACGATCAACTCCGGCCGCTTCGGCGGCGGCCTGACGACGGCGCGCGTAGCCTTCAAGTACCTGATCGCCACGGGCGAGGCGGCCAACGAGGGCACGTTCCGTCCGTTGAAGATGATCTTGCCCGACGGCAAACTGATCAGCGCCGCGCCGACCGCGGCGATGGGCAACTATTCGTTTCCGTTTCCGACGATCATCGACACGTTCATCAAGGCGCTCGAAACCGCCCTCCCCCAAAACGTTACCGGCGCGCACTTCGGATCGTTTTCGTCGCTGCGCCTGATCGGCAAGCGTCCGAACGGTGCGCCGTTCCAGTGTTACGACAGCGGACACGGCGGCTGGGGCGCGTGCGCGACGCACGACGGCGCCGGTCCGTTCCGCACCATGGCTCACGGCGACACCCGCATCATCCCGGTCGAACTGCAAGAGTCGATGTACCCCTACCGGCTCGAGGAGTTCTCGCTGCGTGAAGATTCCGCCGGCGCCGGCAAGTTTCGCGGCGGACTCGGCTTTCGCAAGCGCTACCGTATTCTCGGAGCGTGCACGCTGTCGGTGAATTACGAGCGGATCGCCTGCCCGCCGTGGGGCGTGCTCGGCGGCGGGCCGGCACAACCGGGGCGCGTGCGCGTCTACAAAGCCGGCGCGTCCGAGCCGGAACTCGTGTACAAGTCCGAAGACTACCCGCTCGCGCCGGACGACGTCGTCGTGATCGAAACCGGCGGCGGCGGCGGGTACGGCAATCCGCGCGAGCGCGACGTCGAGGCGATCGCGCGCGACGTGCGCCGCGGCTACGTCACCCCGGCGGCGGCACAGCGTGACTATGGGGTAACGATCGATGTTCCATCCGGCGCAAGGGGGGTCGAGTCGACCGCGCGTACCTTGGCTTCTTGACGCGCTTTCGAGGAGTGTTCCTATGCGGTTGACGCCATTGTTGCGTGTTTGCCTTGCGGTCGCGCTCGGCGCGCTGCTGAGCGCCTGTTCCTCCTCGACAACCTCGACGGCCACCTCGACCGCGCCGGGTTCGGGCGGTACGATCGAGATCGGCGTGGATTTGCCGATCAGCGGGGCCGACGCGGCGATCGGCGTGCCGACGCAGAACGGTGCGGTCCTCGCGATCGAAGAGGCCAACAAGAACGGCTTCACCGGCGGCGTCTTCAAGCTCGAATCGAGCTTGCTCGACGATGCGGTGCAGGGCGTGCACGATCCGGCGGCGGGCGCCCAGAACGTCAAGACGTTCATTGCCGACAGCGCGGTGCTCGCGATGGTCGGGCCGTTCAACTCCAACGTGGCGAAGTCGGAGATCCCGCTCACCGACGATGCGGGGCTGGCACAGATCTCGCCGTCGAACACCAACGACGGGCTGACGGTCGGCCCCGACGCGAAGAACCTGCGCACGGCGCATCCCGACACCAACACCTATTTCCGCGTCTGCACCAAGGACAGCCGGCAGGGCGGCGCGCTCGCGCAGTTCGCCCAGAAGCTCGGTTTCAAGAAGGTCTTCATCATCGACGACAACGAGACGTACGGTAAAGGACTCGCCGATACGTTCGAGGCGGCGTACAAAGGTCTCGGCGGAACCGTGCTCGGGCACGAGCACATCACCGCCAACCAGCAAGACTTCAAGGCGCTGCTCACCAAGGTGCAGAGCACCGCACCGGACGCCGTCTTCTTCGGCGGCAACACCTCGACCGGCGGCGGACTCTTGCGCCGGCAGATGGGCGACGTCGGGATGAGCGCGACGCCGTTCGTGGGCGGCGACGGTATCAGCGACACCGCCGAGTTCGTCAAAGAAGCCGGGGCGATGGCAAACAACGTGTACTATAGTTTCGCCGCACCGGACGCCGACAAGCTGCCCTCGGCCAAGGCCTTCGTGCAAGCCTACAAAGCGCGCTTCAACTCCGACGTCGGTCCGTACAGCGCGCCGGCCTTCGCCGCGGCGCAGATCATCATCGCGGCGATCGAAAAAGCGGTCAAGGACGACGGCGGCAAGATGCCGACTCGCGCCGACGTGCTCAAGAACATCGCCGCGACGAACGACTTCCCGACGCCGATCGGCAAGATCGGTTTCGATGCCAACGGCGATACCACGGCGCCGATGCTGACGCTCAAGAAGATGCTGGCCGGCGGCAAGACGGAGACGGTCGCGCAGATTACGCTCAAGTAGTCTTTCTTGGACCTCTTCCTTCAGCAACTGGTCAACGGCCTATCGCTGGGCGGCATCTACGCGCTGATCGCGCTCGGCTACACGATGATCTACGGGATCATCGAACTGATCAACTTCGCGCACGGCGACGTCTACACGCTGGGGACGTTCTTCTCGCTCGCGATCCTGACGCTGCTCGGCGTGACCGGGATCGTCACGGGGCCGCTGCTCGTCGTGGTCGTGATCGTGACGATGCTCGGCGCGATGATCTTGTGCGGGCTGACCGGCGTCGTCATCGAGCGGCTGGCGTATCGCCGGCTGCGCAACGCGCCGCGCCTTGCGCCGCTGATCACCGCCATCGGGATGTCGTTCATCCTCGAGAACCTGATGCAGTACTGGCACGGTCCCTCGCCGATTCCGTTCCCGCAAGTCATCCCGAACCCCGACGTGCATCTGGGCGCCGTCACGATCGCGACGAAACAAATCCTGGTCGTCGTCCTGGCGATCGGGCTGATGATCGTGCTGCGCGCGTTCGTCTACCGCACCAAGCTCGGCCAGGCGATGCGCGCGACGGCCCAGGACCGCGACGCCGCGCAACTGATGGGCATCGACATCAACACGACGATCGCGCTGACGTTCCTCATCGGTTCGGCGCTGGCCGGAGCGGCGGGGTTCGTCTCGGGCGTCTACTACGGATCGACGTGGTTCTTCAACGGGTTCGGTGCCGGCCTCAAGGCGTTCACCGCTGCCGTGCTCGGCGGAATCGGAAACCTCACCGGCGCGATGCTCGGCGGGTTCTTGATCGGGCTGATCGAGGCCATGACGACGCAACTCATTTCCGATCAGTGGAGCAACGTCGTCGTGTTCTCGGTGCTCGTGCTCGTCCTGATCTTTCGGCCCTCGGGACTGCTCGGCGAATCGCTGCCGGCCAAGGTCTGATGCGCAGACTGCAGCCGTATCTGCTGTTCGGGGCGGCGATCGTGCTGCCGCTGATCTTCTCGAACGGCGGGTTCGTCAACTTTCTGGCCGACGCCGGGGCGTTCGTGCTGCTCGCGCTCGGGCTCAACATCGTGGTCGGGTTTGCCGGTCTGCTCGATCTCGGGTACGCCGCGTTCTTTGCGATCGGCTCGTACACGTTCGCGATGCTCGCGAGCCCGCAGTTCGGGATCCACATCCCGTTCTGGGTGATGCTGTTCCTCGCATCGGGGGTCGCAGCGGTGTTCGGCATCTTGCTCGGCGCACCGACGCTGCGGCTGCGCGGCGACTACCTCGCCATCGTCACGCTCGGCTTCGGCGAAATCGTACCGCAGACGTTCCTCAACCTCTCGCAGTGGACCGGCGGCCCCAACGGCATCGGTTCGCTCGATCAGCCCGCCATCTTCGGCTATCGCTTCGGCTTCCAGGCGTTGCCGTATTACTACCTGATTCTGGGGCTGATCGGCGTCGCGGTTCTGGCGGCGAACAACTTGCGCGCGAGCCGCCTCGGCCGGGCCTGGATGGCGATTCGCGAGGACGAACTCGCCGCGGCCCACGCCGGCATCAACACCACCGTGACCAAACTCTCGGCGTTTGCGATCGGTGCCTCGTTCAGCGGGCTCGCGGGCTGCGCGTACGCCTCCAAATTACAACTGGTGTCGCCCGATCAGTTCGGCTTCAACGTCAGCGTGGCGGTGCTTTCGATGCTCGTGTTGGGCGGGATGGGGAACATCCCCGGGGTGATCGTCGGGAGCCTCGTCATCTCGTCGCTCGACCGCTTCATCCTGCCGCAACTGACGAACTTCATGCACGGCTTCGGCGTTGCGATCGACCTGACCAACTCGCGCTTTCTCATCTACGGCGTCATCCTGGTGCTGACGATGCTGTTTCGGCCCGAAGGCTTGATCCCCAGCCGCCAGCGCCGCTCGGAGCTGCACGCCGCCGGCGATGCGGCGCTGGCCGAACAGACGCTCTACACCGAGGCCGTGCCCTGATGGCCCTTCGACCCGGCTCAGGACAGGCTCTGCTGCAACTCGAAGACGTCACCCAGCGCTTCGGCGGCTTGGTCGCGGTCGACAAGCTCGACTTCTCGATCGACGCCGGATCGATCGTCGCGATGATCGGGCCGAACGGCGCCGGGAAGTCGACGGTGTTCAACCTGATCACCGGCATCTACGCGCCGTCAACCGGCCGCATCATCTTCGACGGCCGCACGATCTCGGGGCGCAAGACGAGCGACATCGCCGCCGGCGGCATCGCCCGGACGTTCCAGAACATCCGCTTGTTCGCGTTCATGTCGACGCTCGACAACGTCATGACCGGCGAGCACGCGCGCATGCGCGCCGGCGTGCTCGATTCACTGCTCCACACGCCGGCCCAGCGCGCGGAGGAGCGGCGCGTGCGCGAACGGGCCTTCGAGTTGCTGCGCTTCGTGAAGCTCGAGCACGTCGCCGAGCAGTACGCGAGCAATCTTGCCTACGGCATGCAGCGCCGGCTCGAGATCGCGCGCGCGCTGGCGAGCGATCCGAAGCTGCTGCTGCTCGACGAACCCGCCGCCGGCATGAATGCCAAAGAAAAGGGCGATTTGATCGACCTGATCCGGCGCATCCGCGACCTCGGCGTGACGATCTTCCTGATCGAGCACGACATGCGGCTCGTCAAGGAGATCAGCGAGCGCATCACCGTGCTCGACCACGGCGAGAAGATCGCCGAGGGCCTGCCCGGCGTCGTCTGCGACGATCCGAAGGTGATCGAAGCCTATCTCGGAGCGCCGGCATGAGACTCCTCGACGTCGAGAACCTCATTGCTCGCTACGGTCGCATCACGGCGCTGGCGGGGATCTCGCTGCACGTCGACGAGGGCGAGATCGTCGCGCTCATCGGCGCGAACGGGGCAGGCAAGACGACGACGCTGCGCGCGATCAGCGGCTTGATCCGGCCGGCCGCGGGTCGGATCACGTTCCTGGGGCACGACTTGCGCGACCGCGCGCCGCATGCGATCGTGCGCCTCGGGATCGGTCACTCGCCCGAGGGCCGGCGCGTTTTCGGCCGCATGTCGGTCCGCGAAAACCTCGAGCTGGGCGCGTTTACGCGTTCTTCGAAACGCGAGATTGCCGGCGACACCGAGCGCGTCCTCACCATCTTTCCGCGGTTGCGCGAACGGTTCGGCCAACGGGCCGGGACGATGTCCGGCGGCGAGCAGCAGATGCTGGCGATCGGCCGGGCCCTGATGGGACGGCCCCGGCTCTTGCTGCTCGACGAGCCCTCGCTCGGGCTTTCACCCCTTTTGGTGCAGACGATCTTCAATGTGATCCGCGACATAAATGCGGATGGTACGACGATACTCTTGATCGAACAAAACGCCACGCAGGCCCTTGCCTTGGCGTCGCGCGCCTACGTTCTCGAGGTGGGAGCGGTTGCTCACCAGGGCAGTAGCGCCGATCTTAGCGCGAGTCCCGCCGTACAGGCCGCCTACCTAGGGGGGGCCGGGTAAGCCCGGGAGGAATGGAACCGGCCGGGATTTTTCATCGTTTTCCCAGACAAATTGCCGATACTCTAGGTACACATGTTGGTCTTGCGGTTCAGTCAACGCCTACGGTTCTTGGCGGTCGCGCTTTTTGCTGCGGCGGCTGTGTTCGCGTTTACCGTGCCCGTTCGAGCCGACGAGCACCCGGCGCAAGCGAAGCGGACCACCACCTCGTTCCAGGCCGCCCAACCCGCGACCCTGGGCACGTCGGCAGCGGGACATCCCGGCAGCACCAACGGGTTTCTGGTCTTTCCGGACGCGCAGGGGATGAACATCGGCGGCCGCGTCAACGTCGGCAAGTCGCACGTGTACGTTCCGTACTACGGCGTCATCAGCAACGATCCGGCGCACCCCGGCGTGCAGGGCACGGCCGGGCTCGCCTACGGCTTCCGCACCTGGGACATCTCCGTCCTCAACGGCGCCTTCGGCACCACGCAGCCCGCGATTCCCGGCACCGACGTGTCAAAGGTGAATCCGGCGCTGACCTTTTCGCTCCACTTTTAAAGGCGCTCCGGCCCAGCCTGCGCGCCCCCCACGCTTCGCGTGGGGCCCCCGGTCCGAGCTCGCAAGTTTCGTGCTGCTAGGGGGCGATGCTGCGGCGCTCGCTCCATCACCGATCAGCTAACTTCATTTCCAACACTACTTGCGTTTGTGCAGGATGAAGCCGTTGCCTTCGGAGTCGGTGCCGAACGCCATATAACAAACCGGCGTGTCCTCGACTTTGCCATCGTCGGCGAAGTGCACGCCGCGCGCGCGTAATTCGGCGACCGCGGCCGGAACGTCGTCGACAGCGAACATGATGCCGTCGCAGTGCTGGTATTCCGAACCCTTGTAGAGCCCGAACGCTTCGCCGCCCGCAAACTCCCATTCGGCGAACATCCCGGGCACCTTCATCGGCGGCGGCGCTCCGATGAGCGTGGTGTAGAACGAGACGGCGCGATCGAAATCTTTCGCGTAGTAGTACGAGGCGTCGATGCCATTGACGTTCATGGGTAGTTCCTTCGGCGGTGCGTGGGGGCCGTAGTGTTAGTGCGGCTGGAAGATGAGCCCTTCGATCTTGCCTTCGGGTCCGAGGAAAATGAGCGCGTTCGCGCTGCCGTTGGCGAACTCGACGTCATAGGAGCCGTCTTTGGACGGCGTTGCGCTCACGAAGTTCCCGTATTGGTCGAGCATGGCGGCGACGATCGCCCCGCTCTTTTCGACCGGAATGGCGGCCAGGAACCGGTCGCTGAACCACGCCGCCGGCAGGGGATGGGTGCGGAACAGTGCGGCGAGACGGTCGGCGGCCGGCGCGCTCTGCATGCGGCTGAAGAGCAGCCCGGTAAAGGCGCCCGTTCCATCGAGCTTCGCGTCGGCTTGGATCGTGCCGTGCGCGAACGTCAGCGTGTAGCGGCTGCGATTGGGCGCGATGCCTTGGAACGGGCCCAACGTGGTGACGATGTCGGCGAGAATCGAACGCACCTTGTCGAGCGGCACCGCGGCCAAGAAGATCGAACTGAACCATGCCGGCTCGACGGCCGGCGCGGTGAAGAGTCGCGCGATGGCTTCTTGCGCGCTCAAGCCCTAGGCCCGGGCGCGGGTTGGACGGTAAAGGTGTGCGGCGCCGTGAACGATCGAACCGCCGACGATCGTGGCCAGCGGCTGGTAGTCGCTGCTCCACACGCCGATGTCGGCGCGCCGCCCGGGCGCGATCGTTCCCATTTCGCGTTCGAGCCCGAGCAAGCGGGCGGGGCTGCGCGTCGCGTGGATGATCGCCGATTCGAACGGGATGCCGGCGTACATCATCAAGTTGCGCACGGCCTGATCGATGTGCAGCGCGCTGCCCGCGATCGTGCCGTCCTCGGAGCGGACGACGCCGCCTTCGATGCGGTAATTGCTGCCCGCGGGGGGCATATTGTCGGTCGTCAGCACGAGCCGCTCCCGGAGCGTGCGATAGAGCAGGTCGACCATCGGGGGCGAGACGTGGAAGCCGTCGCAGATCAACTGCACGGTCGTGCGATCCTCTTGCATGAACGCCGCCAGCAGCGACGGATCGCGATGATCGAGCGGCGGCATCGCGTTGAAGGCGTGGGTGAGCGTCCGGAAGCCCAGACCGATCGCCCGCACGCCTTCGCGGTAGTGCGCCGAGGTGTGGCCGGCCGAGCAGACGATGCCCTGGTCGAAGAAGAGCCGCGCTACCTCCTCGACGCCGTCCATCTCGGGCGCCATCGTTACCATGACGAGCGCGCCGCGGCACGACTCGATCATTTCGTGGGCGCGCTCGAGGGTCGCCGGCACGATCCAATCCGCGCGGTGCACGCGGCGGAATTTGGGATTGATGAACGGTCCTTCGAAGTGGACGCCGAGGCAGCGCGCGCCGGGATAGTGTCCGGACTCTTCGAGTTGGTTGGCCGCTTCGGAGATCTCGTCGGCGGCGTGCATCATCGATTCCCACGGCGCGGTCATCACCCCGGCCACGTAGCCGGTTGCGCCCATGCGAGCGTAAGCTCGTGTTGCTACGTCGACCGCGTTCCCTTGGTCGCGATTGAACAATACGTCGTCGGCGCCGTTGGTGTGAACGTCGATCAGGCCCGGCGCGACGATCGCGCCGGCCGGCGGCGTCAGGTCGGCGGGACCGTCGTCGGGCAGAAGTTGGGTGATGCGGCCATGTTCGACGGCGACCCGACCGTACACGGTCGAGCCGTCGCCGCACGCAACCAGCGCCGGGCCGAGAACGTAGGAGGTTTCGGACACGTCTGCCTCATTTCGCGAGGTTGAAAAGGGCACCCTGGAAGCCGGCGACGGCGTCAGCGTCGGCCTCGTAGCCGGTCGATGAAGGAACGTCGCCGGAGCGCGCCCCCCGCGGTGACGGCGGTGCTTGCCAAGCGTTCCTGCTCGGCGCGTTCTCGGTCGGCTCGTCGTAGACGTTCCATATGTTCCTCGGCATGGGCGACCAGCGTTGCGCGCAACGCTTCCAATTCGTTCCAGGCACCTTGTTCGCGTGTCGATACCGCGAAGATTCGCTGCGGGATGATACCCCGCTCTCGCAAATATCGGTCGGCAAGCGTTACGACATTACGCCGATCGGCCGGGGTTTCGTTGTCGGCAATTGTGTGAACGAACGTCATCGGTTTGCCCAGCAGAGCGAGCCGGCCGTAGAGGTCGAGTTCACGATCGGACAGTTGGCGCGAAAAAAGGGCGAGGATCTCACTCGAGCTGCCGGCCGCGGCACGCACGATCTCGCCGGCCAACGGAAAGCCGGAATCAAACGGCGGCGCGTGGACCAGCACGAGTTCGCGCGGCAGATCCCAGGGCGTCTCGATCAGCAGGGGCGTGCGCAGCGCCGCCTCGAGGAGCGCGCTGGGCGGAATCTCGTCCCAGGCTGCATCGTCGGAGAGCGCGTAGATGCGAGGTACGGGACCGTACCTAACGTGCACGGGAAACCGCAACTCGGCGCCGGCGCCTTCGTCGGGCAGCACGCGCGTTCTCGCAAGCGCGTTGATCAAGCTCGACTTGCCGCGTTTATACGCGCCGATCACGGCGACGCGCCAGCGCTCGGGGCGCAAGCCGTGCTCGTAGGTGCGCGTATCGAAGCCGACGCTCGCGGGGTCGACCCGTTCGCGTCCCGCGTTGGGGTCGAGCGTCCCTCGGCAAAGCTTGTCCTGAGCCTGACGAAGGGCTCGGGATGATACGTGCCGTTCGGCAAGACTTTCATTCGCAAAGCGTTCGCTGTTCGCTTCGATGCGCGTTGCGAGGGCGGCCACGCTATCTGCGCACGCCACGAGCCGGCGCGTGGCGGTCTCGACGCCGGTACCGCTGCGTTCGACCTCGAGCGCCCGGTCGATCGCGCCCAGTGCTTCGCCGCGAACGCGCCCGGCGATCGCAGCGACGCGGTCCGCCAAGCCGCCCGCGACGTGCTCGACGCGCGCACCGATGCCGGCGACGAAGCGCGCGATCTCGTCGTCGAATGCGGCGTAGAGGCCGCCATCCAAATCCGCGATCAGTTCGCGCTTCATGTACTCGCCCGCGGGGCGGCTCGTAAACCGTGCAGCAATCGCGCTGACGAGCGAAACCGATGGGCCGCTGAGCGCGCCCAGCACGATCGTCCCGCGCAGTCCGGTCTCGAGATCGACGCTCCACGTGCCGCTGGACGCATCGGCACCAAAAGCGCGCGCCGCGTCTTCGGTGATCGGCAACCGTTCGGCGTCGACGGCGGCGAGGATCGCCCGCAGCCGACCCGCTGCGGCGCCGGCGTCGGCGATCGGAGTCACGGCGTCCTTGGCGCCGGTGCGCAAACGTTCGGCCACCAGGTCGGCGACGTCGCCGGCGAAGCGGCCGGCCGCGCTCGCCAGCGTTTCGTCGACGAGCATGTGTAGCTTCGCACGATCGCGCAGCCGCGCCACGTCGGCGATGTCGAACGCGCGCGAAAGCGAGCGTACGAGCGTGGAGCGCATCGCGGCGCCCGCGCTGAGGATCGCGGCGTTCAGGTCCGTGCCGGTGGCTGCGAGCGTTGTGCGGCCGGCGCCGGCGGCCACGTCGACGGCGGCCAGCAGCGGTTCGAGCGCGGCGCGCTCACGGCGGAGGGTCTGGGCATCGGTGGCGAGCGCGGCGACGTCGAGTGCGAGCGTGTCGGCGGCGCGGGTTGCGATCCGCCGCGCTTCGGCCGCCGCGCGCCGCAGCCGCGAGCAGCCGGTCGTGGCGACGAGCGATGCATCGAGCGCGGCGAAGAACTCGGCGAACCGGCTCTGCTCGATCAAGGGCGCATTTCCGGTCAGGAGGCCCTCGGCGTATTCGCGTGCCGACAGCGGAAAGACGGGGGTGTCGGGTGCATGGACGGCGGCCTGCGCGACGATGCGCGAGGCGGCGTCCTGCCAGCCTTCGCGGCCTTCGGCATCGCGCATGCGCCACAAGTCGATCTTCGTTTGCACGATGAACAAGCTTTCGATGTAGCGCCGGATGATGCCGAGAAAGGCCGCGTCGCCGTCGGTAAACGGCTGTTGCGTATCGATCAGGTACAGTACGGCGTCGGCGCGCGGTAAGTACGAGAGCGTGGCGCGGCGGTGCCCCGGAACAATCGAAGCCAAGCCTGGGGTGTCGGCAACGACGAAGCCGTTGGCCAAGAACGGTGAGGCCACGCCGACACGCACCAAGGTTGGGGCGATGCCGTCGCTCGCCGTAACGAAGCGCGCGAGACCGTCGAGCGGGACCCGCTCGCTGCGGCCGTCTTCATAGTAGGCCGTCGCGCCCTCATCGCCGGCATAGAACAGTTCGGTGATCGTCGCGGTCGACGGGTTGACGTCGGTGGCCAGCAGGCCGGTGATGCGGGCCGTGCCGCCGCGTCCCTCACGCGCAATTTTCCCGAGCAGCGCGTTGAGCAAGAACGACTTGCCGCTCGAGAACTCGCCGACGACCGCCAAGACGAAGCGGCCGGTGCGCAGGCGTTCGGCCGTCCGGCGCAGACCGTGCAGATCCTCGGAGGCGCCGTGCCAGCGTGCCACCGCTTCGAGCGCGGCGGACAACTCGTCGAGCAGGTCGGCAACCTCGTCGCGGGCCGCCGCGTAGCGGGCGAGGCCCTCAGCCACCT
>Ga0209415_10006852_pt1 | contig 20114 bp, 18 predicted proteins | sample PeaSoiSIISIP2007_FD_187696 | JGI IMG/M metagenome (GOLD analysis project Ga0209415, IMG submission 187696) | Peat soil microbial communities from Weissenstadt, Germany - SII-SIP-2007 (SPAdes) (version 2) | ecosystem: Environmental > Terrestrial > Soil > Wetlands > Peat | place: Germany... | reverse complement strand
CGACCCACGTTGGTCATCGCCTTCTGGCGGCAGGCGGAACTGTTTCCGCTGTAACTATATTATGCAATGCTCAATAATGGTCCGAAGCTTCCACGACGACTACTCGTCGGGACAGCAGGGTAAGTGGATCAATGTTACAAACCGCTACCTGGGATTGAAGTTCAAAATTGGCCGCAAAACCCACTACGGATGGACGCGCCTGAACGTTCACCTTCCCGGTAACTATCTTGTCGATGCCACGCTGACCGGCTACGCCTACGAAACCATTCCGAACAAGCCGATCATTGCGGGCAAGACGAGGGGACGGGATGTCATCACCCTTGAACCCGCCAGCCTTGGTCATCTGGCCCAAGGTGCGTCCCGGCTTTCGGCCTGGCGGAAGGAATCTGCGGGCGGCGGCACTCACTAATCGAGGATTCCGATGAACATCCCCCCGGCTGCTTCAAAAAGCGGAGCGCCCCGCACCACGCGTGGAGCGCTTCCCACGCGCTTCGCGTCTCAACCTGATTCACTGTGAGCTAAGTTGTTGAATCTTCGTTGGGGTTAAATCTGAGGCGCAAAATGGCGGTCTGACCAGCGCGCAGAATGCTATTTAACTGCATTTGGTGGCCCGTACAGCGACGTTCGGGTGCTTGGACGACCTTAGGGTCGTCCCCGGCATGCTCGACTCGCTACGGCGAAATATCCTTGCGCTATATGAGATTCCCGAATTGGAACTATGAATCCCCTCGGGTTGGCTACATGTTTTTCATTGTACTTACAATAACGACCATACAATAACGAAACACCAGCATCCGTCCGCGGTTGCCCCCGGCGGCGCGTCGGAAGTCGCAGCCCGGCGTGAGCGTGCGTGACTACTGGTTCCCCTGTTCCTGGCCGGGGAAGTAACCGCTGCGGGTCCGGACGGTAAGTTTGTTGTATCCCTTGGCGCGCGCGTCGACATGGATGGTGCGGTATCCACCGACGCTCTTTGGGGTGGTGGGCTTGTAACCGAGGGTGTACTGGTTGCGGATGTCGTGGGCCACGGTGCGGCTGATCTCGTCCACTTCGTCGAGAGTCTTGGGCAGAAAGCAGATCCCGCCGGTCCGTTGCGAGACGGTCTCGAGCGCGCGGCGAGCCCGGCGGGCTTTCTCTTCTCCCAGCAATCCGATGGCGTAGACCGTGGGCCCGTTTTCTTCCTGCAGCCGCCGCACTGCTTCCTCGAGCGATTCGCGGCTGGCGTTGTCTTCCCCGTCGGTCACCACAAAAAGAACTTTCTTCTGGAGTCTGGCTTGTTTCTTCTCGTAATCGGCTGAGGCCACGATGGCGTCATAGAGCGCGGTGCCTCCGCGGGCTTCGACCTTCTCCAGCGCCTCGCGCAACTTGTTAATGTCACTGGTAAAACCCTGGTCGAGGTAGTACTCGTCATTGAAATTCACCACGAAGACCTGATCCTGAGGATTGCTCGACCGTACCAGGTTCAGAGCCGCCTTGTTGACCTTTTCGCGCTTTTCCCGCATCGAGCCGGAGTTGTCGATCACGATGCCCATGGCCACGGGAACATCCTCGCGGCGAAAAGAAGTGAGCTTCTGGGGCTGGTTGTTCTCGAGTACGGTGAAAACGCTTCTGTCGAGGTTGGTGACCAGGCGATTCTTGTCGTCCACCACCGTGGCGTGCAACACCACTTCTTCGACTTCCTTCCGGAAGACGAAAACCCCGTTGTCATTCGCCGGCGCCTGGGCGTTGGCCGGGCTTTGGCTTTGGGGTTCAGAGGCTGCACCCTGCAGCTGTTGAGGCTGAGCTTGAGTCGGTGGTCCCGGCGGGTTCGCCGCACCGGGGCTGGGTTGGACGAGGCTGGGTTGGACGGGGCTGGGTTGGACGAGGCCAGGCTGGCCGGCACCTGATTGGCTGGCACCGGGCGCTGGTTGCGCAGGATCCCGGGAAGCTGGATTGACTTGAGTAGGGCCTGCTGTCGTTGGGGCTGCACTGTTCGGCGCAGGACTGTTTGTGCTGGGGCTGGGCGCAGGTGGGTTCTGCTGGGCGTCTGCGATGACAATCAAAAGAAAGGTAATCAGCAGAACCAGGAAACGACTATTCCGTAGGGGCATAGTATCCCGTCTTGGCGTACACCCGGAGCGGCGGCAATCCTTTGGGCGGAATGAGCTTCACTTTTATTTTATGCCATTTGCCGTCATGCTCCGGGTTCTTTGGACGGTAACCGAGCACATATTGGTTGCGCAGCTCGATTCCAATTTTTGTCGCTACATCGGCCAAGTCGTTGGGATTATCGATGGTAAATGCACGGCCTCCGGTCAGTTCTGCCACATCGCTCAACAGGGCTGGCCCGAGGCGCTCCTCTTCGGTTGGGAAGTAATGGTCATAGATGCCGATAGCGTAGATCAGCGTGTCCGCTTCCTTGACCATCGACTTGATCTCGCCCTCGGTGTAGCGGCTGTGATTGTCGCCGCCATCGGAAATGATCAGCAACGCCTTCTTCGGGTACTTTGCCTGCCGCATCTTGCTGATACCCAGGTAGATGGCATCGAGCAGAGCAGTTCTTCCCTTAGGGATGGTATAGACCAGCTTGCCCCGTATGTCCTCCACCGAAGACGTGAAATCGGAGACTTCCTCCGGTTTATCGGCGAAGGTGATCATAAAGAACTCGTCCTGGGGGTTGGCAGTCTTGAAGAACTCGATGACCGCCTCGCGGGCGCGGTCGATCTTACTGCTCATGCTGCCGCTCATGTCGAAGATCACGCCCAGCGAAACGGGAGCGTCCTCGCTGGAAAAATGCCGAATCTCCTCCTGCTCCTTGCCTTCAAAGACCTGGAAATTCTCCTTGTCAAGGCCGGTGACCAGACGGTTCATGGGATCGGTAATGGTGACCGGAATAAGTACCAGGCTCACATCCACTTTCATCGGCTTGGTATGCGTCCTCAGGGATGGATCGATGGCATCCAGCGGACTGGACTTGGGAGGCTCAATCCTGGGTATCACATGGACATCTTCGACGGGCACCTGAGCCCATGCGGCGGACAGAAGCACACAGAAAAGCATCGCGGTGATCAGGGTTGAAATAACCGGCAGGAACGGGGCCCGCTTGCTAGAACACAACATAACACCTCTCAGGGTCCGGGGAGGAGCCGAGTCGAGGATCCGGTCTAATGTGGGGGGCCTTGATGACCCGCTCCCACAATCGCGGGCCATAGATACCTCAATTGAGCTGATCGTATCACAGCCTGCAGGCCATGGCGCCAGCATTTTTTTCACTCTGCTCCGATGTTCCAGCCTGTGCAAGAGTTTCCTCGCGCTTCAGTAACACAGCACATGGTGACTCGAGTTTAATCCACCTCAGCCCTTGCGGCTTGTCAAATCCGTGTCAAATCCACCGCATTCGACCGGGTGAGTCGACGTCCCTGTAGCGCCGGTATTTTGCCGGCTGTCGCGGGGGCATCTTGCCCTCGCCAGTGGGGGCGGCGGCGCCCCCAAGACAGCCGCCGGGACGGCGGCGCTACAAGACGCCAATCTGCACGCAAGATCCGGTCCTCTCTTGTACAATTCCGGTTTCCGACCATGGCATACGTCGCACCCTTCCGCGCCCTGCGTTATGACCCGACCCAGGTCGATCTTTCGCAGGTAGTTACCCAGCCTTATGACAAAATCACGCCCGAGATGCAGGACCGTTACCACGCTGCCAGTCCTTACAACCTGGTGCGCATCATCCTCGGAAAAGCGCAAGCCACAGACCAATTAGGGGAAAATGTTTACACACGGGCCGCCGCTTCCTTTCAGGGCTGGCGGCGGCAGGGTATCTTCCAGCAGGATCTTGAGCAATCCCTTTACCATTATGTGCAGCGTTTCAGGGCGCCCGGGAACGCGGTGGAACTGGAGCGACGGGGCTTCATTGCTCTGGGCAAAATTGAAGAGTACTCCGCCAAAGTCATCTTCCGCCACGAGCAAACCTTAGCCAAACCCAAGGCTGATCGTTTGGAGCTGTTACGGACCACTCGCGCTCACTTCGGGCAACTTTTCATGCTGTATAGCGATCCGGCGGGAGAAATTGAGGGGTTGCTATCGAACCGCTCGGCCGGCGATATGAAAATCAGTATGGAAATCCGTGACGAATATGAAGTTTTGCATCAGGTGCGGAAGGTCTCCGATCCCGGATTCATTGAACTTGTCCGGGGTAAGATGCGTGACAAGAAGCTGATTATCGCAGACGGTCACCACCGCTATGAGACCGCTTTGAACTACCGAAACGAGCGCCGCGCCATGGCTACATCTGCCTCTGCGACCGGTGTTCCCCGCGAGCGTGCGCGGGACGGTGCCCTCGCGCGAGAGGGCTCGGCCGAAATCGCGCCTTACGAGTTGGCGATGATGACGTTTGTGAACATGGATAGCCCCGGCCTGGTGATCCTGCCGACTCATCGCGTAGTGCATGGGCTGGCGTCGTTTTCGGCGGAGCGGCTTCGTGACCAGGCGCGCGACTACTTCAGCGTTGAGGAAGTCGATGCATCCATCGATGCGGTCCGCGCCATGGGAATTCTGCGCGAGGCTGGATATGCCGGGACTGCTCTGCTGGGAGTCACGGCTGATCGGGCATTTCTCTTCGATACGCCTAAAGCCATGGGCTCGAATCTTTTCAGCGGCCTTTCCCTGCGGCAGCAGTCCCTCGATGTCATCCAGTTGCACAAGTGCCTGCTGGAGAGCGTGCTGGGAATCTCCGAGGAAGCCATCCGCAACCAGCAGAACATCCGCTACATTCGCGATGCGGGCGAGGCGCTGGCCCGGGTGCGTGAGGGCGCGGCGAATGTAGCCTTTCTGATGAACCCGGTCCGCATGCAGCAGGTGCGAGACATTGCCTTCGCAGGGGAAGTCCTGCCGCAGAAGTCGACGGACTTCTACCCTAAGTTGCTCAGTGGCTTGACCATCTATGCGCTGGAGTAGAAATACGAGAATTGTTTCGCGTGGCCGCATCTGCATCCGTCTCCTGCTTGGCCTCATCGCCCTGGCGGTGGTCGGATCAGCGCTTTTGCTTTCTGGCTCTCCCGATGAGCGCCACATTTCTATTTACTCCAACGCTGCCAATTACTCCCTCCCGGTGGTCGAGCGCAATGGCATGGACTACGTTGGCCTGCTCGAAGTTTTCGAACCGTTGGGAACGGTCAGCGCCAAGGCTAATGGTCCGCGTTGGAAATTCCGTTATTACGAAGTGGAAAGCGACTTCACGGCGGGAAAGACACGGGCCCGGGTTCGCGGCAGCGATCTGGATCTGCCGGCGAACTTCCTGCTGGAAAATGGCCGCGGACTGGTGCCCGTGGCTTGCCTGGGCATACTGCTGCCGCGCATTCTCGGCGGCCCGGTCACATTCCACGAAAGCGCGCGCCGTCTGTTCATCGGCAATGTTGCGGTTCATTTCACAGCGCAGGTGAGCAAAACGAATCCACCCCAACTGGCGATGAATTTTACTTCGCCGGTAAATCCGACAATTGCCACCGAACCTGGGAAGTTGCGCATGGTGTTCACGCATGAACCGCTGCTGGCGCCGGGGTCCCAGTCTCTTACTTTTGACAGCAATATCATCCCGTCCGCGAGTTACCAGGAGAATGACGGCGCGGCCGAGGTGGTGGTGACGGGCAGCGTTCCGCTGCTGGCGAGCTTCAGCAACGACGGACGCACCATCATTGTTGGACCGGTGCAGAGTGCAGCGGCACAAACACCGGCCAACCAGCCTGCGCCAAGTCCGCCCGCCGCGCCTCAAATTTTGGCGACTACGGGTCCACCCGCGGCTCGCCGCTATGTTGTCGTGATCGATCCGAGCCACGGAGGCAGCGAGCGCGGCGCAGCTTTGACCGATCAACTGGCGGAAAAAGACGTCACGCTGGCCCTCGCCCGCCGCCTGCGCCTAGAACTCGGGGCGCGGGGAATTACCGCCCTGTTGCTGCGCGATGCGGACACCACGCTCAGCCTGGATCAGCGCGCGAGTATGACCAATGGCGCTCATCCGGCGATCTATCTGTGCCTGCATGCTGCTTCCCAGGGCAACGGTGTTCGCCTGTATACCGCGTTAGTGCCTGCGGGGGCTGAGAATCGCGGCCCGTTTCTTGATTGGGATACAGCCCAAACTTCATTCCGGCCGGGCAGTCAAACTGTGGAGACGGCCCTGATGACCGAACTGCAGAACCGGCGAGTGCCGGTCCGCGCTTTGCTGGCGCCCTTGCGGCCGTTGAATAACATCACCGCCGCCGCCGTGGCGATGGAGGTCAACCCTCCAGCCGACGACATTTCGCAACTGGACTCTCCCGCCTATCAGCAATTGATCGCTGGATCGGTGGCGGCCGGCCTGGCTGCCGTCCGTGACAAATTGGAGGCGGAGCCGTGATTCCTCGTCACCTCATGATTGGGGTCGCCGTCATGCTGGCCGTCGCGCTGGGGATGAGCTTCTATGTCTGGCGCATGCGCGGAGTGGAGCGGGCCGAATCTGCGTCTGCGAATACCCGGCCGGTGGCCCCGCCGGTCTCTGGTCCGACCGAGCAGGTGATGCTGTACGTGGCCTACGACGGTACTGGCGTGTTGCGCGCCACGTCAGCCCGGATTCCACTGCCGGCGGGACGACAAGAGCACGCGGAGGAGTTGCTGCGGGCTTTGCTCGGACTGTACCTCGACAAGCCTTCGCCGCACCCGCTGGGCCTGGGATCCGAGATTCGTGCCGTGTATCTTGTGGACCCCGGACTGGCGGTGATTGATCTTAACGCCGCCTTCGCCGACGGCCACCGCTCCGGTGTTCTGGTCGAAGAACTCACAGTGGCTTCGCTGGTGCAGACGCTGGCGGCGAACATTCCTGGCATTGCCCGCGTGAAGATCCTGGTGGACGGCAAGGAGCGGGAAACGCTCGCGGGGCACGCGGATTTGTCGAATTTCTACGATGTGGCGCAGGTGAATCAGATGGTCGTGCAGATGGCGCAGTAGGGACGATGTGTGGGGCGGACACTCTTGTCCGCCGCTTTGAAGTTGCGTTGCCGACAGTGGTTCGTGTTGTCACGGGCCAGGAAGACTTGAGAAGCGGCGGACAGGAATGTCCGCGCTACACCTTCACGGCTCCGGTCATTTACAATCGCGGCCTATGGTTTATCGTTCGGACAACCGCACGCCCGACCAGATGCGCCCGGTGAACATCCTGCCCGATTACATCAGCACGGCGGAGGGGTCGGTGCTGATCGAAGTCGGCAACACCCGCGTGATTTGCACCGCTTCCATCGAGGAAACCGTCCCGCAGTTTATGCGGAACAGCGGGAAGGGCTGGGTCACGGCGGAGTACAGCATGATTCCGCGCGCCACCTTGACGCGCACGCCACGGGAAGTGACCAAAGGCCGGCCGGGCGGGCGCACGCATGAGATTCAGCGGCTGATCGGGCGCTCGCTGCGGGCGGTCACCGATCTGGAACGGCTCGGCGAGCGTACGATTTGGATCGACTGCGACGTCATCCAGGCGGACGGCGGCACACGCACGGCATCCATCACTGGCGCTTTCGTCGCGCTCGGGCTGGCGCTGGAGAAGCTGGTTGAGGCCGGGACTCTGACCTCGGTCCCCCTGCGGGATTTCGTTGCGGCGGTGAGCGTCGGGATTGTGGACGGCGAAATCCTGCTCGATCTGGCCTACGAAGAAGACTCGCGCGCGGATGTGGACATGAATTTCGTGATGACCGCAGGCCGCAAGTTCGTTGACGTGCAGGCCACAGCCGAGCACCAAGTCTTTGACGAACCGCAACTGGGAAAGATGATGGCCCTGGCAGGGCAAGGAGTGCAGGCGCTGATCGCCAAGCAGCAGGCGATTCTGGGGACGCTGACGTTGAGGCAGTGAGCTCTTCACCGCCGAGAACGATGCGTCAAGTTCCTTTGTTTTGTGTTTACAACGAGGAGTTTCCAATGCATTCACTCTCCGCGCCCCCCAGCTAAGATTCGTAAACACAAAGCCGGGTCGGGCGGCGGCTGTCGCAATATTGCCTTGACAACACGTGCTACACGTGCTACACGTGTATTACGTGATACTCACAAATTATGCAGACTTCACAGAGCATCAAGAAGCAGAACGTCACAATAAGCCTCAGCCGGCAAACCCTTCAAAAGGCGAAGGTCCTCGCGGCGCGGCGATCTACATCCATCAGCGGCCTGCTGGCGGAGCAGATCGAACATCTGGTCGGCGAAGACGAAGCCTACGAGCGCGCGAAACGAGAAGCGATTGGGCTGCTCGACCGAGGGTTTCATTTGGGTGGAGTGATCCGCGCCAGCCGGGATGAACTGCATGAACGCTAGGGCCTTCGTGGATACGAATGTTTTGATTTATGCGCACGACATCGACGCCGGCGCAAAACGCCAGATCGCACGCCAGTTGCTTCATGATCTTTGGGAAGGACAGGGCGGATTCCTGAGCATGCAGGTGCTTCAGGAATTCTATGTGAATGTCACGCGCAAGATTGCGTCGCCTGTGCCCAGGGCCTCGGCGCGTAACATCGTCAGCCAATACACCAGCTGGTGCGTCGAAACCACACCCGCTGAAATTTCGGCCGCGTTCAGAATCGAGGATGAAGCAAGGATCGGTTTTTGGGACGCTCTGATCGTGGCGTCGGCTCTCAAGGGCGGTGCGGCTCGAATCATTTCGGAGGATTTCAACCAGGGACAGATGATTGCTGGTGTGCGCATTGAGAATCCTTTTGGCAGTTCGCGCTCGGGGAAGACACCAAAGGAACGCTGACCTACCGATTCGAGAGCGCACCTTCCCGCTGAAACCTCGGCCGACTCGTGGTTGCCCGGCACTGCCGCCAATCGTCGAAAAGTATTACAATATGGGCCGCTTTGATTCGAAGCGTCACCTCGGTGGAATTCAAAACGCACTGATAGGAGACATCTATGAAACTTACACCTGGAAAGCTGGCTGGCCTGAAACGAGTGTCCAACGACCGTGGCGTGATCGCCGCCGCCGCCATGGACCAGCGCGGTTCCCTGCAAAAATCGCTGGCGAAGGAAAAAGGCAGCGAAGTCGGCGATGCCATGATGGAAGAGTTCAAGTCGCTGGTTGCCGAAGTTTTGACGCCGCACGCGAGCGCGATCCTGCTCGACCCCGAGTGGGGGCTCCCGGCCTCCAAACGCCGCGCCAAAAACGCGGGCCTGCTGCTGGCCTATGAAAAAACCGGGTACGACAAGACCGGCCCCGGCCGCCTGGGCGATCTGCTCGATCACTGGTCGGCACGTCGCTTGAAAGAAGCGGGCGCGGATTGCGTCAAGATCCTGCTTTATTACACGCCGTTCGATCCCAAAGATGTGAACGACAAGAAGCATGCCTGGGTGGAGCGCATCGGCGATGAATGCCGGGCCAACGACATTCCATACTTTCTGGAGTTCGTGGGTTACGAAGAAGGGGCTGATGAGAAGGGCTTCGAGTATGCCAAGAAGAAGCCGGAGATCGTCATCGAAAGTATGCGCGAGTTCACCAAGGACCGCTATGGCGTGGATGTGTTGAAGGTGGAAGTGCCGGTGAATATGAAGTTCGTCGAGGGCGCCAAGGCGTACGCTGGGCAGAAAGCGTACAGCAGGAAGGAAGCTGCGGATCTTTTTCTAAAGGCGGCGAAGGTGGCGACCAAGCCTTTTATTTATCTGTCAGCGGGCGTGAGCAATGCCGAGTTTACCGAGGCTTTGGAACTGGCGGGCGAATCCGGCGTGAAGTTCAACGGCGTGCTTTGTGGCCGCGCGACCTGGAAAGACGGCATTCCGATCTACGCGAAGCATGGCGCGGAAGCTTTCCGCAAGTGGCTGCACACGGAAGGCGTGAAGAACATCAATAATGTGAATGAGCGGCTGAAGGCTGCGACTTCGTGGCATGCGATCTACGACGTTCAGCCCGCCATGGCGCACGTGTAAGTTTAGGAAGAATATTCCAGGCGTGCTGGATGCCGCGGCACGCCTTTTTCTATGCAGGCGCTAGCGCTACCCTGACCAAGCCACGGTGCGGCGCTGGTTTCGGTAAGCCGAATTTCATGCCCCACAAATCAGTCCTTGGCCAGGGCAATGCGGAGAATCTGAATGTCATGCAACTCACGCACTGGCGGCGTGGGCTTGCCCGGTGTCCATCGATGAAGTTGCGTATTGGCCATGAACAGGAGCGAGTCGCCATCCAGGCAGCCGGTGGTGGGATTTTCGAACGCGGGATTGTAAGTTTCCAGGATTTCTCCGCGCGTGATTTTCGTCAGCGTGGAATCGAGATAGAAGCGGACGACTCTCCCGGGATGGATGCCGTTCTGAATGCCCACTAGCGATTGCCGGTAGAAGTACAGGCCATCGATGCTGGCATCGATGACCTCCGCCGGCGTTGGAAGCAAGGCCGCAGATTTTGTCTCTAGATCAACGCGGGTAATCCCGAAGTCGCCAGCCACAAAGAGAGTCTTCTCGTCGGCGCTCAGGGCGATTCCATTCGCGCCCGGCACGGTTCCTTCTGGCAAGTAAACCTGGAGATCGCGAGATCCAGTCTTAGCGACGTAGACCGCGCCGTTGCCGGTGTTGGTGGTATAGGCCTCTCCTGTCGAGGGCACAACGGTTACGTCGTTGAATCCTCCAGTTCGATCAGGTGGAACGTAAGTGTTCAAGCGCTTGCCGGTGACCAGATCGTATTGGAACAACCCGGAGACCATGTCCGCAGCCTGGGGCGCGTCGCCGAAGAATGAGCTGACCGCCCACAGCTGTTTGCGAGTTTCATCAATGTGCAGGCCGAGCACGTATGCCAAACCATCCTCGCCCGGCCGGACCAGATCGTGTATCTCGCCGGTTTTGTCGGTCCATACGATCTTCCTTTTGACACTCCCGGCATAGATGCGCTGGCTGAATCGAGCATAGGCCATACCCTCCGGGAAGAGGTCGGGTTCTTTGATCACGAACGCCGGCTGGCTTTGTATACGTGGCGGATTCTTGGCACGGATCTGTGTCACGATCGCTTTGAATTCCTCCGAGTCTCTGATAAAGGCGAATCCCCGATACGCTTCCGGATCAAGGCCACCAGGGAGGTTTACGATTCTGTGCAGAAGCGTCAGGGTGGCAGCGCCATCACACTTCGCCGCATAGTCAGCTGCAAGGTTGTAGAGAAGAACGGGATCGTTTGGGTTGCCTTTAAGTTGATTCTGAAACCGGTCGATCTCGTGTTCGAGGGCAGGAGAGTTCGCAGGGTTACACTGTCCAGCGGCCCCAGACAGCAACCAGGCAACGAGCATCAAATGGGAAAGACAAGACCGAGCGATTGAGGGAAAGCTCAAGGCACAGGCTCCGAACAGGTCGCGCGCAAGATAGTCGGACGACTGCAAGTGGAAATAGTTAGCCGCGCGCCGGAGGGACCGGGCGGTTACTCATCGAGTAAGATTGACCGACATCGTCCTGGGCACACACCCGCTATTCGAGGCGCAAACAATGGTTTTCTCGGTTTGTTAACCCCTGTTGCTGTATACACATAAATGTGAGATACTTACACATCAAGAGGTTGCGTGAATTATGCGAACCAATATTGAGATTGATGATCGGTTGATGCGCAAGGCCATGAAGAGCTGTGGCGCACGAACCAAGAAGGCGACCGTGGAGACCGCGTTAAGGTTGCTTGCAGAGACCCATGGCCAAGGAGCCTTTCGCAAGTTTCGCGGGAAGGTACAGTGGGAGGGCGATCTTGAACAATCTCGCCTCAGTCGCGTCCCTGACTGAAACTCATGGTCATCGTAGATACGACCGTGTGGATCGATTATCTGCGCGGCCTTGAGAATCCTCAAACCGATTGGTTGAACCGCCAGATGTCCAGCCGACGCATCGGGCTTACCGACCTGATTTTGTGCGAAGTACTTCAGGGTATTCGCCAGCCCACCGCCTTCTCGCAGATTCGAGATGAACTCTTGCAGCGCTTCTCCATCTTTGAAACCGGAGGCAGCAAGTTGGCAATCGCCGCAGCCCAAAACTACCAGATCCTGCGACAGCATGGGCACACCGTGCGCAAAACCATCGATTGTTTGATCGCGACTTTTTGCCTGGAAGCGGGGCATGAACTGCTGCATCGGGACCGCGACTTTGATGCCTTCGAGAAAGAGCTGGGGTTGAGGGTGGTCCATGCATGAGAGCGGCTGTCCGCACGTGGTTATTGCCAACGACGAACGGCCAACGACTGTTTCCTCATTCCCACTCAATCGTGCCCGGCGGCTTCGACGTGATGTCGTAAACCACGCGGTTCACGCCTTTGACTTCATTTACGATGCGGTTTGAGATTGTCTTGAGAACTTCCTGCGGCAGCGGAACCCAGTCTGCAGTCATGCCATCTTCGGAGTGCACGGCGCGAACCGCGCACGTGTAAGCGTAGGTCCGCTGGTCGCCCATGACTCCCACTGACATCACCGGCAGCAACACCGCGAAGGACTGCCAGACTTTCGAGTAGAGGCCGGCTTTCTTGATTTCGCCCACGACGACGTCGTCGCACTCGCGCAGGATGGCCAACCGTTCCGGCGTGACCTCGCCGACGATGCGCACGGCCAGCCCCGGGCCGGGGAACGGCTGCCGTTGCAGGATGTCTTCCGACACGCCCAGGTCGCGGCCGATCTTGCGGACTTCGTCTTTGAATAATTCCTTCAGCGGCTCGATGAGCTTGAGGCTCATTTTTTCCGGCAGGCCACCGACGTTGTGATGCGACTTGATGACTTGCGACGGCCCGCGCACCGAGCGCGATTCGATGACGTCGGGATAAAGCGTGCCCTGGACCAGCCAGACTTTTTCGAAAGCGGCGGAACTGTCACGTTCTGCCGCTGCAGGGCCAGCGCCTGCCGACTCCAGGATCTTGCGCGCCTCTTGTTCGAACACGGCGATAAATTCGTTGCCGATAATCTTGCGTTTCGCCTCCGGATCGGTAATACCAGACAGCCGGCGCAAGAAGCGCTCGCTGGCATCAACCGCGACCACGTGCAGGCCCAGCTTGTCGCGCAAGTTCTGTTGCACCTTTTCGAATTCGTCCTTGCGCAGCACACCGTTGTTCACAAAGATGGACGTCAGCCGCGAAGAACCGTCTTGGTCGCGTAGAGCACGATCCACCAGGGTGGCGGCGACGGCGGAATCGACGCCTCCCGAAAGCGCACAGATGGCGCGACCGCTGCCCACGCTCTGGCGCACATTTGCGATCGTTGCTTCGATGAAATGCTGCGGGGTCCACGTGGGCTGCGCGCCGCAGATAACCAGAGCGAAGTTGCGCAGGATGTCGGTTCCGTGCTGGGTGTGGAGGACCTCGGGATGGAACTGCACAGCCCACATCTTTTTCTCGGGATTCTCAATGGCCGCGAGCGCGTTGGGCGAACTGGCCGTCAGACGAAAACCGGGCGGCAACTCCACCGCCTCATCGCCGTGCGACATCCAGACCGAAAGATTCCTGGGAATATCGCGAAACAGGAGTGAATCTTCCTTGATTTCGACCCGAGCATGGCCGTACTCGCGCTTATCGGCGGCGCGGACTTTGCCGCCAAGCGTGTGCACCATCAACTGCAGCCCGTAGCAGATCCCGAGCATGGGCACGCCGAGGCTGAATACGCGAGGGTCGGCGAATGGGGCATCCCGGTCGTAAACCGAGCAAGGACCGCCGGAGAGAACGATTCCGACGGGCGAATAGGCGCGGATTTCGTCGAGACTGGCCGTGCAAGGAAGCACTACCGAGAAGACATTCTGTTCGCGGATGCGGCGCGCAATGAGTTGGGAGTACTGCGCTCCAAAGTCGAGGACAACGATGGATTGGGTTTCCACGGACGAGTGTCTCAAATCGGAAGGTAAGTGTAAAGAGGGAGAACAGTAGTCAGTAGTCAGTAGTCTGTAGTCAGTAGTCTGTAGTCAGTAGTCTGTAGTCAGTAGTCAGTAGTCGGTTCTCAGTGGTCAGTGTCAGTTCTGAGTGGTCAGTTCTCGGTTCTGAGTGGTCAGTTGCCGGTTGCCAGGGGAACATCGCTCAAGATTAATTCCGCTGGATCAACTCCTTCGCGTGCCGGAATGAGCGCTGAAGGCTGAGTGCTGTGGGGCGGCAACGCGATCGCCGGCACCGTTCGCGGGTCTGGAAACTCCAGAATGGCCACATATGCCGCCAACCGCCCCATATATAAGAAATCCACCACGGCAAAATAGAGAAGGGTCACCAGCAGGACGCCGCCCAGGACCATGCCGGCGGGGAGCACTCCGGCAAAACCCAGGGGAAAAGCGACGACAGAGGTAGCGACCACGAACGCGGCGACGTGACCCAGGCCAAACCACGTCCCGGCCGCAACGACGGATCCCGCGCGGGTCCGGCACAGATTGACCGCTGCGGCAATCCCGCCGAACGCGTCTTGACCGTCAGCCACCGCAAATATTGCGGCGAACGAAAGAACCCAACTCACAACGGACCACGCCACCCACACCAGCATGACAACCGTCAGGATGATGAGCATAGCGCTGCCGGGCGCGAGATCGCTGGCGGAGGTTGCAGCCCCACCGAGGAGGAATGCGGCCAGGCAACCGATCGCAGCCGCGAGCGCCGCTCCCACCCGTAAGAAGTTCAGACCGAAAAGCGAACGCAGCGACCCGTGCTTCGCTTGTGTCGGGCCGAGATTCGACTGACCCTCCGAACGGCCTAAATCGTGGGCGTCGCGGAAGTAAGCCAGCAGGGCCTTGAGCGTTGCCGCTCGCCCCAGGGAAGCGATTCCAATCCATGCGATCCCTAGGGTGAGAGCAAGTACAATGACGGCCTCGATCGCACGAAAAGTGCTGCCCCGGAAAATGTGCAGCATTGCCTGGGAAACCAGCAAGGGCTGTCGAGTCCCCAGCAGCACCAAATCGCCTTGAGTGACGGGCAATGTGTCCAGGTATTCGAGGAAAGAAAACGCAAGCAGCAGTGTGGTGGCGGCGCCAAAACTCCACCGCCAAGCGATTTCCGCCAGGCCGAAAGAAGGCCGGTGGAGAATGGCGCGGAAGCCTTCAAGAGTGGGCGAGCGAGACTTCATTTGTCGTTAGAATACCTTAACTTTATGGTTGTCCTTCTGAGCGCAGTGTGATGTTCGCGATAGCGAACATCACACGAAGTCGAAGAACCCCTGCAACGCAGGGTTCGTTTCGTGGGCTGCAAGGCATCCTCGTGAAGGTGCGCGGTGAGGATTCCCTGATGCAACATTCGCAGCGTTGAGAGTGCAGAGATCCTTCGACTCGGTTGTCGTGCGCTTCGCGCACGACAACTTCGCTCAGGATGACAATGCTCCGCAAGCCAACTCTATCGTACGACGATGTTGACGAGCTTGCCTGGCACGACAATCACTTTCACGATCTGCTTTCCGGCAACACCGGCCTTGATCTTCTCGTCCGCAGTCGCAGCTTCGCGGATCGTATCTTCTGAAGAGCCCGCCGGCACCACCACGACCGCGCGCAACTTGCCGTTGACTTGCACCGGGATTTCGATTTCTTCTTCTTTCGCCAGTGCCGGATCGTACTTCGGCCAAGGCGCACGGAGCAGACTTCCCTTCTCGCCTAACATCTCCCACAACTCGTGAGCTAGGTAAGGCGCAAAGGGCGCGAGCAAGAGCACGAGGGCGCGCTGAATTTCCGCCAACAAAGAAGCGGAAATTTCACCCTTGGAGATGGACTCCTCGGAGGCATACAGTTCGTTCAGCAGTTCCATGATGGCGGCGATCGAGGTATTAAAGTGCCAGCGTCCTTGGAAATCGTCGCTTACGCGCCTGATTGTCTGGTGGAGTTTGCGTTGAACTGCTCGCCCCTGCGGCGACAATTCAGCCGGCACCGACTTTCTCGAGTCGGCGTGATCCGGCTGCGCATTGCGTGCCACAAAGCGGTACACGCGCCCCAGAAAGCGTTGGATGCCTTCTACTCCCTCATCCTGCCAGTCCAGTTCGCGGTCGGGAGCAGTGGCAAACAATGTGTACATGCGAGTGCTGTCGGCGCCGTAGCGGGCCACCATCTCGTCCGGTGAAACGACGTTGCCCAGGCTCTTGGACATCTTCGCTCCACCCTTAATAATCATGCCCTGGGTGAACAAGCGCTCGGCGGGTTCGTCGTTCTTGACCAATCCCATATCACGCATGAATTTGGTCCAGAAGCGCGAGTAGATGAGATGGAGAATGGCATGCTCCACGCCGCCGATGTATTGGTCAATGCCGCGAGTCCCGAACCAGTAGCCTACTTCCTTGCTGTTAAAGGGCGCTTGGTCGTTGCGCGCGTCGGTGTAACGGTAGAAATACCAGGACGAATCCACAAAAGTGTCCATGGTGTCGGTCTCGCGGCGGGCCGGACCGCCGCACTTCGGACATGTCGCGTTGACAAACTCGGGCACTCGGCCCAGAGGTGAACCGCCGGTCAAGCTGATGTCCACATTCTCCGGCAAAATCACCGGCAAATCCTTTTCCGGCACCGGCACGATCCCATCTTTCACGCAATAAAGCATGGGGATGGGCGTGCCCCAGTAGCGCTGCCGCGAAATTCCCCAGTCCTTGAGGCGATAGGTGACCGTGGCTTTGCCGAAACCATTGGTCTCGGCGTGGGCAGACATCTTCCGGATCGCTGCTTCGCAATCGAGGCCGCTGAACGGCCCGGAGTTCACCAGCGTCCCCTGCAGCGCGGTGAACGGGAGTGGTGGCTCGGCGACCGTTTCTTCTGGATCACGGCCGCGCGGAACAATCACTAAACGGATCTGCAAACCGTATTTCCGGGCGAATTCGTAGTCGCGCTCGTCGTGCGCGGGCACGCTCATGATCGCGCCCGTGCCGTAGTCCATCACAATGTAATTCGCCACCCAGATGGGCAGCCTCTCGCCGTTGTAGGGATTCACGGCGAAGCGCCCGGTTTTGACGCCGTGTTTTTGAATTTCGGCGATGTCACCAATTTCTTTTGCCTTGCGCTGCTCGGCGATCAACTCGTCTATCTTGGCCCGCAGCTCCGGGTTGTTCGCAGTCAAGTTCGCTACCAGCGGATGCTCAGGCGCAAGCTGGACGGAGGTCGCCCCGTAGATCGTGTCCACACGGGTTGTGAACACCGTAATGGTGGAGTTCGCGACGTCCGTCGCTCCGGAAAGCTTGAAATCGACCAGCGTGCCTTCGCTGCGGCCGATCCAGTTGCGCTGCATGGTGCGCACCTTCTCAGGCCAGGCGCCGAGCTTGTCCAGGTCGCGCAGCAACTCCTCCGTATAATTCGTGATGCGCAGGAACCATTGCTCGAGCTCGCGCTGCTCGACGAGCGTGTCTTCGTGCCGCCAGCAGCAGCCGTTCACCACTTGCTCATTGGCCAGCACGGTGGCGCATTTGGGGCACCAGTTGACTTTGCTCTTCTTCCGATATGCCAGGCCTTTCTCGTAGAGCTTCAGAAAAAACCACTGATTCCACCGGTAATATTCCGGCAGACAGGTGGTGACTTCGCGCGACCAATCGTAGGCAAACCCCAGCCGCTTCATCTGCGCCTTCATGTTGGCGATGTTGTGCAGGGTCCATTCGCGCGGCGGCGTGTTGTTCTGGATGGCGGCATTTTCCGCGGGAAGCCCAAACGAATCCCAGCCCATGGGATGCAGCACGTTGTAGCCGTTCATCCACATGTAGCGGGCAAGCGCGTCGCCAATCGCATAGTTACGTACGTGTCCCATGTGCAGCACGCCCGAAGGATAGGGCAGCATTTCGAGCACGTAATACTTCGGCTTGGTGGAGTTGCGCTCGGCAGCATAGAGAAACGCATCCTGCTGCCAGCGCTCGAACCACTTGTTCTCGATGCGGTGCGCATCGTAGCGGTCGTCATTGCGATTGGCAGCGCGATGGTCGCGCGTGACGGATGTGGTTTCCTCCGGCGGCATAGCGAGCAAGATCCCGTACTGGATAAAACTTTTATTTTACAACGAAGCGAGATTCTGAACTGCGCCATTCCAGAAAAGGGTAGTGGCTCAGTTTGATTTGTCATCCCGAGCAAGCGTTCGTTGCGCAGCGAGGGACCTGGGCGAGCCGCGCGGAAGCGTCGCGTTCTTTGCGACGCAATAATCGCGCGTTTTGGCTCGCCTCCATATCAAACTGAGCCACTGCCCAGAAAAGTAAGAAGAAATGCACCCCGTTTGCGACATCTACAGGTCAAGGAATTTCCCTCGCTGTTTCTCTTCGGGAAGCGGGCAGGATTCGTACTTTCCGAAGACGCGATAGCGATGGCGCGCAACTAAGTTATAACCCCAGTTTCGCAGCGACTTCGGCAGCAACCGCAGGAGCTGGCCCAGAGCACCCCAAACTCCCCCGATCTCCCTCAACACGACAATTGCGGCGTCCGAGCGGGACGCAAGGCGCTCCTCCGGCAGTGCGTAATCTAATACGACGTACATGGTGTCGAGGTCGCCGGGATCGGCACCATGCTTCCGGAGCGCTCTGGCAGAGAAGTCGCTCTGTAAGGAGGCAAAACGGAAGCGGTCCTGCGAGTTACGCTTCAACACAAACTGGACCAGGCGGTTGCAGAGTCCGCAGACCCCGTCATACAGGATGACCGGATTGGAGCGGGACGATGGCATGGCGCACGCGGGCTTTAGAAAGAGTTCCTACTTGCCAAACTCGACGCTGGATACTTCGTTTTCTTGCTTCCCAGTCTACTTCGAGTTCACATAGGACTATTTCCTGGACTAGAAGGGCCTGGGTCGGGATGCGGTGAGCTACTCGTGCCAGCGAAGAAAAGCTGTGACCGCCGACCTCGCCGACCCCACCCTTACAAGAAAACATAAAGGCGGGCCAGCCACCTCGGCTTTCGTTATCCGTTGTAGCTCAGCGGCCCACCAACTTCTGCAGTTCTTCGGGGTAACGGGCACCTTGCACCGAGATCTTTGACGCTGCGGTTTCCAGCTGCCGAAGATCTTCGCGCGTAAGTTCGACGGTAGCGGCTCCGATGTTCTCTTGGAGCCGATGCAGCTTCGTCGTACCCGGGATCGGAACGATCCACGGCTTTTGTGCAAGCAGCCAGGCCAGCGCGATCTGAGCAGGCGTCGCCTTCTTCTGTTGCGCGAACTTGCCAATCAGATCAACCAACGCCTGATTCGTTTTACGGTTCTCGAGTGTAAAGCGAGGAACGATGTTGCGGAAGTCCGTCTTGTCGAACTGCGTGTCTTGGCTGATCTTGCCGGTGAGGAAGCCCTTGCCCAACGGGCTGAACGGAACGAACCCGATGCCGAGTTCCTCGAGTGTCGGTATGACTTCGGCCTCAGGTTCTCTCCACCAAAGTGAGTATTCGCTCTGGAGTGCCGCGACGGGCTGGACTTTATGGGCGCGACGGATTGTTCCCACTCCTGCCTCAGAAAGGCCGAAGTGCTTGACCTTGCCTTGCCGAATCAGGTCCCTTACGGCACCAGCAACGTCTTCGATCGGCACATTTGGATCGACGCGGTGCTGATAGAACAAGTCGATTACATCGGTTTTGAGGCGCTTGAGCGAGGCCTCGGCGACCTCCTTGATGTGTTCCGGACGACTGTCCAGTCCGCTCCAACGCGTTCCACCGTTGGGATCAGGTATGAACCCGAATTTAGTGGCGATCACCGCCTGGTCCCGAAGTGGAGCGAGCGCTTCACCCACGAGTTCTTCGTTGATGAAAGGACCGTAAACTTCGGCGGTGTCGAAGAACGTTACGCCGCGTTCGACGGCAGACCGAATCAGAGAGATCATCTCATTTTTGTCCGCAGCAGGACCATAACCGAAGCTCATTCCCATGCAGCCCAGCCCAATGGCTGATACTTCCAAATTGCTTTTTCCAAGCTTGCGCTTTTGCATTGTTATTCCTTTTCGAAAACAGTTAGCAGCCCTGAGGATATACCCGGGCACAGGCCGGGCGTTACTCGCTGTCCGCCGATTTGCCTCCCACCTTTGCTTAAAGAACGCGTAAAGGTGGGGCACCCCTCCGTTGGGGTGGTGCAGGCGATCCAAAATTCCTTAAGAATCGCAGCCGGGGCCGGCAGAAGACCCGCACTCTTTCCACAGTTTTTCCCAATTCCAGATCCCGGACGTCACCTTAGTCGGCAACGGGGCTCCGAGTTGATGCGCGAGCATACACACCTGCCCGCGATGGTGGGCTTCGTGAGAAAGCATGTAGCACAGCATTTCCAGGCCAAC
>Ga0209415_10006851_pt1 | contig 20116 bp, 16 predicted proteins | sample PeaSoiSIISIP2007_FD_187696 | JGI IMG/M metagenome (GOLD analysis project Ga0209415, IMG submission 187696) | Peat soil microbial communities from Weissenstadt, Germany - SII-SIP-2007 (SPAdes) (version 2) | ecosystem: Environmental > Terrestrial > Soil > Wetlands > Peat | place: Germany... | reverse complement strand
TTGCCCTGGTCGATGGCCATGCCGAGCGTCGTGTAGCGCTTGAGGTGTTCGACGGACTCGTATCCTTCGCGAACGGCGAGCGCGATGTCGTCGTATCCGACATCGTGCTGGAGATCGACGAATTTCTTCCGGTGTCCCGCGCCCGGCGGATCCGGAACCGCCCACACCGGCGCGATGTCGGTCATTGCCCGCTCGGCAGGCAGCGCGTCGGCGGGCAAAGCCGGCTGCGGAGACCCCGCGAAGCCGCATGCCTCGGCCGCGGCACTCCCCTCCCGCAGTCCGTTCGCCACGCGCTGCCGGAGGCTCAGTTCTCCGGACGCGGAGCCGGCGACGCGATAGCCTTGGGGAACGTTCCCCGCAATCAGCATCGCGCGCTTCGCGTCATAGCGCGGTCGCACGCCGCGCTGGCCCAAGAGCTGCAATGTGGGTGTCCAACCGCCCGAGACGAGCAGCAAGTCACAGGGCAAGGCCGGCTTCGCCGGCCCGATCTCGACGCGGACAGGGTCGAAAGCGCACACCTCGACGTTCCGCACGCGCTTCTTTCCGTTTGCGCGCGCGACGGCGCATCCAAGGTGCAACGCAATTCCCGCTTGCCTCGCCGCGCTTTCGAGGTCGGCGGAGATCGTGTTCCTGGCGTCGACGACGCCGACTTCGACCCCCGCCGCGGCGAGATCGAGGGCCGCGTCGTAGGCGGTGTCGTTGTTGGTAAAGACGACCGCTTTGCGGCCGGGAACCACGGCATGGCGATTAGCGTAACAGCGGGCCGCCGACGCAAGCATGACACCGGGCAGGTCGTTGTTGCCGAAGACGATCGGCCGCTCGAGCATGCCGGTCGCGAGAACGACCTGCCGCGCCCGCAGGATCCAGTAGCGCTGGCGGGGCTGGCCGGGTGCGGGAACCGGCAGATGATCGCCGACCCGCTCGAGCAGGCCGAAGACCCGGTTGTCGTATGCGCCGAACACCGTGGTTCGCTTCATCGTCCGAACGTTCGGAAGCGACTTCAGTTCGCCGACGACCGCGCCGAGCCAGGTGTCGGTCCCGCCGCCGAAGGGCTCCGAGAGCAGGGAGCCGCCGAGGTCCGCGCCGTCCTCGGCCAGGACCACGCGCGCACCGCGACGCCCCGCGGCCAACGCCGCGGCGAGCCCGGACGCCCCGCCGCCGACCACCAGCACGTCGCAGAACGCGTGCCCCTTCTCATAACAATCGGGATCCGGTGCCGGCGGCGGATCGCCGAACCCCGTCGCCCTGCGGATGAACTTCTCGTAGAACATCCACGCGCCGCGGGTCGGACCCATGAAGGTCTTGTAATAGAACCCGGCCGCGAAAATCGTGGAGAAGCGGTCGATCGCGCCCATCAGGTCGAAGTCGAGCGACGGCCATCGGTTCTGGCTCCGTGCCTCGAGCCCGTCGAACAACTCGACGGTCGTCGCCGTGACGTTCGGTTCGTGCCGATCCCCTTTGCGCAGGCTGACGAGGGCGTTCGGCTCTTCGAGACCGGCGGTGTAGATGCCGCGCGGGCGGTGATACTTGAAGCTCCGCCCCACGAGATGGACGCCGTTGGCGAGCAGGGCCGAGGCCAGCGTGTCGCCGGCGAATCCGCCGTAAGCGCGCCCATCGAAGGTGAACGACAACGGCCGCGCCCGATCGATGCGCCCGCCTCGGGCCAGGCGGAAAGGTTGCGCGCTCATGCGTTCACGACCTCGCCCGGGCCGGCGGCCAACGCCCGCTCGCGCGCGGGCGTCACCGATCGGATCTCATGCGTCGCGGTGTCGCGCACCACGAGGAGCCACTGCCGGCAACCATGCACGTGCTGCCAGTATTCGTGGTGCTCGCCCCTCACGTTGTCGCGGACGAACACCCAATCCGTCCAGCGGTCGAGATCGGAATCCGCGAGGTCCGGAAGTCTCTTCGCGGCGTCGCCCGCGTAGACATACTCGACGTGATCGCGTTCGCCGCAATACGGGCAGTCGATTCTCAGCATCGGATTTCCGTCAATGCGCCCACGGGGTCGGGCCCATTCCCTTTTCGTCGAGTTGGTGGCCGCGGCGGAAACGGTCGAGCGTGAAGCGCGAATTGAGTTCGTGCGGCTCGTCCTTCGCAATCGTGTGGGCAGAGCACCAGCCGGCGGCCGGCGACGCCTTGAACCCGCCGTAGTTCCAGCCGCCGTCGATATAAAGACCGTCGATCGGCGATTTGCAGATGATCGGGCTGCCGTCCATCGTCATGTCCACCGTTCCGCTCCACTGGCGGACGACGCGCAGTCGCGACGCCAGCGGTATGAGCGCCTTGAGGTCGGCCATCGTCTCCTCGACGATCGGCAGATCGCCGCGCTGGCCGTATGAGTTGTATCCGTCGAGGTCGCTGCCCATCACGAGGCCGCCCTTGTCGTCCTGCGAGACATAGAAATGCGTGGCGCCGAACGAAACGACCACGTCTAGCACGGGCTTCACCGGCTCCGTCACAAAGGCCTGCAGGAGGTGCGTTTCGAGAGGAAGGCGCAGACCCGCCATTGCCGCGAGATGGCCCGTGTGGCCGGCGACCGCCAACCCGACCTTCTTCGCGCGAATCGGCCCACGCGTCGTTTCGACGCCGACGACCCTGCCGCGATCGCGGAGGAATCCCTTCACTTCGCAGCCCTGGACGATGTCGACGCCGTAGCGGTCCGCACCTCGCGCGTAGCCCCATGCCACGGCATCGTGCCGCGCGGTGCCGGCGCGTTGCTGCCAGAGCGCCCCGAAGATGGGAAAACGGGCATGGTCCGAGAAATCGAGGACCGGCGCCTTGCGCCGCACCTCGTCGCGCGTCAGCAACTCCGCGTCGATGCCGTTCATCCGCATGATGTTGCCCCGCCGCGCGGCGGCGTCCATCTGCGCGGGCGAATGGCAAAGGTTGAGTTGCCCCCGCTGCGACAGCATCACGTTGAAGTTGAGCTCGTGGCTCAAGTCCTCCCACAGTCGCAGCGACTTCTCGTAGAACAGCGTGTTGCCGTCGATCATGTAGTTGGACCGGACGATCGTCGTGTTGCGGCCGGTATTGCCGCCGCCGATATACCCTTTTTCGATCACCCCGACGCTGGTGACGCCGTGCTCCTTGGCAAGGTAGTAGGCGGCGGCCAGACCATGACCGCCGCCGCCGACGATCACGACGTCGTATCCGGGCTTGGGCTCGGCATTGCGCCAGGCGCGCGTCCAGCCCCTGTTCTTGCCCAGCGCCTTCCCGATCAGCGTCAGTAAGGAGTAGTGCGTCATATCAGCGCGTCGTAAGCCGGGTTTCTGTAATACTTCATGTAGAAATCGTTGCGTATGTCGCGCAGCGTCGGCACCGCGATACGCGCCTCGTCGACCAGGGCCAGGTCGCAATCGGCGGCGATGACGGCGTTCTCACGGTCGCCGCCGGTGGCGATCACCTCGCCGTGCGGATTGACGATCATGCTCTCGCCGAAATATTTCTTGTTGCCTTCCAGTCCGACCCGGTTCGAGTAGATGCAGAACATGCCGGTGTCGACCGCGCGCGCCGTGTTGACGAGGCCCCAGTGCACGCCGCCGGCGTAGCCGGGTGCGGCCGTCGGGCAGAACATCATCTCCGCGCCCAGCATCGCCAGGATGCGAGAGGTTTCCGGATAACGACGGTCGTGGCAAATGATTGTCCCGAACCGCGCGTGCGGCTCGAACGCGGTCTCCCAGACCTTGAAATCCTGGCCGGCGCGAAAGTACAGCTTTTCCAGAACCTGCACCCCGGCGACGTGCGTCTTGCGGTAGTTGCCGACGACCGTGCCGTCGGGCCCGATCGTGGCGGCGGCGTTGTAATAAATGCCCGCCGCTGCCTTTTCGAACATCGGGAAGATGACGTAGTTCTTGTACTTCTTCGTAAGCTTGCCGACCGCGTCGGTCGAGGGCCCCGGAATCGGCTCCGCCTCGGGAAACAGACTCACGTCCTTCGTGCCGTAGAAGCGGTCGTAGTCGGACGTGCAGAGTTCACCCGCGACAATGATCTGACAACCGTCCTTCGATGCCTTTTCGATCAACTCCAGCGTACGTCCGAGCTTGTCCTTCACGCTGGATCGGGGCATCGCCTTTTCCTGCAAGGCAGCTACCCTTATCTTTCGCTCACTCATGTCACGATCTCCTTGAAAGTTATCGGTCCTTCGCTTCGAGAAATCTCGCGCGGCCCTTGCTTGCCTTGAGCTCGCCGTTCTCGAGCAGCACTTCGCCCCTTTGCATCACCAGTTCCGGGGCCCCGAGCACGCGGCGATTCTCGTACATCGAATAGTCGGCCTTGGTGTGCTGGTCGGTCGCGTGGATGACGTGCTCCTTCGTTGGGTCGAAAATCAGCACATCGGCGTCCGACCCTTCTTGCAGCACGCCCTTGCGCGGATAGAGCCCGAATATCCTGGCCGGCTTCTCGGCCATGAGTTCGACCAGCCGACAAAGGCTCACGCCGCGCCGATTGAAGCCTTCGTCGTATGTGACGGTGAACATGGTCTCCTGGCCGGGAAGGCCGGACGCGGCGGTGAAGATGTTGCCAAAGCGCGGCTCCTTGCTCTTGAGCATGTGGCCCGCGGTGTCCGATCCGATGACGTCGATCTTGCCGGCAATGATCGCCTGCCACAGCGTGTCGACATCGTTCCTTTCGCGCAACGGCGGGCTGACTTTGGCGAGCGTGCCCAACCCCAGCGTGCCTTCGTTCGTCAGCGTGAGATAGTGGGTGCACGTTTCCGCGAAAATGGGCGCCGAGTTCCATTTGCGGAACATCTCGATCACGTCCATCGTTTCCTTCGTGCTGACGTGGACGATGTACATCGGACAGCCGAGGACCTTGGCAAAGCTGAGTATCCGGAACGCCGCTTCCGCCTCGGTGATCCCGGGCCGGGACGGGCCGTAGTATTCCGGGCCCGTTTTCCCTGCCGCCGCAAAGCCCTCTTCCAGGAAATCGCAGAGGTCACCGTTTTCGGCGTGCACGCAGAACAGTCCGCCGTTGTCCTTGAGGGTGGACAGGATCCTGAGCAGGTCTCGGTCGCTGAGGTACATGCCTCGCTTCTTGTAGGCCATGAACCCCTTGAACGAGCGAACGCCTCGAGCGCAGATTTTGGGAACGAGGTTCTCCAACTCGTCCATGTCGCCGCCGACCAGACTGCAATGCAGCCCGAAATCGATGACCGAGTCCCGCGCCCCCTCGTCGATGAAATAGTTCACCGCATCCCACAGGTTGCCTTCGACGCCCCACGCCTTGACGGCGCCGATATAGGGGATCAACGTCGTGATCCCGCCGTAGACCGCGGCCTTCGACAGCGTGTCCAGCCGGTCGGCGTACACCGGATGCAGGTGCGCTTCGACGATCCCCGGGAGGACGAACTTGCCCTTCGCGTCGATAACCTGCCGCGCCTTCTTGCCGCTTTCCGGCAACTCGATGCTGTCGACGAGGCCGTTCCGGATGAACACGTCGGCCAACCGCAGCTCCTTGCTGTCGACCAGCACGCCGCCTCGGATCTGAACATCACACGGGTCTTGCGTCATTGCGGCTCCACATTCCTGACGATGGACGATCGTGTAAGGCGGTACTCGACCTAGGCACGTTCACGCCACTTCTCGCTGCGAGCGTTCCGCGCGCCTTTCGGTTGTGCGCGCGGGCGCCCTTCCACTGCGGCGGCCGGCGCGTGCCGCTTCCGGCGGCCCGCCCGACGCCAGAGGGTTCGCAAGATCGCCGCGATGGCCAAGGGCCTGCGAGATCTGCCGGGCACTCTTCACCAGGCGCGGAGCCAGATCGCCGATCAATTCCTCGGTCATGCGTTGCGAGGGGACCGAAATGCCGAGTGCCGCCACGGCGAAACCGGTGTGATCGCAAATCGGGGCCGCCATGCCCCACACATCGGCGCGATACTCTCCTCGGTTCACCGCGTAACCGAGACGGCGGATCTCGTCGAATTGCGCCAAGACCTCGCTCTTCCGGGTGATGGTCGTAGTCGTGAATTGGCGGAGCTTGCCGCGCAATACCCTGTCCACCCGGGCCTTCGGCAGGAACGGCAGCATCGCCTTGCCGTTGGCTACGCAATAAGTCGGCAGGCGCGCGCCCACCTCGACGTTCGGACGAACCGCCCTGGTCGAGTCGAGCTTGTCGAGGAAGACCATTTCGTCCCTCTCGGTCAGTACGGTGAGGTGGACGGTCTCCTCTGTGGCACCATTCAAAGCCTCCATCACGGGTCGCGCGAGGTCGCGAATGTCCAAGCGGGACACCGCTCCGTTGCCGAGTTCCCACACCTTGATATTGGGTCGGTACTTTGCCGTCTCCGCTTCTCGAGTGAGAAACGACTGCTCCACGAGGGTCGCGACAAGCCGCGAGATGGAACCCTTGGCGAGCCCGAATCGACGGCTGAGCTCGCTGATACCGAGCGGCCGGTCCGCCTGTGCGACCGCCACCAGGATCTCGAGGCCCCGCTGGAGCGACTGCACCGTCGTCTTGCGCTTGTTGGCCGCCACGGGCTCTCCTCTCTGTACGCCAGAGCGAAACGCCATTACGCTCTTGCGTACGACGACATTATTGGCGCTAGCCCGCGCGCATGTCAAGGCCAGGTGGCAATGTGTCGCATGATCCCCGACGGTCCGGCGAATGCGGACCTCGGCCGCCGCGAGCTTTGGGATTGGTTGCGAGTGCTGCGCGAGCGACTTCTATCGCCTGACGCTGCGCAGCGCCGAGGCGAGGCGCGCCAGGTCTTGCCTTTTCTCGAGCCTCAGGATCTCGTCCGCCACGGTCTCCACCGCCTCGGGCGTCAGACAGCGCGCGGCATTTGCCTTGAATTTCGCCACAACCATGTCGGTTCCGAATGGCCGCGTCGAGCCGCCCGCTACCTCCTTCACCTCGTGGCTCAGGACCTGTCCCGAGCTCAGGCGCGCTTCCAGGCGCGCCGGGAACCGGTCGGGAAAGCCGCTGTCGCTCCAGGGCACCCAACTCATGCGGCTCGCACGCCGGACGATCTCCGCTCGCACCTCGCCGCTGAAAGTCTCGATCTCCACCTTGCCGTCAACCAGCAGGGCGCCGAGGCAATACGGCAGGCCCCATTTCGCGTCGTAGCCGGATTTCGGATGCTGCTTGGCGCTCCAGGGCTCGGCTATGAGAGGGGCCTCTTCGACCGGAACATGGCACACGAGCTCGACAATCGATGACGCACCGCGCGCCCGTTCGACCAGAACGGTAAGCGCCTCCAGGAAGGGGTGAATGTAATGACAGCAGGCGTATGCCTTGAGGCCCGCCTCCGGCAGGTGCCAGACCGAACCGAGATCGTCGAGCAGTCGTGCCAGGCGCTCAGGCGCCGCATCGTCGCGCGCGAAGGTACGGTAGAGGCCGAAGCGGCCTTCGAAGATCGTCGCCGGCCCGGTCATCCCGCCGGCAGCAAGAGCCGCGGCGACGATGCCCCCATGCGCGGCCCAGCCCGGATGGAGCGACTTTACCGTCGCTCCCTCGCTGAGGAACTCGAACACGCCGCTCGCCTGGCTACCGGCGATACCTAAGGCGTTCACCGTAGTCGCCTCGTCGCAGCCGCGCAGCATGGAGGCGATGGTGCATGCGATAAAAGGGCCACCGACCGCGGTGATCTGGAAGCCCTCCGCCTGAAAGCGCCCCGGGGCCGCCAATCCCATTCTCGCGAAGAGCTCCCAGCCGACGATGAATGCCCCGAGCAGTGCGGCGCCGCTCGCGCGCTCCTCCTCGGCTACCGCGAGGGCTGCCGGAGCGATCACGGAACTGCCGTGGACAATCGATGCGGTGTGCGTGTCGTCGTATTCGAGACTGTGAATGTAGCTGCCGTTCAGCAATGCCGCGCCGGCTGTCGGGAGCGGCGTATGGCGACCGAGCGCCGTACTCGCCGCACCGGCGCCGAGCGAGGCCACGGCGTCGGCCCAACCCGCCATACCCGGGAGCGACGCGGCGGCAAGCCCGACGCCCAGCGCGTCGAGCAGATGGTGCTTGGCGGCCTCGACAACCTCGGCGGGAGCCTGGACAATATCGAATGATTGCGCGTATTCGGCAATACGCCGGGCGAGCGTACGGCTCACCGGCCGTCCCGAATTTCCTGCGCGGAGCTGATCCCCGCGAGTCTGCCGAGGCCCAAAGCCGCCAAAAGGCCGTTTCCTGAGGAATAGCCGGCGCAGCCCGTCCGGCCGCTGACGCCGGCAGCAGCACCGCCACCTGCAAAAAGATTGCGGACTGGCGTGCCATCCGGCCGCAGCACCCGCGCACCCGAATCGACGCGAAGCCCCCCTTGGGTGTGAAACAGTCCAGGCTTCACCCGAGCGATGAAATAGGGTGCGACCAGCGGAGCGAGCCCGCAATTGCGTCGTCCAAAGCCATCCCTTGTCTCGCCGCGCGCCGCGCGGTTGTAGGCTTCGATCGTCTCGCCCAAGACCCCGGCATCGAGACCGAACGCCGCGGCAAGCTCCTTGATGGTCCCGCCTTGCTTGACACCGCGGTGCTCGACCAGCTCGCGGAACTCCTCCTCCTGGTCGGCTACCCTGCGAATGCGTTCGTCGAAAACGGCAAAGGCGAATTCTCCCTGTGCCATCACACTACGGGTATATCCCGAGTAGCCGATGCTCTCGTCACCGAAGCGCCTGCCGTCGGCGCCCACGAGAATTCCGCCTTTCTCCATGGTCGTCCAGGACAGCAGGCTGCCCTGTGGATAGGCGATGGCGGCGTAACCTTGATAGGCGCCGGCATTGGCGATGTCCGCACCGAGCGCTCGGCCCCACAGGATCGCTTCCCCAGTGCTGCCGAGAGCCCCGAAGTATTCGGCCTTGGCGACTTCCGGGCAGAATTCGCGCACCAAATCGCGATTGGCGGCAAAGCCGTTGGTTGCCAGGACAACCTTGCGTGCGCGCAGGAGACTCTCCTTGCCGCCGGCATCCTTGACCGCGGCGCCAATCACGGCGCAATGATCGTCGGCCAGCAAGCGGGATACGGGATTGCCCTCCGCAATCGGAATCTGGCGTCTATTGGCAGCGGCAACCAAGTCGTCGACCAGATCTTGGCCGCGGCGCGAGCGGGGCGCATGCAGGCGCGGCACCGAATGGCCGACGTGCCTGTACTCGGTGATGAGGCCGATGCGCGCTTCGACACGATCGGCCAGCCACTCTACGAGCGACGCTGAGGTGTCGGCGAGAACGCGAGTTAACTCCGGACAATCGTGCGGGCCGCTCTGCGCCATGAGATCGCCGAACATGCGATCCGGCGAATCCTCGATGCCTGCAGCGCGCTGGAAGCGCGTGCCGGCACCTGGCACGGAGGCCGTGCTGAGCGCCGAATTGCCGCCGACCCGAGCCAGCTTCTCCAGGATCGCGGTCTCGCAGCCCTCGTCGCGCGCGGCGATGGCCGCTGCGAAACCACAGGCGCCGCCGCCGACCACAAGGACATCGGTCTCCAAATCGTAATTGGTCATGACGGCTCCATGCCGGTGATTTCGGTGACGATGTCCGCCCAGCCGCGCCGCAGGAGCGCGGCCTCGGCCGCAATCAATCGCTTGGCGACTCCTGGGAAGGCCGGATAGACGGATTCCGTGATACGTGCGATCTTCTGCTCGATTTCAGCCGCGGCAAAAGGCCGATCCGGACCGCCGCGGGCGCTCAGGCATTCGGCCGTTCTGGGTGTTGCATCCTTGAGCCAGAGCGTGACTCGGGCGCCGCGGTCGTTGGGCGGCGGCAGCTCGCGCTCGAGCGGTTTCAATTCGACGCGATCGCGCAAGCCCGCAATGACGGGATCGGCGAGCGTGGAGGAGGCAAATGCTTCGGCGCCGGCGTGCCCCAGCACGCACGTCGCCGCCACGATATGCGGGAGCGAGAACTTTGCCGCAAGGGTGGTCGCCGGTTTCCGGTTGTCGAGGCTCATGCCGAGGCGATGCGCTTCGACCGTGACTCGCTCGATCTCGCCGGCGTTCGGCCGGCGCTTCATCTGCCCCAGCAGCTCAAGCGCGGCTTCGACCGCAGAGTGAGAGTATTGGCAGCAGGCATGGATCTTGTGGTAGCCGTCCGCAATCGCCCACTCGCTGCCAAGACCGGAGGTGAGCTCACCGGGATGACAATCGGCTCCGAAAGCATCAACGAAAACGTAATAGGGCGATTCGGCGAGCCCGCCTATGCCGCAGGCAGCCCAATCGACCGCGCGCATGCCGCACCAAGCGCCGGCGGCCGGCCACACGTTGCGCACGAGTGCCCCCCGCACCGCGTGGTTGAAGGGGCCGGGCGCAACCAACGTCGAGGCCGCCGCCACGGCAGCGACGAACTGATCCTCCGGCACGCGGCGGAGGGCCGCCACCGCCGCTGAAGCGCCCACGGCAGCGAAGCAGCCATGGGGATGGAGTACCAGGGACTTGAAGGCGAAAGCGCGGGCGAAGCGGCCGGCGACTTCGTAGCCGATGACCAGCGCCCGCACGAGCTCCGCCGCCGAGGCACCTGCGGCTTCCGCTTCGGCGAGGAGAGAGGGCACCGTATAGAGGCCGGCATGACAGGTGGCGCGACGGTAGCCTTCGTCGAGCTCGCACCAATCGGCCGCGGCGGCGTTCGCAACGGCCGCGGAATACCGATCCGCTCGAATTCTGCCGCCGCGAAAGATCGTCGCCTCGAGCACCCCCGGCTTGGCGCTCATCTGCTCCTGAAGCCGAACGATCTCCGGCTCGGCGCGGGCGGCGACGATGGCTGCAAGGTCGTCGCACAGCACGAGGAGAGCGCGACGCTGGATGGCCCCGGGTATCGCCTCAAAACTCAATCGGAAGGCCCAGCGCGCAAGCTGCCCGAGCCCAGCGGCCACCTCCGCAGGCGATCCGAGCGGTCGTGCGAAAGCGGCTTGCCGCGTGGTATCCATGATCCACTCCCTCCTGGTAGCCGTCCGGTCACGGAGTTGCCGAAGCCGGCATCGGCATCGACGTTCAAGGGCAATGAGACGCCCGAGGACGGATCGCCGACAGTTGACGAGGCCCGCAAATCGCTGTCAAGTTCCTTGCCCGCCGGTGCCGCGCGCATCCCGCAGCAGACCTATGCAAGCTTCTAAGGCAAGAAACTTCCCGGAGGATTGCATGAAGCTTCCCGCACACAACCGCTACGACTATAGCCCAATCCACAAGCGCCCCGTCTATGAATGGCCCAACGGGACACGCCTGGCGGTCACCATCTGCAATAATATCGAGCAGTTCGCCTTCCGAGCTGGGCTCGGAAGCGACAGTGCGACGGCCACCGGGCCGCAGAACCAGCGGAACTATGCCTGGCGCGACTACGGCAATCGCGTCGGGATTTTCAATTATCTCGACGTGCTCGACGAATACGGCCTGCCGGGCGCGCACAACGTCAACTCCGCCGTCCTCGAGGCGTGTCCCGATATCGTCGAGCGGCTCAACGCGCGGGGCGACGAATATGTCGGGCATGGCCGGACCAATGCCGAGCGCCAGGACGGCATGTGGGAGGCGGATGAAGCGCGCCTCATCGCCGAGTGCACGGAGGTGCTGACCCGGCTTTCCGGCAAGCGGCCGCAAGGCTGGCTTGGCCCCTACCTCGCACAAAGCAGTTGCACGCTCGACCTCTTGAAGGAAGCCGGCTACGCCTACGTCATGGACTGGCCGGCCGACGACCAGCCGTTCTGGATGCGCACGCGCTCGGGCCCTATCCTCTCGGTGCCCTATCCCCTTGAGATCAACGACTCGCCGGCGCTGATTTTCCGCCAGCATTCCGCACGCGAATTCGCGGACATGATGGTGGATCAATTCGACGAGATGCTCGGCGGCTCGGCGAAGCGGCCGTTGGTATACGGCGTCTCGCTGCATCCCTTCATCATCGGCCAGCCGTTCCGGCTTCACGCCTTGCGTGCCGCGCTCGATCACATCGTGAAGCGGCGCGACGAACTCTGGATCACGACGCCGGGCGAGATTGCCAAATATTGCGCGACGCTGCCGAAGGGAACCATTCCGGGATCCTGAGACGAAACCTTGCGCGCTAGATGCCGAGGTAGGCGCGACGGACTTGCGGCTGCTCCATCAGTTCGGCTGCCGCGCCGGCCAAGGCGACCTTTCCGAGCTCGAGGATCACGGCCCGCTGCGCGACCGAGAACGCCCAGACGGCATTCTGTTCGGCAAGCACGATCGAGAGGTGCTCCGCCTTTTGTATCTCAAGGAGGATCTCGCCTATGCGCTCGACGATCACCGGAGCCAAACCGAGCGAGGGCTCGTCGAGCAGGAAGATCGCCGGCCGGGACATCAGCGCGCGGCCGATCGCCAACATCTGCTGCTCGCCGCCGGAGAGGCTTCCGGCGCGCTGACTGGCCCGCTCGCGCAATCGCGGGAAATACGTGAAAATCCGATCAAGGCTCTCATGCACTTCCGACGCCGGGCGACTGTAGGCGCCGATCTTCAAGTTCTCCCGGACAGAGAGTGCGGGAAATACGCGGCGTCCTTCCGGCGAATAGCCAACGCCGAGACGAATGACCTCAAACGGCTTCAGGCCTTTCAGCGACTTGCCGTCGAGCAGGATATCACCCTCGGGATAATCCACCATGCCGAGGATCGCCTTGAGCGTACTGCTCTTTCCGGCGCCGTTGGCACCCACGATCGCCATCGTCTCGCCGACGCCGAGCTCGAATGACACGCCATCCGTGCCGAGGATGCTGCCGTAGCGGACGCGGACGCCGTCAAGCCTGAGCGCGGGCATAGTTCCGTCCGAGATATGCTTGAATTACATCGGCGTTGGTAAGCACCTCTTGCGGCTTGCCGCGCGCCAGGACCTGGCCATGATGCATCACCACGATGCGATCGCAGAGATCGGCCATGAACCGCATGTTGTGATCAATTACCACCAGCGCGATGCCACGTTCCCGCACCTTGCGAATGGCGTCGCGCACATGATTGGCCTCCTCCGCGCTCAGCCCGGCCACCGGCTCGTCGAGCATCAGCAGGCGCGGCCAAGCCGCCAGAGCGATCGCCATACCGAGCGTTTTCTGCGCGCCGTAGGGCAAATTGGACGCCGTCGCATCGCCGACCCGAGCGAGGTCGAGCCATTCGAGCACCTCGTCGACGCGTGACTCGGTTTCTCGGCGCATGGCCTGCGCGCGCGCGCTGCCAAGGAGGACGGGAAGAAAGCCGGCATAGAGGTGCAGGAAAGCGCCACGGCGGCAGTTCTCACGAACCGTGCGGTTCCCATAGATCGCGGTCGCCTGAAACGTCCGCGCGAGGCCCCGCCTGACCAGCACGTGGGGCCTGAGACCGGTGACATCCTCGTCCGCGAACCGGACGCGGCCCGACTTCGGCCTCGTCACCCCGCTTATGAGGTTAACGGCGGTGCTCTTGCCGGCGCCGTTGGGACCTATGATGCCCAGAATCTCTCCCGCCGCCACCTCGAAGGACAGTTCGTTCACCGCCCGAAGCCCACCGAAATTTCTCGACAGGCCGGCGACCTCCAGAAGGTGGCTCATGGCCGCATCGCTCCTCGGGCGCGTCCCATCAGCCACTGCACGCGCCCACCGAGGCCCGCGAGCCCGCCAGGCAGGAACGCCATTACCAGGATCAGAATGGCTCCGAAAATGATCTGCTGGAGCTCGACGTAGCCGCGGAGCAGTTCGGGGGTAATCACTATGAACCCGGTTCCGAGCAATGGCCCGACTAAGCTCGTCATTCCGCCGATCACATTGATTATGATGAAGTTCAGCGACTCGGTGATGCTGTAAGCCTGAGGGCTCACGTAGTGAGAATAGTGCGCTTGAACGCCGCCCTCGAATCCGACGAGCCCGCAAGCTATGACGAACACCATCACCTTAATGCGAATGACAGGGACCCCGGCACATTCTGCGAGCTGCTCGCCCTCGCGAATGCTGTCGATCGCCCGGCCGATCTCAGAGGTGAGGATCCGCGCGCAGAGACCAACGCATAACGCCGATAAGGCGAGCGCAAGATAATAATAGTGTTGCGGATCGGCAAAGAAGGGCGATGGCGGAGGAATTTCCAAGATGCCGTTGGCGCCGCCGGTCAGCGACTGCCAGTCAACGAACACCATGCGCACGATCTCTCCGAAAAGGAACGTGACGAGCACAAAATACTTGCCGGTCAGCCGCAGAATTATCGGGCCGATCGCCAGCGCAAGCAACGCTGCCCCGCCCGCGCCGGCCAGGATCCCGACTGCGAAGGGCAGTTTGAGCCGCATCACCAGATTGACGCAGATGTAAGCGCCGACGCCCAGGAAGGCGGCGTGACACAACGAGACGTGTCCCGTGCGGATGATCAGATGCAGGCTCGACGCGCCGATCGCGGCGAGCAGCAGAGTGATGGCCATGTGATAAAGGAAGCGGTCGTGCACGAAGAGCGGCCAAACAAGCAAGAACACTGCCGCCGCAACGGAAAGGCCATACTTGATCGCGCGGCTCCGCGGCGCCCGAAGCGCTAGCGCGAGCGCAGGACCCTGCGTCATGCCGTCACCGGTTTGCTGCGCCACGCGGCCGTGCCTTCCAATTACTCAGGCGTTCCCAGCAGACCCCAGGGCCGGAAGATCAGCAGCAGGATCACCACGCTGAAGGACGCGTAAGCAGCCGCCGATCCGCCGTAAAGCGTTCCGAGCACACTCTCGGTGAAGCCGAGGATCACGCCTCCCAACGCCGCACCCGGAATGCTGCCCATGCCTCCCAGTATCACGACGACGAAGGCCACGAGAAGCGGGCGTTCCCCCATGAACGGCGAGACGGCATAAATCTGGCCGTAAAGGCCGCCGGCGAGCGCCGCCAGAAGGATCGCGACGAAAAAGGCCAGCTGATAGATGCGCCGTGTGTTTATGCCTTGGGTCTCGGCGATCTCGACATCCTGCGCGGCGGCGCGCATCGCGAGACCCGCACGCGTATGCACCATGAAGAGGTAGAATCCGCCAAGGGTGGCCAGCGCCGCGCCGATTGTCACGAGGCGGTCCGCCGGCAGGATCACTCCATGCGTCTTGATCATGAAATCGAATGCACGAGGAATGTTGCGCTCGTATGCATCCCAAACGAGCAACCCGGTGAACATCAATACCATGCTCAGGCCCAAGAGCCCGATCATACTCTGGAACATCTTTTGGTAAAACCACCTGAAGACCAACCATTCGAGCAGCAGGGAGGGCACGGCGACTGCGAGAGCGCCCAGCACCAACGCCAGCAGCCACGGCAAGTGCAGCATTCCGTACAAATAATAGAGCGCGAAGCCGCCGAGCATGACGAACTCGCCATGTGCGAAATTGACGACGCGCATAATGCCGAACAACAGCGTGAACCCCAGCGCTACCAGGACGTAGATGGCGCTGAGGCTCAGACCGTTCACCACGATCTGGCCGAGGATCGTGGGATTGCTCAACAGCGACAACAAGCCGCGAACTCCCTCCCCCGGACGCGGGCACGCCACAGCTCGACGCCGCCAATGCCGGCGCCCGACAAACCCTCGTTAGGCCGAAGCTACGGCTTGATCTCGGCCAGTGGGACCGTCTTCCCGTCCTGCACCTTGACGATGAAAAACGGCAGATCGATCTGGTGGTTCACGCCGTAGGTTTCCATTCCGGTCCATTTGAGCGGGCCATAGACGCCAGCGTCATACCCATCCATGTGCTCGATCGTGTCGCGCACCTTCGTCGTGTCGGTCACCGTGCCCGCCCGCCGCAGGGCCTCGAACAGGATCTTGGTGGCGTTATAGAAGGCGGGGAGCTGCGAGTTGATGATGCCCTTTCCGTATTTCGCGTCATACTCCTCTGTGAGCGCTTTGCCCACGGGAGAGGTGAAGTCGTACATCTCGTAGGAAATAAAGCCTTCCGCGGATTTTCCGGCAATTTCGATGTTCTCCGGCACTGACGGTCCGCCCATTTGATAAACGAGACCGCTGAATCCGGCTTCGCGCGCCTGCTTCAACATCAGGCCGGAATCTCCCGGTGCGTTGAAGTTGAGATCGAGAGCATCAACGTCGGAGGCGATCATGCGGGTAAGCAGCGGCGTGAATTCCTTCGTCCCCCGCTCGAAGAAATCGGACCAGACGTCGATTCCGACTTCCTTGTATGCCTTGATCAGGTTGGGCGCGACCGCCTGCCCGATCGCATCATTGGGCTCTAGGATGCCGACCTTCTTCGGGTGCAGGTTCTCCTTCACCCACTTGACCATCTTGGGGGTGAACTCGAGGTTCGTCAGCGTGAAGCGGAAGTTGTAGGGGGCATGCGCCTCGTTCTTGAGGATCGCGGGGGTGTAACCGTCTCCGAGCACCAGCACCTTTTCCGGCGTCGTTATTTCGATCGTGCTGAGGACCGGGTTGGACCCGATCGGCCCGATGATAAACTTGACCTTGTCCTGGAAGACGAGCCGTTCCGCCGCGGTCTTGCCGCCCTGGCCGGTGTACTGATCGTCATACATGATGAATTCGATTTTGTAGGTCTGGCCCGCAACCTTCAGGCCGCCGGCCTTGTTGACCTCGTCGATTGCAAGTTCGGCACCACGCTTGATCGCGAGGCCCCAGGCCGTGCCGCCGCCTGAGAGAGTGCCAATCCCCCCGATCTTCAGGACTTCCTCGGCAGAGACTTGCGAAGCACCCAGCGCGAGCAGCAGGGCTCCGAACGCAATTCGCTTTCCTAACGCGTGCATAGACCTCGCCTCCCGGGTTTCTTGCCCTTGCATGAGCCGACATTCTCCCAACTGTGGTACGCGGACGCTAGCGGCGACAATGTCGCCGTGCTTTGACTTGAATCGATTCGAGAGATCCCGTGAGGCCACGATTCAGGCGGTGCGCTTTCAGCGGACATTCCCGGGATGACCGAGGATTCCGTGGAATGATGCTCCAATTCGCCCTCACGGACAAGAGGGTCTGAGGACGCTCAACGGCGCACGGGCCGAGAAGCGGCGAAAAGCGACGACTCGTTCGGCCGGTCTGTCTATGTCGGCGGCGCTTGAGGCGCAAAGCGGATCAAGGCCAACGCGCGGATATAACTCGCGTGGATCGGGGCGCCGATGCTATAGATTTCGCGTCATCCGGCGAATAGGGATTGAGATGGACCTTGAAAACGATCTCGATAGCGCGCCGATGCAGGCTGCGAGATACCCTCCAGCTGCCGGTGGGCTCACAATGGCACTTGCGGGAAGGATTGTGCTTGCGCTGAGTGACGCCTCGACCGGCGTCAACCGCTCGCGCCGAAGGCCTCTCGCGGAAAAAGCGTTCATGTCGCACGCGAGCCCCGCAATCTCGCTAGCGCAATCGTCAATTGCCCGGATTTAGAGAAGAACATGTCTCTCCCCACACCTCTCACAACATCCCGCGCCACCGGCCGCGCGGGTTTCACCGTCGCCGATATTCTTGCACGCTTGGCCGCGCGCCACTCCTGCCGGGACTTCGATGACTCCACGATTGAGCCGGACGTCATCGACGCCATCCTGCGCGACGGAATGGAGGCGCCGTCGTCGTGCAACCACCAGAACTGGCATTTTGTCGTGGTGAGCGAGCCGGACCTCAAGTCGCGTGCCCGCGACATTTCCGGCGGCAATCTTCATTTCACGCACTGTTCCGTGATCATATATTTATGCTTTCAGAAGGGCTGGACGCACGACAAGTTCTCCATCGTGCAGAGCGTTGCCGGGGCCTGCTATCATATGATGCTCAGCGCGCACCTGCGGGGATTCGCGGTGATCTGGAACGCCGGCATCGGCGACACGCGGGCGGTGGCGGAGATGCTCGGCATTCCCGCGACATTCGAGATCCAGGGCGCGCTTTGCATCGGACGGCCGCGGCCGACGGCGCCCAACATGAAGGCGCCCCGGCGTCCGTCAGTCGAAGTCCGCTCCTGGAACCGCTTTGAGCGCCCGGCCACGGCGACCTACCCCGTCAAGCCGGCGAGCGAGTACCCGTTCTTCCGCATTCACAACACCGACAACCCATTCGCCGAGTGGCGTCCGTCGGTTTGGGGGTGGGATCGCATCGCCGACTTCCGGGGCTACGCGGTATGGGCGAAATCTCCCTTGGCTGGCGTCTACCGCTCGCGCCGTCAGGGCGACGCGACGCGTCTTGAGATTGCTGCCCTGCCGGAACTTCCCGCCGGAGCGCACCTCGTCGACATCATGCCGTGGGGCGGCACCTACTCGGCGGATCTGCGGAGGCGCTTCGGGCCCGCGGTGCACCTGCATCTTGCCGAACTCTCGCCCCACAATCACAGTTTTATCGTTGAGCGGATCCGCCAGGAGGGGCTATCCGACGACAACCTCCACACTGACTTGATTGTCCGCGGAAGGCTACCTTATGCCGACGGCACGATCGACGCGGCGTTTCTGGGCCAGGTGCTGGAGCACATGCCGGAGCCCGAGCACATGCTCGATGAGGTACGCCGCGTACTGAAGCCGGGCGGCATCGCGGTCATAAGCATCCGAAACCGGTGGTCCCGCTACGGCTGGTATTACTGGCGCCGGCAATCGCGCGAGCAGGTCGCGAACCTTGGTCCCTTCGTGCCGCTTTCGGCAATTGCCTTGCGTCGGAGCCTGGCGCGGCGTTTTGAAATCGACGAGGAATTCGGCATCTCGCTCTACGCGGCCGAGGACGCCACGCGCTTTGACGGCGTGGCCCGCTTCGCCTGCCGGCTCTTCGTAGCGGGCGTGATCAAGCGGTGAGAGGACCGACCGTCGCCACCCTCCTGGCGCTCCCATCTCTGCTCCCGGCTCCCGCGCCCGGCAATGCGCATAGCATCCCCGGGCGAGCTCGTCGGCACTTGTTCTCGCTTCGGGTGATCGGGCTAGATCGGGATCTCCACGTCGAGGAGCGGCGCATGCTGTTGAGCCCCGTAAATATCGGTATCTCCGATGTCGCCCGACGGTATCCTGCGGGGGATGGTCGCTTTGAATGCGAAACCCGCCGGGTATTCGGTAAACAGGACATCGGCCTCGTCGACGTCATAGAGTCGCGCGATGAGCGCCGGACCCAGTATCCGGGTGGCGCGCACCTTCTCGAACATCGCGCGCGAGTCGAACACCACGTCGATGGTGAGCTCGAAGGGACCTGCATTCTTGCTCTTGCAGACCTGGGCGATCTCACGAATGCGGGCCATTACACCGCCTCATGCTCGATCGGAAACATCTCATAGGGATCATCAGGCTCGGCGACGTGGAATATGCTGAAGCGATAAGCCGGCGCCAACTCGATGTCGGAGGGCGAGAAGGGGAATGCCATGTTGCCCTCGCGGCAGAGCCGCCCGGGAAAATCCGTATGAAGCAGCGAGACCCGCGCCACGGAGAGCACGGCACTCGCGATCTCCTGGGTATCGGCGAGCGCTTCGACCAGGATGCCGAGCTCGTGCGATCGAATCTCGTGAACAGGCTCCGCATCGCCCATGACGCCGGACCGACCATAGACCCGAAACAGGATGCGGTATTGGCCGGGCGCAATGCCGAAGGCGCCGATCTTGTCGGCAACCGCCTTGCGCACGCTCTCTATGAACGTGTCGAATTGCCCGATGAGCAAAGGATCGCGCGTGCCGCAGATCGTAATCGCCCGGTAACCGGCCAGCTCCGCGCCTTCGAGCTTGATGGTATAGGACTGGGGCGACCAGCGCATGCCCGAGATGCGCACGGCCCGATCGGAGACCGCCTCGAACCGGCAGTCGGTCGTATCGAGGGTGCCGCCGGGCTCCACGTGGAAGCACGGGCTCGGATTCTCGTGCAGGCTGTGGTTGGCGACCGACAGCGGCGTGCAGCGACGGATCGGGTTGAGCGGCTCGACCTCAACCGAGTCCTGGCGCACCGTTCCAAGCAGGCAATCATGGCCCTTGGGCACCGACGCGGTGGCGCCGCACTCGAGCATCTTTCCGGCATACCAGGAGGGTGCCGGCGGCAACTGCGCGCGCATCGCGCAACCCGCCCAAGGTGCAGGATCGCTGGAGCGCCCGGCGAGCACGACTTGCGCGCCCTCGTCGAGCGCACGCACGAAAGGCTCCGGCCCCATCATGCCTACCAAGCGCGTCGCGCGATCGATCGCCTGATCGTCGATCGGCGGGGAGTTGCGCAGAGGCTTGATACGGCCCTGCCCGAGCCAGCGTTTGATCGTCGCCTTGTCCTGTTCGGAGTGGATCGTCGCCATCTTGAAGTGGACGCCGTCCTCGCGCGCGATTTCACGCACGATTTCGACCAC
>Ga0209415_10006849_pt1 | contig 20116 bp, 13 predicted proteins | sample PeaSoiSIISIP2007_FD_187696 | JGI IMG/M metagenome (GOLD analysis project Ga0209415, IMG submission 187696) | Peat soil microbial communities from Weissenstadt, Germany - SII-SIP-2007 (SPAdes) (version 2) | ecosystem: Environmental > Terrestrial > Soil > Wetlands > Peat | place: Germany... | reverse complement strand
TTTCGATGGTCGCTGGCTGCCGAATCCGGGCCGCGAGGATCGGTTCAAGTTGTTTACCGGCAGGGACGCTCCGGTGATCGACTATCTCAACCAGCAGGAGAGCGTGCATCGGTTTCTGACCGATGCGATGTCCTTGGTGAATTCCCACGTGAGCGTGTGGCAGAAACGGAGCTTCAAGAATCTAATGCTATCGTTTGGCTGCACTGGCGGCCAACATCGCTCGGTGTATCTGGCGGAGCAAGTCGCGAAACGCCTGCGTGAGCGGAGTGGCGTTGAGGTTGTGGTGCGGCATCGCGACATTCCTATGAAAGCAATGATTCTAGCTGCGGGCCTGGGTACGCGGCTGAGGCCGCTCACCGACGATCGGCCCAAGGCTCTGGTGGAGGTGGCTGGACAAACTCTTCTGGAAATCACACTGCGCCGTCTGCGCCAGTTTGGGATCCGCGAAGTGATCGTCAATGTGCATCACTTCGCCGACATGGTCGAAGATTATCTGAAGAAGAACGACAACTTCGGGATGCGGATTGAAATTTCGCGCGAGGAAATATTGCTCGATACTGGTGGTGGACTGAAAAAGGCAGCTTGGTTTTTCCTCGAAGAGGGCCATGATGAGGAGCCATTCCTTCTGCACAACGTGGATGTGCTGAGCACCATCGATTTTCGCCGGATGGCGGAAATTCATAAACAGAATCAGGCGCTGGCAACGTTGGCGGTGCAGGAGCGCGATACGTCGCGGTACCTGCTGTTTGATGAGCAGAATCAGCTCTGTGGGCGGCGCGCGGGGCGCGATCAGGCGCCCGAAATCGTCCGTCCGTCAAAGCAAACACACGCACTGGCGTTTTCCGGCGTGCATGTGATTTCTCCACGGCTGCTTTCGATGATGGCTGAAGAGGGGGCCTTCTCGATCATCAATTCCTATTTGCGATTGGCTGGCGAGGGAGAGAATATTCTTGGGTTTCGCGCGGATGAATATTACTGGCGGGATCTTGGTAAACCCGAGAATGTGGCGCAAGCCGCTCAGGATGTGAAGGAAAAAGGTCTTCAGGTCTAGACAAGACTTTCCGCTTGCAGCCACGCCATGGCTTTCGATACCATCTCAGAACTCGCGATACAAGCATGAATAACCGCTATCTACACCGGTTTCGTGTCATAGTCTTGGGGGTGGGGACAGTTGCACCCTCTGCGGCGTGGAGGGAATCAGCGAGCTGAGGAACACGAAATCGTGAAGGCTCGAAAATCCCGCCCCGCCAGAAACGCTGGCTTGGTGGGTTTTGCTTTTTAGGATGTGAGGCGCGCATGAAGGACAATGCATCGATGACGGCGAAGAACATGACGGGTGCCAGCATTCTCTGGGAATGTCTGGAGCGTGAGGGCGTGAAAGTCGTTTTTGGATATCCGGGAGGAGCCATTCTGCCGGCTTATGACGCGCTCAAGCACAGCAAGATTCATCATGTGCTGGTGCGGCACGAGCAGGGCGCGACGCACATGGCGGATGGGTATGCCCGCGCCAGCGGGCAGGTGGGAGTTGCAGTCGCGACTTCTGGCCCGGGCGCGACGAATATGGTGACGGGGATTGCCACGGCCATGCTCGACTCGTCGCCGATCGTCTGCATCACGGGGCAGGTGGGGAGCAAGCTGATAGGTTCGGACGCATTTCAGGAAACGGACATCACGGGAGTCACGCTTCCCATCACCAAGCACAACTATCTGGTGACGCATGCCAGCGAAGTGGCGCGAACCATTCGGGAGGCGTTTTATGTAGCGCGGTCGGGGCGGCCGGGGCCGGTGCTGGTAGACATCACGAAAGACGCGCAGCAGACGACCTGCGAATTTGACTGGGAAGCGGCCAAGCCGCAGTTGCCGGGATATCGTCCCGATCTGTCGCCCGAGCCGAAGGAATATGAGCAGGCGCTGGAATTGATTCACAACTCCAAGCGGCCCGTGATTCTGGCGGGGCATGGGATCATTATTTCCGGAGCCATGGCGGAAGTGCGTGAATTTGCCGAGCGGGCGGGCATTCCGGTGGCGCTCACACTGCTGGGGATCGGCTCGTTTCCTGCGGCACATCCCCTGAATCTGGGCATGATGGGCATGCACGGCGAGGCCTGGGTGAATCACACGATTCAGGAAGCTGATCTGCTGCTTGCGTTCGGCATGCGCTTCGACGATCGCGTGACCGGCAACCTGAAGACGTACGCGGCGAATGCCAAGAAGATTCACATCGAGATTGATCCGGCGGAAATCAACAAGAACGTGAAAGTGGATGTTCCGCTGGTCGGCGATCTGAAGGAAGTGCTGCATGAGTTGTTGCCGAAGGTCGAATCGATTGACCGCAGCGAGTGGCTCGACTCCATCGATAAGCTGAAAGGCGACGCTGCGGTACGCGACATCCAGAACCTGCCTGACAGCGGGCATCTTTATGCGGCGCATGTGATCAACGATCTTTGGCGCGAGACTCGCGACCATGAAACCGTAGTCGTGACCGACGTGGGCCAGCACCAGATGTGGGAGGCGCAATACTACAAGCACGAGAAGGCGCGCAGCCTGATCACTTCTGGCGGTTTGGGCACGATGGGCTTCGCCCTGCCGGCGGCGATTGGCGCGAAGGTGGCGCGGCCGGAAGCTGAGGTGTGGGTTGTAGCGGGCGATGGCGGATTTCAGATGACGTTGTGCGAACTGGCGACCATTGTGCAGGAGAAGTTGAAGGTCAACATTGCCGTCATCAACAACGGTTTTCTAGGCATGGTGCGGCAGTGGCAGGAGTTTTTCTACGAGCGCAACTACGCAGCGACGCCGCTGCTGAACCCGGATTTCGCCAAACTCGGCGAAGCGTACGGCATTCGCAGCATGACCGTAACGGAGCGCTCGCAGGTGGTGCCGGCGGTGCAGGCGGCGCGGCAGCATGACGGGCCGGTGCTGATCAACTTCCGAGTGGAACAAGAGGACACGGTGTATCCCATGGTCGCGGCTGGGGCATCGCTGCATGAAATGATCCGGCGGCCGAGTAAGATTGTTGAGACCGCAGCCGATGAATAGAGATGACGAATAGAGACGACCGATAGAAGAAGACATGCTGAATACTTACGTGGTGTACGTGGAGAACAAGCCGGGCGTGCTGACGCGCGTGGCCTCGCTGTTTCGCCGGCGCGCTTTCAATATTGATTCGCTGACGGTGGGCCGTACGGAAAAGCCCGAGGTTTCGCGCATGACGATTACTGTAGATGCGGACCACGACCAGGCACGCCGCATCGAGGCCAATCTTTATAAGCTTGTAAACGTGCTGCTGGTGGAGAACATCACCAACCAGCCTGCGATTGTGCGCGACCTGGCGATGATCAAAGTGGCGGCCACGCATGAGGCGCGGTCCCACGTGCTGGAACTGGCCAGCGTGTTCCGGGCTCGTGTCGTGGACGTTGCTCCTGAGTCGTTGACCATCGAAATCACCGGCGCCGAAGACAAGATTGATGGGCTGCTCGAGGTGCTGCGCCCCTATGGCGTGCTGGAGATGGTGCGGACCGGGATTGTAGCGATGCGTCGCGGCAAGTCTTCATCGGGAGCGCCGACCACAGGCAATACAGATCACGATGTAGCCGAGGAAGACGTCTCGCACTCCGTATGAATCGTCCGCGGGGACTGAAACCCCGTCGGCTGTTAGATTTAGCGTTGCCCCCTGTTTTCTCTGGTGCAGTCGTCATGGCCGCTTTGTAACGTCCGCAAGTTACCGAAGTTTGCTTAATCTCCCCTAAATCGTTGTTTCTAATGATCTTAGCTGATATTCATAGAGGGCTGGGATCCTTCCCGGCGGTAGTGTGTTCAAGCAATGATGACGGGTGCCACCAGCGTCGCCGCAGGTCTGCCTTCTCACTCGCATTCGTGGAGAGGCCTGTCCATCCCAGCCAAGTTGTTCATCACGCTGATCGTGATTGCTGGACTGGCGACGCTGATCTATGGCGGAATTCACCAGAGCAGCAAGAACATTGCCGAGTTCATCTGCTACCTGGGCATTGCCATTCTGGCGTCGCGACTCAAAGTAAATCTTCCGGGCATTACGGGAACGCTGTCGGTGAACTTTCTGTTCATCCTGATCGGCATCCTGGAGTTGAGCTTCACTGAAACGCTGATTCTGGGCGCGGTGTCGATGTTGGCACAGTGTCTGTATCCGGAGCGTCCCAAGGCGATTCAGGTGACGTTCAACGTGTGCGCCGGGTCAATCTCGACGGCGCTGGCGTATGTGGTGTATCACCATCGTCTGGCGAACGTGCTGGTGGGCAGTAGTCCGGTTCTGCTGGGCGTGGCGGCGACGGTGTATTTCATCGCCAACGCGGGCTCGATTGCGACGGTCATTTCGCTCACCGAACGCCGACCCATCATCCGGATTCTGGTGGATTGTTATTTCTGGTCGTTCCCGTACTACCTGGTGGGAGCAGGCATCGCGGGGGCAGTCAGTTGGCTCAACGAGAGTTTCAACTGGGAAACGTCGCTGCTTCTGGTGCCAGCGGTTTATCTGATCTATCGTTCGTATCGCCTCTACCTCGGAAAACTGGAAGACGAAAAACGCCACGTTGAGGAGATGGCGAACCTGCATCTGCGGACCATCGAGGCTTTGGCGCTGGCCATTGAGGCCAAGGATCACACCACGCACGAGCACCTGCAGCGCGTCCGGGTGTACGCCATCGAAGTCGCCAAGGAAATGGGTGTGACCGGTCCTGAACTCGAAGCGCTGCACGCTGCCGCGCTGCTGCACGACATTGGCAAACTTGCGGTGCCGGAGCACATCATCTCGAAGCCGGGCCGGCTGACGCCGGAAGAATTTGAGAAGATGAAGATCCACACCCTGGTCGGCGCCGAAATTCTGGAACGCGTTCGATTTCCCTATCCCGTTGTGCCCATCGTGCGCGCACACCACGAAAAGTGGGATGGGTCCGGCTACCCGATGGGATTGAAGGGGGCGGAGATTCCGGTCGGCGCGCGCATTCTCTCGGCGGTGGATTATCTTGACGCTCTGGCATCGGATCGCCAGTACCGGCGGGCCTTGCCGCTGCGGGATGTGATGCAGAAACTGGGCGCGGAATCGGGCAAGTCGTTTGATCCGAAAGTGGTTGACATTCTGCAAAAGCGCTACCAGTACCTGGAACGGCTGGCAGTGGCCAAGTCGGCGCAGGACCCCAACGGTCCGCTTTCCACTGCCATCAAAATCGAACGTGGTCTGGAGCCGGCGGCCGGGTTCGAGAACGCCACTGTTCAGGATTACGCCGGTCGCGAGACTACGTTCCTGTCGTCGATTGCGGCAGCGCGGCAAGAGGCGCAGTCGTTGTTCGAACTGAGCCAGGATCTGGGCGCTTCGCTCAGTCTGACGGAAACACTTTCTGTTTTCTCGGTGAAACTCAAGCCCATGGTGCCTTACGACGCCATCGCCATTTACATCAAGCGCGATGACGAACTCATCCCCGAATATGTGAATGGGGACAACTACCGGTTGTTTTCTTCGTTGCGCATTCCGCTCGGGCAGGGGCTCTCGGGTTGGGTGGCGCACAACCGGAAGCCGATCATCAACGGCAACCCGTCGGTGGAACCGGGATACCTGAACGATCCTTCGAAGTTCAGCACCCTGCGCTCCGCACTGGCAGTGCCGTTGGAGGGCGTCGCGGGAGTCATCGGCGTTCTCGCGCTTTATCGCGGCGAGCGCGATGGGTTCACTACCGATCACCTGCGTATCTTGCTTGCGGTTAGCGGCAAGATGGCGCTGTCGATCGAAAACGCGCTCAAGTATCAGCAAGCGGAAAATTCGGCAATCACCGACTACCTGACAGGGCTGCCCAATGCGCGTTCGCTTTTCCTGCAACTCGAACGCGAGCTAGCGCGCTGCAAGCGCGATAACTCGACGCTGACCGTCATGGTCTCCGACATGGATGGCTTTAAACAGATCAATGACCGCTTCGGACATCTGGAAGGCAATCGCGTTTTACGTCTCTTCGCCCAGGCGCTCAAAGACAGCAGCCGCGAATACGATTATGTCGCGCGCATGGGAGGGGACGAATTCGTGGTCATCGCCCCTGGCCTTACGGCCGATGCGGCGGGTAAGAAAGCAGAACAAATGCGGGCTCTCGCCAGGCAGGCCGGAAGCGAAGTCTGTGGCGAAGAACTGCTGTCGCTCAGCGTGGGACGCGCCATGTACCCGGAAGACGGCAAGGATGCGGAACAACTTCTGGCCGAGGCCGACCGTCGCATGTATCTGGAGAAGCAGAAGCAGCTCTCCTATAAAGATCGCCGTTCGCACCCTCGCATGAAGTGCCGGGTCACGATTGAACTGCAAACCGAGGAGGGAAAGACTCCCTTGTTTGCTAACGTTACCGACGTGAGCCTAGGCGGCTGCTATGTGGAGACCAGCACAATTGTCGCGCCAGGAAGCAAGATCAAGCTGGGGTTCTCGATGGACGATGCCAGTTTGTCGGCGGAGGGTGTGGTGGCGAGACTCGATCCCGGATCAGGGATTGCCGTCCAGTTCCGCGAGATGAACCGGGAGGGTCGCGAGCGCATGTTCAGGATTCTGGAGTTTGTGCAGAAGACAACCACGTTCTATAACAACCGCTACCTCGATAGTCTGACCAAGAGCTGATTCGAGAGATCGGTTGAAACGCGATCTCAGGATTGAGTGTGCGCTGCAATTTGCATGGTGGTGGCGCGAATGATCTCGGCGCCGATTTGATCGAGCGGCAGTATCTTATCGGCCAGGCCGGCGCGGGCCACGAAGCCAGGCATGCCCCAAACCACGCTGCTGGCTTCATCCTGCACGTAGATCCTGGCGCCTAAGCCGTGCAGGGCCTCGCATCCCTTCAGCCCATCCTGTCCCATGCCGGTAAGAACCACAGCCAGCGCCCGGACGCCGTAAAGCCGTGCGATCGACTGGAAAAGAACATCGACCGAGGGGCGGCAGAAATTTTCCTTGGGGCCTCGATGAGTCTTGACGACAGGGATTCCGTTCTCCTGGCTGACCACCATGTGAAAGTCTCCCGGGGCGATGACGGCGCGACCGGGGGTGAGTGGTTCGCCGGAGACGCATTCCCGCACCGGCAAAGCCGATTTCGCCGACAGCCGTGCCGCCAGCAGCGAAGTAAAGATGGCCGGCATATGCTGCGCGATGACCACGGGCACGGGGAAGTTAGCGGGCAGGAATGGCAGAACCCGCGCCAGCGCGTCCGGACCACCGGTGGAGACCCCAATGGCCACGATCTGCACCGGGGGTAGAACCCAAGGGCGGGAAGGGCTGGAAATCGACGGGGCCTGCGGTTTCGGTTTTGCGGACGTGCTGTGAGCTTGTGCTTCGGGCAGATGGCAAAGAGCCCGAACCTTAGGAATGAGTTCGCGCGAGATGGCCTCAAGGGTGGCCGTCATGTCGACGTTGCTCGGCTTGGTGACGTAATCGGTAGCACCCAGAGCGAGAGCTTCCAGCGTAACCGAGGCCGCGCGCTCGGTCAGGCTGCTGAACATGATGATGGGAACGTGGGGGTCAAGCTTGCGCAGTTCCCGAACGGTTTCAAGCCCATCCATTTCAGGCATTTCGAAATCGAGGAGAACAATGTCAGGCTTCAGAACGCGGAATTTCGCCAGCGCGACTCGTCCATTGACCGCAGTGCCTGCGACCTCAAGATCCCGGTCGGAGGCAATGGCCACAGACAGTGCCTTGCGAACCATCACGGCATCGTCCACGAGAAGTACTCGCGCCTTTTTGGTTTGCGACACCTGCCCTGGCCTCCTTTCGGCCCGCCGGTTCATCTTCCCGCGTGGGCTGCCATGCTCTTGATAGATTCGTGCCTGGTAGGCGCAGTAGCGGCCTGGGCTGCATCACTGATCTTGAACTGCCCCACGAGACCGTGGAGCTGCGCCGCCATCTCGGCCAGATCGTTAGCCGCCTTCTGCGATTCCTGCGCGCTGGCCGAAGTGCCACGAGCCGCTTCCGCCACGCCCCCGATGTTGCGCGTGATCTCCTCTGATCCTTTCGCCGCATCGGCAACGTTGCGGGTCATCTCGTTGGTGGTCGCGCTCTGTTCCTCCACCGCGGTGGCGATGGTGCCGGAGATGTCGTTGATCTGGCCGATCACGCCGCTGATGGTGCCAATGGCCTCGACCGCGCCCCGCGTGTCGGTCTGAATGGCGGTGATCTTGCGGCTGATGTCCTCGGTGGCTTTGGCGGTCTGTTTGACCAGTTCTTTGACTTCGTTGGCCACGACGGCGAAGCCCTTGCCCGCCTCGCCAGCGCGGGCGGCTTCAATGGTGGCGTTGAGGGCGAGCAGGTTGGTTTGCTGGGCGATGGAAGTGATGACCTTGATGACTTCGCCGATCTCGGCGCTGGATGCGCCCAGCTTGGCGACGTTGGCGTTGGCGGCCTGGGCAGTCTGCACGGCGTTGGAGGCGATGGTCGCGGCTTCGTGGGCGTTGGAAGCGATGGACTGAATGGTCGATGTCATCTCCTCGGCGCCGGTGGAGACGCTTTGCAGGTTCTGGCTGACCTGCTGGGAGGCCCGGGAGACGGTACCTGCCTGGGCGGAAGTCTCCTCCGAGTTGGCGGAGATCTGTTGGCTGGTGGCGGACAGTTCCTCGCTGGCGCTGGCTACGTGTTGCGCGTTTTCGATGATGGCGAGAATCATGGTTTTCAGGCTGTCATTCACTTTGTTGATGGCCTGGGTCAGGTCGCCAAGTTCATCCCGGCTCTGGACTTGCAGATCGCCCCGGGTCAGGTCACCGGCGGCAATCGCTTCCACCTGGGCCAGAACAGATTGGGTTATCCGCGAGATGCTGCGACTCAAGAAGATGGCGACAAACACGCCTATCGCGATAGCCGCGAATGTAGCGGTCAGCAGCGTAATCGTCATCGACCGCGTCTCCGCATTCATCTGCTCGGTTTCCTGCAGCAGCAACTTGTCGTTGGAATCGGCCACCTCGCCGAGGGACTTCTTGAGCGCTTCGGTGGCCTGGGTAGCTTTGTCGGCGAACTCGTTGCCTGCTTGTATGATGACGTCGCTTCCGCCCCTGGCATGCGTCATGGCGGCCTCTTGCGCCTCCCTGAGAACCTCAAGCTCCTGCTTCGCCTTGGCGAGCCGGTCACGATTGGCCTGCATCGTCCACTGAGCGGACAGATCGTCCAGCCGAGCGACGTCCTTACCTATTTCGTCCCAGTTCGATGCAAAGAGCTTCGTCGCGGCCTCCGACCGGGCTGGTTCGCTCCCGGCCAGGATGACTTGGCGGCCCTTGCTCTGCGACTGATTGAGGTCCCTCTGCAGATCCTTCAGGGCCGCGATCGTCGGGACACGTGTGGCCATGACCAAGTCCTGGCCTTCCTTTAGATCGCTGGCCTTGACGTAGCCGAGCACCGCACTGATCACCATGAGGGTAAGGACAGCGGCAAAGCCCAGGCCAATTTTTCTCCCAAGCGTGAGTTTCATTGCTTCTCCTTAGGAACTACCCCCGGCTGATCGGGGCACACCTCAAGGGCTGTTCGCCCCATCGGTTACCGGCCCGCAGCCGTTGGTTCGAGATCGGCCGCGAGACACGCCTTATCTTTATCCAGCACATGCAACAACCGCCCATCCAGCTTGTAAACTCCCAGAATCGTAGCCCGCAGAGAAGCATGCAGGGTTTCTGGAGGCGTTTCAAAAGTGGACTGCTCCACTTCGATCACGTCCCCGATTTCGTCCACCAGAAGGCTGACGGCGCCGTCCGGCGTCCGCACCACCACGTTCACCGGCAATTCTCCTGCGGTCCGTTCTGCCAGCCCCAGCCTTCGCCGCAGATCGACGGCCGCCACGATCTGCCCGCGCAGGTTGATCAGTCCCTCGACGGCCGGCGGGGCCAGCGGAACCGGGGTCATATCGTGAAAGCGGATGACCTCCTGCACCTGGGGCACAGGCACGCCGAATAAATAGCCATCCAGCAGAAACGTGCAGAACTGTTGGGATGCCATGCGATTGCTCCTATACTCTCCCAGCCTCGGGTTCAGCCGCATCCAGCAACCCGGGGACGGCGGCCCGCACGATGGCGGGCACATCCAGCAGGTCGGTGACGTGGCGCTGGGTCACGAACGAGCCGACGACGCCAGCGCGGGGGGCGAGCGATTCGGCGGTGGCGCGCTCCTCCACGATGTCGACGATGCGGTCCACGATCAGGCCCACGGTGCGCTTCCCTTCGGAATAGACCACCACCTGGATGGAGCCTGCATTGGCCAGCATCTCAGCATCACTGGTGGCGGGAACTATGGCGGAAAGCCTTACCAGCGGGATGATCTGCCCGCGGTATTGCATGACTTCCTGGGCCCCGGCGTGCTCGACCACAGTCCGCGGAAACTCCTCGAGGCGCGCCACCATGCCCAGAGGAATCGCCACCCGGCCCTCTGTTCCATTCTCGGCAATCAGCAGGGCATGTTCGTCGCGGATTCCTGCGGCGGCCGCCTCGCTGTGGCCTTCGTCATGCGCCGTTTCGCGGGCTGCGGCAATCACCTTGGCGCGCCGCGCCAGGCCGGGCACATCCAGAATCAGCGCCACCCGGCCGTCCCCCATGATGGTGGCTCCCGAGTATGCGTTGATCCCTTTGAGTTGCTTGCCCAGGGGCTTGACCACGATTTCTTCGGTATCGGTGATCTCGTCGACGATCAGCCCGAACTGCCGGTCTTCGGCCTGCAGCACGATGATGTTGATCGCGGCCGTCTGGCTGGCAGAGTTGCCGGCCTCGCGCCGCATTCCGAGTTCCCGATCCAGGTACACCAGGGGCAACAGCCGTCCGCGCAGGCGATACACCGGAGCGCCGTGAACCAGTTCAATGCCTTTTCCCTGGTCTTCAGCGTCCAGGCGCACCAGTTCCGACAGGCTGACTTGAGGGATGGCAAAGCGCTCACCTCCGCAGGTAACGATGAGCGCAGGAATAATCGCCAGCGTCAGGGGAATCTTTACCCGGACCGTGGTGCCTCGTCCCGGCGTCGACAGGACATCGACGGCGCCCCCGATCTTCTCCACGTTGGTTTTCACGACGTCCATCCCGACGCCGCGACCAGACACTTTGGTGACTTTCTCGGCGGTGGAGAAGCCGGGGAGGAAGATGAGGTTGAAGACGTCGCGGTCGGGCATGGTGGTGGCCTGTTGCGCCGAGATCAGGCCGCGCTCCAGGGCTTTCTGCCGGATGCGTGGGCCGTTCAGTCCAGCGCCGTCGTCGCTGATCTCGATGTTGACCTGCCCGCCTTCGTGGAACGCCCGCAAGGTAAGGGTTCCCGCGGGATCCTTGCCCGCCCGTTTGCGGGTTTCAGGCGCTTCGATGCCGTGGTCCATGGAGTTGCGGACCAGATGGGTCAGCGGATCTTTGATGGCCTCGATAATCGTCCGGTCCAGTTCGGTTTCCTGGCCCTCCATCACCAGCCGCACTTCCTTGCCACAACCGAGTGCCAGGTCGCGCACGGTGCGAGGAAATTTGTTCCAGAGATTGCCAATCGGCTGCATGCGGGTCTTCATGACCTCTTCCTGCAGTTCGGTGGCGATCAGATTCATGCGCTGCGAAACCGCTTGAAACCCGGCATCCTGCGTGCTGTTGGAAAACTGCAGCAACTGGTTGCGCGCCAGCACCAGTTCGCCCACCAGATTCATCAACTGGTCCAGCAGCGTGACCCCTACCCGGATGGTTTCGACCGCCGCATTCGGATTTCTTGACTCCGGTGCGGGCGGGGCCGCGGCGGATGCCTGATCCGCATGGGTTGCCGGCGGCGGCGTCATCGTGGCCAGCTTCTGTGGGTCCACCGTGGTCGCGTCAGGAGATTCTTTCCGGCGCCGGGGCTTGCGCCCGGGCTTGCCTAACGACGGATCAGGCAACGGCTGGGGGGCGTTCTCTACCGTTGTTATCGCTTCGGCCTGAGTCACCGTGGCGGGCAGAGAGTGGGGAAGCTTGGGGGACACTGCCGCGGCGGAGGCGACTGCGTGTTCGCCCTGCAGGCGTGTCAAGAGTTCAATGAGCGGCGCATAGTCTTCTTCGCCATCCTGACCGGAGGCCTGAATGGCGGCGAGCATGCGACGAACCGCGTCCACCATGGCGAGCAAGCCACTGGTGATCTCCGCGCTCAAACTGAGCTTGCCGTCGCGCAGCCGGGACAGCAGGCTCTCGCCCGCGTGCGCCAGCTTCTCCAGACGGGCAAAGCCCAGGAATCCGCAGCTTCCTTTGATGGTGTGGATCGTCCGGAAAACGCTGGCCAGAAGCTCCTTGGACGAGGGCTCGCTCTCCAGTTTCACCAGTTCCTGGTCGAGCCGGTCCAGGTTCTCGTTGCTTTCGATAAGAAAATCCTTAACGATTTCGTCCATAGTTGGATCCGACGCACGAACCCAGGTTTGCCATGCATGTCCGAAGCCTCTATTCGGCTCGTTCCTGCACCTAGAGGCGTAGCGGTTCTGCCCGCCTTCTGTCTCTGTGCACATCGGCAGTCACTGGGGCAACTTAAGTTCTGTCGTGTCTTTGGTGCTGGCCCCGGATGCTCGCATAGCGCTTGAAGCCCGCGGCGTGCGCCCTTACACTGGAAACATGCACGTCCACGTCCATGGCGCGGGGAATACGACGCGGGTTCTGAAGATATCGCTCGTAGTGACCCTGGCCTACATCGCACTGTTGGTCGTGGCGGGTATCCGGGCACATTCGCTGGCGCTGCTCTCCGAAGCCGGGCACAATCTATCCGACTTTCTCGCCCTGCTACTGTCGCTGGTGGCAGTCTATTTCCAATCGCGTCCAGCCAACTCGACCAAGACCTACGGCTACCATCGCGCTGGGGTGCTGGCCGCGCTGGTGAACGCGACTTCGTTGGTGGCGGTTTCATTTTTCATCTTCTATGAGGCTTTCCGCCGGTTGCAGCATCCCGAACACGTGCAGGCTGGGGTGATGATGTGGGTCGCGGGGGCGGGCGTGGTGATGAACGGGGTGATCGCCCTGTTGCTCTACCGCTCGAGCCGGCGATCGAATGGCGGGGCGGGCGGAGATGTCAACCTCCGCAGCGCGCTGCTGCACGAAGTTGGAGACACACTTTCGACGGCAGCGGTAATCGCCGGGGGCTGGGCCATTCTGGTCACGGGAAACTACTGGATTGATTCCGCGCTTTCGTTCGGCATCGGCGTCCTGATCCTGTGGTCGGGCTTCGGCATTGTGCGCGAGACGCTCAACATTCTGCTGGAAGGCATGCCTCGGGGCATGAAGCTGGAAAAAATAGAGTCGGCAATCCGTGCGGTCGGCGGAGTCAATGACGTGCACGATCTGCATGTATGGAGCATTGGCTCAGAGACGCACGCGCTTTCCTGTCACATTTCGATCGCGGACATTCCTCCGTCGGTCAGCGAACGCATTCTGCGCGATGTGAAGGAGCGCCTGCTGCACGACTTTCGGATCGACCATACGACGATCCAGTTCGAGCACGTGGTGTGCGAAGTGGCGCACGGATGCGTGATTCCGGTAAGCGAGAGCGAAGAGCACCATCACCATCACAGCCACTGAAAGAGTAGCTCGCTGCGCCCGACTGCATAACTCTCGCTCGTGCTTCGACTTAGCAAGCCGCGACGGAATGCTAAAAGACTGCCACCCCTGTGGTAACCTAGAAGATGCGTCGTCTACTTGTTAGGAGCATCAAAATAGTCGTGAGTACCCTGCGAAACTACCTGCGATTTCTGGCTGCCGTGCAACTTCTGCCCGCCCTTGAGAGCGGGGAAGAGACATTGGTCGGCGGACAAGCCGTGCTGGAGGGAGTGATGATGCGCTCTCCGCACGCCTGGGCCATCGCCTGCCGGAAGCCTTCTGGCGAGGTGGTAACGATGAGCGAACCGCTCGACCGGCCCTCCGAAAAACATAAATGGATGGGGTGGCCGATCGTGCGGGGTGTCATGACGCTGGGCTATGCCATGAACCTCGGTTACCGCGCTCTGCGCTTCTCGGCCAACGTCGCGATCGAAGACATCATGCGGGAGGAGCAAGAGAAGAGTGACGGTGCGAAAGCCGATAAGATGAGCCATGTAGCGACGGCTGCCTCGGCGGTCCCGCCAGCGCGAGGCGCGGCGGAGTGTTCCCAGTCGCAAACATCTTCTTCGTCGTCTCAAAGCCGCGAGAAAGCCGCCACCGTGAGCAACTGGCTGGCCGCGGGGAACCTCTTACTCTCGCTGGGCTTCTTCATTTTCATGTATAAGTATGTCCCGCTGCTGGCGGCTACCGAACTCAAGAAAATCGATCCCGCGCTGGGCGGAAGAATCGTGTTCAATCTGATTGACGGCGCCATCCGCCTCCTTTTGTTCCTGCTGTTTATTTGGGGAGTTTCGCTCTGGAAGGACATCCGGCGCGTCTATGAGTATCACGGGGCCGAGCACAAAACCGTCTTCGCGTTTGAGAATGGCGATCCGCTCAACGTCGAGGCCGTGCAGAAATACTCGACCTACCATCCGCGCTGCGGCACGAGCTTTCTGATGACCGTGATGCTGATCTCGATCGGCTTTTACATGCTTGTGCCGTTCACCACGTTCTGGGCGCGCTTTGCCTCTCGCATCGCTCTGTTGCCGATCATTGCGGGCGTTTCGTACGAGATCATTCGCTTCGCGGCCAAGCACCGCGGATCGCTGTTTGCCATGATGACCGCGCCTGGACTGTGGCTGCAGCGCATCACCACCCAGCCGCCATCCGACGAGATGGCGCAATGCGCCATTACCGCGCTCGAACAAGCCATGTCTCTCGAGAAAGAGCGTGGCGGCGAGTTGGTGATTGCCTAGCGGTCCCAACCTGGGAATGCGTCGTTGGCCGCTGGTCGTTCGTCGTTGGCCTTTTGTCCCCAACATTCTAGAGTGGATGGCGGAGGATTCAACATGTCAGCGTCGTTTAAAGACTTGCGGGTGTGGCAGGAAGCGGTCAAGTTTGCGGTGGAAGTGTATCGGGCAACGGCACAGTTTCCGCGCCACGAGTTGTACGGATTGAGCAACCAGTTAAGGCGCGCCGCCGTATCGATTCCCAGCAACATTGCGGAGGGCAAAGGCCATCGCTCGGATCGTGAATTTGGGAATTATCTCCTTCACGCAAGAGGTTCCCTGTTGGAAGTGCAAACGCAAATAATGATCGGGCAGGAATTACAATATATAAGCGGCGAAGAATCGCAGCGCATCCTGGCGTCGGCAGACGCCATAGGCCGTAGCCTCAATAGCCTGATCAACTCGCTACGAGACAAAGCGGCGTAAAGAAAGAGACCAGCGACTAACCACTAACGACCGGCGACGATGTTTGAAAGATTAGACCAAATCGAATCCCGCTACGATGAGCTGACGAATGCTCTTGCCTCGCCGGACATTGTCAACGACTCGGCGAGGTATCAGAAGACCGCCAAGGCCCATGCCGAAATCGCGCCTATCGTCGAGAAGTACCGCGAATACAAGGATCTGACCAAGGGGATCGCGGAGAGCAAGGCCATGCTGGTCGACGAAAAAGATCCCGAGATGCGCGCCTATGCGCAGGACGAGCTCAACCAACTGGAAGGCCGCGTCGGTACGGTTGAGGAGGATCTCAAGGTTCTTCTTCTGCCCAAGGATCCGAACGACGAAAAGAACATCATCCTGGAAATCCGCGCGGGAACCGGCGGAGACGAAGCCACGCTTTTCGTGGTCGAAGTTTTCCGCATGTATACCCGGTACGCGGAAACCCAGAATTGGAAAGTGGAAGTACTCTCATCCTCGGAATCGTCTGCCGGAGGGCTGAAAGAAGTCATCGCCATCATCGAGGGGAAGCGCGTCTTCTCCCAGTTGAAGTATGAAAGCGGCGTGCACCGCGTGCAGCGTGTGCCCGCAACCGAGCAGCAAGGGCGCGTCCACACCTCGGCTGTGACCGTCGCGGTGCTGCCCGAAGCGGAAGACGTTGATATCAAGATTGAGGCTAAAGACTTACGCATCGACACGTTCTGTTCCTCCGGGCCTGGAGGGCAGTCGGTGAATACCACGTACTCGGCGGTCCGCATCACGCATATCCCGACCAACACGGTGGTGAGTTGCCAGGACGAAAAATCACAGATCAAGAACCGCGAAAAAGGCATGCGCGTGCTGCGCTCCCGTCTTTACGAGATCGAAATGGACAAGCAGCAGCAGGCCCTGGCCAAAGAGCGCAAGGCGATGGTCGGCTCCGGCGACCGCAGCGAAAAAATCCGCACCTATAACTTTCCGCAGAACCGCCTCACCGATCACCGTATCGGATTCACGATCCACCAACTCGAAGCCGTGATGGACGGCAAACTACAGCCGCTGATCGAAGCGCTTACGACCTACTACCAGGCTGAAAAGCTGAAGCAGGAAGCGGCCACCGCCGTTTAGCTGAAGAACGTGGGCGTCACCGCCCGCGAAGTGGGAGAACCCGTGGCCAGACTCGATGAGACGCTCGCATCCGTTCTCGCTGACCGCTACGCGCCGAATGCTGCCCGCGTACGCGAATTGGCTAGCCCGCTGACCGACGCCCAGTTCTGGCAAAAGCCGTTACCCTACGGAAACAGCTTCGGCCATCTTGTTCTGCACTTGACCGGGAACTTGAATTACTACATCGGAGCGCAGATCGCGAAAACCGGGTACGTGCGCGACCGCCCACGCGAATTCAATGACCCGAATCCTCCGACGAAAGAGGAAGCGCTGAAAAGGTTTGATGATGCGGTCGCGATGGTGCAGCAAACCATCCGCGCGCAATTGGCCGAGGATTGGTCCGCTCAATACTCGGCTGTCGGCACGAATGCGAAAATCCGCCTCGATATGGTTGTGCAATGTGAGGCCCACATGCAGCACCACATCGGCCAGATGATCTATCTTGCGTATCAATGGAAAACAGGGGCGAATTCAGAGTCAGAACTCACGAGCAGAGTTTGTTTTTCTCCGTGCCTCAGAGCCTCCGTGTGGAATAGATCTGTGCGGCTAAGAGAATCCATCACCTCGGCGATCAACCACCTCACTGCGGAACAGGTTCCATCTCCTCGTCTGAACGCCGAATTGCTCCTGATGTTCATTCTTGACTGCGACCGAGCTTACCTCTTTGCGCATCCTGAGCGAGAGCTCACCCCTGAAGAACAGACTCACTATCAAGCTGCTCTCAGCGAACGTGCGCGCGGCGTCCCGGCGCAATACATCACTGGACATCAGGAATTCTGGGGAATGGATCTGATCGTCACCCCCGCCGTACTCATTCCGCGCCCGGAGACTGAACATGTCATCGAAACCGTGTTGAAACTGGCTTTGGTTGAGTGCCCGCCCCACACGATCCGCATGCTCGACGTGGGCACCGGTTCGGGCTGCATTGCTCTGGCTCTGGCCAAGGAATTTCATAATGCGGAAATCCACGCAACCGACATATCGGCTGCGGCACTGGAAATCGCCCGCGCCAACGCTGCGCGCCATCAGTTCGAGAACCGCATCCAGTTTCACCAGGCAGATTTGCTGGAAGGCCTCAACCTCACTGGTTTGGACTTCATTGTCTCCAACCCGCCCTACGTCGGCGAGTCGGAAGAGGATCAGGTTCAATTGGAAGTGCGCAAGTTTGAGCCGCGCAATGCTGTGTTCGCCGGTCCAGGCGGAACCGGGGTCATCGCCCGTCTGGTTCCGCAGGCTCAATCAGCTCTACGTCACGGGGGATGGCTCGTCATGGAAATCAGCGGAAGTATTGCAGAGGAGACGCAGCGCTTTCTGCGCGGTTGGGACGACGTGCACATCATCGCCGATTTGCAGTCGATCCCACGCGTCGTGCGGGCGCGAAAGCCACTGCGCTAATGGGACGCTATCGCCGCACCGTTGCCGGCTGAATTTCCTCGACGTCAATAATGTCGGTCGGATAATTCCCGGTGTAACATGCCGAGCAATACGAGATTGTTTCTCCCTCGCCGCAAGCTCTCTTGAGACCCTCGAGCGAAAGATAAGCCAGGGAATCCGCGCCAATGTAGTCGCGAATCTCCGCCACAGATTTGTTGGCTGCGATGAGCTGTTTCTTGGAAGGCGTGTCCACGCCGTAATAACAGGGAGAGATCGTCGGGGGGCACGAGATGCGCATGTGAACTTCCTTCGCCCCGGCATTGCGGATCATGCGAACAATCTTCCGGCTGGTGGTGCCGCGCACGATCGAGTCATCGATCAGCACCACGCGTTTACCTTGCAGCAGCGAGCGCACTGGATTCAGCTTGAGCTTCACGCCAAAGTCGCGCACGCTCTGGCTGGGTTCGATGAAAGTTCTCCCGACATAATGATTGCGGATCAAGGCAAAGCGAAACGGGATGCCGCTCTCGGCGGCGTAGCCCACCGCGGCAGTTACACCTGAATCCGGCACGGGAACGACCAGATCGGCATCCACGCCGGTTTCCCGCGCCAGTTGCCGGCCGAGTTCCTCGCGGCTGGTCTGCACCGCGCGGCCGAAAACAATGCTGTCGGGACGCGAGAAATAGACATGTTCGAAGATGCAACTCGATTGCGGCGCGGCCGTGGAATAGAAACGCGAATTCATTCCTTCCGGGCCTACGACGATCAGTTCGCCCGGCTTTACGTCGCGCACATACTCGGCGCCGATCAAATCAAAAGCGCACGTCTCTGAGGCGAACACGATGGTGTCGTGCTTCTGGCCCTCCAGCGCCGCGATCCTGCCCATGGCCAGCGGTCGGAACCCGCGCGGGTCGCGCACCGCGAAGACCCGGTCGTTGCTCATCATCACCAGGGAAAACGCTCCCTCGACGCGGCGCAGTGCGTCCGCGACCGCTTCCGGCAGCGTGTGCTCCTTGGAGAGCGCGATGAGGTGGACGATGACTTCAGTATCGCTGTTGGTCTGAAAAATCGAGCCCTGACTTTCGAGGCGCGCCCGAACCTGCAACGCATTGGTGAGGTTGCCATTGTGCGCCACGGCAATCGACCCTTTGTTGGATTGCACGAGGATGGGCTGCGCATTCAGCAGCGCCGAGTCTCCGGCGGTGGAATAGCGGGTATGGCCGATGGCCAGCGTGCCGCGCATTTTGGAAAGCACATCTTCGGTGAATATGTCCGCTACTGAGCCCATGGCTTTGTGGGCTCGGGACACCAAGCCGTCGGAGGTGACGATCCCTGCCGATTCCTGCCCGCGATGCTGCAGGGCGTGCAGGCCGAGGTAGGCCAGTTTCTCCGCCTCAGGATGGGCGAAGATCGCCACCACGCCGCACTCGTCATGAAATTTGTCGAAAGGCATTTAGCTCCTAGCTAACCATCTCTGGATCCGTTTGCAATGCGGCCTGTAGTGCGCCTTCGTAAGCCGCACCCAGATCCGAGACGGCTGCTGAAATGAGAACCTTGCCGTCGAGCGAGATTTCCAGCCGGTCTGGAATCGTTTCTCCGATTACGTTTGCCTCCGCGCCGTGCTTCCCAGCCAATTCTTTGATTCGCGCCACGTTCGCCGGGTCGCAGGAGAGTACGATTCGGCTGGCGTCTTCCCCAAACAGGGCGAACTCCGCAAACAGGCCGCCGGACGACAGGTTGACCCGCACTCCTATGCCTTTGGGGAACGCTTTCTCTGCGAGCGCGACCGCGATGCCGCCATCGGCGCAGTCATGGGTCGAATCCACCAGGCCGTGCTCGATCAATGCGATGACTGCTTTCTGCAATCCAGCTTCTTTCTCCAAATCGAGTTGCGGCGGGTATCCCCACAGCGCTCCCAGAATTTCCTTCGCGTATTCCGACGAGCCAAACTCAGTCTCTGCATCCGTGATATCGCCTGCCTCGCCTGCGCGCAATAGCAGGATAGTGCGTCCGGTTGCGGCGAAATGCATGTTCTTAGTCTTGTGCACATCTTCGAGAATTCCTACGACTCCGAGCACCGGCGTGGGATAAATGCCTTCGCCCAGGGTCTCGTTATAGAAGCTGACGTTGCCGCCGGTAATCGGAATTTCCAATTCTTCGCAAGCCTTCGTGATGCCGTCGATGGTTTGCGAGAATTGCCACATGATATGCGGCTTTTCGGGATTGCCGAAGTTCAAGCAGTTGGTCGCGCCCACGGGATTCGCTCCCGAGCACGCAACTTTGCGCGCGGCCTCGGCGACCGCGTGCATCGCGCCCAGCCGCGGATCGAGATAGCACCAGCGGCCGTTGCCATCGAGCGCCATCGC
>Ga0209415_10006848_pt1 | contig 20122 bp, 18 predicted proteins | sample PeaSoiSIISIP2007_FD_187696 | JGI IMG/M metagenome (GOLD analysis project Ga0209415, IMG submission 187696) | Peat soil microbial communities from Weissenstadt, Germany - SII-SIP-2007 (SPAdes) (version 2) | ecosystem: Environmental > Terrestrial > Soil > Wetlands > Peat | place: Germany... | reverse complement strand
GACCCGCGAGGTGTGCGGATCGGCTTCAAGCTCTCGCAGCAGGACCTCGCGCACATGATCGGCGTCACGCGCGAGCGTGTGAACAAGGAGCTCGGCCTCTGGCGCGAGCGCAGCCTGATCGTGGTCGAGGACGGCATGATCATCATCTGCCGGCCCGACGGCCTGAGGGCGCTGCTGGCGGAAGAGATGGGTTAGGGCGAACCGGCCACGAGATCGCGATCGCGGCGACTAGGTCGCCCCCGATGAATGGGAGAGGCTGGGCGTCATACCGACGATCCACGTCGTCCAGGGCAGGCGAGTAAGATAAGAAAAGCCCGTCGAGGCGGGGCAACGCTCGAGGTACCATGGCGCACGGTGCGCGTCGGTCTCTTTCGGGAGGCACCCATGAGCTTCAAGGCCGCAATTTTCACCACAGCGGGGAAGGAGCTCGGCTGATGCTGAAATGGATCGCGGTCTGCGAAGGCGGGCGTAGAAATCCGATTACGACAGAGAAAAGCAACCTCGAGTCGTCCGCGCTAAAGGAGTTCGACCATGCCAAAGCAGCGGGCACACTTAACGGACGCAGGATAATCGGCATGTGGATGATCGAAGACGCGACCGAGCAGGCCAACGTCATCAGAATCTGCGGCAGCGTCCCTCGCGAGATCATCCAGCGGCACAAGCTCTACCAGGAAAGAACAAGAGGGTGCCGCGAGTGCTGATGCGGCCCGCGCGGTCGGGGTGCGGCATTGCTGCAACACCGATCCCCGCGCGTCACTTGCCGTCCCGAAGGAGCCGAGCCGATGCGAAAATGGTACGCGGTGCTAGCGAACAAACCCCAGGAGTGCGTCGTCATCGAGGAAGGCACGCTCGACGATGCGGCGCTTAGGCGGTTCGATGATGCGGCTGCCTCGAACACGGTGCGCCGAATCGGCGTGATCGGAATGTGGATCATCGACCACGACACCCAGCAGGGCGATGTCATCAAGTGCCACGGACGAGTCGATCCTCGGATCCGCGCGCGGCACAAGGGATACCTCGCGAGGACGGCCACGAGGTGATGCGACCAGAAAGAAGCCCCGCCGGTGAGCGCGGCGGCAGGTAGAGCTGTGGGGCGGCCGGTGAGGTTTTGGTGCGCGCAAGCCGCTCGAGATTGGCGGTCGCCGCGAGGGCGGTGTCGATGTACGGGATCACCCAATCACAAGGAGGGAACTCTTCATTGACACACTGAAGCGTGCGGAGCTTAGGTGGAAGTCATGTCCTATGTGGTCAAATGGAAGCTGAGCGGCGATAAGGAGACGCTTCAATCCCGCGAAACCTATGCAGTCCCTTCCGATGCGATCGATTTTGCGTGTACCATTTTCAAACAGCACCCCGTCGAGATCTGGATCGAAGGCCCGGAGGGAATACGCATCGAACGGGACGTAATTTTCCGAGAGTGCCGGGGTCGCGGATCGCCTCGGCCCTGACTAACTCAAAATGCAAACGCTCTTGGTCGCCGACACCGAGGCACATCAGACACACGGGATTGCGTCCGCACCTGCGAGCGCGTCGCGGCATTACGGAGACGACACGGCTCCGAGTCTGGTAGCCGACGCGACCGGCCCTTGCCAGCGTTGTGGAGGCCGGGCCGCGCGCAATGAGCACGGATTGCGACAACGCTCAATTCATGAGCAAGAAGGCCATGCATACGCTCCCCGGCCAAACGCCCCCCGAAGGTCGCTTTGCGTTGATGCCCCCTGCCTTCTTCAGGTCGTTGGGAATTTCGCTAGACTGCGATCGGTCGGTTTCGACCTAGCCTTCCACGCGAATGGGATTTCGCCCTACATGAGCACTGGTACCTCCGGGCCTACTTCGCGCATCTATTTCTCGCAGCGTCTCCGTCTGCACTACGTCGATTGGGGCAACCCGAGCGCGCCGCCCCTGTTGCTCTTACACGGCGGCCAAGACCATTGCAGGAACTGGGATTGGGTTGCCGAGGGCCTGCGGCGAGATTGGCACATCATTGCGCCCGACCTCCGCGGCCACGGCGATAGCCAATGGTCGGCTGATGGCAGCTACACCATGGCGGGTTACGTCTATGACTTGGCGCAGCTCGTCCATCAGCAGCAGCTCGCGCCGGTCACGATCATTGGGCACTCCCTCGGTGGCAACATCGCACTCCGATATGCCGGTATCTATCCAGAATACGTCCGACAGCTAGTCGCCATCGAAGGACTGGGACCGTCGCCGAAGGTGCTGGCTGAACGGCGCAAGAAGACGATCGCCGATCGCATGCGGACGTGGATCGAAGAACAGCGCGGTCTCGCGGGCCGTATGCCACGGCGCTACGCCTCAATCGAGGAAGCCTTCAAGCGCATGCAGGAGGCGAACAAGCACCTCTCCCCTGAGCAAGCACGCCATCTCACTCAGCACGGCGTTAATCAGAACGAGGATGGCACATATAGTTGGAAGTTCGACAACTACGTCCGGGTCTGGCCGCCCTATGACATGACCGTGGAGGACGTCGAGCAACTGTGGTCACGGATAGCCTGCCCGACGCTTCTGGTTTATGGGAAGGAGAGCTGGGCCACCAATCCGCTCGAGGACGGCCGCGCGCGACACTTTAGGTCCGCCGACGTGGTCCGTTTCGAGAAAGCGGGGCATTGGGTGCACCATGACCAACTCGATGCATTCCTTGAGCGAGTACGAGCCTTCCTACAGACACCGCCAGAGAAGACGTCCTGAGCCTGCCTGTTCCGTTAGGCCCACCTGTCCTGACGATACGCTCGGCGATGCCGAGCCGGGAGGCCGGTGACCGACACGAACCGCAATATCTGCGGAGCGTCGAACTGCGAAGCAGGGACGCACTAATCGCGTTGCTTGCTTCCTCGCTAATCAAGGCCGGCCGCTAGGAATCCGCCATCGACGGCAATCGTCTCACCGGTGACGTAACTGGCCGAGGGCGACGCCAGGTAGATCGCCGCTCCGACCAACTCATCAAGCTCACCGAAGCGATGCATCGGCGTGCGTCGCAATGCGGTTTCCTTGCGCGCTTGCGACATCTTTGCTTGGTTGAGTGGCGTCATAAAGAAACCGGGTGAGATGGCGTTGACCCTGACGCCGCGCGTAGCCCACTCGACGGCGAGGGTGCGCGTCAAGGCGAGCACTCCGTGCTTGCTCATGGTGTAGAGGGCACTGAGTTGGAAGCCGCGATGCGCCGCAAGCGACGCGATGTTGACAATGCTTCCCGAACCACGTTTCAGCATATGCCGACCGATTTCGGTGCAGGCGAAGAAGACGCTGGTGAGATTGATGCCGATCACCTGGTCGTAGTCGGCTCGGGTGAACTCCTCGGCCGGCTTAAGCATCGTGACGCCCTGCGAGTTGACCAGAATGTCGATCCGAGCGTGTTTGGCGATGACACGGCCGATAACGTCCGTCAGCGCGCCCGGCATCGTAACGTCGGCGCAGTAACCCGTCGCGGTTGCGTCCCGGGCGGCAAGTGCCGCATCGACTTCGGCGACCTTGCTTGCCGTTCTCCCGACCGGAACAACAATGGCCCCGGCGTCGTGGAATCCAAGCGCAATCTGGCGGCCAATGCCGCTTGAACCGCCGAGTACCAGTGCCACCTGACCCCTCAGCGAAAACCGTTCGGAATGGTTCATGACTTAGCTCCGATCTCTATGGCGCGACGTAACGGCGGCGAAGACCTTCGTCCTTGGCGATAAGCCCAAACTCCGGCATCGACGAATGTGGGCGTTACGCCGTCACCTCGAACTGTAAGATCGTGGCCCTTTTAACCGCCGCCCAGTCAATGCCGATGCCCAGGCCGGGCCCATCCGGCGCATGGACATAGCCCTCCTTGTCCGTGCGGATCACGTTGGTCGCGCCATATTCGAATGCAGCGTAGGGCACCGGCTGCTCGAAGTATGTGCAATTGCCGTACGCCAGCATGACATGCAGGTTGGCGGCCTGCGTCAGCGTGTATCCCCAGCACTGGACCTCCACGGTCATGCCGTTCGCCTCGGCGAGGCCCATGATCTTGCGGATCGGCGTGATACCGCCGCAGATCGTGGCGTCGACGCGGAGCGCGCTCCAGAAATCCGCGCGGATGGCATGCTCGAGCTGCTGCAGATCGAGCCAGGTGTTGCCGGCGGCGATGATCGGCACGGTGGTCTGCCGCTTCAGCTGGCGGTAACCCTCGGCTTCGGTATCGACCAGAGGAGCCTCGAACCAACGAAATCCCAGCTCGCCGATCCGGCGACCGACCTTGAGCGCGCCCATGAGGTCGTAGCGCTGCTCCACGTCGAGCATCAGCGCCATGTCGCTGCCGGCGAAGTGCGCGGCCGCAGCCTCGCACATCGGCAGATCGCGCGCGGGATTGCACCAGCAGTGGAACTTCACAGCCTTGAAGCCTTCGCGCTGCCGCTCCGCGACGTAGTCGATATAGGCGGCGTTGTCCGCCAGCAGCGGCGTCGACGCATAGGACAGGATCTTGTGCCGCGCGCCTCCCAGCAACTGATAAAGCGGCAGGTCGGCATGCCTAGCCGTCATGTCCCAGAGCGCGATGTCGACCAGCGACTGCGCCTGCGGCATCACTGGCGTGCCGAGATTGCGCATACGGTGCCAGAGGCTCTCGCGCTCGGCCGGGGTCTGGCCGATCACATCGGGCAGAATGGTACGAAGCGTCTCGCCGACCGAGCGGTCGAACCCGTTCGAGGTGATCATTGCGGCGCCGGCGACGCCCTCGAGCCCGCTCTTGGCCGTCAGACGCAGGATCACGTTGACCATGTACTGGTCGGTCATTCCCTCTGCCCAGGTGTAGCGCTCGACCTCTGGTCCGACGACGAAGACCTCGGCGCGGTCGATCCGTTCCCGTCTCATCGAGCGATATCCTCCTTGTCTGCAAGCGCCTGCGCGGACGCACCGAGCGTGCTTTCGCCGTGCCAACCCAAATGGCTGAGGAATTCGCGCGTCCGTGCCACGGTAGTGGTCTCGAAAATCTGCTTGGGCGGGCCTTCCTCGAGCACCCGCCCCTTGTCGAAAACCACGACCCAGTCGCCGACGCGGCGCGCGAAGTCCATCTCGTGGGTAACGACGACCATGGTCATGCCCTCGTCGGCGAGGGCTTTCATCACGCTCAGTACTTCGCCGACCGTTTCGGGATCGAGCGCGGAGGTGGGCTCGTCGAACAGCATAAGCGCCGGCTCCATCGCGAGCGCCCGCGCGATCGCGACGCGCTGCTGCTGCCCACCGGAGAGCGCCGCGGGGTGCGCGGATGCTTTGTCAGACAATCCCACCTTGGCCAAGAGCGCTTTCGCTCGCCGCTCCGCTGCCGCCTGATCGAGCTTCAAGACAGTGGTGGGCCCGATCGTGACGTTGCGGAGTACCGTCAAGTGCGGAAACAGCTCGAAGTTCTGGAACACCATGCCCATGCGCTGGCGGACGGCGCGGGCGCTCTTGGGATCGCCGGCATGCACCTCGCTGCCCTCGAAGAGGATGCGGCCGCCCTCGAGCGTTTCCAGCGCATTGGCGCAGCGCAGCAGCGTCGACTTGCCGGACCCCGACGGTCCGATCAAACAGACGACCTCGCCCCGATTGACCGTCAGGCTCACGTCCTCGAGTGCCGTCAGCACACCGTAGCGCTTGGTGATGCGCTCAAGGGCGAGGATCGGCGCCGAAGCGTCCCCGACGCGACGTTGCTTTGGCTGGGACCCCGTCACTCCGCCACCTTGTAGCGCCGATGCAGCCAGTCCACGAGCTTTGCCTGCGGATAGCCCATCAGCCAATAGATAACCGCCATCGCGGTCAGCACTTCGAAGATGCGAAAGCTCTCCGTGCGGATCTTGAGTGAGACATAGGAGAGGTCCGCGACCGAGATGATCGAGACCAGGGAAGTGTCCTTGAAGAGCGAGACCCAGGTCGACGCTAGCGCTGGCAGCACGCGCATGAGCGCCTGCGGCAGCACGATGCGTCCCATCACCTGCGCATCCGTCATGCCGATCGCACGCCCGGCGTTCCACTGGCCGAGTCGGATTGAGACGATGCCGGCCCGGAACGTCTCGGAGTTGAACGCGGAGATGTTGCAGCCGAGGCCCGCGATCGCCGTCGCCAATTGCGAGAGCTGAACATCAAAATAGGCCGGCAGCACGTAGTAGGCCCAGTAGATCTGCAGGATGAGCGGCGTGGCGCGGAAAAACTCGACGAAAGCAGTGGCGGATTTGGCGACGATCCAGATCTTCGACAGCCGCATAAAGGCGAGGATGAGACCGCCAGGGATCGCCAGCGCCATGGTGAGGACGGCGAGCCAGAAGGTCATGAGCGCGCCGTCCCAAAAGCGCGGCAGATTATCCCAGACTACGCTCCAGTCGAGGTTCATGACGAGCCCAGATGGGCGACCCGGCGATAGATCCGGTCGACGCCGCGCGCGACGGGAAAGCACAGTAGGAAGTAGACGAGCATCGCCCCCGTGTAGAGCTCGAAGGGGTGGAAGGTATTGCCGGCGACCACCTGGGTCTGACGCAAGAGCTCCGGCACGGCGATCACCGAGGCGATTGCGCTGTCCTTCACGGCGAAGACGAAGAGCGAGCCGAGCGCCGGCAGCATCCGAATCAGGGCCTGGGGCAGAATGATCGTGCGGATCGCCTGGACGCGGCTCATGCCGAGCGCGAGCGCCGCCCACATCTGTCCTCTCCGGACGGAGGTGAGCCCGGCGCGGATGGTCTCGGCCATATAGGCGCCGAGGTGAGCGCCGAGAGCGAGCACGCCTGCGGTCATGACGTTGAGAGACTGGCCGATCAAGAGGGGAAAGGCGAAGAAGGTCCAGACCAGCACCACCAGGAGCGGTATCGACCGCATGGAATCGACGTAGAAACCGAGCACCTGGTCGAGGACCCGCCCACCGTAGGTCCTGAGTGCGCCGACCACGATGCCGATCGCGAAGCCGAGCGCCATGGACAGCACGCTCAGGACGATGGTCGTCCAGACGGCCTGCAGGAGAAACTGCCAGCTGCCGGTGATGGGCCAGAGAACGATCGTGGGTATCCGAGTTATCGCCGCGGGAGAGGGCTGGGGGGCGGACCGCGTGCCCGCCCGACCCTTAGTTTCGAGCCGCGATCAGCCGCTCTTCAGCAGCCGCAGCTCTTCGGCCGTTACCTTGTCCTTGATGGACTCATAGACGGCCTTCAGCCAATCCCGGAACACCGGATCTGCCTTGTCGACGGCGAGACCAACTCCGGTCGCCATCTCGTTGCTCTGGAGACATGCGTCCCCGGCCGGAAACACCGTCAAGCCCGGCACTTTCTTCGATAGATCCGGCCACGCGACGTTGTCGATCGGCGCCACATCGGCGCGCTTGGCCAATATCTCCTCCACCGGCGCATTGGCGCCTGAGCCGGCAACGCCTTTGAGGGTGGCCTTCGGGAAGCGGGTCGGCGCCCAGGTCTCCGGCGGCGTCCCCGTGAAATACGCCATGGTGATGCTGGGAGAATTCAGGTCGTCTACCGACTTCACGCTCTTGAGTTTCTCGTTGCTCGCAAGGCCGAAGAAGCAAAGGCTCGACTTCGAATAGACGATGAAATCGACGACTTTCTCGCGCTGTGGCGTCACCGAGAGCGGCGCGATCGAGATGTCCGCCTCGCCGGTGGCCAAGATCGGCACCTTGGTCTCGTGACTCACTGGCACGATCTCCAGCTTCACGCCGAGGCGCTTCGCATATTCGTTCGCGAGCACCCAGGCCGGCCCGGAGAATCTATCTCCGGTTCCACTGGTGTTCTCCGGCAGCCACGGAAACTCGCCGATCGCCGCCGCCTTGAGCGCGCCGCGCGCCTTGATGGCGTCGATCTTCTTGCTCTTGCCCGGCGCCGGCACGTCCGTCGCGTCCGAGCGCGCGTGGCTCGTCGTCAACCCCAATACCAGCAGCGCCGTCAGCGCCGCCGAAGTGAAAAAGTGGCGTCGTTGCATGGTTTCCCCTCCCATTTGCCGGCTCGGCCGGAATGCAGCGGGACCTACCATAGCAGTTTGCATACTTGTATACAATCCCAGCCTCCACTAAAGTCGTGGCCATCAAGCCAAGCGTGGAGACGCAGAATTGCGTCGCGTGCAATCAGCGAAAATCGCACAGCGCCGCCGCACGAAGACGCCGGCCTTCCGGCCGATCGCCGGCCGGGGCGACAGTGCGCGCCAGCTCGGCGAGTCCATCGCCGACGCCATCGTGGACGCGGTGGCGCAGGGGACGCTCGAGCCGTCCCAACGCATCATCGAGGAGGACCTCGCACGAAAATTCGAGGTGAGCCGCGTGCCGATCCGGGAGGCGATCAAGCTCCTGCAGGCGCAAGGCATCCTCAAGGTAACGCCGAACCGCGGCGCGCGTGTGGCACCTTTCGATCCGCCAATGATCGAGCAGGTCTACGAGGCCCGCGTCGCGCTCGAGCGGATCGCGGTGCGCGACGCCGTGCGCGCATATCGGCGCGAGCCGCGGCTGCTCGACGGCTTGCGCGAGATCATATCGCGCATGGAGCGCATGGCGCGCTGGTCAGACTGGGTGGAATTCCGGAAATGCGACGTGGCGTTCCACCGCGAGATCTGCCGGGCCTCGGGCAACGAGATCGTGCTCAAGCTCTGGGAAGCCCTCGCCCAGCACATCACCATCATTTTCGGCCGTGAGCTCGCCTCGGAGCGCAATTTCGGGGTCGTGATCGATCAGCACCGCAAACTGCTCGACCTGTTCGAGCGCGGCGACGGCGCCTTAGAGCGGGTCATTGAGGAGCACATTGTACGACTGCGCGAATCTGCAACAGCGAATGCGGCGAGGAATCGTCAGCAGCGACAAACCGACGGCACGCACGGCGCGAGTGTCTCGAGTAAAGCTCAGCGCTGAAGCACTACTGCCGTGCTCGTTGGTTCGCAGAGGTACCAGGACAGGAAGCGACAGCTGTTCGCCCAAATAGATACCTAACTCCGCGATCTGCATCCGCCCGCTCCTTATTCCTCCAGTTGCCTAGCTCTGCCAGCCTGGTGCGGCAGAGATGATGGGCGGGCCACCTCATAAAACTCTTCTACGAATCCGCCGAGAACGCGGCCGCCCCTGCGCGCGATGAGCGCAGACTGCCTGGTTGCCCGGCACTTTGCAGAACCGCTCCGACCGTACTCGTAGGATCAGAGCGCAGCTATGGCCTGGTCGACATGATCACGTAGCCGATACCAGCCAGCGACGATCGGCAGGAACCACGGCTTTCCCGCATAAAGTGCTGGCGCGGGAAAAGCATCGTTGTCAAAAGCACAAGGGCGATTCTGCTTCCCCAAGATTTTGCGCGCTGTTTGATAGCCGAGATAGCTCATCATGGCGACCCCGCTGCCGTTGCAGCCAACCGCGTAGTGGATGCCGCCATGGACGCCCATATGGGGGATATGGTCAGCCGTCATTCCGACGAGGCCCGTCCAGCAATACTCGATCTTGACTGAGCGCAGCTCAGGCCAGACACCGCACATCATGCGGTGCAGATCGCGCGCGGCCGTCTTTTCGTCTGTCTCGAAAATGCGCGGGCGCGCGCCAAAGATGAGCCGGGTCCCATCCGGCGACAGCCTCATCCAAAAAAGGTCACGTTGCGTATCGGAAAGCATGCGCCGGCGAGGGACCAGGGCGTCTGCCATGCCCTTCGGCAGGGGCTCTGTCGCGACAACATAGGCCGTGACCGGCACGACACGGCGATGCAGGTATGGTACCGCCCTGTCAGTATAGCCATTGGTCCCCACGACAACCTCACGCGCTCGGATCTCGCCACGCGCTGTTCGTATGCGGAAGCCGGCATCATCGCGTGCGACTGCTAGGACGGGAGCGTGCGAGACGAGCACCGCGCCCCGCTCGCGCGCCGCCGCGCGCAGTGCGCGGTGATACTTGGCGGGGTGCAATCCGCCGTAATCTTCGATAAGCAAGCCGCCGTAATAGCGTGTGCCCCCGACCTCGGCCGAGAGCTCAGGCCGGCGGACCAGGGAGACCTTCGATCCCGCGTGGCGGCTGAGCAAATCCGCCCAGTGCTCGAGGCGCTTCATGTGTTGCGGCACATGGGCCAGAATGACTCGGCCGTAGCGCTGGTAATCAGCGTTCAGGCCGTATTTTTGCACTCGCTCCCCAACGAGCTGCAGCGATTCTCCGGCATCCTCGAGAACGCGGGCTTGCCGCTCGGCATCGAGACCGCGGATCGCTCCGGAAACGACGAACTTCTGACCGCCCGTCACCATGGCGCCGCTTCTCGTGCTGGCGCCCGCGCCAAGCGGGCCCGCCTCTATGACGACGGGTTTCGCGCCGAACTCTGCCAGCTCGAGGGCACAGCAAAGGCCCGTATACCCGGAGCCCACAATCGCCACGTCGGCCTCGACCGACAAAGCCTGCGCAGATGCATCCTCTGGAGGCGCGTGCTCCCACCAATAGGGAGTGCTCTTGAAGCCGTCGCTGAGAGCACCGCCGGCCTGGGTCATGCCGGCCCACGCGCCGCTGGAGCGGCGCTTGGGGGAAACGGCGCCGTGCGGTATTCGAGGTGGGGCGAAGTGTTCATAGACTACTCTCCAATCTGCGGCGCAATATCGTTGACCTTTCTGTTTTCGGACGGTCGCAGCCGATCGACCGAAGGCATATGCGAACTTGTGCAAAGCGATTCAATGATGATTGGAAACAAAGCGCTCCATCGACGCGCACCTTCCAAAGATCACCGCTCGTTCTCGCGGACCGGGCTCCAGTGATTGGGCGTTCCCAGCCCGTCCTCGCACTGGTTTTGCATCATAACCGAGTACGTCAACTCATATTTGACATTCCATTTTACCGAGACCCATGCTCAGGCAGTGCTGGGTGCGGAGTGCCCGAATGAGTGAAACGGTGGTCGAGCGGTGGCGCCAACGAATGCGCCTTGTCGAAGTGTGCGCATTGCCGCAAACGGTCCCGGCCCTGCTTGATCAAGCCGCTGACCGGTTTGCTGAGCGTCCCGCCCTAGTCTTCTTTGACGACGATGACACCCTGACTTACGCGAGATTGCGCGAGGTGTCGTGCCGCTTGGCGAACGGTCTGTCTCATTGCGGTCTCAGCAAGGGCACGCGGGTCGGCGTGATGCTGGGCAATCGCTCCGAGTTTCCCATTAGTTGGCTGGCCATCGCCCGGATCGGGGCGATCATGGTGCCGATCAATCCGAGCTACACGCCGCGCGAGCTCGAATACGTTCTGTCCGATTCCAGCGCTTCCGCCTTGGTGATCGATGACACCTGTCTTCCTACCCTTTCTCAGTCCAGGAATCGACCCGCCGCCCTCGAGAGCGGTCGTATCATCGTGGTCGGCGAGCCGCTGCAGCCTGGCGCACTGAGATGGGCCGACCTTGTTGCCGGAGGAGCGTCATCCCACACGCCGGTCGAGCCGGTCGGTCGCCACGACCTCCTGAACATTCAATATACCTCCGGAACAACGGGCTTTCCGAAGGGGTGCATGTTGAGCCACGACTATTGGCTCACGATCTCGCGCTCGGCCCTCGCCGTCGACCGCGACGCGGCGGCGCGCTTGCTGTCGGCACAGCCGTGGTTCTACATGGATCCGCAGTGGCATTTCTTGAAGGCTCTCTGGTCGGGTGCCACCGTCTATAGTGCGAAGCGACCATCCCTGAGCCGCTATATCGGCTGGGTCAAGCAACATGCCATCGAATGGTGCCAGTTCCCGCAGCTCGCCATGCAGCAGCCGGAAGCCGCGGACGACGGGACGACTCGCCTCAAGCAGGCGTTTTTGTCCGGATGGCGCGGCGATGCTGAGGTCGCCTTCGAGCGTCGCTTCAACGTGATCGGTCGCGACATCTTCGGCATGACCGAGATCGGCATGGCCACCGCGATGCCGTTCGACGCTTTCGACATGGTGGGCCAAGGCTCGTGCGGCCTGCCAGGACCATGGCGGCAGAGTCGGATTTGCGATGCCGATGGGCTCGAGGTCGAAGCGGGAGAGGTCGGTGAACTGGAAATCGCCGGCCGCGCAATCCTCAAGGGCTATTGGAACAAACCCGATGCCACGGAGCTGGCGTTCCGCGGCGACTGGTTCCGGACCGGCGATCTGTTTCGCCGCGACGAGCGGGGCTTCCACTACATTGTCGGGCGAATCAAGGAGATGATCCGGCGCAGCGGTGAGAACATTTCGGCGCGGGAGATCGAAAGCGTGGTGCACATGCTTCCGGAGATCGCCGACGCTGCTGCCATAGCGGTGCCCGATGCACAGCGGGGCGAGGAGGTAAAGCTCTGTATCGAGCTCAAGCCGGGGCTGACGCAAGCCGACTGCAGCGTCGAGCGACTTGAAGCGCATTGCCGGGCGCAGCTCGCGCCCTTCAAGGTTCCACGCTACTACAATTACATCGACGCACTCCCGCGAACTTCATCAAACAAGATCGCGAAGCATTTGCTCACGGCGCCGGGCGACGATCCGCGGCACGGCAGCTTCGATCGCGTCGACGGGGTTTGGCGATGATTGACGTGGCGAGCATCACTCGGCGCCTGGAGGGCGACTACCATAGCCTCGCGCCGCAGCTGCGGAAGGCGGCGCGCTATGTGGTAAAAGCGCCGACCGAAGTCGCTCTCTACTCGCTGCGCGAGGTCGCAGCGCGCGCCGAGGTCGGCCCGACGACCCTCGTTCGGTTGGCCGCCCAGCTCGGCTTCCCGTCCTACAACGCCTTCCGCGAGGCATTTCGCGAGGGGCTTCGCTCGGGCGCCGATCGCTACGCGAGCAACGTCGAGGAGCTGCAGCACTATCGCGGCGGCGTCACCTTCGAGCAGCTCTATCGCGATACCGGCGAGCGGATCGTTCAGAACATCAATGGCGCCTATTCAACCATCAGCGCCGCGCAGATCGCCGCCGCCGGGAAGCTCATGAAGTCCGCGCGGCGGCTTTACCTCCTCGGCTTGCGCGCGAATTATAGCCTGTCTTTCTATCTCCACTACGTACTGCGCACCTTCATGACCAATGTCATCCTGCTCGAGGGGCGCATGGGCATGCTGATCGACGAGCTCGGCGACATTGGCGCCAAGGACGCGCTGCTGGCGGTCAGTTACGAGCCCTATGCGCTCGATGCGGTCAAGGCCGTCGAGCACGCCGCCAAGCGCGGCGCTGCGGTGATTGCGATGACCGACACACCACTGTCGCCGATTGCGCGTCATGCCACGCGCGTGCTCATTCTGCCGACGGCCGGCACATCCTTCTATCAGTCGCTGGTCCCGACCATGGCCCTTATCGAGGGCTTCGTCTGCTATCTCGTCGCACGCGGCGGGCCCAAGATCGTCGACCGGGTCAAGGAGGAGTTCGAGCGGCGGGACGATTTCGGAGCCTATTGGCGCGACCGCGATTGATCTCTATGGAACAAATGCTCCGCGTCCTTTGACAGGCGGAAGAAATGTTCTAGCATCCCGCCAAGCGACTGGGAGGAAGAGGGTCAGGCTAAATGGCTCAGAGCGCACTGCCGGGGTGGAAGACCGGGTTGGAAACGCATGACGCGCGCTGACGTGCTCGCGATAACTGTGCCGCCGTGGCCGGAGCGGCGGCGGCAGATCGAGAGCGAGCCGCTGCCTCAATCGGTTGCCGCCCTGCTTGACGACGCGGCGGCCGCAGCACCCGACCGGATCGCGCTCAACTTCTTCGAGGACGGCGAGCAGCTCAGCTACCTGGCGTTGCGCCGGCTCGTCAATCGCCTCGCGAACGGCATGGCGCGCCGCGGGATCGGCCGAAGCTCCCACGTCGGCGTGATGCTGCCCAATGCCTTGGCGCTGCCGGCGACGTGGCTCGCTCTGGCTCGGCTCGGTGCCGTCATGGTGCCGATGAACATCGCCTACACGCCGCGCGAGATGGACTACGTCATCGTGGACGGCGAGGTCGAGTGGCTGGTGATCGACAGCGCGTGCCTGCCGATCCTGGCCGGCATGACTCAGCGGCCGGAACGGCTCACGGAGCAGCGCGTTGTGGTGGTCGGCACCCGCGCGGCAGGACAAGTCGCCTGGGACGATCTCGCGTCCGGGGAGAGCGACGAGTTTGCCGGCGCCGCAACCGTCGGTCTCGAAGACCTCCTCAACATTCAATACACCTCGGGCACGACCGGCTTTCCCAAGGGCTGCATGCTGTCACACTGCTATTGGCTTACCATCGGCAAGGTAAACGCGCGGCGTGACGGCCGGGTCTACGAGCGCCTTCTGTCGGCGACGCCATTCTTCTACATGGACCCGCAGTGGATGATGCTGATGGCATTCTATCAGCGGGCAACCTTGTTCGTGGCGCGCCGGCAGAGCGCCAGCAGGTTCATGGAATGGGTCCGGCGCTACCGCATCAACTTCTGTCTGTTTCCCGAGATCGTCTACATGCAGCCGCCGTCGCCGCATGACCGCGACAACGAGATCGTGCGCGTCAATGTCTACGGCCTCCACAAGGAGAAACACGCCGCGCTCGAGGAGCGGTTCGACTTCGTTGCGCGCGAGGCCTTCGGCATGACCGAGATCGGCTCGGGATTGTTCATGCCGATCGAGGCCACGGACATGGTCGGCTCCGGCTCCTGCGGCATGCCCTCGCCGTTCCGCGAGGCGCGCGTCGCCGATTTGGACGGCAATACCGTGGCGGTGGGCGAGATCGGAGAGCTCCTGGTGCGCGGCCCCGGAATCCTCCAAGGCTACTACAATAAGCCCGAGGCCACGAAAGCGGCCTTCCATGGCGATTGGTTCCGCACGGGCGATCTCTTCCGGCAGGACAACCGCGGCTATTTCTATATCGTCGGCCGCCTCAAGGAGATGATCCGCCGCGCCGGCGAGAACATCGCCGCGCGAGAGATCGAATCCGTGCTCTGCGCCTTGCCCGATATCGCCGAGGCGGCTGCGGTGCCGGTGCCGGACGAGACGCGCGGCGAGGAAGTAAAGGTCTGCATCGTTCTGCAGCCCGGCGCGAGCCGCGACAGGGTGTCGCCCGCATTCGTCATCGCGCATTGCGAGCGGGTCCTCACGCGCTTCAAGGTGCCGCGCTACATCGAGTATCGGAGCGAGCTGCCGAAGACCGCGTCCGGCAAGATCGCCAAGCACATCCTGAAGGGCGTCGCGGATCCGGTCGCCGGGTGCTTCGACCGCGTCGAGGGACGCTGGCGTTGAGTACGGAAGCGAATACCGCGTCGCCGACGCTCGCCGCCCTGCGGGTGCTCGAGGTCAGTCGATCCGCCGGACCGGCCTTCTGCGCGAAGCTGCTGGCTGAGATGGGGCTCGATGTCGCGACGGTCGAGCCCCCGGAAGGTCACCCCTTGCGCCGGGCTGCGCCTCAGGCCCCGCTCCGCTCGGGATCGGTGAGCGCGCTCTGGCTCTATCTTGCCGCGGCCAAGCGAAGCATCGTTCTGGACCGTGAGAAGGCGGCCGACCGCGGAACTCTCGAGGAGCTCGTCGCCGCTGCCGATCTGGTCGTGCACGATTTGCCCCAACGGGCCGCGCGCGGTCGAGGCCTCGGCTTCGAGCGGCTTCGCGAGCTGCGGCCGGGGATCGTGGTGGCGTCCATCACGCCGTTCGGCAGCACGGGTCCCTACGCCGATATTCCCGCGAGCGAGCTCACGGTTCATGCGCTCTCCGGTCAGCTCTATCTCACCGGCTTGGAGAGCCGTGAGCCGCTGCTTCCTTATGGCCACCAGCCCTCGATGTTCGCGGGGGTTGTGGGGGCGACGGCGGCGCTGGCCGGGGTTCTCCGCGCACGCGAGGACGGTGTGGCTCGGCACATCGAGATCTCCGCACAGGAGGTGCTGGCGGGCGCCCTCGATACCGCGCTCAATCGCTTCACCTATTCCGGGCGGACGCGCGGCCGGTATGGCAATCGCCTTCAGGACAAGACGCCGCTGACCGAGATCTACCGGACGCGCGACGGGTTCTTTCTGATCTGCGTCTATACCGAGGCGCAGTGGCGCAACTTCTGCTCGATGGTCGGGCGTCCCGATTGGCCAGAGAATCCGGGACTCCGCACGCTTGCCGGGCGTCTTCAGCATTCCGGTGAGATCGAGGCGGTCATGACCTCGTGGTTCGCGGCGCGGACCTCGAGCGAGGCGCTCGAGGAATGCCAGCGCTACCGGCTGCCGTCTTGCGTCGCATCGTCGGTTCAGGAAGTCTTGTGCGATCCCCAGCTCCTGGCGCGAGGGCACTTCGCCGCTGTCAACGACCCAGACGCCGGTCGTCTGCTCTACCCGAAGCTTCCCTGGTTTCTGTCGACTGGGGCGAGCCGAGAGGCAGCGGCGCCACGGCTCGGCGAGCACGACGTTGCCGTGCGGCAAAGCTGGGGCCGGCGCGCGGCAACGGCGGCACGCGACGGAGCCGACCCTCGGACGCTGCCCCTCGCCGGTATCCGCGTGCTCGATGTGACCCATGCCTGGGCCGGGCCATTCGGCGGGCTGCAGCTGGGGTTCCTGGGCGCCGAGATGATCAAGATCGAAGGCGCGCGCCGCCCCGACGGCACGCGGTATGTGTCGCGCGACGCGCGCAATCTTCAGCCAGACTACGAGACCGGCGGATATTTCCACGAGTGGAACCGCAACAAGCGCGCGGCGGCCATCAATATGGACGACGCCGAAGGCCGCGCGCTGATGCTCGACCTGGTGCGGCAGAGCGATGTGCTGATCAACAACTACTCCGCCCGGGTCTTGCCCAAATGGGGGCTGGACTGGTCGGCGCTGCATCAGCTCAACCCGCGGCTCGTGCTGGTCACCATGCCGGCTTTCGGCTCGCAAGGCCCTTATCGAGAGTTCGTCGGCTACGGCGAGACGCTCGAGGGCGCCGGCGGGCTGGCCCGCCTCTCGGGCTACGAACCGGCCAAGCCGATCCGCTCTGGTATCGCCTATCCGGATCCGCTGGTCGGCCATTACGGCGCTCTCGCCGCCGTGCTTGGGCTAGCGCACCGGGAGCAGACGGGCGCGGGATTGTGGCTTGATATCTCGCACCAGGAATGCGTGCTGCACATGATCGGCGATGCCGTGCTGCATTATCAGTTGACCGGAGCCCCGCAGGAGCCGAACGGGAACAGCCGGGCCGACTTGCTGCTCAATGCGGTGCTACCCTGCCGCGGCAATGACGAATGGGTGGCGGCCACCATCGAAACCCCTGCGCAGCTGCGCGCTCTCGCGGGGGCTACTGGGATCAAGGAACTGACGGCGCATCCCTTTGGCCAGGAAGCACTCGACCAACTGCGTGCTTGGACGCGATGCCAGGATAAGCGCACCGTGATGGAGTTCCTCATTCATCATGGCATCGCCTCCGGCGCTGTCCTCAAGATCGACGAGCTGGGATCCGATCCGCACCTGGTAGCGCGCGATTTCTTTGAGCGCGTCGGCCATCCAATCGTCGGTGAGAAGCGGCATCCGAGGGCCGGTTTCCGAATCGCCGGCGCGGCGGTGGGGACGCGACTTCCAGCGCCGCTCTTCGACGGCGCAACCGACGAGATCCTTGCAACGGTACTCGGCAAGAATTCCGGTGAGATCCGTGCGCTCCGCCAGCGTGGCATCATCGGCGGAGTACCGGCCGGTTCGCAGTTGCCGTCATGAAGGCGGTGGTCGATGATGGCGCGGTACGCGGAATTGCTCAACGGACCGGGCAAGATCGATCCCAGGAAAGCCTCGCGAAAATGAGCGGCGGGCGGGTGACAGGAGATCGCGGCGTCAGCGCCGGAGAGGGTGTCGCAGCGGTTCGCCTGTCGCGAATCACCCATCGCTTCGGCAACTTCACGGCACTTAATGATGTCTCTCTCGAAGTCCGGCCCGGCGAGTTCGTGACCCTGCTGGGGCAGAGCGGCTCGGGCAAGTCGACGCTGCTGCGCATCATCGCAGGGCTGACGACGCCGAGCGAAGGCCAAGTCTTCATTGACGGGGTCGATGTCTCCGCCTTTCCGACGCAGCGGCGCGGTGTCGGATTCGTCTTCCAGAACTATGCACTGTTCCCGCACCTCACCGTCTTCGAGAACATCGCCTATCCGCTGCGCATCCGCGCGATCAAGCAGCCGGAGATCCAGCGTCGGGTCGAGCAGGCGTTGGCGCGGGTCAATCTGCACGGGCTCGGCGATCGCTACGCATCGCAGCTCTCGGGTGGGCAGCAGCAGCGCGTTGCGGTTGCCCGCGCTCTGGTCTACGAGCCTTCGGTGCTGCTGATGGACGAACCGCTGGGCGCGCTCGACCGAAAGCTCCGCAAGCATATGCAGATCGAGCTGCGGCAGCTGCAACAGGATCTCCGGATTTCCTGCGTCTATGTCACGCACGACCAGGAGGAGGCGCTGACGATGTCAGACCGGATAGCGGTGATGCAGGCCGGCCGGATCTTCCAGATCGGTGATCCGGTTACTGTGTACCGTCACCCGGTTAGCAGCCTGGTCGCCGACTTCGTCGGCTCGACCAACCTCTTCGAATGCCGCGTGAGAGAGGTCGCGAGCGATGGCTCGGTGCTTCTCGAGACATCGGCCAAGACGCAATTCCGCGTCGCGTCCTTTCCCGGCGTGGCGACGGGTCTTGCCTGCCGCGTCGCGGTACGCCCTGAGTTTATCCGCATCGACGAGGCACCTGCCGAGATCGCCTTCGCGGCGCGGGTCGCCAAGGTCACGTTCGTTGGCAATGTCATCGACATCCAATGCGCGCTCGACACCGGCGAGCTCATAAGCGTCGAGATCGGCGGGAACCGGAAGGATCTCGTCGCCGTCGGCGAGCGCATCAGGATCGGCTGGGACGGCGCCGACATGGGGATCTTCCCTGCATCCCGACAAGACCAAGAGACCAAACTAAACCAACGTGGAGAAGGAGGATAAAATGGAAAAGCGAGTTTGCGGAGTGGCACTTGCCACGGCGGTTACGATCATTGCGATCGGCACCACGATGTCGTGGCCGACGCGGGCGGAGGACCAAGTGGTCTACATCAACTCTTCGGGCGGCGTGCTCGACGACATAAACCGCAAGATCCACTGGGACCCCTTCACCCAAGCGACCGGGATCAAAGTGGTATCGAGCGCACCGGTGGACAACGCGAAGCTGAAGGTAATGGTGACAAGCGGTAATGCCGAATGGGACATTACCGAAATCGACGACGGCGACTTTCTGCGCGCGGCCAAGGAGGGGCTGCTCGCAAAGCTCGACCTCTCGAAGTTACCGACCGCCGACTTGCCGAAGGACGCTGTCACCGACTATGGCGTCTGGGATGGACCGTACTCGACGATCCTGACTTGGAACACCGAGGCCTTCCCACTCTCGGGCAAGCATCCGACAACGCTGATGGATCTCTGGAACCAGAAGGATTTTCCGGGGCCGCGCTGCCTTTGGAAGGATGCGCTCGATAATCTCGAGCTCGGTGTTATGCATGCCGGTGTGCCGCGCGACAAAGTATTCCCGATCGATCAGGACAAGGCTTATCAGGAGCTGGACAAGATCAAGAAAGATGTCGGCGTCTGGTGGACAACAGGCGCGCAGTCGGTCCAGGCGGTGGTCAACAAGGACTGCGTCATGGGAACGGCCTGGAATGGCCGCCCCTATCAGCTTGTCGTCAAGGACAAGGCACCGCTCGGCGTCGCCTGGGAGGGCGCAATCCTGCGTACCTCGTGGTGGGCGATCCCGAAGGGCGCCAAGCACTTCGACAACGCAATGAAGCTACTCGCTTGGATGCAGGATGCGCACCGTCAGTCCGAGCAGGCTAAACTCAGCGGCTATGCCGGCGGCAACAAGGGTGTGGCGGCGCTCTTGCCCGAGAATGTGCAGGAGTATCTGGCAACATCACCGGCGCATCTGAAAACGACACTGGTCGTCGACGACAATTGGTGGGAGGCAAACGGGCCGGCCGCCGAGAAGCGCTTTACCGGTTGGGTGATCGCAAAGTAGGCCCCCGATCGATGCGGAATGAGGCGAGGCCAGGCGACGGGCGATGGATGCGGCTACTGCCGTTCGTTCTGCTCGCGCCCGGCCTCGCCCTCGTTCTGCTTCTTTTCCTGTACCCGCTGCTTCGCCTCGTCGCCGAAAGCGTGCTGGACCCCGCGCCGGGATTCGATAACTACGTCGCCGTGGTGACCGATCCGACGCTTTGGCAAATCATCGAGACGACACTGATCATCAGCGCGCAATGCACGGTTGCGACGCTGTTTCTGGCTTATCCCGTCAGCTATCTGCTGAGCCGGCTGCCGCGCGCG
>Ga0209415_10006846_pt1 | contig 20123 bp, 17 predicted proteins | sample PeaSoiSIISIP2007_FD_187696 | JGI IMG/M metagenome (GOLD analysis project Ga0209415, IMG submission 187696) | Peat soil microbial communities from Weissenstadt, Germany - SII-SIP-2007 (SPAdes) (version 2) | ecosystem: Environmental > Terrestrial > Soil > Wetlands > Peat | place: Germany... | reverse complement strand
ACGACTCTGCCCTTCAAAAATGCCCGATCGCACATCCTCGCCAAAAAATCTCAGTCTTGATGAATTAAGCAGGCTAGGATAGGCTCCATCCTGGTTACCATTGAACGTATGGAGTACGTGTTCAGTCCAGTTGCCTTTTGCGCCAAGCGTCAACTTGAAAACGTTGCCAAAGTTCCCGTACCAGCCCTGCGTAGCGCCGTAGAGTCGGCCGGCCGAATCGAAGATCACGGGACCAACCGGGAGAAACTGGTGCGTATCAAAGTCGAAGATCACTTGCTCCTTCCAGCTTCCGTCTGATTGGGGCGTCAGTTCGAAGATGACGCCACAACCCGATCCCGCCCAGGTATTGCAGATTGTTTTGCCGCCGGCTGCCGCTACGCCCCACAAGTTGCCGGCCGTGTCGAAGATCAGGTTCCACCACGGATAGCTCCCGTCATTGCCGCCGGCGAAGCTATGGAGCACGTCATACGTCCAGGTCCCATTGGAGTTCGGCGTCAGGTTGTAGACGACACCCATGCTCTGAGTACCACCTCCCGTAGTTGTGCCATAAAGAGTGCCTGCGGCGTCGAGGGTCACCCCAGCCCAGGGATTTGCTCCATCGCTGCCGCCGGTGAAGCTGTAAAGCACATTTTCGGTCCATGTTCCGTCAGAGTTGGGCACTAGCTGGAAAACAATGCCAGCTGAGTAACCGCCGCCATACTGCGTGGTGCCATACAGATTGCCGCTGGGATCGAAGGTCACCCTGGCGTAGGGGGTGGCTCCGTCGGCGTCACCGGCGAAACTGTAGAGCAAGGTCTCGGTCCAACTTCCATCAGAGTTCTTCGTCAGCTTGAAAACAGCGCCATTTCCGGACGTGCCGCCTGCCGCAGTCGTGCCGTAAAGGTTGCCGGAGGTGTCGAGGATGAGCCCCCAATCGGGCACGCTGCCGTCTGCACCGCCGGTGAAGTTATATATAACCTTGTACTTGCTCGCTGCCCCAGCGCCGGGCGCCAGGATTGAAGCCAGGATTAGCGTTACTGTCATTGCCGTCAAGACTTTGCTAAAGAAAGCCCAGAATTGATTTGTTCTCATGATTCCCTCCCGCCACCTCGCGTGGCGCGTTATGGTTCATTACCGTTTGGGTCTTCCGGCGGCCGGAGAGCGATGAGAACTGCAGCACCCGGGTTGGGGGAAAGCCCGCTATGTTCCCGAGTTGCCTTGATTTGGGCCCGACTGCTAGAGAGGAAGGACTCGGAGCCTCAAACCGACGCTATGCCAGCTCTGTTCGCGGCACAAGGACAGGAATCACACTCCTATGTGATCGGTCCGAGGGACCAGGGCCCCACCCGGCGGTTGCGGGTGAAAGTCCTGCTGCCGAGCACGGGCGGAATCCGAGCGAAGCCGAGTGATCTGTGGCCACCGGGTCTTGGCGATGCCGATTCGACCGCATTACGATGCTCCGGCAGCAAGACTGCGGGATCCCGAATCGTCTTGCCCCGCCGGCTGGTTGCTTCCCGAGGTCTTCGCTTCTAATACGTGGCCTGCGGCCTCCGAGTCCACGGGGCGGGAGTACAAATATCCCTGGCCAAACTCACAACCCAGAACTTTGAGCTGTACCTCCTGGGCCGCGGTCTCTACGCCTTCTGCAATGACTTTCAGACCGAAGGTCTGCGCGAGCCTGACAATGAGGCGCACCACTTCCAGGTTTTCAGCATTCTCCTCCATGTTGGCCACGAAGGAGCGGTCGATTTTCAGCACGTCTGCCGGGAACCCCTGCAGACGGCTAAGCGAGGAATGGCCCGTGCCAAAGTCGTCGAGGCTGATGCGAACGCCCAGCCGCTTCAGCCGCAGGAGGACCCGATTCGTACGCTCCGGATCCGCCATGCCCAGGCTCTCTGTGATTTCCAGTTGCAACCTGCCGGGACCCACTCCGCTGTCCTGTATGGCTGCTTCCACGTCGTTGACCAGATTGACATGCGCGAATTGCTTGGCGGAAACATTCACTGTGGTGGTCAAAGGCATGCCCGAGGGATATTTGGATTGCCACGCTTGCGCCTGGCGGCAAGCCTCTCGCAATGCCCATCTTCCGATGGGCACAATCATCCCAGTTTCCTCGGCGAGATCGATGAACTTGTAAGGAGATAGGATGCCCATTTCCGGATGTTGCCAGCGCAGCAGCGCCTCGAAGCCTGCAATCCGGCCGGACTGCAGATGAACGATGGGCTGGTAGTAAAGCCGGAATTCCTTGCGCTCAATGGCGAGGTGCAGGTCCGTTTCCAGTTTGAGGCGGTTCACCACATGAGTGTGCATCTCTTTATCGAACAGCTGACAATGCGATCTGCCCATGACCTTGGCCCGGTACATGGCAATGGCCGCATCGCGGAGTATGTCCTCGGCTTTGGTGTAGGTTTCCGACCCCAAGGCAATTCCTATGCTGGCCGAGGTAAACACCTTGCGTTCCCGCACCAGCAGCGAAGGAGCAAGCGCGGCCTGGATTCGTCTCGCGACTCGCATGGCATCACTCGGATCGTGGATCGGGTCCAGGAGCACGGTGAACACGTCTCCACCAAGCCGCGCCAGCAACTCGTTGCCGCCAGGCTGGAGAACGCTGAATTCCCCCACCGGACTCGAAATTGTGTCGTGCTGCCGGAGACAATCCGTCAGCCGGCGGCCAATGTCAATGATCAGCTGATCGCCTGTGGTGTAGCCCATCGTGTCATTGAATATTTTGAAACCATCGAGATCAATCAACAGCACGGCATATTTGCGGCGCTGATCTCGTTTTGCGCTTTCATAGGCGTGCCGCAAGCGGTCTAACAAGAGGGCACGGTTCGGCAAGTCAGTCAGAGAGTCATGGAAGGCATCGTGTTTCAGCTTTTCTTCAAACCGCTTGCGCTCGGTGATATCACGATTGACGATTACCAGTTTCTCGGCCGCGCCCTGGGCATCCAAAACCACACTCGCCGAGGACTCGAAAACCAGCCACGAACCGTCCTTGTGCCGTATACGGTATTCCAGCCTCTTGCCGATACCGGTAGTGCGAGCCTGTTCGGCGGCAGCCAGCACTTTCTGGCGGTCCTCGGGGTGAATTTGCGCGAAAGCGGAGGTTGATCCCAGTTCTTCGGGAGAGTATCCCAAAGTCCTCTCATAGGATGGGCTGTTGTACAGGCGTCGACCGTCGACGTTGACCACCGCAATCATATCGGCGGCATTTTCCCCGATGATTCGGAACAGTTCTTCGCGAGTCGTCGTGCGTTGTTTAGTCCGGCGTAGGCGCAACTGCTGATATAGCGAGACGCCCGCTAAAAAGGCAGTGATTCCTAACAGGGTGAGGGACGGCAGGTTCATCGGGAGAAAGAAGGCGGCCGGCCTCTGCCAGACCGGCTGCCTGAAGAAGGCGAGAGCACTCGTCGGGGCGACCCACACCACCATTGAGACACACACGGAATGTGGCCACACTCGATCGTTCTTAAGAGCACGGTTCCAGGCCTTGCTGGGCGGCTGCACACAGTTCACGATAGTGAGAGACATCGGCCACCCCAACGAAAAACTCCATTCGCAATTGCCCAAGAATCCACACCTTCGTACCACCGGACAAATTACCTTGTAAACACTGACCACAAGGGAAAACCATCGCGCAGGCTGGATGTGATAGCCGCCGGCCTGCCAGCTAACGCTCCAATTCGGGAACGTTTCCACAGCTTATAGTCTAATTCGCCTTTTATTCGCTTCAGGAACAGTGTATAATCCGGCCTGAAATCATCCTGTCTTCATCAAAGGAGCCGCCTCATGGCCGACGAACGGACAAAAGCAATTGATCTGGCCTTTGCGCAGATCGAAAAACAGTTTGGCAAAGGCTCGATCATGCGATTGGGATCGAAGGAAGCCATCGTACCCATAGCCGTGATCCCCACGGGCGCGATTTCGTTCGACGCAGCCTTGGGCGTCGGCGGCTTTCCGCGTGGGCGCGTGGTTGAAGTCTTTGGGCCGGAATCTTCCGGCAAAACCACGATTGCGCTGCAGGTCATCGCCGAAGCGCAGAAAACCGGCGGTATGGCAGCTTTTGTGGATGCCGAGCATGCGCTCGATCCCGGTTATGCCAAAAAACTCGGCGTGGATGTGGACAACCTGCTGGTCTCGCAGCCCGACTATGGTGAGCAGGCGCTGGAGATTACCGAGACGCTGGTGCGCTCGGGCGCGATCGACGTGCTGGTCGTCGACTCCGTCGCCGCGCTGGTGCCCAAGGCCGAACTCGACGGCGAGATGGGCGACAGCCACATGGGCTTGCAGGCCCGGCTGATGTCGCAGGCTCTGCGTAAGCTGACGGGAACGGTTTCCAAGTCGCGCACCTGCCTGATTTTCATCAATCAGATTCGCGAGAAAATCGGCGTGATGTTCGGCAACCCTGAAACCACGACCGGCGGCCGCGCGTTGAAATTTTATTCTTCAGTGCGCATCGATATTCGCCGCATCGCCGCCATCAAGGAGGGCGATGTGGTCATCGGCTCGCGCACCAAGGTGAAAGTGGTGAAGAACAAGGTGGCCGCGCCCTTCCGCGAAGCCGAATTCGACATTCTGTACGGTGAAGGCATTTCGCGGGAAGGCGATCTGCTCGACATTGCGGTAGTCCAGAATATCGTGGAGAAATCCGGCGCCTGGTTCAGCTACAAGGGCGAGCGCATCGGCCAGGGCCGCGAGAATGCGCGCGCATTCCTGAAAGAAAACAAGGACACGATGACCAAGTTGGAAGCCGAGGTGCGCAAGCAACTCGGTCTGGCTCCCGCCACCCCGCCCGCTGCGACTCCACAGGCTGCCGCTCAAGGCGCAAAAGTCGCAACCATGCCCAGTGCGCCGCCGGAACCTGCGAAAGTGCCAGCGGCGAGAAGGTAGGAACAACTAGAGGCTTGTCATCTTAGACTTTTGTCATCCCGAGCAACCTTTTCTCCGCGCGGCGGAGAAAAGTTGTCGAGGGATCCGGGTTTCTGCCGGTGGCACTGCGACTCGGCCATGAAAACCTAGATCCCTCGATTGCCTTACCGCGCAAAAGCGCGGCTCGGCTGCCTCGGGATGACAGTGCACTTCCAGAAATAGCATTAACGGTTTGTCACCTGCCGGGCCGCGCCCACGGTCACAATCGTAAACTCGATCTTCACTTCATCTTTCACCTTTACCGTGCCGCCCGCAATGCTGATCGGTTCGATGCCGAAAGTTCGCTGTTTCAGGACGCATTGCCCACGATACGAGCCCTCCCGCCTCGTCACTTCCAGTGAGATCGGAGCCGTCTGACCGTGCAGCGAAAGATCACCGCGAACGCGAAAGCTGCCCTGATTCACCTCTTCGACATTCGAGGAACGAAATCGAATCTGCGGGAACTTGCCGGAATCAAGAACCTCGGGACCGAGCATCCGCGACTGCACCTCGGCGCGCTTTTCGGGCGGCAGGCCGGGATCGAGTACTTTGAGCTGCTTCGCCTCTATCACCAAGCTGACTTCGCGCTTGGTCTCATCCACCCAGCCTTCTGAGATTGGAGCCTGAAGTTCGTGATTGTCGGCAAACGCAGAGAATAAGCCGGACTTGAAGACGCGGATGGTAAGGGTTGAGCGCTGGGTGTCGATCGGCAGAGACTGCGCCCAAAGACCAGGCGAAAGGGTCCCGGCTAGGAGAATAGCGGCAAGGCTGAACTCTCTCCATCTGGATTTCACTCTACAAGTATCCATCAGCAAGACTGCGGGATGTCAAAACAAAAGTCTCGCGCACGCTACGCCAGCGGTCCCCACGCGGTCACTACCACGACCGTCCAACGTAAACATTGAATGTTCGCAGCACGCCATTTAAGTCCGGATTCCAGAAATCTCTATAGCTTCCGTAATAGAAGAGAAGCCCTCCTTCTACCTTGTGCGGAAACAGGTAGGAAGCTTTCGACTGCCCGATCCATTGCGGCACGACTACCTCCGAAACTTGTGTGGACGCAAACTGCAAATTACTCAGAGCATAGGGGAACAAGCCAAAAGGATCGAACGTGCCGGACTGGATCAAATACTGGTTGCCGAGCTTGGCAGCATCGGCCGGATTTACATCCGGCCGCATTCCGCTGCGCGCGGAATTGTAAGTTACCCTGAGATTAAGTGCTAAACGCTGCTTAAATGTGTAGGTCGAGTCGCCCCAGTAGCTCTGGCTGATTTGCTTGTACGGGACAAGTGGCTCGTCCAGTATGTAGCCGGGACCAACATCGTTTTGAAATGCCATGTACGTCTTCAGGTTGTTCTGTTCGTAGGAGTACCCGAGCCCCAAATTCCAACCCGGCACGCACTGCAAGCTCGCGCTAGCTGTCTCGGTGTAGAAACGGTTTCGCCGCTGAAAAGTGGGAGGCAGGCCGGCGATGTTCAGGCCGAATGATTGCGACGCCGGCGGAGGAGGGGGCGTTACTCCGACAGTACTGGGCAGTGGAACAGCCGGAAAGGCGTTCTGCACGATGACGTTAATGTCGTCCGTGAACACGAGCCACTTGGCAGGTGTCAGCGAAGCATTCGCAAAGACCCGGTTATCGCTCTGCGGAACGGTCAGGTAACCAGGATCGTGCGTGCCCGTCCATTCGTACCCCGCACGTGCGCTCCAGAGGCTGCGGTCGTGATAACGCAGCGCTAACCCGCTCGTGTTGCTGAACGAGGATGGCACGACCGTCAGTAAATCAGTGTTGTCGACCGAGTAGAACTGCGGCCACAAGAAAGCATTGGACCGCGTGATGCCACTGCGCTTGTAATAAACTTCCGCCTGGAAGTCCTTCGGTAACTCGTAACCCAACCGCACGCCTTCCCAATGATCGTGATACGACACGTTGCCGTACTGGGTGTAATAGGGAGTGAAAGCGTTGATCGAGTTCTGCTGGTGATAGTCCGCAGTCACCCGTAAGCGATTGATCGGAAGCCAGGTCAGCGTATTGTCCGTGTCGAACCCGTTCTGCGGATAGTTGGTGTAGGTGTCGCGCAAGCGGGCATAGCTGATGTTGCCGTTGTAGGTGAGCCTGGGCGACGCCGTCCAGTTCAGGTTCAAGCTGTCGGTGGAGGACTGGCTGGGCGGAGGGACGTCGATGTAGTTGTTTCCGGCGCTCACATCAATTGGCGTAGGGCCTTTCCCCGGTGGAACGGGAAATAAACTCGAATACCCAAAAGTGTCGGATTCCGGAGTAAAAGCTCCTGTGAAGGTACCCGTGGGGAACAGGAGCCGGTCATTAAAGCTACTGAACTTGTGTTCCCAGGTGAGGCGTACCGGACCCAAGTCGACGTCCGCGCCGCCGCCAATATTCCGCGTGGTGTAGTTCACCGGCTGAAACTGGGATTGGAAGTGGCATTGGTTGCCGCAGGCTTGAGGAACGTTGGGCACAAAAGAGTTCTCATCCAGATAGGCGAGCTGGGTTGTGCCTGCCCGCGCCTGCCAGTCGCCCTTTACAAACAGATGGACCGGCCACTTCGGCACCTTGATCTGCGCGTACGCATTCCCCAGCCTTCTCTTCACGCCGAAGACATCATGAGAGGCTATGAGCTGCGTGGTGCAGTCGTAGGCGGGCGCGCAATTCGGGAAAGGCTGCAGCGGATAAAGAGGCGATCTTTGGAGGTCCAGGGACGGAAACGCGTAGAAAGGATAATTGTCTTGTTGCTGCACGAAGCTACGCACATCAAAGCCGAACTTTAACCATTGGCCCGCAGTGACCTGCGACGCAGCCTGGTAGTCGTCGCCGCTCAACACATTGGCGCGTGAGACCACGGTCAGATGGTTTTGCGTTGAAACGTAGGCGGTTGCGACATCGGCTCCCGCCGACTGTTGCAGCGTGTCGTACTCTCCCACGCGACCACCGAAACCCGTTTGGTCAACGAAGCGATAAGAACCTGGAGTGATGGAGTAAGCCCCATAGCTGGCCTGCGTCTGCATTTCGCTAGGATTTGCGCTGCCCCCTTGCATCTCTCCACCTAGCGGAGCCACATATCCGGAAGACAACATTCCCAGGGCACCGCTGCCGGCGCCCATCGCGTACATCGACGCGTGAGAAGGGATCGGTTGGACCATCGAGGAAGCAGCCATCGCTGGATGCGAAGAAGCAATTGCCGCTCCTGCGCCAAATTGCGCACGCAGGGCTGGCTCGGAAGGCCCTTTGTCGATGAACCTACTGCCACCGCTCGGAGTCGGGACATCCGTGCCATGAATTGAACCGTGACAGTTCGTGCAGCGATCCGCTAACGGCAGACTGCCTCCGTCATGATGCCCGGCATGGCATTGCAAGCATAATGCCGGCTCACTCACGGTCAATAGATTCGTATTCGGTGAGCCGTGCGGCGTGTGGCAAGTCATGCAGTTTTCCGTGACCGGGGGATGCTGGTAAGCAAACGGGCCGCGATACTGTGCGTGACAGCTCAGGCAGAGCTGGTTGGTATTCGCCATGCGCAGATTGTTACCGGTCGCTCCGCCGTGCGGATCGTGGCAATCGGCGCAACTCATCTTCCCTTCCCGCAAGGGATGGTGGTACGGCAAGCTCATCTGGCCACGCTGAGTCTCGTGGCATCTCAGGCAAGCATCATTCGCCTGCCAGCGTGGTTGCATCATCACCTTGGTTTCCGGGACCAGATCTTCTACCCCGGTTACACGACCGAGGCTCGTCACATCAACGAAAGCTTCGCTCTTGGGTCCAGATTTGGCGCCATAGCTGTGGGTCTGATGGCAGTCAATGCAGCGGACTTTATTCGAGGCGTGAGGACCCGCCATCCAGTTGCGAATCCGAGCGTCCCGCGCATGACAACTCAGACAGACGCCGTTCGCATCGTTGGCGGAGCGGTGGGAGAAGGAAATAATCTTGGAAATATCTCCGCCGCCCCGCACATGCAGGCTGCCGGGACCATGGCAGGCTTCGCAATCAAGACCCTGCTGTGCGTGGAAGGCGTGCCGGAAGTTCGCGGCGATATCGGAGTGGCATGTGGTGCATTGCTCGGCGCCCACCGGAGTGGCCCCGGGAATCTGCACATACTTGGCAAACGAAGCAATGGCATACTCCGACTTCTTGGCTGCTATGGATGGAAGGCAAACAATGACCACTAACCCAAGAACCGTAGCCCCTATCACTCGGGAATGATGACGCATCGACTTGTCCTCCCTGCCCGTTTAGCGCGTTCCTAAGAAACGGCGAGGCCTGCTGTCGGCATGAACTGACACTGGAAGGTTACTCGGGGATCCCTTTTCGATCTGAAAAACGGTAGGAATTTTACGCCGCTTGTCGCCGACACCAATCCACGCATGGTGCCCTCCACGGGTACTTACGATCAATACCGCCTGGTAGTCTGTCGCGTCGGTGACGGCCATCACATGAAGACGTACCTGTGACGATACTCCCGATCGAGCAACATCACTGCGAGTCTGTGATTGAACACGATACGCGTTTGGGGCGAAGGGAATTGCTCTAGCCGTTCCGCCCGCTGGCCCGGTTTCCAAATCTCTCGAAATGGTCGTCAAATAGAGAAGAAAGCCCTCTCCTTAAGTGCTTCTTGACATCTAGTTGTTCCGGATGGGAGACTACCCGCCACGCCCGCCGCCTTGAAAGAGGCCTTAGTAAGGCCGCATCGGGTTCCGCACGCTGTCGAATTTATTGACCTTTGGGGGATACATGAGGGCACTCGTCGGGGTAGTCTTGGCCCTGCTTCTGGCATTTTCTTCCTTCGCGCAAGTCAGTGTCACTACTTCACGCAACGACAACAGCCGCGATGGTCAGAACCTCAATGAGACCGTTCTGACACCTGACAACGTGAACGTCACAACTTTTGGCAAGCTGTTCTCGCAAACTGTGGACGGGTACGTTTACGCGCAGCCCCTTTACGTCCCGAACGTCACTATTCCCGGGTTAGGTACCCACAACGTGGTGTACGTGGCGACCGAGCACGACAGTGTTTATGCTTTCGACGCTGACACGAAGACAGGAATGAATGCTTCCCCGCTATGGCTCAGGAGTTTCATCAACCCCAAACGCGGCATCACTACTGTTTCGAGTGGCGATGTCAATTGCACCGATCTTGTGCCAGAGATCGGTGTCACTAGCACGCCCGTTATTGATACGAACACAGGAACCATGTTCGTGCTCGCAAAGACAAAAAAGAACGGCAAGTTTTTTCAGCATCTGCACGCTCTCGATATCACAACGGGAGAGGAACGGCCTGGCTCGCCCGTGGTCATTCGTGCCAGGGTGAGGGGAACGGGCGATGGATCGGTCAATGGATGGGTTAGCTTTAACCCACTTACCGAGGCGCAGCGTCCTGGCCTGCTTCTTCAAAACGGAAGCGTCTACATCGGTTGGGCTTCCCACTGCGACAATGGACCATACCACGGCTGGTTGATGTCATACGACGAGACCACGCTGGCGAAGATCGCGGTCTGGAACTCAACTCCCAACGGCGGATTGGGGGGCGTCTGGCAAAGTGGAACGGGACTGGCCGCCGACAGCGATTTCAATGTTTTTCTGGCTACAGGCAACGGCACCTACGATGGGAAGAGGGGTGGAAGAGATTTTGGCGACTCCATCCTCAGATTTGGCCTTCCCTCCGGCGACCGCTTCCCACTGGTGGACTGGTTCACTCCCTACGATCAAGAGACTTTCGATAAGTACGACAAGGATGTCGGTTCTGGCGGAGTACTGTTGCTGCCCGATCAGGGCAAGGGTGCCCCCCACGAGTATCTGCTGGTGCAAGTGGGCAAATCAGGCTCCATCTATCTGATCGATCGCGACAAAATGGGACACTTCAATCCCAATAACAATCATCAGATTGTGGAGGATCTGGAGAGCGCGATCGGGGGTTTGTGGGCAACGCCCGCCTGGTGGAACAACAATGTCTACTTCGGTGGCCGCTACGATTACCTGCGACAGTTTACTTTCGATCCGACGACCGGGTTACTCTCGACCAGCGCGTTTGCAGTCTCGCCGACCTTATTTTGGGTTCCCCGGTCCGACGCCTTCTATCTCCGCGAATGGCACCGCGGATGCGATCGTGTGGGTGCTGCAAACCGACGATTATGGAAACGGTTCAGCCACTTTACACGCGTACGATGCAACCAATATCGCGAATGAGTTCTACAACAGTGGCCAGAATTTCGACCGCGACGACCCGGGAGGCGCCGTGAAATTCACCGTCCCAACCGTGGCCAACGGCAAAGTGTACGTTCCCGCGGTACAGCGGTTAACGGTGTACGGATTGCTGAACGGCAAGTAAATAGCAGAACTTGCGCCGTGCGATCTGACGCTTTCACCGCACCAGCCACTCGGTGACTGCGTGCATCTGGGTGAGGACGGAACTGTAACTGAAGAACAGACAGATGACTGTGGCCGCCGCGGGAGCGAGCGCATACTTCCAGCCCAGGCTGTCCGGTTGCGGCACTTGGATCTTGTCCCAGGCAAACAGCCGTTGGATACGCGTGCTCAGCGCGGTTGAACTGTGGAGCAGGCCCGTAGCCAGCTCCGCCGTGGCTTGGATTGGACCTAGTCTTGAGACCTTGATCAGGGCAGCCGCCAAGTCAAGTGCGTCCCTAAAACTGGACACGGCGGCATCGTCAGCGGCAATCTCGGCTTCCTCCGACCAGGCGCGCTCCAAATGTTTCATTCCGGGAAAAACCGATAGGCGGAAAAGCAACTTCTTCAGGTTGTCGTAGCGACGCACATGAGCCATCTCATGCCGCAGCGCCGTGCGCAGCTCCGATGCGGTAAGAGTGGCGACAGCATCCTCCGACACTAATACCTTGGGTGCGCACACGCCCGCGACCGTGAGACTCGGAGAATGTTTGCCGGTCTGTAAGACCGTGGCTTCTGGACCGGACTCCATGACACTGGCGCCACTGAGCCATTCAGCCATGGCACGCGATGTTCTCAACTGCGCCGCATAGGCCCGGAGAGTCCCAATCGTGAACAGCGCCAGGCAGCAGAGCCCGAGCGCAACGGGAGCCGTGCCGATGGCTTCATCGGTTCCGCGCGGTTCCAGCAGTAAGAAAGAGGGTAGAGTGAAAACCAGGGTGAAGGCGCAAGATAGCGCAAACGGCAGGATCCGCAAAACGAACAATAAATCAGCCGAACCGCTCGCCAATCGCGGTTTGAAGATTCGCCACGCCAGCTTCCAGCCACGCCCAACCGCAAGCGACAGCGAAACGTACAGCAGGACAAACACCGCCAGCGACACTCCGAGACAGCGCGCGGCGAACATCAGTGCTTCTCCTTGCTGCGCAGTTCCCGGCGCTTTTGCTCCAGCAATTGTTGCAACTCGTCCAGCAACCTGGCATCGTGCTCGCTTACGGCTTCCACCAGATACGAAAGCGGCAATGACGATTCGGGACCCGAGTCGAGCAGTTGTCGGATGGCTTCGCCAGCTGCGGCCCTTTCCAGTTCCGCCTGCGTGTGCCTCGGAGAGTAACGAAACGCCCTTCCCTCCGCCACGCGGCCCAGCACTTGCTTCTTATAAAGCCGATCCAGCGTGGTCATCACAGTCGTATAGGCGAGCTTGACCTCGCCATCATCGAGCAACTCGCGGACCGTCGCGCTTCCACGCTGCCACAACACGGTAAGAAGTTGCTGCTCCAGCGGTCCCAGTTGGACTCTGCGGGACGGCCGCAGCAAGCCGAGAATTCTGTTCATTCGTTACTCACAAACAACCTGATTCTATCCAACGCCGGATGCTCGCAGCAGGCTCAGAAACCCGCTGCTCGAACCCTCGCACCAAACACCCTACACTACCCGAGAATGAACCAAATCGCAAGGATTCGCAAGCGGAATTCAGGGTGTATGGCCGGCGCCGTTCAGCAACTGTTCTGCTGCCAGTGATGGGTCGAGTTGGATTGCCTGCTGGTACGCGCTTCGGGCATCAGCCTGCTGTCCCGATTCCTCAAGCAGGATTCCCAGCTGAACGTACCCGGCAGCGCTGGGGTCCGTCGCAAGGTCATCGGAGAGCCGCTGTGCCATCACGGGAGCTTGCCGGCGATCGATTTCTAACGCCTGGCGGTAGCTCTCTCGGACCTTTGTGAAGTCCCCGAGCAGGTCGTAGAGAGTCGCGAGGGTCTCGTAGCAACGGATCTGCACCTCTGGGTCGGAGCTTGACTGAATCGCCGCCGTATACTCGGCGATCGCATCCTGTATGCGTCCACACTGCACCAGATTTGCGCCCAAATTCGCATGCCGGGTCGGATCCCAGGGGTTGCGTTGCGCGGCTGCGCGCAGCCGCGGCAAAGCCTCATCGGCGCGGCCCATCGTCAGCAGTGCCCTTCCCAGATTTTCGTCAGCCGCCACGTTATTTTCAGTCACCGCCAGAGTGTGCGACCACAAATCGTAGTCACTGCTCCAGTAACCGATCTGACGCCAAGTCAGCAGGGACAGGATCGCCAGAACCGCAACCGTTATTGCGGCGCGCAACTGGTAACTGATGTGTCGCCGATCCGCAAACTCCGATACCGTCCAGACAAAAGCAGTGAAAACCCCAATCATGGGGACATAGGCATAGCGGTCAGCCATCGCCTGGTCGCCGACCTGAATGATTCCAATGACGGGCACCATCGTACCCAAATACCAGAGCCAACCGGTAACCAGATAGCGACGAGACAAGCGGTACTTCCAGACCAGAACGCTCATGCTCGCCAACAACAGCGCAGACAACGCAAGTTGCCACATGCGAAGGTTAACCCCGGGATAAGGGTAGTAGACCGCGAGATGCACGGGCCAGAACGCCTTAACCAGATACATGCCGTAGGCGTAGATCGCATTCTCCAATCTCATCCACAAAGGAAATCTGACCAGCGTGCGAACAGCGCCTCCTGATTGCTGCGCCACAATCGTAATGATTGCACTGGCTACGCAGAGCACCAATAAAGGCAATTTCTCAAGAACGAGTTGCGAAAAGGTCTTCTGATCAAGGGAAAGTTTGTCTTTTGGGGGAGAGTCCTCACGCAACTTCGGATTCTTCTTACGTCGGTTTGGCGCCGCCAAGGGCTGATCCCAGGCTCGGACTCTTTGCAATGGCCAAAAATCAAGAAGGAGTAGGACAAACGGAAATGTAATCACCATTGGCTTGGAGGCAAGCCCCAAGGCAAAGCACGCAACCATTGCCAGATAACGCCGCACATTCGGCTTCACCGTGTACCATACGTAAGCATAGAGCCCGAGCAGAAAGAAAAGTGTGCTGAGGACGTTCTTGCGCTCCGCGATCCAAGCCACGGACTCAACATTCAGAGGATGGAGGGCAAAGAAAGCGGCCACTAAAAGGCTGCGACCCGCGGCTCCCGTGATGCGCCTCCACAGGAAGAACAACAGCAGAACGTTGATCAGGTGAAGCAACACGCTGGTGACGTGATGACCACGCCCATTCAATCCGTAGAGTTGACAGTCGAGCGCATGGGAAAGCCAGGTCAGCGGGTGCCAATTATCTTTCTCGGTAGCGGTCAGGGCCCAGGTGAAGGTTGCCCAGGTTAATCCTGCCTGCACGTGATCATTTTCTGTGACGTAGTTTTGATCATCGTAGGAAACAAAGGAATGCCGGGCGGCAGCACTGTAAACCAGCGCAGTGGCAACCACAAGCAACAGGCAGCCGATGACGGCAAGACGAGGACCGTTGCGATCCATTCTTGGAGTAAATCGTAGCATCGGGCCAGGCTCGGAATGCTGCATCGAACCAACAATCCCGAGCCTGGGCAAGCACCTAAGCAGAACCGGAGTGACCGGGGCCTCTGTTTGTGCAGACTTGGTTTTACCAGTCACCCCGAGCCCAAGAAGACCCGCCAAGGTCGACCAGACCGGGATCCTTACTTGTGTACTTCCGGAGCATGGGTCGTGGGCGCCGGGGCCGCAAAGTACGACTGGTTTAAATCGATCTTCGTGGTTTTCTTCAGCTCATCCACGGCGGCATCGGCCTTCAGTTGCTGAACCTGCTGTTTCGCCTCACTGAGGGGAATCGTTCTCCTGGAAATTACCTTGAAAATACTCCAACCGTTGCTTTCCGGGGTGAGCGGCGAAATCTCTCCCACCTTCAGAGCAAACACCATGTCCCGAAACTGTTCAGGAACGCTATTTCGAGTATGTTTCCCCAAGTTTGTTGCGGGAGCGTCCTCCGAATTGTTGGCAGCCTTGTAAGCTCTCTCTTCCAGTTTTTCGAAACTTGCTCCAGCGACGGCCTGCTTGTAGATCTTTTGCGCCTCCGCATCCATTTGAGCCTTGTCGGCGGCAAGCACCTCAGCGGAGGTGCTCGATCCCCTGGCGTATTCCTTTATGGTGGGAATAAAAACCCGGGCAAGGTCTATTTGTTCGAACATCTCGGGATGCTCTTTGTAATAGGCTGCAACCTCCGCATCCGACACCACTTTTGCTTTCTCACGCAACTGCACATTGAAGCTCCGGCTAACGAATTGCAAATAGCCGTACCTTCCCTTCGCGTAAACCGCCGGGTCCTGGTCAAATCCGGATTCGTGTGCTTTTTCGGCAAGCAGCAGCGTCTCACTATACTGCGTGGCAAAGTTTCGGGCGGTCCAGGGCGTTCCGCCCGGATGCAGCGCGTTCACCAATTGTTCAAATTCGGCCCGGGTAACGACCACCTTGCAACTCGAGTCGGTCGGCGCAGGAGAGACTGGCGCGAGGGCGGGCTGCGGCACAGCTTCCGCACCGGCTGCTTGGGATTTGGTGGAACTCTCGGGATTTGATGTGCCGGTCGGGCACGGGCCGTCCAGGGTAATCACTGGGGCCTCCGGCGGCACCTGGGGCCCCGGCGCTTGGGCCGGCGGCGTCTGGTCGGCAGCCTTTTCGCCGGGCTCACCGCCGCTCGATTGCGCCGCCTGTGTGGGTGCCTGCAAGCCAAAAGTCAATGATGAGACCAACATAACGAAAACCACCAACCGACCGCGCATGAATTGCCCTCCTTGTGGGAACATTTAGAAATCGTAGCACAGATACCTTGCATTCTTCGACCAACGTAGGTGGAACCGGCGCGCTGGGAGTGAATGAGCCCTCGAACTACACTTAGACACACCCGCTCGCAAACGTCACAATCCGCGTGTCGCCTTACCTCGAACTTATCACTGGATTGAAGTCGCCGCCAGAGATCGGATGGCGGCGTTCAGCTGTGCTGGACCGGCATCAGCTCACCGAGTCTTAAATCAGTCATACCCACATCCGGACGGCCCCCTCTACAAGAAAGGGAGAAGCCCGAGGGCCTCTCCCTGAGAGAAAAACTTACTGGTTTAGCGAAAATCACCAAAACTACTTCGATCCGTAAACAGCAAACGCGGAAATGTACGTCTGTTCTGTCGTCCAGCCAGCACCGTTGATGTCATAAGCCTGGGTACCGGTGGCTTCGTTATACACGAAGTCCCATACGCCCTCAGCATCCGTCGCCGAGGCAGCGTTGGTCCCGCAGACCCAGTACTGTGTCTTCGCCTTCAGTTTGAGCGCCTTCTTGAATTTGAAAGCCTGAGTCTTGCAGCAGTCACCCGACCCACCAGTCCAAGTGGGAAGGTTCTTCTTGTCCGCGCCCGCGAGTTCTTTTCCCGGTACGCCGCTAGCGTCGCTCCAAATACCGTAGTTGAAGTCGTTGGTGCCGCTGCTGTAATAGAACGCAGCCGCCAGGACTTCGGTCGCGGTGTGAGCCTTGGTTGGTGTGAAGGCGTACCCGATCCATTGCGATTCGCCGAACGCGGAACTGGGACCAAGAATCAGCCAGCCGTCCGCGGCGTAGAATGCATCGGTTGAGGGGCCCAGATTGCTGTAAATCTTCTTCAGTTTTGCGGGCGGAACGTTAGGGGTGACGTGCCCGACGCTGGGTGCGGCGTTGACCACGTGGGTCGGTACGCCGTATGTCCGCACTGTGTCTGCTGCAAAGAGAGTTACGCTAGCCAGAGCGACCAGCGCTACCACAAAGAGAATCTTTTTCACGGTGAATTTCCTCCTGAGTTTTGTAACTGCTTAAGGTTATGGGCTAGATTTTTGAAACCAAAAGATACAAATCGTGCACGCAGCCCGTGGAACCAAATCCTACCCTCTATTCGGAATATGTCAAGAGGAAATCTGGCTTCAGTTGCGGATTTAGCTGATTTCCTTCGGGACAGTGCAAGAACTTGCAACTCTTGCGCAAACCTTCCGACCAACTGTGCGAGACTGGCTGAAAATGATTTTCTTCGCAACCATGCCCACGCAACAGGATGACAAATTCAACAAAGTGAGGATCGCAGTTCAATCGGGAGAAGCCTTCTACGCGCACTGCCGGGTCGAAGAGCATTAGAATCCTTCAAATGCGTCCAGTTTTCGAATGGAACACGGTCACGCGCTGCCTGCAGTTGGGAAAACGCACGCTGATCATGGGTGTGGTCAACGTGACGCCCGACTCATTTTCCGACGGCGGCCTGCACTTCGACCGGGATCTCGCGATTGAATATGCTCTTCAGTTACTGCGGGATGGCGCTGACATCCTTGACGTTGGCGGAGAATCCACGCGCCCAGGAACGCAAGTTCTTACGTCCGCCGAAGCCGCGGCCGGCGAGACTGCGTCTGTGAAGCCGCTGCGACAACGCGCGGCCAGCGAGCCGCCGGTCAGCGAGAAAGAAGAGTTGGAGCGGGTTATTCCGGTGATCGCTGCGCTCAAGCAAAAGCGACCAGACGCGGTAATCTCCGTGGACACGTACAAAGCGAACGTGGCGCGCGCTGCCGTCGAAGCCGGCGCTGAGATTGTGAACGACGTAAGCGGATTTCGCTGGGATCCGCAGATGGTGAAAACGCTGGCCGCGCTCAGATGCGGAGCGGCGCTGATGCACATGCGCGGGCGTCCGGATGAGTGGTCCAGCTTGCCTCCGGTTTCCGATGTCGTGACGTTGGTGAAGCGCGAATTACGGCAATGGGTCGACGTTGCCTTGATGGCAGGAGTCAAGCGGGAGCGGCTCGCGCTCGATCCTGGCTTCGGATTCGGGAAGAGTTTCCAGGAGAATTATCCTTTGCTCAAACGCTTCGAGGAATTCCATGAGCTGCGCTATCCGTTGCTGGCGGGAGTGTCGCGCAAGTCTTTTATTGGACGCGCGCTGGCACGCGACGGCCAAGATGCGTCCGTGACCGGCCGTCTCTACGGCACTATCGCCGCCGAGACCGCGCTCATCCTGAAGGGAGCGCACATTATTCGCACTCACGATGTGCGCGCTTGCGCTGACGCGGTGCGGATGGCGGACGTGGCGGCAAGCTAACCGGCTGGCGCTGGGATGTCCTGAATTGGTTTCTTTGCTGGACGAGGAGAGTAAGCAGCGGTAGCTTAGTACCCATGAAACGACCGTGGGACGCTGTCGTTTGGTGGGAGATTCGGCGGGTTCCGTTTAATCTCGTCATTCTCGCTGCCGGGATTGTGTCCGCGTTCACCGTCGCATTTGTTGGAGGTCGGGTATTTGGAGAAGATCAGGATACTGGCAGCCCATTCATGGAGGCGGCCTTTTACGCAATTGCCGCCAATCTCTGCTACACCCTGGGATGGGTTACTGAGCTTCTTTGGGCTTGGGGCGATACGGCGCAGACCGAGACTATACGCCCGAAGGTTTTTCGCGTTGGCCTAATCTTCTCGGCCAGTTTGACCCTATTACCCGCGATTGTTATCTCGCTAATCTGGGCAGCACATCGTTTCCCATGAGGATTTGAATCATCCTGCTACCAATCGGGTAGTGGGCCACTTTGAATGCTACGATCCGCGCCAGTCTCAAAATGAAAGTAGCCCACTGCCACCAATCGGCGTCTCTGATGATTACCGCTCCGCGCTGCTATAATGAAAAATTGCGCTCATGAGCAGGAAGCGACTAGTACGTTCTACGACGGTTCTTTGTGTCCGGCGTGACGGCCATGTGGTGATGTCGGGTGATGGGCAGGTCACTCTCGGCGAAGCGATCATCAAACATTCCGCCAAGAAGATCCGCCGTTTGTACCAGGATAAGATTCTGGCTGGATTCGCCGGCTCGACGGCGGACGCGTTTTCCCTTTTCAGCCGTTTCGAGTCGAAGCTGGAGCAATATCATGGCAACATCGGCCGGGCGGCGGTCGAACTGGCCAAGGATTGGCGAACCGACAAGTTTCTGCGTCATCTGGAGGCATTGCTGCTGGTCTCCGACAAGGAGCAGACGTTTTTGCTCAGCGGCCAGGGCGACGTGATCGAGCCCGACGGCGGCATTGCCGCCATCGGCAGTGGTGGACCGTATGCGCAGGCGGCGGCCCAGGCATTGGCTGAGCACACTCAGCTTTCCGCCCGCCAGATTGCGGAAGAGGCGATGAAGATCGCGGGAAAAATGTGCATCTATACGAATGACAAGGTGACGATCGAAGAATTATGAGGGGTCAGGAGGCAGGAGTCGGTAGTCAGCTTCGAGCACTGACTCCCGACTACTGCCTCCTGACTACTAACTCCTGACTACTAACATGGCCATCTACTTACCCGGAACCGTCGAGGAAGAACAAATCGCTCTGGACGAGCTCACCCCGCGTGAGATCGTCGCCGAACTGGATAAGCACGTCGTCGGGCAGAAAGACGCCAAGCGTGCCGTAGCCATTGCCCTGCGCAATCGTATGCGGCGCCAGAAGCTTGCCCCTGATCTGGCGGAAGAAATCATCCCCAAGAACATCATCATGATCGGGCCCACAGGCGTGGGCAAGACCGAGATCGCCCGCCGCCTGGCCAAACTGGCCAACTCACCCTTCCTCAAAGTGGAAGCTTCGAAGTTCACCGAGGTCGGCTATGTCGGGCGGGACGTCGAGTCCATGATCCGCGATCTGGTCGAGATTGCCATTGAGATGGTGCGCGAGGAAAAGCTCGAAGATGTGGCAGACAAGGCGGAACTCAACGCCGAGGAACGGTTGTTAGATATCCTTCTGCCGCCGCCCGCCTCGCCGCGCGCTTCAGACCCGGGACATAGCGGGCTCATTCTTGAAGGAACCACGGGCGAGTCGCAAAGCCGCACCCGCGAGAAGCTGCGCCAGCAACTGCGCGAAGGCAAGCTGGACGAGCGCATGGTGGAAATTGATGTCCGCGAGCGCAATTTCCCCTCGTTCGAGATTATTTCCAACCAGGGCGTCGAGGAGATGGACGTCAACATCAAGGACATGTTGCCCAACATCTTCGGCCAGCGCACCAAGAAGC
>Ga0209415_10006845_pt1 | contig 20124 bp, 22 predicted proteins | sample PeaSoiSIISIP2007_FD_187696 | JGI IMG/M metagenome (GOLD analysis project Ga0209415, IMG submission 187696) | Peat soil microbial communities from Weissenstadt, Germany - SII-SIP-2007 (SPAdes) (version 2) | ecosystem: Environmental > Terrestrial > Soil > Wetlands > Peat | place: Germany... | reverse complement strand
AACCAGGTGGATCTCGCGGCTAGGCGTCGGCATGGGCTTTGACCTCGAAGCGGAACGCCGCGCCGTCGCGGCGGACGCGGCCGGCGGTGGGTGCGGCCCAATGGGTGCCGATCACCAGGATCGGCGCGTCCGCCCACTCGGCGAACAGCCGCGCGCGGGTCACCGCCGCGGCCTTGGGATCGCTGTCGAACGCCGGCGACCAGTCGGGATGGGCCAGCTGACAGGGGTGGTGGCTCATGTCGCCGGTGATCACCGCGCTCTGACCCTCGGACTCGATCATCACGCTGACGTGGCCTGGCGTGTGACCGGTCGAAGGGATCAGGCGGATCTGCGGCGAGAGGCGATGGTCGAGTTCGACGAATTCGGCCAGGCCCGCGTCGAAGATCGGCGTGACGGAGTCGTCGAGGATCGCCTGCTGTTCTCCGGCGCCGTCAGCGATCCAGTGCTCGTATTCGATCCGGCCGATGCAGTAGCGGGCGTTGGGGAAGGTCGGGACCCACTTGCCGTCGACCAGCATGGTGTTCCAGCCGACGTGGTCGACGTGCAGGTGGGTGCAGACCACGGCGGTCACGCTCTCGCGGGTCCAGCCTACGGCTTCGAGATCCTTGAGGAAGTTGGTGGAGAGCGCGCCGCCGCGCAGCAGGCTGCGCGGCTTGTCGTTACCGATGCAGGTGTCGACCACCAGACGCATGCCGGGCGCCTCGACCAAGAGGGCGTGGATCGACATCTGCATGATCTCGTCTTCGTTCACGAAGTCCGGATAGAGCCACGGCGACTTGCGCAGCTCCTGCGGCGTCGCCTGCGGCATGAAGAAGTCCGCCCCGGCCTTCACCGGCAGCGCCATCTCCACCACCCGGGTCACCTTCACCGCCCCCACCTGCCAGCTGAGCATGGCGTCTCTCCCTTGGTTTTGTTCGACCCTAGGAGTTTAGAGCGCGGAACGGAAAGGCAGATTTTCTCGCCGTGAGCCCGTCCTTCTCCCCTTGCGGGCGAAGGACCCTAGACCTTCGCCCCGGCCCGGTTCTTCACCAGGTCGTCCACCACCGCCGGGTCCGCCAATGTGGTGGTGTCGCCGAGGTTGGTGATGTCGTTCTCGGCGACCTTGCGCAGGATGCGGCGCATGATCTTGCCGGAGCGGGTCTTCGGCAGGCCCGGGGCCCACTGGATCACGTCCGGAGCGGCGAAGGGGCCGATCTCGCGGCGCACCCAGGCTATCAATTCCTTGCGCAGGACCTCGCTCGGCTCGGCGTCGACGACCAGGGTCACGTAGGCGTAGATGCCCTGGCCCTTGATGTCGTGCGGGTAGCCGACCACGGCGGCCTCGGCGACCGCCTGGTGGGCCACCAGCGCGCTCTCGATCTCGGCGGTGCCGAGGCGGTGGCCGGAGACGTTGATCACGTCGTCCACCCGCCCGGTGATCCAGTAGTAGCCGTCCTCGTCGCGGCGGCAGCCGTCACCGGTGAAGTACTTGCCTGGGTAGGTCGAGAAGTAGGTGGTGATGAAGCGCTCGTGGTCGCCGTAAACGGTGCGCATCTGCCCGGGCCAGGAATCGAGGATGCAGAGGTTGCCGCTGACCGCGCCGTCCAGCACCGCGCCGTCGGCGTCGACCAGTTGCAGCTTCACCCCTGGCAACGGCTTGGTCGCCGAGCCGGGCTTCAACGCGGTCGCGCCCGGCAGGGGCGCCACCAGCGCCGCGCCGGTCTCGGTTTGCCACCAGGTGTCGACGATCGGGCAGCGGCCTTCGCCGACCACGCGGTGGTACCAGAGCCAGGCCTCGGGGTTGATCGGCTCGCCGACCGTGCCCAACAGGCGCAGCGATGTGCGCGACGTCTTCTGCACGGGCGCGTCGCCCTCGCGCATCAAGGCCCTGAGCGCGGTCGGCGCGGTGTAGAAGATTTCGACCTGGTGCTTGTCGATCACCTCCCAGAACCGGCTGGTGCTGGGATAGTTGGGCACGCCCTCGAAAATCAGCGTCGTCGCCCCGTTGGCGAGCGGTCCGTAGACGATGTAGCTGTGGCCGGTCACCCAGCCGACGTCGGCGGTGCACCAGAACACCTCGCCTGGCCGATAGTCGAACACCAGCTCGTGGGTGTGGGCCGCCCAGGTCAGGTAGCCGCCGGTGGTGTGCAGCACGCCCTTCGGCTTGCCGGTCGAGCCGGAGGTGTAGAGGATGAACAGCGGATCCTCGGCGCTCATCGGCTCGGGCGGGCAGTCGGCGGAGACCAACTGGCGCTCATCGTCGTACCAGTGGTCGCGGCCGGGGCGCATGAACACCTTGGCGCCGGTGCGCCTGACCACGATCACGTCGGTGACGTCGGCGCAGGCGGTCAGCGCGACATCGACGTTGTGCTTCAGTGGCACGATGCGGCCGCCGCGCAGACCCTCGTCGGCGGTGATGACGACGGTGCTGGCGCAGTCCTGGATCCGGCCGGCGATGCTGTCGGGGGAGAAGCCGCCGAAGATCACCGAATGGATCGCGCCGATGCGGGCGCACGCCAGCATGGCATAGGCCGCCTCCGGGATCATCGGCAGGTAGATGGTGACCCGGTCGCCCTTCTTGACGCCGCGCGCCTTCAGCACATTGGCCATGCGGCAGGTCTCGGCATGGGCCTCGGCGTAGGTGATCTTGCGGCTGTCCTTGGGGTCGTCGCTCTCCCAGATGATGGCGACGTCGCCCCCGCGCGTCGGCAGATGCCGGTCGAGGCAGTTGGCCGAGGCGTTCAGCACCCCGTCGGCGTACCAGCTGATGCGGAAGTCTTCGCGGGCGAAGGAAACATCCTTCACCTGGGTGAACGGCTCGATCCAGTCGAGCCGCTGGGCGACGCCGCGCCAGTAGCCTTCCGGATCGCGCTCGACCTGGTCCCAGGCCGCCTCGTAGCCCACAGCGTCCATGTGGGCGCGCTTGGCCCATTGCGGCGGAACGGGAAACACCTGGCCTTCGCTCATGGACGCGGCTCCTCAGGACCCTGGGTTTTTCACTGCTTACGCGGAGGCGAAGGCGCCGTGCAACATGCCGCAGCGGAGGCCGGGCGGACCGCCAAAACGCAAGACGCTCCGCCCGCTGACGGTCCTCAGAAGAACCCGAGCGCGCTGTTGCTGTAGCTGACCAGCATGTTCTTGGTCTGCTGGTAGTGGTCGAGCATCATCTTGTGGGTCTCGCGCCCGACGCCCGACTGCTTGTAGCCGCCGAACGCCGCGTGGGCGGGATAGGCGTGGTAGCAGTTGATCCACACCCGCCCGGCCTGGATGCCGCGGCCGAAGCGGTAGCAGCGGTTGGCGTCGCGGGTCCACACGCCGGCGCCGAGGCCGTAACGGGTGTCGTTGGCGATCGAGAGCGCCTCTTCCTCGTCCTTGAAGGTGGTCACGGCCAGCACGGGACCGAAGATCTCCTCCTGGAAGATGCGCATCTTGTTCTGGCCGCGGAACACGGTGGGCTGCACGTAGTAGCCGCCGGCGAGGTCGTTCGGCATCAGCTCGCGGGCGCCGCCGATCAGCAGCTCGGCGCCCTCGTCCTTGCCGATCTGGATGTAGCCCAGGATCTTGTCGAGCTGCTCTTCGGAGGCCTGGGCGCCGATCATGGTCGCCGCGTCGAGCGGGCTGCCCTGGGTGATCTGGCCGACGCGCGCCAGCGCCTTTTCCATGAAGCGGTCGTACATCGACTCCTGCACCAGCGCGCGGCTGGGGCAGGTGCAGACCTCGCCCTGGTTGAGGGCGAACATCACGAAGCCCTCCAGCGCCTTGTCGAGGAACGCATCGTCCTCGCGCGCCACGTCGGCGAAGAAGATGTTCGGCGACTTGCCGCCCAGCTCCAGCGTCACCGGGATCAGGTTCTCGCTGGCGTACTGCATGATCAGCTTGCCGGTGGTGGTCTCGCCGGTGAAGGCGATCTTGGCCACGCGCTTGGACTGCGCCAGCGGCTTGCCGGCCTCCAGCCCATAGCCGTTGACCACATTGATCACCCCGGGCGGGACCAGGTCGGCGATCAGCTCCATCAGGATCAGGATCGAGGCCGGGGTCTGCTCGGCCGGCTTCAGCACCACGCAGTTGCCGGCCGCCAGCGCCGGCGCCAGCTTCCACACCGCCATCAGGATCGGAAAGTTCCACGGGATGATCTGGCCGACGACGCCCAGCGGCTCGTGGAAGTGATAGGCGACGGTGTCGTTGTCGACCTGCGAGATCGAGCCTTCCTGGGCGCGGATGCAGCCGGCGAAGTAGCGCCAGTGGTCGATCGCCAGCGGGATGTCGGCGGCCATGGTCTCGCGGATCGGCTTGCCGTTGTCCCAGGTCTCGGCCGAGGCCAGGATCTCGAGGTTGGCCTCCATGCGGTCGGCGATCTTGAGCAGGATGGTCGAACGCTCGGTGGCGCTGGTGCGGCCCCAGGCGTCCTTGGCCTTGTGGGCCGCGTCGAGCGCCAGCTCGATATCGGCGGCCTCGGAGCGGGCCACCTCGCAGATCTTGCCGCCGGTGATCGGCGAGACGTTGTCGAACGTCTTGCCTGATGCCGCCGCGACCCACTCGCCGCCGATGAAGTTGCCATAGCGGGCCTTGAACGGCGCCTTGGCGAGGGGATTGATGAACTCTGGCTTGGTCATGGCCGCTTCCTTCCGATACGCCCGCTCGTCGAGGCGCTTAGGCCGCAATCCACGACACAGGCTCGCCGAAGAGTCGATCCCGGCGGCGCGCCGTTCGCCAAAATGTGTGCCGCTGCGAGCCGTGACAGTGGACTGGATCGCCCGCGCCAATGGTGCGTATGTCGCCGCGGATCTGAGGGAGAGCGCCGATGAGACACGCAACGCTGGGGCCATTGGGGCAGGTCAGCCGGCTGACCCTGGGCGGCGGCGGCATCGGCCAGGGCTGGGGCGAGGTGAGCACCGAGGAGGCGAAGGCGACGCTGACCGCGGCGCTCGACGGTGGCATCGATGTGCTTGACGCAGCGCCGGGCTACCGCAACTGCGAGACCTTCATCGGCGAGGTGTTCGACGGTCGCCTGCCCGCTGGCGTCAAGGTCACTACCAAGCACGGCCTGGGCACGGTCGGGCCAGGCGAGGCCGCGGGCCGGCTGACCGCGTCGCTGGAAGCCAGCCTGGCCGCGATGCGGCTGCCGCGAGTCGACCTGTTCTTCCTTCACAGCAACATCTCGCCCGACGGCTTCGTCTACGCCCACGGCGCCGACCGCCAGGCCCAGGTGGCGACCACCTGGTCGCAGTACGCGGCCGAGGTGGTCCCGGCGATGGAACAGCTCAGGGCCGACGGCCGCATCGGCGCCTGGGGGATCACCGGCATCGGCACGCCCGACGCGGTGCTGGCGGCGCTGGCGCACGATCCCAAGCCGCAGGCGGTGCAGGCGATCGCCAACCTGATGGACAGCGCTGGCGCCCTCAACCGCTTCGGCGGCCCGGCCCGGCCGCGCGAGATCATCGCCGCGGCGAAGGCCGCGGGCGTGGGCGTGATGGGCATCCGCGCGGTGCAGGCCGGGGCGCTGACCCGCGCCATCGACCGCACCCTTTCGCCCAACTACCCCGACCGCCGCGACTACGACCGCGCCGCGCCGTTCCGCACGCTGTGCGAAACCTGGGGCGAGGATCCGGCGGTGGTCGCCCACCGCTATGCGCTCGGCCTCGACGGCGTCGACACCGTGGTGCTGGGCGTCAAGAACCGGGCGGAGCTGCAGCAATGTCTCGATGCCGAGGCCGCTGGCCCGCTGGACGCGGCGCAGGTGGCGGCGATCGACGCCCTCGGTTTGCGCGCCGCGGCTTGAGTTCGGAGACCTAAATTGCTGCTGCACCTTTCCACCTGGGCCGAGATCGAGACGTTTCTCGAGCGGTCGAAGACCATCGTCATCCCGATCGGCTCCAACGAGCAGCACGGGCCGACCGGCCTCCTGGGCACCGACTGGCTGTGTCCCGAGATCATCGCCCACGAGGCGCAGAAGGACGCCGACATGCTGGTCGCGCCGACCTTCAACATCGGCATGGCCCAGCACCACCTGGACTTCCCCGGCACCATCGCGCTCAGACCCTCGACCTTCATGGCCGCGATCGGCGACTGGGCGCGCTCGCTGGCGCACCACGGCTTCGAGCGGCTGTATTTCCTCAACGGCCACGGTGGCAACGTCGCCACCATCGAGGCGGCGTTCTCCGAGCTCTACGCCGAGGCCAGTTATGCCGGACGCCCGCGCGGCTACGCCTGCCGCCTGAAGAACTGGTGGGACCTGAACGGCGTCGGCCAGTTGGCGCGGCGGCAGTTCCCGTCCGGCCACGGCAGCCACGCCACCCCCTCCGAGATCGCGGTGACGCAATGGGCTCATCCGGACGCGATCAAGGCCGCCAATTATGCGCCGCAGATCGCGCCCTCCGGCCCGATCCGCGAGTCGTCCGACTTCCGCGCCCGCCACCCCGACGGCCGCATGGGCTCCGATCCCGGCCTGGCGACGCCCGAGAAGGGCGGCGAGTTGGTCAAGCTCGCGGCCGCAGGCCTGGTCTCGGATGTGGCGGCGTTCGGCGCTGAACCAAGGCTTGGGCCCGCCGCCGGCTAGGCTGTTGCGGGTAGGCCGCGCCGCCGGCCTGGCCTAAGATGGCGCGCTGCGGGGCGGGCTATTGGAGACCAAGATGTTGCGTTGGAATCTCTGCCTGGCCGCCGCGGCGCTCGCGCTCGCCGCCTATGGCCCTTCGTCAGCCGCACCGTCCGCACCTTCGTCCGACGACCCGTCGCACTGGGACGCCAGCCAGAGGGCGTCATTCAACGACACCTTTGCCAAGACCACGCACGACTCCTGCCTGCGCTCGGCCCAGAGCCACGGCGCATCGGCGGACGCCGCCGAGCACTACTGCGCCTGCGTGGTCGGCCGACTGGCGCCGCTGTCGGTCGAGGACAAGATAGCGCTGCCGCAGCACCAGGACACTCTGGTTGCCGCGTCCAACGCCTGCAAAACCTCCTAACAGGCCGCCTGCAGTCAGAGTCCGCCGGCGAACAAGTCGGCCTTGCCGATCGGCACGCCGCGCGAACGCAGGATGCCGTAGGCGGTGGAGAGGTGGAAATAGAGGTTGGTGGTGGCGAACACCGTCAGCCATTGGCCGCTCGGCAGCGTCGGCGTCATGCCCGTCCCCATGGTCCAGGTCAGCGGCACGTCATCGCGGCCGGCGAACTGTTCCGGCGTCAGCGCGGCCAGGAACGCCTTCGAGGCGGCGATGGCGGCGCGGAAACCTGCGACATCGAGGTCGGCGCTGACGTCCTCCGGGACCGGCAGCCCTGCCACGCGCGCCGGCCACTGCTGCGAGAAGTTGCAGACCACCATCAGCTGGAAGGCCAAGGGCTGCATGTCGTCGATCAGACGCCAGCCCAGCATCTCCGTTTCGCTGACGCCAATCGCCTTGGCATGGTCGACGCCATTGCCGAGGATGTGCGCTGCGCTGGCGAGCACGCGGTCATACAGATCGACGAAGGTGAACAGGCTGACGGCCATGGCGGGGGTTCCTGACGCTGGAGGCCGACGCAGCCATAAGGCACGCGCCCGGCTATTCAAGCCGTGCGCGCGGCGTTAGGGTTTGAGGGTCGGGCCAACAGCGGGCGCCCGGCCGAAGACGGCCCGCCGTCCAAGACCCGCTCCTGGGCTCGCCGCTTGCGGCGAGAAGGAGCTGGCGCATGGTCGAGCCTCGCAACACCTCCAACAGCAGGCCGCGCGTCGCGCTGGTCTGGCGCGGCGAGCGAACGGCGCCGGGCGCGCCGGTTCCGCCGAACAACCGGCTTACGCCCGTCTTCGAGGCCCTGGCCCGCGAAGGCGTCGACGCCGAGCCTGCGCCATTTTCGGAAGAGGCCGTCGATGCGGTTCGCGCCCAGTTGCTGGCGGCAGATGGCGTGCTGGTCTGGGTCGACCCGATCTCCGGCGGCCGCGACCGCAGCCAGCTCGACCCGCTGCTGCGCGAGGCGGCCGCGGCCGGCGTGTGGGTCAGCGCGCATCCGGCCGTGATCCTGAAGATGGGCGTCAAGGAGGTGCTCTACCGCACCCGCGGCCTCGGCTGGGGAACGGACACCCGGCTCTACGAAACGCCCGACGATTTCAAGGCGCGGTTCCCGGCGTCGCTCGCGACAGGCCCGCGCGTGCTGAAACAGAACCGCGGCAACGGCGGACAAGGCGTGTGGAAAGTCGAGTTCGCATCCGGCGCCAGACTCGACGACGCGCCGGTCGAGGTGCTGCACGCCCAGCGCGGCAGCGAAATCGAACATATGACGCTGGGCGCGCTGATCGATCGCTGTGCGGATTACTTCGCCCGAGACGGCCGGTTGGTCGACCAGCCGTTTCAGCCGCGCCTGCCCGAGGGCATGATTCGCTGCTACCTGGTGCAGGATCGCGTGGTCGGCTTCGGCCGCCAGCTGATCAAGGCGTTGATGCCGCCTCCCGGCAAGGACGAGCCGCCAGAGGCCGGCCAGCCGGGTCCGCGCATCATGTCGGGCGCCGATTATCCGCCGTTCCAGGCGCTGCGGGCTGCGATGGAAGGCGATTGGGTCCCGGCCATGCTGCGGTTGCTTGAGCTTGAGCGAGACGCGCTGCCGGCGATCTGGGACGCCGACTTCCTCTATGGGCCGAAGACGCCGGCGGGCGAAGACAGCTACGTGCTGTGCGAGATCAACGTCAGCGCCGTGCTGCCGATCCCCGACGAGGCCCCCGCCGAGATCGCCCGCTGCGTCGCGCACCGACTTTCGCTGGCGACCTTCGGCCGGTGACAGCGGCCTCCTGACGGGCGTTCATCGCGGGGGCTTGTCTTTGGTGTTATAGCTATGTATAACACTATCGGACCAGACGCTGCCGTCTCGGTCGGAACGGACCATGGACCCAGAGTGGAACGACAATCAGCCGATCTACCGCCAGATCCGCGACCGGATCGTCGCCATGATCCTCGACGGGCTGCTGGCGGCGGGCGATCCGCTGCCCTCGGTGCGCAGTGTCGCGACCGAAACCCGAGTCAATCCGCTGACGGTGCTGAAGGCCTACCAGCAGCTGGCGGGCGAGGGGCTGGTCGAAAAGCGGCGCGGGCTTGGCATGTTCGTGAACGCCGGGGCGCGCGAGGCTCTGCTCAAGGACGAGCGCCAGAGGTTCCTGGCCGAGCAATGGCCGCAGGTCCGCGCAACCATTCACCGGCTGGGGCTGGCGGACGAACTGCTCGGCCCCGCCGCGCCCACCAAGCCAGGGGAGGGCTGAGCCGATGGCCTGCATAGAGGCCCGCGGCCTGCGCAAGGCCTATGGCGCCACCGTCGCCTTGGCTGGCGTCGACCTGACCGTTGAGCAGGGCCGCATCGTCGGCCTGATCGGCCCCAACGGCGCCGGCAAGAGCACCGCGCTGCAGGCGATCCTCGGGCTGATCCCGCACGAAGGCGCGCTGACCGTGCTGGGGCGCAACGCTTGGGCCGAGCGCGACCGGTTGATGGCCGAGGTCGCCTTCATCGCCGACGTCGCCGTGCTGCCGCGCTGGCTCAAAGTCTCGCAGGCGCTGGACTACATGGCCGGCGTGCATCCGCGGTTCGACCGAGCGGCGGCCGAGCGTTTCCTGGACCGCACCACGATCAAGCGCGCCAGCCGGGTGCGCGAGCTCTCCAAGGGCATGGTCGCCCAGCTGCACCTGGCCCTGGTGATGGCGGTCGACGCGCGGCTGTTGGTGCTGGACGAGCCGACGCTGGGCCTCGACCTGGTCTACCGCAAGCAGTTCTACGACAGCCTGCTGAACGACTATTTCGAACACGACCGCACCATTGTCATCTCCACCCACCAGGTGGAGGAGATCCAGCACATCCTCACCGACGTGGTGTTCCTCGATCGCGGCCGCATCGTGCTGGACTGCAGTATGGAAGCGTTCGAGGCCCGCTATCTGGAGGTGATGGTCGGGCCCGACCAGCTCGCCGCTGCGCGGGCGCTGGGGCCGATCCACGAGCGGCGCGTGTTTGGGCGCGGCCTGCTGATCTTCGACGGCGTCCCGCGCGAGCAACTCGCGGCGCTGGGCGAGGTGCGCACGCCGAGCCTGGCCGACCTGTTCGTGGCCATGATGGGCCCGGCCCCTAGCGCGGAGGCCGCGGCATGACCGCTGAAGCCGAACTCGCCCGCGAAGAACCCCGCGCCGCCGACATCGCCGCGCCGGCCGCCCTGCCATGGCTTCGCGTATTTTACTGGTCGGTGCGGCGCGAGCTGTGGGAGCACGCAGCGGTCTACGTGGCCCCGCTGGCCGTCGCCGCGATCGCCCTGATCGGCTTCGGCATAGGCGCTTTCAGCCTGCCGGACATTGTGCTGGCCGCCGCGACGCCTGGGAAGGAGCGGGGCCTGCTCTTCGCCCCCTACGAGTTCGTCGCCTTCGTGGGGCTGGTCACCAGCCTGCTGGTTGCCGTGTTCTACAGTCTCGGCGCGCTGCAGAACGAGCGACGCGACCGCAGCATCCTGTTCTGGAAGTCGCTGCCGGTATCCGACCTCACCACCGTACTGTCCAAGGCGACCATCCCCCTCGTCGTCCAGCCGCTCGTCACCCTGGCCGTGGTCGTCGTCGCCACCGCGGTCATGTGGGCGCTGAGCATGCTGATCGTGCTCGCTAACGGCCTCGATGCGCGGGTGCTGTTGTCGGAAGACTTGATCCCGTTCGTCTGGCGCACGCTGGCCGAGGGGTTGCCCGGCATCGCGCTCTGGTACGCGCCGCTCTACGGCTGGCTGATGCTGGTCTCCGCCTGGGCGCGGCGGGTCGCGTTCCTTTGGGCCATCGCGCCGCCGCTGCTGGTCGCCTTCGTCGAAGCGCTGGCCTTCCACACCAGCTTCGTGTGGCGATGGCTGCTGCTGCGGATGTTCGGCCCGTTCGCGTTCCAAGGCATGCGCGGCGGGCAACCAGGCCACCACTGGGCCAACGGTGATCCCACCGATTGGGCCAGCCCGCACCTCTGGATCGGCGTGATGCTTGCCGTCGCCTTCTTTGCCGGCGCCGCCTGGCTGCGCCGCTCACGCGAACCGACCTGACCTCCGCGCCCGGCTCAGAGGGACCGCCATGAACCTCCAAGTCAGCCCCGACGCGCCGCCGATCCTGCATTTCGCGGCGGCAAGCCTGCTGGTGATGCACATCAGCGGCGGCGCCGTCGGCATCGTCTCCGGCTTCGCGGCGATGGCGTTTCGCAAGGGCGGGCGGCTGCACCGCCTGGCGGGCAATGTGTTCTTCGTCGCCTTGCTGACCATGGCCGGCATCGGCGCGACCGTCGCGCCGTTCCTGCCCAGCCAGCAGTGGTCCAACACCCTCGCCGGGACCTTCACGCTCTACCTGCTGGCCACCGCCTGGGCGGCGGCGCGGCGGCGGGACGGCGAGATCGGCCGCTTCGAGGTCGGCGCCCTGTTCGTCGCCGTCGGCGCCGCCGCCGCGGCTATCACCGGCGTCTGGGTCAACGCCCGCGGCGGCGCCGACGCCGGCGACGGGGCCTCCACCGACGGGCTCTATCTGATCTCGGTGCTGGCCACGATCGCTGTCGCCAGCGACCTCAACCAGATCCTGCGTCGAGGCCTTCCCCACGCGGCGCGCATCGCCCGGCATCTGTGGCGCATGAGCGTGGCGCTGCTGATCGCCTCCGGCTCATTCTTCCTCGGTCAGCCGAAGTTCGTGCCGCCGTTCATCCGCGACACCATCCTCGTCGCCGTCCCGGTGCTGGCCCCGATCGCGCTGATGGCGTTCTGGCTGATCCGCGTGCGCTTCCCGCCGTGGTCCAGGCGGCGAGCCGCCGCCGCGCCGATCCGGGCGCCTCAGGCCGCCAGCACCTGATCGCCCTCGATCCTGATCGGCCACGGCCAGAGCCGCTGGCCGGCGCAGGGGCCGGCGATGCAGAAACCGTCGACGATGCGGAACAGCGCGCCGTGCGACGAGCAGAGGATCAGGTCGTTCTCGCGGGTCAGGAAGCGGTCGGGCGCCAGCGCCAAAGGCAGGCCGGTGTGGGGGCAGCGGTCGATGTAGCCCCTGACCTCGCCGGCGCGGCGCACGATGAAGCCGAAGAACAGCTTCTCGCCGTTGCGGAACATGAACCCCTTCGACCCCGGCTCGGGAATGTCGGCCAGCGCGCAGAGCCGTGCGCCGGGCAAGGGTTGCGCTGGATTCAAGGCAGCTCGCCGAAGGTGGCCCGCCAGGGCTGGATCTCGACCCGCTCGAACAGCCCCGCCAGCTTGTAGGGATCGGCCTCGTGCCAGGCCCGGGCGGCGGCCAGGTCGGCGGCCTCGATGAGAATCAACGAGCCGGCCATCTCGCCGGCCTCGTTCAGGAATGGACCGCCCAGCCGCACCACGCCCGACGTCGAGCGGGCATAGTCGAAGTGCGCCTCGCGGGTGGCCATACGCAGGGCCAGCGAGTCCGGCTTGTCCATGCAGATCAGGGCGAAGTTGGCCATGGGGGGTCAGTCTTCCGATTTGAGCGGACGGGCAAGCAGGCCCGCGATCGCCGCGTCGACGTCGATCTCGCCGGCGATGATCGCGGCGACGGCGTCGCTGATGGGTGTTTCCACGCCAAGCTTCCGGGCCAACTGGCGCACGGCAGGCGCCGAGGCGACGCCCTCGGCCACCGAGATCTTGCCCGCGAGCGCCGTCTCCAGGCTCTCGCCGCGGCCAAGCGCCAGGCCGACGCTCATGTTGCGCGACTGGGGGCTGGAGCAGGTCAGCACCAGATCGCCGAGCCCGCAGAGCCCGGCGACGGTCTCGGCCCTGCCGCCCAGCGCCACCGCCAGCCGGGTCAGCTCGGCGAAGCCGCGGGTCACCAGCGCCGCGTGGGCGCTGCGGCCAAGCCCACGGCCCTCGACGACGCCGCAGGCGATGGCCAGAACGTTCTTGATCGCCCCGCCGGCCTCGGCGCCGATCATGTCTGCCGAGAGGTAAGGGCGGAACGCCGGTGTGGCGATCGCCTCGGCGAGCGCCCTGGCGAGCTCGGGATCGGGGCAGGCGAGGGTGATTGCGGTAGGCAGGCCGCGCGCGACCTCGGCGGCGAAGCTCGGACCGGAGAGCACCGCCGGCGCGGCAGAGGGAATGGTCTCGGCCAGCACCTCGGCCATCAGCTTCAGCGAGCCCTGCTCGACGCCCTTGGCGCAGAGCACGATCGGCAGGTCCGCCGTCGCATGCTGTGCAAAATGCTGCAGCACGCCGCGCAGATGCTGCGCCGGCGCCGCGGCCAGCACGAACTCCGATTGCGCGAGGTCGGCCAGCATCTCGGTGGCGCGCACCGCTGGGTCGAGCGTCACGCCCGGCAGGAACAGGCGATTCTCGCGCGAGGCGTTGATTGCAGCAACCGCCTCGGCCTCGCGCGCCCACAGCGTCGGCTCGAGCCCGGCGCGGGCGCAGACCTGGGCCAGCGCCGTGCCCCAGGCGCCGCCGCCAAGGACGCCGACGCGCGTCACGCCTTGGCGCCTTTGCGGCCGGGAACGTGGGTGGGGTGGGCCAGCGCCGCGGCCTCGTCCAGCGGCCAGCGCGGCCGGGCGACGGCGTCGAGGCCGTCGATCATGCCCGCCGCCAGCCGCTCGGCCCCGGCGAGCGCGATCATCGCCGCGTTGTCGGTGCAATACCGCAGCGGCGGCGCGGCGAAGGCGAAGCCGTGGGCGGTCGCGAGCGCTTCCAGGCGGGCCCTCACGGTGCGGTTGGCGGCGACCCCGCCGGCGACGACGAAGCGCTTATGCTGCACCCCATGCTGCGCAGCATAGATTGCCATCGCGCGCTCCGTTCGCTCGGCCAGCTGCCGTGCGATCGCGGCCTGGACGGCGGCCGCGAGGTCGCGCTTGTCGACCGGATCGGTCACGCCTTCCGCCAGCCGCGCGGCGGCGGTCTTCAGGCCGGAGAAGGAGAAATCGCAGCCGGCTCGGCCCAGCAGCGCCCGCGGCAGCGGGAAGCGGTCGGGATCGCCGCCCTCGGCCAGCCGCTCCAGCGCCGGACCGCCGGGGTAGGCGAGGCCGAGCGCCTTGGCGATCTTGTCGAACGCCTCGCCGGCCGCATCGTCGATGGTGGATCCCAGCCGCGTGCAGGCGCCGACGCCGGCCACCTCGAGCAGCTGACAATGGCCGCCCGAGACCAGCAGCAGCAGGAACGGGTAGGGCACGTCGGCTTCCAGCCGCGCCGAGATCGCGTGGCCTTCGAGGTGGTTGACCGCGATCAGGGGCAGCCCCCGCGCCAGCGCCAGGCCCTTGGCGAACGAGAGCCCCACCATCACCGCGCCCACCAGCCCCGGGCCGGCGGTAGCCGCGACGCCGGCGATGCCGTCCAGCGTGACGCCGGCCTCGCTCAACGCCTGGCGGGCCACCGGTTCGACCAGCTCGACGTGCGCCCGCGCCGCCACCTCAGGCACCACCCCGCCGTAGGGTGCGTGGGCGGCGATCTGGCTCGCCACCACCGACGAGACCACCTCGGCGCGGCCGTCGGCGCGCAGCCGCACCACGGCGGCGGCGGTCTCATCGCAGCTGGTCTCGAGGCCAAGGACGAGGAACGGCGGTTTCATCTGGCGGAAGCGTTGCCCAATGGGGGCCGCGCGTGTAGCAGGCGCGGCATGATCCAGCCCCGCAGCTAGTCTCTTGGCCCCGACCTCGCAACCGCCCGTCCGCATCGGCGCCCGTGGCTCCAAGCTGTCAGTCGTCCAGGCGACCCTGGTGCAACGCCGCATCGCCGCGGCGCTCGGGGCCGCTCCAGACGCCGCTGACGCGGCCGCGCCGCTGGTCCGCATCACCACCACGGGCGATCGGGTCCAGGACCGTCGCCTGCTGGAGATCGGCGGCAAGGGCCTGTTCACCAAGGAGATCGAGGAGGCGTTGCTGGATCGCCGCATCGACTGCGCGGTGCACTCGCTGAAGGACATGCCGGCCGAGGGTCCGCCGGGCCTGGTGATCGGCGCGATCCCCGAGCGCGAAGACCCGCGCGACGTGTTCGTCAGCCACAAGGCCGCGACGCTGGAAACGCTGCCCCCCGGCGCGGTGCTGGGCACCGCCAGCCTGCGGCGGCAGGCGCAGGCGCTGCATCGCCGACCGGACCTGAAGCTGGTCAACCTGCGCGGCAACGTCGATACGCGCCTGGCCAAGCTGGAGGCCGGCGAGGCCGACGCCATCATCCTGGCGTTCGCGGGACTGCGGCGTCTCGGCCTCGACAGCGTCGTCGCCACGCCGCTCGACCCGCTCGAACAGCCGCCCGCGCCGGGCCAGGGCGCGCTGGCGATCCAGGTCCGCGAGGCGGACGCCGGCGCAGCCTGGCTGACCGCGCTAATCCATCGTCCGACCACGCTGGCGGTCGCCGCCGAGCGCGGCGCGCTGGCCGCGCTGGAGGGGTCGTGCAAGACCGCCATCGGCGCCCACGCGCGCCTCGACGGCGACCGGCTGCGCCTGATCGTCGAGGCGCTGACGCCGGACGGCTCACGCCGCTTCCGCCGCGAAGGCGAAGCCGACGTCGGCGGGCCGGACGGCGAGGCCGTTGCGCGAGCGCTGGGGCTGCGCCTCGGCGCGGAAGTGGGCAAGGAAGGCGGCGCCGCGCTGGTCCTGTAGCAAGTGGGATTGACGCACCGACTGTCGCAAAAGTGGTGCATTCTCGGTCATCGGAGTTGGGGTTGGGCAGCGTGGCGAAGGGCGCGAGGGTCGGGCGCATGGCGGGTCTGCGGCCCCACGTCGTCTGGGTCACCCGCGCCCAGCCGGGCGCCGACGCCACGGCCGCCAAGCTGCGCGAACTCGGCCTGGAAGCGGTGGTCGAGCCCCTGCTGGAGGTGCGACGCACCGACGACGCCCCGATCGACCTCGCCGGCGTCTCGGCCATCGCCTTCACCAGCGCCAACGCCGTCGCGGCGTTCGCCGAGCGCTCGCCGGAGCGGTCGCTGCGGGTGTTCGCGGTCGGCGACGCGACGGCGGCGGCGGCGCGGGCGCAGCGGTTCGCCAGCGTGCTCTCGGCCCGGGGCGATGTGCAGGCGCTGGCGGCCGCCCTGGCGACGCGCAAGCGCGACCTGCCGGGTGCGATCCTCTATCCCGCCGCCGCCGAGCCGGCGCAGGACCTGGCCGGCGCGCTGGAGGCGGTCGGGCTGAAGGTGCGCCAAGTGACGCTGTACGAGACGGCGGCGCTGGCGCCGTCGGCGGCGCTGGTCGGACAGTTGCCGCAGATCGACGCCGTGCTGGCGCACTCGGCCAAGGCGGCCAGGGTGCTGGCGGGGTTCTTGAAGGCGCATCCGGCGCCGGGGCTCGCCGCCTATTGCCTGTCGCGCCAGATCGCCCGCTCCCTGAGCCGCGCCGGCCTCGCCGCCGTCCTCAGCGCCGAGGCGCCGAACGAGACGGCGCTGCTCGGGCTGCTGCTGCCGCGCGACGGCTAGCCCGCGCTCAGGCTGATTTGCGGGTGGCCGCTAAGGGCGCGCCAGCAACGATGCGATCCCTTCAGCGTCCGCCGCCGTCATCAGGTTGTAGACCAACAGGCTGAGGTCCGGCCGGCCATCCACCGCGAACGCCGAATATTCGAACGCAATCGGGCCGAGCGCCGGGTGACGGATGTGCTTGACCGCTTCGCCGTGGGCGCCAGGAACATCGTGGTCGCGCCACATCGCTTTGAACTCGGGACTCAGCCGGCAGAGTTCATCGACCAGGGGCGCCACGTCGGCTGCGGCGCCCGCGCGGGCCGCGTCCAGTCGGAACGCCCCCAACACCAGCCGCGCCACGCTTTCCCAGTCGTAGTGGGCGGCGCGGGCGCGCGGATCGAGGAAGATGAAGCGCAGCATGTTTCGCTGCTCGGGCGGCTGCGCTTCATAGTCCATCAGCATCACCGTCGCCGCGCGGTTCCAGGCGACGACGTCCCAGGTCGCGGTCCTGATCAGGGCGGGGCTGGGGTCCAACGCATCGAGCACGCGCTGCAGCCGTGGGGTGACGCCCTCGTTCCTCCGATAGCGCGCATCCGGCGGCCGACCGAGACCCAGCAGGAACAGGTGCTCGCGCTCGATTTCCGTCAGCATCAGGGCCCCGGCGATGCGATCGAGCACGTCGGCCGAAGGCGCGCCGCCGCGCCCCTGTTCGAGCCACGTGTACCAGGTCGGACTGATGTTGGCCCGCTGCGCCACCTCCTCGCGCCGCAGGCCCGGCGTGCGGCGACGCTCGGCGGGAAAGCCAAAGGCTGCGGGATCGAGCCGCGTGCGGCGATCTCTCAGATACGAACCGAGCAGGTTCTCGACGGCCAGAAGCTCGTTCATGCTGTTAGCGATCTTAATATGATGGTCTCACTATTTTACTAGCATACACGCCCGATCCCCTTCTGTCTCCGGCAGGTCGGAGATTTTGCTCATGCGTGTGTTCCTGACCGGGGCGACCGGGTTCATCGGCTCGGTGATCGTTGAGGAGCTGCGGGCGGCCGTGGCGGCGCCGGGTGATCCCCGCGCCGATTGCGCCGAACGCCCGCATGGTCCACTTCTTGGACTGAGATGAGCGTCGCGCCCGACCCTGCCGAACTGGCGCCGTCCCGCGATCCAGCGGCGTACGGCCGCCGCCCGCTGTTCAGCTCCAGCCTGTTCGTCTGGGGGCTGCTGTGCCTGGCCTGCCTGCTGATCGGCGGCGTGGTCGGCCGCTTCGGCTTCCCGGCCGAGGGGCCCGCCAAGCCGGACACCATAGCCCCGGACCTGACCGCGCATCCGTCGTCCGCCGCGCCGGCGGCGGCGCCGAGCGGTCCGATGGCCGCTCCCCCGTCCAGCGGCGCCGCGCCCGCCGCGAGCGGTGCGGATGCAGCCCTCAGCGACCGCGTCGCCCGGCTGGAAACGGCCGCGTCGAGGCGGGACGAAGCCGCCGCCGAGGCCCTCGCCGCCTCGTCGCTCTCGATCGCCGCCGAGGGCGCCGCGCCGTTCGACCGCGACCTCGCCGCCTACGAGCGCCTGGCCCCCGACGACCCCGACCTGCGGGCCCTGGTCCCGCTGGCGGTGCGCGGCGTGCCGAGCCGGGCCACGCTGGCCGCCACCCTGCCGGACTTCGCCGCGGCGGCCGTCGTCGCCGTGCGCGAGCCGGCCCGCAACGCCGGCTTCCTCACCAAGCTCTGGGCCATGATCGGCCGGGTGATCATCGTGCGCAAGGTCGACCCGAGCGGAACTGGGGTCGACGGCCTGCTGGCGCGGGCTGAAGGCCAGGTCTCCGCCGGCGACCTCGAGGACGCGCTGCAGACGCTGCAACGCCTGCCGCCCGCCGCCCGGAGCCAGCTGGCCGACTGGACCGCGGCCGCCACCCGCCGGGTGGAGATCGAGCAGCATATCGCCGCGATCCGGGCCCGGGCGCTGGCGGCGCTGACGCCAGCCGAGGCCGGCCAAGGCGCCCGCCCGTGATCCGCACCCTGCTCATCGTGCTGGCGGTGGTGGCGGCGGCCGTGCTGATCATCGCCCTGCGCGGCGAGCCGGGCGCGGCCGAGCTGACCTGGTTCCACTGGAACGTGCGCACCACCGCCGCGGCCGCGGCGATGCTGATGATCTTCTTCACTCTCGCCGCCAGCCTGTTCTGGCGCGGCCTGATCTGGGTGGCCGAGGCGCCGCGGCGCGCCGCCAAGGCCCGGGCCGATGTCCGCCGCCGGCAGGGCCAGGAGGCGCTGACCCGCGGCTTCCTCGCCGCCGCGGCCGGCGATGGCGCCGAAGCCCGCCGCCAGGCCCAGCGCGCCGCCGGCCTGGTCGACGAGACCCCAGCGCTGGTGCGCCTGCTTTCGGCCCAGGCGGCCGAAGCCGCCGGCGACGCGGCCGGGGCCCGCGCCGCCTACGCCGCCATGCTGGGCTTCCCCGAGCTGCGCATGGCCGCGCACCGTGGCCTGATGCAGGCCGCGCTCGCCGAGGGTGACGCCGCCGAGGCCCAGCGCCACGCCGAGGCAGCCTATGGCCTTGCCCGCACCGCGCCCTGGGCCTGGCAGGCGGTGCTGGAGGCCAAGCTCGCCGCCGGCGACTGGCCCGCCGCCCTGGCACTCATGCAGGGAGCGCTCGAACGCAAGATCATCTCCCCGATCGTCGCCGAACGGGCCCGGGCCGCCCTGCTCACCGCCTACGCCGCGGCCCGCGAAGGCGACGTCGACGAGCGGGTCCGCGCCGCCGCCCTCGACGACGCCCAGACCGCCGCTCGCCTCGCGCCAGGCTTCGCCCCCGCCGCGGTGGTCGCCGCCCGGCTGCTGGCCGACGACGGCCGCGCCGCCCGCGCCGCCCAGATGATCGAGGCGGCCTGGAAGGTCGCCGCCCACCCGGCGCTATGGCTGGCCTACCGCGACCTGCGCACCGACGAAACGCCGCGCGAACGGGCCGGTCGCCTGGCCAGCCTCGCCGCGTTCAACCCCGAAGCCCGGGAGGCGCGTATCCTGATGGCCGAGCAGGCGCTGATCGCCGGCGACGGCGTCGGCGCCCGCGCCGCGGCCAAGTCGTTGCAGGACGAGCCGCTGACCCGCCGCCTGGCCGGCCTGCAGGCCCGCATCGCCTCGGCGCTCGGCGACCGCGACGAGGCCCGGGCCTGGACCGCCCGCGGCGCCGAGGCGCCGCAGGAGCCGGACTGGTCCGATCTCGACCCCGAGGGCCGCGCCTTCGCCTACACCGCCGCCGATTGGGCCCGCATCGCCCAGGCCTACGCCGAGCGCGGCGAGCTTACCCACCCCCGGTTCGAGCGGCGCGAGCGCGGCGTCAGCGACCTGCCCGAGCTGCCGGCCGCCTATGTCGAGTCCGCGCCGTTCATCAGCGCCGCCGAGTCGGGCCAGCCGGCCCTGCCGATCGTCGACGACAGCGACTTCGGCCTCGACCTCGATCCGGCCGACGCCGACGCCGATCCCGCCCCGCCGTCCCGGCCCCGCCGCGTCTTCGGCGGCGGCCGCGGCAAGGCCAGATAGCGCGTTCCAACCCTTCCCCCTCCGGGGGAAAGCGGCGCGCCGTGCGAAGCACGCGTCGCCGATGGGGGGAGTCCTCTCCGCATAGAACCCCCATCGGCCGCTCCCTCGCTTCGCGAGGCTCGGGCCGCTTTCCCCCAGAGGGGGAAGGGTTCGACCCAATTGCGCCCCAAACCTGCACTCGCGTCATCGCGCCGCTTCAAATCCGCCCCGAACCGTACTAGAGACGCCTCGCCCAAGGGCAGGCCGCCTTAGCTCAGCCGGTAGAGCGGCGCATTCGTAATGCGTAGGTCGGGTGTTCGAGTCACCCAGGCGGC
>Ga0209415_10006842_pt1 | contig 20125 bp, 17 predicted proteins | sample PeaSoiSIISIP2007_FD_187696 | JGI IMG/M metagenome (GOLD analysis project Ga0209415, IMG submission 187696) | Peat soil microbial communities from Weissenstadt, Germany - SII-SIP-2007 (SPAdes) (version 2) | ecosystem: Environmental > Terrestrial > Soil > Wetlands > Peat | place: Germany... | reverse complement strand
CCTTACGACAGCCGCATGAATTTGCGATACATATGAACATCAGCCTCAACAATGGACTAACGCTGGATGAAAACGAGGAATGTCTGATTCAGACGTTGTCGTACGTGGGATTCCCTACGGTGGCAACGGCCCTCAGTGCGGCCGGAGAGGTCATTCAAGAACGAGAGCTCGATAAGGACCCTGCGTACAGGGGCCACCGCGGCTTGCTCCGATCTGCCTGACAGGTCTCGCTGAGCGACGTGAAGGGCGGAATTCGTGTCATATACGATTCTTCAGGTGCGTATCGACCACATCATCTACGCAACGGGCGACCTTGCGCGGGCGGTCCGTCACTTCGAGCAGGACTACGGGTTGGCAGCCTCCGGTGGTGGCATTCACCCCCGGCTGGGCACGTGCAACGCACTTGTCCCCGTGGGCAATCGACAGTACGTCGAGCTTATGGCGGTCGCGGATCCCTCGGCCGACACTTACCTAGTTGAGGCGCTGAGCGACAAGGTCGCGACCGGTGACCGGCTCTTCGCCGTATGCGTCGAGGCGGACGACCTGGACGTCACGGCCGCCCGGCTGGGGATCGCGATCACATTGGGCGAACGACGGGGATCGACCGGTCGCGTCGTCCGATGGCGGATGGCGGGGCTCGCGTCGACGATCGGCCCGGATGGGAACCCCTTTTTCATTGACTGGGGGGACAGCGATCCGGATCTCGACACGTCCGTCAACGCGGACGTCGACGGTGTTGCATGGGTTGACATGGGCGGAGAGGAGTCGTCGGTGCGTCAGTGGGTGGGAGAGGACGACCCGCTGCCCTTCCGCTTCCGCGGTGGCCCGCCCGGCCCACTTGCCATTGGACTTCGCAGGGGTGACGAGACGGTCGTGATCACGTGAGCGGCGACCGGACCAACGACCTGCGGTGCGCGGGCCGTTATTCCGCCGATCTGCCGAGGAGTCGGTCAGCGTGCGCCAGGCCGGCGGGAGGCGTCCGAGCTCTGCCATCGCCGCCCGACCGATAGCGGTGGGCGACGCCTTGGGGATGCACGCGAGTTTCCAGCTGGCGAACGCGACGAAGAAGTCGAAGCGGTTATCCTCAATCGCCTTTGCAGCGAACGCCTGTTTACCCTGGAAAGCTCTGGTCAATGCATTCTCCGGCCCAGCGGCTGGCTCGAACGCGTGACTTAAGCCATGATCGAAAGATGACCTTGACAAGGAAGCCGACACGCAACGTCCCGCAAACGGCGTCTGTTGTCATCATCGGCGGAGGAGTAATAGGTGTAAGCATCGCTTTCCACCTAGCCGCGGCTGATGTACCTGACGTCGTACTAGTCGACATGTGCGATCTGGGTTCAGGGTCCACCTGCAAGGCAGCTGGAGGTGTTCGTGCACAGTTTTCCGATTCTCTTAACATTGCCTTAGGAGCGCGCAGCTTGAAGGTCTTTGAGAACTTTCTCGAATTGTTTGGCCAAGACATCGACTTTCACCAAGTCGGATACCTCTTCTTGTTGAGCACCCTTCAGGAGCTTGAGTTGTTCGAGCGCAGCATCGCCAAGCAGCATCAGTTCGGTGTACCAAGTCGCATGATCAGCGTCCAAGAGGCGAAGGAGCGGTCGCCGTTGATCAGCACAGATGGTTTGATCGGGGCCGCCTTTTCCCCGACCGACGGACACTGTACTCCGGAGTCGGTCGTCCTCGGTTACGCAACCGCGGCCAGACGTAAGGGCGCGGTCCTCATTCCGCATTGCGCCGCAACCGGAATCGATATCCGTGAAGGTCGTATACGTGGCGTGCAAACAGAGATCGGCCGCATCGAGACTGCGACGGTCATTTGCTCCGCTGGGGCATGGTCCCAGGAAGTTGCGGCGTGGGCTGGCGTGGACTTGCCGGTCACACCGTTGCGTCGTCAGGTCCTGGTGACCGAGCCAATGACGGGCCTCGATCCCCGTATCCCGTTCACCGTTGATTTCTCGACGACCTTTTACTTTCACGCTGAAGGGCCGGGTATCTTGATGGGAATGTCCGATCCTGACGAGACGCCGGGCTTCAAGCTTGAGCGGTCTGATGACTGGCTAGCTCGCCTAGGGCGAGTGATCGAGCACCGGGCGCCGAGCCTCACTGACGTAGGTCTCTCGAGCGGCTGGGCCGGCCTCTACGAAACGACTCCCGACCACAATGCACTGGTGGGCGAGGCGGTCACCGCCCAACGTTTCCTATACGCCACCGGCTTTTCAGGCCACGGGTTTCTGATGGGCCCCGCCATTGGCGAGGTGATGCGGGACCTCTACCTCGGAACGCCGCCCGTCTTGGACGTATCGCAACTGGACGCCCGACGATTCAGCAGAGGCATGGCACGTCCCGAGAGGAACATTGTCTAGATAACTGTCGTGACTCATGAGGAGGGCAATGATGTCTGGTCTACCGGACGCCAATGAACTACAGAGGATGGCTCTGGGCGCCACCGAGCGCTGCGGCGTCAAGCTCGGCGCCGCGTCGATCGATGAGTTCGTGGCTTCGCCGATCAATGGCCTGCCCCTCGGATCGATCTCCAGCGCAAATGTAGTGGACGTCGGCATCGCGGTCGAGCGTGCTCGACGCGCCTACGAGGAGTGGAAGTTCGTGCCAGCCCCCGTTCGCGGGGCACTCATTCGGCGACTGGGCGACCTTCTCACCGAGCACAAGTCCGAGATTGCGACACTCATAAGCCTCGAGGTGGGCAAGATCACTTCCGAGGCGCTCGGTGAGGTGCAGGAAATGATCGACGTCTGCGACTTCGCTGTCGGGCTATCACGGCAGCTCTACGGACGTACGATGAGTTCCGAGCGCCCTGGACACCGGCTCATGGAGACGTGGCTCCCCCTTGGCGTGGTCGGCGTAATCACGTCCTACAACTTTCCCACCGCCGTCTGGTCTTGGAATACCGCCATCGCTCTCGTGTGCGGCGACCCGGTCATCTGGAAACCCTCCGAGCTTGCCCCGATCACCGCATCCGCCTGCGCCGCATTGCTTGACCAGGCCATTACCGAGGTTGGCGCGCCACCGTTCATCAGCCAAGTCCTGCTTGGCGGGGTGGACACTGGTCAGCAGCTCGTCGACCACCCGGGCGTGGCGCTGATCAGCGCCACCGGCTCTACCAGGATGGGACGCGTCGTCGGCCCACGAGTCGCCGCGCGCTTCGGGCGATCCCTGTTGGAACTCGGCGGCAACAACGCATCCATCGTGACACCTTCGGCCAACCTCGATCTCGCGCTGCGCGGAATCGTCTTCGGAGCCGTCGGGACAGCGGGCCAGCGATGCACCACGCTGCGCCGAGTCATCGCTCACGTGGACGTCGTCGAGCCGCTGGTTGACCGACTCGTCGCAACCTACGGCCGACTGCCAATCGGTAATCCGCTGCTACCAGAAACGCTGGTCGGACCACTTATTCACGAGGCTGCGTTCAGGACAATGCAGGGTGCCATCAATTCGGCCAGAGATCAGGGAGGGAGCCTGATCGTGGGCGGCGAGAGACTGCTGGAGGACGAAGCGCCGAACGCCTACTACGTGACGCCAGCGATCGTACGGATGGGTAGCCAGACCGACATCGTGCGCCAGGAGACCTTCGCACCGCTCCTCTACATCCTGTCGTACCACGACTTCGACGAGGCCATTGACCTCCACAACGACGTTCCTCAAGGCCTGGCCTCCAGCATCTTCACCGCCGACCAGGCCGAGGCAGAGCGGTTCATGAGCGTCGGCGGCTCGGACTGCGGAATCGTCAACGTCAACATCGGCACGTCCGGCGCCGAGATCGGCGGGGCCTTCGGTGGCGAGAAAGAAACCGGCGGAGGTCGAGAGTCCGGATCGGATGCCTGGCGTAGTTACATGCGACGGGCCACCAACACCGTCAACTACTCTGCCGAGTTGCCGCTGGCCCAGGGCGTCGAGTTCCCCATCTGACGCCCAGACGTCCCCTCGCTCTCGCACGGCTGGGCGTGACGATCAGTTCAGCGTCACCGTGGGCCAAGTGCGGCGCAGCGGTACTCAGCACGGTGGAGCAGGCCATGGCCTCGAAGCGATGGCAGGTAGAATAGTAGGAAAGCGTGTCGCTTTCCGACGAAGAAACCCTGTGCGCCTCCGGGAACTAAAAGGTTGGCTTGCAACTCGCGAGAAAGGGATGTTGTGTCAGAGACCACACCGCATCCGCCCGACTCAGCACCGCCTCACCACGCCGTGATCGTCGGCGCCGGCATGGTGGGGTTGGCCACAGCCTGGTTCCTTCAGGAATACGGGGTCGAGGTCACCGTCCTTGACCGGGTCGGTGTTGCCAATGGGGCATCGTGGGGAAACGCCGGCTGGGTGACCCCCGGGCTTGTGACCCCCCTGGCAGACCCCAGCGTGCTTCGCTACGGGCTCAAGTCTCTCCTTAACCCCGCAGCGGCGCTCTATGTTCCGCCCACATTCGACCCCGGACTGTGGCGGTTCCTTACAGCCTTCGCGATGCATTGCACGATGAGCCAATGGAAGCGGGCCATGGCTGGCTACGTCGAGATCAACCGTCAAGCGCTTGGAGCCTTCGACGACCTGAGCCGAGGTGGAGTGTCCTCCCGCACCGTCGACGCGCCACTGGTCATGGCCTTCGAGCGCGCCCGACTGGCCAGTGGACTTCGCCACGAGCTGGATCTCATCGGCCAAGCGGGTCAGCAAGTCGAGGTAGTCGAGCTCTCGCGGGCAGACGCCGCCAAGGCTGCGCCCCAAGTCGCCGATCACGTTGAGCTCGTGCTGCTGCTGAAGGGCCAGCGCTACCTAGACCCCGGCGAGTACATGAACTCGCTGGCCGAATCAGTCGTGGCCAGGGGCGGAGAGATTCATACGGGATTGAGCGCTCAAGATGTTGACCAGGACTCTGGCGGCGTCACGGTGCACCTTACGGGCGCCGAGCCCGTCCGGGGTGATGTCGCGGTCATTGCGACGGGTCCATGGCTCAGTGAACTGGCCTCGTCGCTGGGAGTGCGCACGCGGGTCCAGTCGGGACGCGGCTACTCGTTCTCCGTTTCGACGGACCAACCAGTGCCTGCTCCTATTTACCTTCCCACGACTCGTGTGGCCTGCACGCCGTATCGGGGCGGGTTGCGGGTTGGCGGAACCATGGAGTTTCGCCTCGCCGAGGCCCCGCCTGATCAGAGGCGAGTCGCCGCGATCGTCAAATCAGCAAGGGCGGCGCTCAAGGGCGTCGACTGGAAGTCGATGAGCGACGTCTGGGTCGGCGCTCGATCGGTGTCTGCCGATAGCCTCCCCCTCATCGGAGCGACCTCGGTACCGAACATCTTCGTGGCCGGCGGCCATGGCATGTTTGGCATTACGCTCGGCCCGGCCACCGGCAAGCTCTTGGCCGAACAGATCGTCACCGGCGACCAACCTTCCGCTCTTCGCGCGTTTGGGCCGATGCGCTAAGGCGACACGGCGCCCCGAGCGCATCGGCGCGAACAGTGGAGGCTCGTCGCACCTCGTCGGTGCAGTCGTGTCGCACAAGAAGCCGGCGGGTAGCCGGGGCGCTCGGAGGTCCCGGATTTCAACCCAGAACCGCCGCGACAGACACTAGAAGAACCCCGGATACGCCGACGGAACGACGGCGTGGTGGACATAGTTGATGAATCCGATCCAGTCAAAGACTGGTCGTCCCGTCGCCAAATGAATGGCGTGTGAGTAAGGGGGCAAGTCGGAACACTCCAGTAAGAACGCGCCGACCGACGGGTCGTCGGTCACGATCTGCGTGGCGGCTTCGACTATCTCGGCCTCCATGCGAGCAAAATCCAACTCGCCTCGCTCGTCAAGGATGACCGAGCGGAAGTGCTCCTTGTCCTCCAAGCCGCGGAAGACCACTCGCTTCCTCAGTGCCTCAGTAATGCCAACCGCCCCTAGCAGGCGGTCGCTGACGGTGCATCCGTTTGCAACCAGGACCGCTAACTTGCGATCGCGTCCAAGCATCGCGGCCACCATCGGAACCTGCAGAAGGCTGGAGAGGAACACCGGGATCTCCACCGCTTCGGAGACAGCTTCTTGGTATGCGCCCATGTACGCGCAGTCGCCGGTGATGGCGCGCACGCCCTGCGCCGCCAGGTGGCGCGCCGCCTCAACGAAATGAGGCGTCACGGCCGGGTCCTGTCGAACAATGATTGCGTCGCCGGTGGCGCCTAGAACCTCTTGGAACAAGACTGGAAAGCCGTAGGTCGACGCGTTTCCGACGTCCCCCGGCACGAAGGGAATGTGACAGTCGAGCATTAACACGCCGATCGAGATTCCGTATCCCAGCTGGCCCCGCCGGGCGCGGAACACCTGAGTGTCCTCTCGAGGACCGAGTGGATACCCACCTTTCGCCCCTGTGACCAGTGGATTTGTCATGGCAACCTCCTCGCGTACCCGCCCATCAAATGTTACTGCGATGGGGCGGAGACTCTCTTCTACCGTGGCGGATCAGATCTCCGCCTGGGTGGACCTGCAATGTTCGCCCCGTCGGAGGGTTACCGCGAGCCTCCTTGACGGGAGCAGCGACGAGCGGCTGACGGAGCTGTCGTGTGGCAGCGCGGACACATTCGCTGCTAAGGCCAAAGGTGGAACACCTCTTGACACGCGTATTCGACGCGGAGTCGACCGATCATCCGGCTGTCAGCATCTCGGAGGCAACAACGAGGTCCTCCCAAGACATTCCGCTGATGCTATAGGCGCGCGGTCGGTGGCGTTCGACCGGCGACGCGACGGGCTGCGCAGGGATAAGGATCGCCAGTGTCCGAATGGCCGCGTCTCGAGCGCGTCCACTCGTTGCCAGCGAGTCCTCTAGAGTCCCACTCCACGTCACGAGTCACCGCTTAGTCACCAACGCCGGCCGTGACGTGCAGCGGGCGCCCCGCGAATATCAGGGCCGCCTCGTGAAGCGACTCGCTTATGGTCGGGTGGGGATGTATCGTGCCCGCGACGTCCTCGGGGCTCGCACTCATCTCGACGGCGAGCGCCGCTTCGGCCGCCAGTTCCGAGACAAGGGGGCCCACTAGGTGCGCGCCAACCACCGCGTCCTCTCCGCGATCAACGATCAGGCGCGCGAAGCCCTCCTTCGCGCCCAGCGTCGCCGCTCGGCCCGAAGCGGTGAGAGGGAACTGCGCCACGGCGACATCCATTCCCAGCGCGCGAGCCGCCGCCTCGGTAAGGCCGACCGAAGCGACCTCGGGGTCCGAGAAGACCACTGCGGGCACAGCCAGCGGGTCAAACTTGCTGTGCAGTCCCGAAAGCGACTCCGCGGCTACTCCCGCCTCCGCAGTCGCCTTGTGAGCGAGCGCGGGTCCGGGGGTCAGATCACCGATGGCCGCGATGCCCGGGGCGGCAAGACGGCTCGCATCCACCTCGACCGTTCCGTCGGGTGCGAGACGCGCTCCGGTCGTCTCCAGGCCGATCTCGTGCGTGCTTGGCCGTCGACCGATCGCCACGACAATGACCGCCCCATCAACGGTGCGTTCCGCGTCGCCCACCCGGACGACGAGCCCAGCTTCGCCGAGCCCCACGACCTCGGCCCCAAGGAAAACCTCGATGCCAAGCCGCTTCAGTGAGCGCAAAAGCACACGGCCAATGGCGGGTTCCATCCATGGCAGGACGCTGCGCAGCGCCTCAACGATCGTCACGCGTGAACCGAGCTTCGCCAGAGCCGTCCCTAGTTCGACCCCGATGTAGCCGGCGCCGACGACCACGACGCTCTGGGGCACTTCAGCGAGGGCCAGCACGTCGGTCGAGTCCAGGACGCGCACACCATCTCGGGGCAGCATTGGGAGCTGCAAGGGCTGAGAACCCGTGGCGACGATTGCGCTGCGGAACTCGAAGAACATCACGTTTCCATCGGGCAGCGCGACCGCGACGCGGTTGGGTTTGTTGAAGGTGGCCGTGCCGGCCACTACCCGAACCCGCTCGTGACGCAAGAGGGTTCCGACGCCGTGTGACAACGCCTCAACGATGCCGCCCTTCCACGCCTGGAAGCGCGCGAGATCGACCTCAATCGAGGGGATGCAAAGGCCCGCCGCTTCGAACTGCAGTGCGCGGTGGCGCACCTCGGCCAGCTCGATGAGAGCCTTGCTCGGAATGCAGCCGACGCGCACGCACGTCCCACCGAGGCCGGCCAGGCCGTCGCTCTCCACCAGGACCACCTGGCGGCCGAGCTGGGCGGCGCGCAGCGCCGCAGCGTAGCCACCCGGTCCGCCCCCGACCACTAGCAGGTCGATCCCCTCGGCCACCTCCCCGACAACCATCAGGCCAGGTCCGCGAAGAGCGCATAGGGGTGCTCCAGTAGCCGCACCAGCGTTGACGTGAAGGACCCGAGCGTGTCACCATCGTGCAGACGGTGATCGCCCACCGAGGAGAGTGTCATAATCGGCCGCACGACGGGGACCCCGCCGCGCGCCACCACGCGGTCAGAAATTCGGCCGAAGCCGGCGATCCCCACCTCGGGCGGCCGGATGATCGGCGTGCCCATGGATGTCCCTAGCGAGCCCAGGTTGTTCACGGTGTAGGTGCCCCCGGTGAGCTGGTCGAGCGTCGCCGTGCGAGTTCGCGCCAGCTCGACGAGTTGGGCGAGCTCGACGGCGAGTTCCAAGATGGACCTGCGATCGGCGTCGCGCACCACCGGAACGAGCAGGCCGTCGCTGGTGGCGGTGGCGATCCCGATGTGTATCCGCCGGTGCAGCACGTACTCGCTCGCCTCTTGGTCGAACGACGCGTTCATCAATGGATGGCGACGTAGCGCCAGGGCCGTGGCCCTGACGAAGAGGGGCACGTAGGTGAGCGCGTTGGCGTGGTTGGGCCAGGCTTCGCGCAACGCCTGTCGAGCCTCGACGAGCTGCGAGGCGTCAACATCGCGGTAGTCAATGATGTGGGGTACGTTGCGCCACGACTCGACCATCGTCTTGGCGATTTGGCGCCTGAGTCCGCGAAGCGGGACGTGCTCGTCGGCCCCACTTTCTTCGGCGATATCCGTCCTCGGCCAATCCGGACCAACTCGCGCGCGCTCCCAGGCGCCGACTCCGCGAAGACCGCCTTCGGCCGCGGCCTCCATCACGTCTTCTCGACTGACTCGGCCGCCAGGTCCGGTCGCCCGAACCGCCGCAAGTTCGACACCGTGCTCGGCCGCGAGCCGTCGCACCGAAGGAGCGGCCTTCACCCGCCTTGCCGCAGTGCGCTCGTCGCGCGGCGACACGGTCTCGACGCGTGTTTTCCCAGAGACATCAGCTGCACCGTCGGGTGACGTCGCGGTACCCGCCGGCGCGAGAGGACCGCTGGTCTCGTCGGTGGTCTCGACCGAGATCAGGACGCTGCCCACGCCAAGCAATTCGCCCGGGCCCCCCCCAAGATGGACGACCGTGCCGCCGAGCGGCGTCGGCATCTCCACCACCGCCTTGTCCGTCTGAATCGTCGCCACGATCTGGTCGGGCTCAATGACGTCGCCAAGGCTCACGTGCCATTCGATGATCTCCACTTCGGCGATGCCTTCACCAATATCCGGTACCTCAAAATCGCGTCTCATGCCGCCGTCCCCACCGTCCGGCGCACCGCCGCCAGCACCCGCTCCTCGTTGGGGATGTACCACTCCTCTACTCCCGCAATCGGGTACGGGGTATCGGGCGCGGTGACGCGAGCGACCGGGGCCTCAAGGGAGTAGAACGCCTCTTCCTGGATCGTCGCGATAACCTCGGCGCCGAAGCCACCGGTGTAAGGAGCCTCATGAACCACGACGACCCTGCCGGTCATTTCGGCGCTGGCCGCTAGCGCCTCCACGTCCAGCGGCACCAGCGTGCGCAGATCGAGCACCCGGCAGGAGATCTTCTCCTCCGCGGCACGCTCAGCGACACGCTCGCAGAGTTGCACCGCGGCACTCCAGGCGACGAGCGTCACGTCGGCGCCCTCGCGCACTACCCGCGCCTTGCCGAAAGGAACCGTGTAGTCGCCATCGGGCACCTCGTCTCGGACGAGCCGGTACCCACGCAACGGCTCGCAGTACAGCACCGGGTCCGGATCGCGAATCGCCTCGAGGAGAAGGCCCTTCGCATCGTGGGCGGTAGCCGGCATGACAATCTTGAGCCCCGGGCACTGCACGAACTGGGCCTCCACCGCGTCCGAGTGCATCTCGGGTGTGCGAACCCCTCCACCGAAGGGCGAACGGATGGTGATCTGCATTGGAAAGCGTCCCTGGGAGCGGAAGCGAAAGCGAGCGATCTGGTCGGCGATCTGGTGAAAGGCCTGGTGAGAAAAGCCCAGGAACTGTATTTCGGGGACCGGCACCATCCCGCTCATCGCGAGCCCGACCGACGCACCCGCGATGACTGCCTCAGCCAGGGGCGCGTCGAATACGCGATCCTCGCCGAACCGAGCTTGGAGCCCGTCGGTCGCCCGGAAGACGCCACCCAACCTCCCGACATCCTCGCCCAGTATCATGACGCGCTCATCGCGCTCCATTTCTTGCTCGAGGGCCTGGCGAATTGCCTCAACCATTGTGAGGACAGCCATTACACGACTCCTATCTTGGCGTTGCCGGTAATCTCGGCGCGTTGACGAATTACTCGGGGCGTCGGGCTCGCGTAGACGTAGTCGAAGATCTGATCCGGCGTGGACCGTGCGCTAGCCTCAGCCGCGCTGACCGCGGCCGTGATCTCTTCGGCGACCGCGGCTCGCAGCTGTTCCTCGCTGGCCTCATTGATCGCGCCGATCGACGACAAGTAGTTGCGAAGGCGCGGCAGCGGATCTTCCAGGCGACGCGCCTCCAACTCCTCAGGAGGCACATAGCGCGACTGGTCGTCGGCGGTGTTGTGGGGATAAAGCCGATACGTCTGGGACTCGATGAGCGTCGGCCCCCCTCCCGTGCGCGCGCGCTCCACGGCCTCGTGGGTCACTTGATAGACGGCGAGCAGGTCGTTACCGTCAACCCGCACCCCAGGCATGCCGTAGCCCTCAGCGCGGCATGCGAACGATGCCGCGGCTGTCTGCTTGGAGCGTGGCGTCGAGATGGCGTACCCGTTGTTCTGCAGCACGAACACCACCGGCGCGCGAACCAGACCCGCTAGGTTCAGGGCCTCGTGAAAGTCGCCCTCAGACGACGCGCCGTCGCCGACGAAAGTGACAACCACCGCATCGCGGTCCTGCATCTTTAGGCCGAGGGCCATCCCCACGGCATGAGGCAGCTGGGCCGCGATGGAGATCTGGATGGGCGCGAGTAGCACGCCATCGGGCACCCTTGCGCCGAGCGGGTTCCCGATGAAGTAGAGGAGCAGCGTCGACATCGGCATCCCGTGACGCAGTAGCGCGGGTGCCTCTCGGTACTGGGGAAAGATCCAGTCCCGAGCCGGGTCGAGGGCCAACGAGACCCCGACGACCGACGCCTCCTGCCCGTAGACGGCCGAGTACGTGCCGATGCGGCCCTGTCGCTGGAGACTGACCACTCGCTCGTCCAAGGCACGCGATAGCAGCATCCAGCGGTAGCCCTCGAGCGCCGCGTCCCCGGAAAGGGGCGCCACGGCGCCCTTCACGAGCGCGCCACCCGCGTCAAGAAGGCGGAACGCATCGGGATCCGCGCCCCCTTCGAAGGACCTCAGTGGGACGATGGCTTTCACTCTGGTCATCGGTCGGCCTCCCTTGACTCTCTCAACTCGGTCGAGACAGGTGCAACTCGCAAGGGAGTCGCCATCCACTCGCTGGCTCCAATCGACCGCGGATCGCGCAGCGGATTGCACGCCTCGAGGTCAATCGATCGGTCGGGGTCGCCGAACATCATTCGTGCGAGGAGTTCACCCAGCACTGGCCCGTGCATCACGCCATGACCCGCCAACCCGGCAAGGACCCATAGCTCCTCCTCCAACCGTCCGACATTCGGATGGCCGTCGCTTACCTCGTCCACCGGCGCCGACAATACGCGTGAGATGCCCAGGTCCACCAGCGCCGGGGCTCGCCGCCGGGCAGCGGCGGTCCAGCTCTCCAGCATCTCCTGCTGGCCGTACCCGGGAGGTGGGCTGGAGAGCAGCATCGTGACCGCGAGACCCGGCCCGTCCCGCTCGACTAGGAAGCCCGTATCGAAGTCGATCGTCAGCGGTACTGTCACGCCGCCGAGCGCGGGGGTGGTGAGCGCGTAGTGCAGCTCCACGGGGCTTACGTCGATCTTCAGTCCCAGCGGCTCGAGCAACGCCGGTGACGAAAGCCCGGCGGCAACGACGACGCGGCGGGCGTCGACCGCGTCCGTCTGCTGGATGACGCGGTAGCCATCGCCGCGCCGCTCGATGCTCACCACCGGAGACCACTGACGGATGTCGACGCCGTAACGTCGTGCGCCCCGAGCAAGCGCGGCGACCCCATCGGTGCCGGTGACGCGGCCGTCCTCTGGCGTGTACGAACCGCCGACGAGATCGTCGGTCGCAAGCCAGGGCGCAACGGAGCGCACTTCGTCGCGCTCGAGCAGCACGACGGGACCCGCACTCAACTCCCTTTGGAGGACGGCGGACTCCTCGAATCCGCGCATCACGTCCGGTCGCGACGTGATTAGTAGGTAGCCGCACTGGTCGAAGGGGCACGGTGAGTCGAACCGTTCCTCGCACGTCTTCCAGAAGCCCAGCCCCCGTTTGGAGAGCTCTATTTCGAGCAGCGTCGAGAACTGCTGGCGCACGCCGCAAAACGACGCGGCCGTCATCCCGCCGCCGAGCTGATCGCGCTCGAATAGGACGATGTCCTGCGCGCCCCCTCGGGCAAGGTAATACGCTACCGCGGTCCCGGCAATGCCTCCGCCCACGATGGCGGTGTCAACGCGGAGAGGCGCCCCCCGGCTCACGATTCGCGCGCCGCGCCGCCGAACCGGGCAACTCGCTCATCGTTGGGGCTGTCGGCGCCTGTACCGCTGCTGGCCGTCCGAGGACCGAGGGTCCCGTCGGCGATCTGGTCGTGCGCTCGCCTCGTGGCCCCTGATGCCCTATTGGTCATCTCACTCTCCTGTCCTGTCGCCCAGCCCACGATCCACTTCCTACGCTCGCGTCGCCCAGTCTCGCGGATGCAGCACGAAGAAGCACTTGGTTCCCTTGTGACCGCGGTACGTCACGGTCGTACCCTTAGGTATCACGATCGCCTCACCTGCTCGGGCAGTAACACTCTGCCCGTTCGAGAGGACCTCCAAACGCCCTTCAATGATGTAGAAGACTTCGTCGTACTTGAGTGTCCAATCGGCGAGTTCCCCGTCGTCCTTTTCAAAACTGACGAAGCCTCCTCCCAAGTCGGTTGTCGCCGCCTCGGTCACCACCCGCGCGAGTTCCATGGCAGGGGCGTCGGCGAGCGCACTGTAGGGCACGTCCCCCTCGCGCAGCACTCGCACTGCACCGGCATTGTCGTCATCAGTCGTCATCGCCATGTCTCCTTTTTCTCCTCACGCCGTCTCGGACCACGCGGGTCCCGACGGGGCGCTCGCCCTGGCGTCTGACGACCGCGACATCTCCACCTCAGATCCTCCGGCCAGCGATGTGGCCGTCGTAGACGCTCTCTTCAATCCCGCGGGGCGACCGGGCGTCCCCTACGAGATGCACCTCGGGAACGAGGCCTGCCAAGGCGTGGAAAATGCCGTCGTCCGCCTTTGGAAACGTCACCGAGACGATCGCCTCGATGTCCTCCAGCACCGTTTCAACAGCGTCATACCCGCAGCGCAGAACGACCTCGCTGCCCTCCGAACGCACGGGTTTCGCCACCGGGTGAAACTTGACCCCTCGTGCCATTAGCCACTCGTAGGCGATGCGCCAATTCGTGAGCTCCAGGGCGGACCCCGGGAAGATGGTCGGCGTGATGAACTCCACGTCGACTCCTCGCGCGGCGAGGGCGTGCGCCACACCGAAGCCCTGCCAGTCGCCGAACTCATCGAAAACGACCACCCGGGACCAGAGGTCCCTCGTAACCTCGAGAGCATCTAGCGCACCGTAAACAGGAATGTCGCCGGGTACCCTCGCTGGTGCCATGCCAGAGCCCGTGGCGACTACCACCGCGTCAGGCGAGTGCGCTGTCACCGTTTCCGCCGACGCTTCGGTACCGAGCTTGAAGATCACCCCCGCCGACTCGCACTGGTCGGCGAGCCAGTCGACCACCTGGGCGAGCTCGCTTCGGCCGGGTGGCCGCGACGCCGCGCGAACTTGGCCCCCGAGCTCGAGGCCACGCTCGAAGAGCATGACCTCGTGGCCGCGTACGGCAGCGACCCGCGCGCTCTCCAGCCCGCTAGGCCCTCCCCCGATTACCACGACTCGCCGCCGGCTCTTCGCTGGCTCGAGGTCGCCGCCCAGTAGCCCCTCTCGACTTACCGTCGGATTGTGGATGCAGCGGATACCCTCGCCCTTGTAGAGGTGCTGCAAACAGTTCATGGCGCCCACGCACGGCCGGATGTCCGATACCCTGCCCGTCTCGGCCTTCACGGGAAGGTACGGGTCCGCGATGAGCGCCCGGGCCATCACCACCGCGTCGCAACTGCCCCGCACGATCAATTCCTCGGCGACCCGCGGATGATTGACGCGGCCAACGAGGAAGACCGGCACATCCACGACGTTCTTCACGGCCTTACCGAAACGACCCCACAGGCCGGCCTCGAAGGTCATGTTAGGGATGTTGCGAGCGGTGTTGAGGGCGTCGAAGTAGTGGCCCATTGTGACCGACAAGTAATCGAGTAGCTGCCACGAGTCGATCGTCCCGGCGATTTCGAGCATGTCAAACTGGGAAGGCTCTCCAGCATCGAGTCCCGAGCCGGTTATCCGGGCTCCGACCACTAGCCCCTCTCCGACGGCCGCGCGCACTGTCGTCACCACTTCTTTGGCAAATCGCAATCGATTCTGGAGCGAACCGCCCCACTCGTCTTCGCGAAGGTTCGTGAGGGGCGACATAAACTGCTCGGCCAGGTTGCCGTGGGCAAAGTGCAGTTCGATGCCGGCCACGCCGCCCTCTCGACAGCGGCTCGCCGCCTCACCAAAAGCGGCGATCAGTTCGCGGATGCGCTCGGTGGTCAACGCGTGCGGCACCCGCCATTGAGCGCCGTCAACCAGCAGCGGCACGGGCGAGGGCGCCTCGTGAAAGTCCGCCTCCGGACCCATGTAGTGACTTTGGCGACCAGGGTGCCAGAGCTCGACAAAGTAGTGAGCCCCGTGTTCAGATACGGCGGCGACAGTCTCCCGGTACTGCTGGACAATATTGTCGTTCACATTCCACAGATCGAGGTAGCCGGGAACGACGGCAGTCGCCTGCGAAATGATCAGCGCCGCACCGCCGCGAGCGCGCTCCCGATGATAGGCAAGGAGTTGAGGCGTGTAGTCGCCGTCGTGCGCGAAGCCCGTCTGATGAGCGGAGTTGACAATACGATTCTTCAGAGTGATTGGACCCACTTTGAGCGGCGAGAAGAGATGCGGGAACTGGGGGTGCGGCGTGATTGAACCGACCTCTACTCCCCCATGCTGCGGCTCATCTGCCATTTCGCGCTTTCTCGACGGGTGACTGCCGGCGCGCCTGCCGTTTCGGGTCCCGGCCAAGATACCGTCTTGGCGGTCCGACCAAGTGCTCCCAGCTCGCCACCCCGGTCATCAGCCTGGGCCGAGCGCCGAGAGGCGGAACTGATTTCACGCCACTACAAATAGCCATAGGCCACCCACGCGCCATCTACCAGCAGGCACGAGCCGGTCATGTAACTGGCGTCCGGGCTCGCGGCGAGAAGTACCACTCGGGCCACCTCCTCGACGGTCCCGAAGCGGCCCATCGGCGTACGGCGCTCGATCGCCGCATCGTCGTAACCAGCAGTAGCCTGGTCGCCCACGTCCAAGGGCGTCTTGATGTAAGCAGGATCAACCTGCAGAACTCGAATCCCGTCCTCAGCCCAGTCCAGAGCCAGGGTCTTCGTGAGCCCCATCATCCCGTGCTTGGCCGAGCAGTATGCGGCGCGCAGGGGAAAGCCCACGTGCCCCGCGACGGATCCGATGTTCACAACAACGCCGCCCCCGCGAGCCTTCATGGAGGGGTAGACCGCCCGCGCACAGAAGAACGGCCCCGACAGATTCGTGGCGATCGCGCGCTCCCACTCTTTGGGATCGAGCTCATCGGCTCGGGCGATCATCGAGATGCCGGCATTGTTGACGAGGACGTCGACTCCACCGAAGGCCTTGATAGCGCCGTCGACGAGCTGCCGGGCACCCTCCCATGTCCGCACATCAGCCGCCACGGGAGACGCTTGGCCCCCCAAGGCGCGAAGCCCCTCGGCGGCCTCAGCGGCACGGTCCTCACGCCGGCTGTTCGTAACGACCTTCGCGCCTTCCGCAGCGAAGTTCCTCGCGACCTCAAGCCCAATACCGCCGCTAGAGCCCGTGACGACGACCACTGTGTCTGCAAATCTCGGGCCTGAGTGTTCCATCAAGCTACCTCCTCCTCGTTGCGATGTCCTTGGATCGCTGCGCGCAGTCCTCGCGATGCACGCTCACCAGCGTCCCTTAGTCAGCAGAACGTTGATGCTCTCCGATATGTGGTCCCGCATCGCTCGCTCCGCCGTGTCGGCGTCATGCGCGCGAAGCGCGGCGAGCAGCCGATAGTGCCCATCGAGCGACCGCTGATACTCATCCGCCGTGTACGTTGAGGCGACGCGGAGGTTGAAATAGAACCCAGCGTTGCGCTCGGCCAACTCGATCAGGCGAGGGTTACCGCAGCCGCGCACGACAACCGAATGGAACTCAATGTTCAGATCCACGCTGGAGTCAGAATCGGCTGGATTCGGCTCGACGCCTTCCTGCTCAAGCGTGCGCTCGATCGCGTCCAGCTCTTCCTCGGTCGCCCGCACGGCGCTCAGGCGCGCCGCGTAGCCCTCGAGTGCTCCGCGGATCTCGTAGATCGCAACCAGCTCATCACGGTTATATTCGTGAACCAACCAGCCGTGCCTACCGCGCTCAATCAGACCGTCTGTCGCGAGCCGCACGAGAGCGTCGCGCACCGGGGTGCGGCTCATCCCCAGCTGCTCGCTGAGCTCGGCCTCAACGAGACGCTGGTTAGGGCGCAGCACACCCGAAATGACATCGTGGCGCAGCTTCTGGTGCGCCAGCTGCGACAGCAACCTGCTTTCCACGCTCCGCGCTTCGGCCGGTCTGTCTTCTCGCCTGGCCTCGAAGCGCGCCGGGTCGCCCGTCGTCATCTCGGTGCGCGAAAGAGACGAGCCGTCCATCTCTCACCCGCAACCGAGGAGCCGCACGTGGTTGAGGGCCTCGATCCGCGCTTCGGCCATGCGATTCGCCGCGAGATACGCGGAGATGCCGTCCCTCTCGGCGATCGCGAACACCTCCTCGGTGCGTTCGAAGATGCGCCGCACGTTGGCCATCGCCCGCTCGCGCTGGAGGCCGCCCTTGCGGAAGCGGTCGGTGTCGAGAATCGTGCCGCCGGAGTTGGCCACGTAGTCGACCGCGTAGACGATCCCGCGTTCGTCGAGCGAAGGCGCGTCGCGCTCCTCGTCGGCGAAGATGTTGTTCGCCGAGCCTGCGACGATCTTGGCCTTCAGACGGGGCGTGGTGTCAGGGTTAATGATGCCGCCCAGCGCGTAGGGGCCGAAAATGTCGACGTCCTGGTCGTAGATCTCGGCTGTAGGAACGGAGCGCACGCCGTAGTCCTTGAGCGCACGGGCGACCTTCTCCTCGTCGATGTCGCAGACCACGACCTGCGCGCCGTGCTCGATCAGCATCCCGAGCGCCGCCCACCCGACGGCCCCGAGGCCCTGGAGCGCCACAGATCGGCCCGCCAGCTCCGGGGTCCCCCAGACACGCTTGGCGCACGCGCGCATGGCCTCAATAGAGCCAAGCGCCGTGGCCGGCGAGATGTTGCCCGCCCCACCGCAGTGCTCGGGGAGCGTGACGAGGTGGTCGGTTTCGGTGTAGATGACCTCCATGTCCTCGAGCGTCGTGCCGACGTCCTCGCCGGTCTGGAACTCGCCCGCGAGCTGGTCGACCATGCGCCCGAAGGCCCGTAGCAGGGCCTCGCTCTTGTCCTTCTTCGGGTCCCCGATGATGACGGCCTTGCCGCCGCCCAGGTTCACGCCGGCCGCCGCGTACTTGTAGGTCATCCCTCGCGCCAGGCGCATCGCGTCCATGATGGCCTCCTGCTCCGAGGCGTAGGTCCACATCCGCGTCCCGCCCGTCGCCGGGCCCAGGGCCGTCGAATGGATGGCGATGACCGCTCGCAGGCCGATGTCGCTGTCGTTACACAGCACCAGTTTCTTGAACTCGTACCGTCGCATGTACTCCAGCACTGGTGCGTCCACGCCCCTCCTCACCTCGCGTCATCTGGAGCCGGCCTTCGACCGATCACCCGGCGACGTCAATCGAACCGAAGCGTAGCGGGATACCGTCCCGAATACAAGACGAGATCCCCTCAAGTATGCCGAAGGATTCCGCGAGTGGCAGAATGCTCTTTGCGCAGTATGTTTCCAGCTTGCGACACCGACGGAGCCAACCCAGCCGCGCGGCCCTTCCCCCTCGAACCTGCCACGCGCGACCCCTCGAACCTGCCGCGCCCAACGCCTCAACCGTAGGTACCCGTCCAAGCATGCCCCGCGGAGCTCTTTGCCAATGTTGCGTACTGCGCTGACATTTCGAAGCAATCGTCGCCAGTTTCGCTCAACCCAACACGTTGCCCGGAGAATTGGCGTTGAATGGCCTCTTGCGAGAAAACGCCCCGAGATTGATCACGTTGCCGGTATGTTCACACACGTAGCGCAGCGGTGCCCCGTCGTGATCATGACCGGCCTCGACGTGGTCAACCAGTGTGGCGAGAAACCGCCCAACCAGCGGCGCATTCTTGAACTGATTCCCGCTCGTGCCCATCGCGACATAAAAGCCCGGGAGATCGGTCCGGTCGTAGATGGGAATCCAATCATCCGATACGTCGTAGACGCCAGCTACGCCCTTCGGCGCGACGGGAACGGCGAGCGACGAGAGCCGCCGGGCGGCTCGCATGACCTGTCGCTCGAAGCAGGAAGCCGTGACGATCGGACTTGACTCATCGGGATCTTCGATCCATTCCAACGGATCACACTCCGGCTCAGTTCCGCCAACCAGGATCTTGTTTCCCGCAGCAGGTCGAATATAGGTTCCGAGATCCGTGTCGGCAATGCTCGGGCCATACGTACCACTGGGATTAAAGCCAGGGGGCGCATCTAAGTGGTGCACTTCTTGTCGCAGCGGGTGCACCCCGATAGAGAATTCTGCGCCAACCCCCGCCATGGCATTGATGCGACCCGACCATGGCCCGGCGGCGTTCACCACTACCGATGATTCAACCATTTCGCCGTCGGAAAGCCGAACGCCCGCGACACGGTCGTTGCGCCGGACAACCTCCGTGACGGCCCGATTGAATATAAGGACAGCGCCTAGACCCTGCGCCGCAGAAACCAGGTTCTGGGCCGCAAGTTGAGGATCGCTCACGAAGCCCGCCTCCGGCATGAAGACGCCGCCGATCTCGCCAGCGGCGTCCCGAAAGAAGGCGTCATCGTCAATCCGCTTCGGCGGCCAGTATGAGCCTGCGTCGACGCCCGGAATGCGAGCTCGGAGCAAATCCGCGTCCCACTCCTCGTAGGGCACGCCGGCCTTCTCAAAGAGGGCGATGGTCCGCTCGCGGGGAACGACCGGGGTGTCCAAGACGATCATCCCCGTTCGTTGAAACGACGCCAGCTCCGGTCCACCAATGGCTCCCAGATGTTCAGGCCAGGCCTCCCAGCGATGCTTCGCCTCCCAGGAAGTGGCGACCCCGTCAAAGGTCGAGTAGTTGAACCGGATGATGGCACTCGACGAGCTGGTGGATCCGTGACCCGGAGCACCCGCCCTTTCGAGCACTGCCACGCGAAGGCCAAGCCGAGCGAACTCTAACGCGATGGAGCCGCCCATGACGCCCGCTCCCACAACGATCGCATCATGAGTACGTGGCATCTTGCTCCCACTCGCTCAGCCGCAGACCAAATGTAGATCGGTCGCGCACAGTCAGTGAGCGAAGCCCTTCGCCCCGACCTACGTGATCTCGGATCGTCCGGCGCCGGCGGCATTAGCGGTTCTCGATATCCTGGCAACAAGTGACGAAGTATCGGTTGGTGACCCGGCGTGGTAATGGCGGG
>Ga0209415_10006840_pt1 | contig 20126 bp, 21 predicted proteins | sample PeaSoiSIISIP2007_FD_187696 | JGI IMG/M metagenome (GOLD analysis project Ga0209415, IMG submission 187696) | Peat soil microbial communities from Weissenstadt, Germany - SII-SIP-2007 (SPAdes) (version 2) | ecosystem: Environmental > Terrestrial > Soil > Wetlands > Peat | place: Germany... | reverse complement strand
CCTAGCGCGCCCTACTCGGCGCGCCTGAACTCCCAGATCGCGATCGACAGCATCGCAAGCCCGAGCACGGCCACGACCGCGGCCTCGACCGCGCTTGGCACCGGCCAGCCGAACCAGGTGACGCCCGGGTCGAGCGCGTGGCGGGCGGCTTCGCTGATGTCCAGGCGCGCGAAGATCGCGCGGCGCATCGGGTCCACCGCGTAGGTGAGGGGATCCAGCCGGTTCAGCACGGCCAGCCACGTGGGCAGGTTCGCCACGGAGTACAGCGCGCCGGAGAGGAAGAACATCGGCATGATCGCCATCTGCATCACGGCCATGAAGGACTGCATCTGGGTGATGCGGGCCGCGGCCATCATGCCGAACGCGGTGATCGCGAACGCGAGCAGCACCGCCAGCGCGAACAGCTCGAGGATCAGGCTGAGTTCGTAGGGGATGTCCACGAGCGGCGAGATCGCGATCACGATCAGGCCTTGGAAGCCCGCGACGGTCGCGCCGCCGAGGCACTTGCCGAGCACGATCGAGCTGCGCCCCACGGGCGCGACCATCATCTCGCGCAGGAAGCCGAACTCGCGGTCCCAGACGATCGAGGCCGCGGAGAACATCGCGGTGAACATCACAGCCATGCACACCACGCCGGGATAGATGAACGTTTTGAAGTTCACCCCGTGGGTGCCCGCGGAGGCGAGCGAGGAGATGCCCGTGCCGAGGATGAACAGGAACAGGAACGGCTGCATCAGCGAGGTGAGGATGCGCAGGCGGTCGCGGCTGAAGCGGATCAGCTCGCGCTTCCACACGACCTTGATCGCGCGCAGCTCGCTGCGCGCGGTGCGTGTGGGCACCCGCACGCGGGCGACCTCGTGCGCGGGAGCAGAGGCCGGCGGCGGCTGCAGCGCCGGCGGGGTGGTGCCCGTCTCGGTGGCCATCAGCGGCTCATCATCCTGGCGACGTTGCGCCTCGTGTCGGACTGTGAGGACTCCGCGTCGCGGATCGTGGTGCCCGTGTAGGACATGAACACATCATCCAGCGAGGGGCGGGAGACGTTGACCGAGCGGATCGGCAAACCCAGCTCGGCGAACAGCTGCGGGACGAACTGCTCGCCCTCGGCCACGCCGAACGTGACCACGCCCTCGGCGACGGTCGCCTCGATCTCAAAGCGCTCGCGCAGCGCCTCGATCGCGGCCTGGTTGTCGTCGGTCTGGATCTGGACGCGGTCCTTGCCGACGCTCGCCTTCAGCGCCTGGGGGGTGTCGAGCACGATGATGCGCCCCTGATCCATGATCGCGATGCGATCGCAGTACTCCGCCTCGTCCATGTAGTGGGTGGTGAGGAAGATCGTGATGTCCTCCTCGCGGCCGAGCTTCGTGATGTAGCTCCAGATCGAGCTGCGCGTCTGCGGGTCCAGCCCGACGGTCGGCTCATCGAGGAACAGCACGCGCGGGGAGTGCAGCAGGCCGCGCGCGATCTCCAGGCGCCGCTTCATGCCCCCCGAGAACGTGTTGACGAGGTGCGAGCGGCGCTCCCACAGTTCGACCATCTCCATCACCTGGCGGATCCGCTCGGCGACCAGCTCTCGCGGGACGCCGTAGAGCTCCGCGTGCAGGCTCAGGTTCTCCTCGGCCGTGAGGTAGCCGTCGAGCGTGGTGTCCTGAAAGACGAGGCCGATGTTGCGGCGCACCTCGTCGCGTTCCCGCACGACGTCGTGGCCCGCGACCATCGCGCTGCCCGCGCTCGGCTTGACCAGCGTGCAGAGCATGTTGATCGTGGTCGACTTCCCCGCGCCGTTGGGCCCGAGGAAGCCGAACGTCTCGCCCACGCCGACCTCGAAGTCGATGCCCCGCACCGCCTCGACCTCGTCGTAGCGCTTGACGAGGCCGTTGACGGACACGGCGGGAGCGGGGCTGTCGAGCTGTGGGCTTACCAATCAGTCCTCCTCGTCAACCGTAGCGCTCGCGTCCCCGCCCTCGCCGTCGGCGAGTATGCGGTAGAGCTCGCGGCGGGCGCTGGCGAGCACCTCGCGCGCCTTGGCCAGTTGGTCGGGGCTGCCCGTTCGCATGACCTGCGCGAACGCGGACGCCGCCTCGCGCATCAGCCTGGCGAGCTCGTGGTACTCGCTGCCGACGTCGCCGCTCATCTGCTCCCACGGCGCCGGCCGCTCCGAGTCGCGCTGCTCCACGAACGCGCGTCCCTCGTCGGTGAGCGCGAACAGCTTGCGCCCGTCGTGCTCCTCGGAGCGGATCAGGCCCTCGTCCTCGAGCTGCGCGAGCGCCGGGTATACCGAGCCGGGGCTGGGGCGCCAGACGTCGCCGCTGCGCTCCTGCACCTCCTGCATGATCTGGTAGCCGTTGCGCGGCTCCTCCGCCAGCAGCAGCAGCGCCGCCGTGCGAATGTCTCCGCGGCGCGCCTTGCGCCCGCGGCCGCGGGGACCGCCGCCGGGCGGGAAGCCGAAGGCGAAGCCGCCCCACTCGCCGCGCCCACCGGGCCCGAAACTGCGGCAGCGGTGCCCGCCGTGGCGTCCATAACCGCCACGTGGTCCCGCCTCTGTTGAGTAGATTCCATACATAACTAAATCCTATCTTGAGCTGTCAAAGTACGCTCACGATATATCGTCTCACTACAAATGTCAAGTCCTCTCACGAAAGCGCCTGCCACGCCTGACACCGGCGCTAGTGGCGAAAGTGCCGGCGGTCGGTTGCGACCATCGCCACGCCGGCCGCGTCGACGGCGGCGATAACTTCCTCGTCGCGCACCGAGCCCCCGGGCTGGATGATCGCGCTCACGCCCGCGTCGATCGCCAGTTGGGGTCCGTCGGCGAACGGAAAGAAGGCGTCGGAGGCCAGCGCCGCGCCGGCCAGCAGCTGTGGCTGCGCGGCGGTCGCCTTCTCGATCGCGATCCGCACCGCGTCGACCCTGCTCATCTGTCCCGCGCCGATGCCCACCGTGGCGCCGCCGGCGGCGATCACGATCGCGTTGGAGCGCACGTGCCGGCAGACGCGCCAGGCGAACAGCATGTCCTGCCACTGCGACTCGCTCGGCTGCTGCTGACCCATGGCCCGCATCTGCTCGCGCGTCTCGCTGACGACGTCGCGCGTCTGAACGAGCTCGCCGCCGATCACCGACTTGCCTTCCACCTCGCGACTCGGCGACGGCCAGTCGGAGAGCTCGAGCAGCCGCACGTTCTTCTTGACCTGCAGCACCTCGAGCGCCGCGGCGTCGTATCCGGGGGCCAGCAGCACCTCGATGAACTGCTTGGCGAGCTCCTGCGCGAACTCCGCGTCGACCGGCCGGTTGACCGCGATCACGCCCCCGTAGGCGCTCTGCGGATCGCAGGCGAAGGCGCGTTCGTAGGCCGCCCGCCCGCTGTCGGCAACAGCGCAGCCGCACGGGTTGTTGTGCTTGACGATCGCGCAGGCCGGCTGCTGGAACTCCTCGACGAGCTCGCGTGCGGCGCTCAGGTCGAGCAGGTTGTTGAACGAGAGCTCCTTGCCATGCAGCTGCTCGACGCCCGCGAGCAGGTGCGTGGGAGAGCCCACCCGCGCATAGAAGGCGGCCTGCTGGTGGGGGTTCTCGCCGTAGCGCAGGTCGCTCACCTTCTCGTAGGCGTCCCGCCAGGAGGGCGGAAAGCCCTCGTAGGTGCGCATCGCGAACCAGGTGGAGATCGCCGCGTCGTAGCGCGCGGTGCAGGCGAAGGCCTTGGCGGCGAGCTCTTTGCGGGTGGACGGAGAGAGCCTGCCCTCGGACTGTGCGAGCTCGGTAAGCAGCCGCGGGTAGTCATCAGGGTCGACCACGACCGCGGCGAACGCGCTGTTCTTGGCGGCCGCGCGGATCATCGTCGGCCCGCCGATGTCGATGTTCTCGATCACCTCCTCCTCGGAGGCGTCGCCGCGCGCGACGGTCTGCTCGAACGGGTAGAGGTTCACGCAGACGAGGTCCACCTGCTCGATCTCCTGCTCGGCCGCCGCCCGCAGGTGCTCGTCCTCGTCGCGACGCGCGAGCAGCCCGGCGTAGAGCCGGGGATGCAGCGTCTTCACGCGCCCGTCCATGATCTCGGGGAAGCCGGTGAAGTCCTCGATCGCGCGCACGTTCACCCCGGCGCCGGCGAGCTCCCGCGAGGTGCCGCCGGTGGAGACGATCTCCACGCCGAGCTCGGCCAGCCCGCGTGCGAAGTCCACGATGCCCGCCTTGTCGGAGACCGACAGCAACGCGCGGCGAACGCGTACCTCCCCGGGCGCGGCGCGCTCCACGCCGGCGCCGGCAGAGGTCATGAGCTCGCCGTCTGTGGCCATCGCTGAGAGCCTATCCCTCCTCCCCGCGGATCGCGACCCGCCGCGGGCTCTCGGGGTCGCGCACGAGCGCGCCGCGGGCGAACAGGCTCACCGCCGCGGGCAGCAGCGCGTGCTCCAGTGGCCGCAGCGCCGCGAGCACCTGCTCGGGATCGCGTGCGTCAGGGAGCTCTATCGCGCGCTGGAGGATTACCGGCCCGGTGTCCATGCCCCCGTCGACGAAGTGGACAGTCACGCCGAACACCTTCACGCCGTAGTCCAGCGCCTGCTCGATCGCCCGCACCCCCGGAAAGGCAGGCAGCAGCGAGGGGTGAACGTTGATCACGGCGTCGGGGAAGCGCGCCAGGAAGGCCCCCCCGAGCAGCTCCATGTAGCCCGCCAGCACGACCAGGCGCGCGCCGCGCTCGGCCAGCCAGCCTGCCATCGCCTCATCGCGCGCGCCGCGGTCGGGGTAGTCCGCGCGCGCGAACACCTTCGCGGGCACTCCCCTCGAGGCTGCGCGCTCGAGCGCCGGTGCGCCCGCAACGCTGCACGCCACCGCCACGATCTCGGCCTCCCGTCCGTGCACGGTGTCGAGCAGGGCCTGCAGGTTGGTGCCGCCTCCGGAGACCAGCACGGCGATGGGCAGTCGCTCGGGCACGTCGCCGCACGATAGCTGTGGCGCCACGGGGTTGTAGAAAGGGACTCCACCCCGCATCGCCAACCGGGCTAGCCGGCCGGCTGGGGCTGATAGGTCACAGTGAGCCGCAGCCGTGTCAAGACACGATCCTCTTGGCCCGGTCCGGTAAAGATCACATCGAACCAGTGGACCCCTTCTTCCGTGACCTCATAGGGCGGCATCGGCCGGATTGTGTCGATGCCTTCTGCGCCTGGCCCTGAGAAGTTGAGCGGCCCAAGGTCGATTGGATCGCCTTGAATGCCGCTCGGTAGCTCTGGACGTAGCTTGAGGGCGTAGCGGCCACGCGTCTCGCCCGCCCAAAGGTTGATTACAACCGTGAGGTTTTCCAACTGGAACGGCGGCATCTCGTTCGGGTCCTCCCCAGCCACGTGAACCGTATCGAGCATGTTGATGACGCTCAGGGCGCCGCTTTGAGCTCCCTGAATTATTTTCTCGGTGAACGTTGCGACCTGTACGTATGGGCCACGATCTCCTGTTGCCATCTAGCTCATCTCCTTGGAGGAACCTGCATGTCCAAACTCCGTCTAACCTTTGGGACAAGCGAAGACGACGGTGTTCGTGTTGTGTCGCCTGCACGTACTAGCCGGCGGAGTGATTGATCCCGCTATGCGAGATGAAGTGCCGGTCCACGCCGTTGTAGGCGGGCCACTCGTCGGTGATGATGATCGACTCGGGGTTGACCCAACGTCGTCGGCGCACTGCCTGACGAACTCACTGAGCGAGTACCACGATTCGGAGCCTGTTCCGCGCGTTGGCCCGTTGCGGTCAACGGCGGGTATCTTTGCCGCCCTTTTCCATGTCGCGGCCCTTCCGCTGGAGCCAGCGGCCGAGGGTTATCGAACCAACGACGACCACGACAAACGCAATAGCGACAACGAGGTAGGCCATGCCTGCATCATCCTGCAAGATGTACTTGCTGGCAAGGGATATATGTGACGCACATCACGCATATGTCCACTAGGTATGTAGACTCAGGAGCCCGTGACAGGGCAGCGCTCGGAGCCATCGGCCCCGCGCCCGTCTGCATGCCTGTGCGATGTGTGGGGGTGCTGCCAGGGGTGCGCTAGATGCTTCGGCTACTGCGCCTCTGGGTTCGGAAGCTCGGTATCAGGCGAGATGTCCATGAAGTGGAACATCTCGGCCTCCTCAAACGAGTGCGTGGGCGGCCACACGAGGAGCTGCGGCGGGTCGCCGGGCCAGATGTCGAGTGCAAACGTGCCGTTGTCGAGGGGCGGCGGCTCCCTGCCATCTACGGTAATCGGGCTGGCGATGTCGAGGATCAGATGACCAAATACGAGTATCGAACGGTGTATGTCGGTCGGCGCTGGTTCTGGGTTCCCGATGTCGCCGAGTCGCGTCGGGACGAAGAAGCTCCACGGTAGTCGCTGACGCGTCGCCCCACGGCGAGCGACCCGCACCCGGAACTTCGGCGGCGGCAGCTTGTACGTGCGGAGCCAACGGTAGTCCTCAGGCGGGATCAAACCCACGCCTGGCGGGACCGTCATCCACGTCATGACGGTCTTGGTTGCCCAGACCGCAAGCCACGCTTGATCGTCAACGGAGAGTGCCTGGTGGGAGTCCTGACGAATGAGGGGATCGATGGTCTGCGAAGCCCAGGTCTCGAGATCGCTCATCCATTCGCCGTTGCATGACTTGCAGACGACGGGGGTGGTGATCTCCGGCTCCTTCGAGAGATGCGGCGGGACATCAGGAGCTTGGATCTCCGTCTCACCAACGAGAACCACGCTGGGGCCGCTCGTGAACCAGCCGCCCTTTGGCCGGAAGCGACGCATCCATTTGGGGATCACGTGCTCGGGAGGGTCGCCGGGCGCGATGGCGCTCCCGCAGAACACGCAGGTCCGGCCGCTACCCTCAGACGAGATGCCCGACACCGATCCCGAGCCTACTCAGCAGACGCAGCCCAAAGGGATCAACCCCAAGACCGGCGAGCCGTACGAACCGGTAGAGATCCCGGTGCCGGAGCGCAGCACTTGGGATCGGCTCTTGCATCGGGCGGAGAAACCAGCGCGCCGCGACGACAGCTAGCTTATTCGCTCCGCTCTTTCGGCGCGGCGGATTTTTCGCGTCAGCGATAGGAGGTTCGCCCCGCTGCCGAGAAAGAGCGCACAGATCGCGATCGTCATCCACTCAGGCGTACCGAAACCGAGAACTACCGCGAGGCTGGGGACGTAGAACAGCATCGCGCGCCCACTGACGCGGCGAACAAAGCGCAGCTGTTCCAGGGCCGAGGCACCCTTCGGAGGTGGTGCTCCGAAGAGCTTGGTGGTGAGTCGCTGTTCCCAGGTGCCGGGGCGTCGTTCCAGGCGAAACCTAGCCATCTGCTGGCTTGCCCTCAGCTGCGCGATCGAGCAGCTGCCCGAACAGCGCGCCCTGCTCGCGTTTGGCGTTGTGTCGCCACGAGTACTCGTCAACGTAGGACTGCAGGTAGGCCGGGGACACCTTCTTGTAGACGCCGCGCATGCCGGTCTTCATGTTTCCGAACGCGCCCTCGATCGTGTTTGTGTGCGTGTCGCCGCGCACGTACTCGCCTGCGGAGTGGTTGACGACCTTGTGGTCGATGTAGCGGCGGCGCAGCGGCTTGTACGAGCCCCAGTCGTCCGTGAAGATGATCGAATCGGGGTTGACGTTGGCAACCACGGCTCTACTAAGGGTCGCGCCGTGCCGCGATGCGATCACGCGGAAGCGGAGGCGTCCACCCCGCTCGACCATCCCGAGCACGGTCGGCTTGGATTCGCGGAACGTGGCCGCTGCCGCACGACGGTCCGGACCGAGAGCTATGTAAGGCGATGCGCCAGCGGGTTTGCGCGGCCTGCCGCCCCATGAGGTCTCGTCGATCTCGACGTCGCCGGACAGCGGCTCGCCGTCGTCGCCCATCAGCGTCCGGATGCGCTTCATCATCTTGTGCGCCTGCTTGTACGTGACGCCCAGCTCGCGCTCCATCTGCTTCGCGGAGATCCCGCAGCGAGTGCTAGCCATCAGATACATCGCGTAGAACCACAGGTGCAGCGATGTGGAGGATCGCTCAAAGATCGTGCCCTTTTGCGGATGGACATGCAGTCCGCAGGAGTCGCAGGTGTAGGACGCCCGCGTCTTGGTGCGGTGGAACTTGCGCTCGCGCTCGCACTTGGGGCAGATGGCGTGCGAGCCGTCCGGGGCGAAGCGGTCGCGCCAGAGCCGGTCGAGGCAAGCGGCGTCGTCGGGGAAGACCCGCATGAACTCCATCAGCGAGTAGTCCGATTCGGACGAGCGGCGGCGGACCGGGTTGTTGCGGTCTCTAGGAGCGCGCCCCGCGGTCATCGTGACCGTCCTCGGATGCGAAGGATCAGGTACGTGCCGCAACCGGCGACAAGCGCGACTCCGAGGGCGGCACCGAGCTGGATTCCAAGCATGCCTACATTATACATACCTAGTGGACACATGCGTGACGCACATCACAGAGCCCCCGGGAGAGTTGCACCAAACTACTTGTGAGGGTGGAGCCCGCTATACCGATCCCCGGAGGAACCCCTCAGTCGGGGAGCCGTCTACGGACAGGACCATGCCAATGCTCATCGCCACCTTCACCACCCTCGTCGTGATCGCCGCGCTCGGCTTCTCGATCCAGAGCGAGAAGAGCGGCGGCCTGATCGGCGAGCACCGCTACAACAACCGCGCCAACGACGCGTCGGGCGCGCGCGCGGACCACCTCGGCTAGCGCTGCCTATTTGACGATCGTGAATCGCAGCGATCTCGCCTGCGAGCGCTGCCCGGCCCCGTTGACGGCCACGATCGTGACCGTGTAGGCGCCAAGCGCGAGCTTCCGTGAGCCCGTCAGCCGGCCCTTGAAGACGATCTTGTCGAGGCCCGGATGACCAGCCAGCGAGAGCGGCGCTTGGGTGAGCGTCCGCGTGCAGGCGTGTCCGTGGCGGTTCCTGCTCGTGGGGGCGAGGCACTTGCCTTTGACCTTGCGCCCCGCGACCTGCTGGGTGAACGTGACGCTGACGGTGGCCTGCTCGCTCAGCGTGAAGCTGAACGTGGTGCCGACGGGCGGCCGTCGCTTGCGCGAGATCGAGGCGAGCGCCGAGCCCTCACGCCACTTCGACGCCGACTGCTTGAGCGCACCCAGAACCGGGGCGACCGGTGGCGGCGTCGCCGGCGGCGCCAGCACCGTGACCGCGGCGCTCGTCGCGGAGGCGGTTACGCCGAGCACGGAGTAGGTCACCGTGGCGGTGCAGGAGAGCGCGTGCCCAATCTCCGCGGCGCTCGGCGCGAAGGACTGTCCGCCGGCGACGGGGGCGCCATCCAGCAGCCATTTGTAGCCGTCGAAGCCGAACAGGTTGCTCGCCGGCTGCAGTCCCGCCCACGCAGACCATTGCGCGCCGGAGCACTGCTGGGGCACTCCGGCCACGGCGCCGCCGGTCACGGCGGGCGCTGCGACCAGCGCGGGCGCGGCTCCGGAGACGATCGTGCCGACCGAGGCGGGGCTGCTTTCGCTCGCGTCCAGCTGTGCGAACCACAGGTTGCCGTCGGGACCCGCGGCGATCGCACGCGGACTGCTTTCGCTGACCCCTTCTTCGAACTCGGTGACCACGCCCGACGGCGTGATGCGCCCGATGTGATGGAGGGCGTACTCCCCGAACCACAGGTTTCCGTCGGCGCCCGTCGCGATCCCGAGCGGTTCGCTACCCGGGGTGATGTGTTCGGAGAACTCGGTGACCGCGCCGGACGTCGTGATCCGCCCGATGCGCCCGGAGTCCTGGGCGAACCACAGGTTGCCGTCGGGGCCCTGGGTGATCGCGTTCGGCAGCGTACCGCTCGTTTTGAGTTTGAACTCGGTGATTTCCCCGGCCGGGGTGACCTTCCCGATCGCGCCGCCGACGTAACTGGGTTTGACGAAGTGGCCTTCCTCGGTGAACCAGAGGTTGCCGTCGGGTCCCGCCGTGATCCCCTGAGGGTTTTCTCCGGACGTCAGCCCCACCGTGAACTCGGTAACCACCCCCGCCGGTGTGATGCGGCCGATGCGGCTCCCGAAACGCTCGGTGAACCAGAGGTTGCCGTCGGGGCCGGCCGCGATGCCGCTCGGTTCGCTGTTCGAGCTGATTCCTTTCGAGAACTCGGTGATCGCTCCCGCGGGCGTGATCCGCCCGATCCGGCCGGCGGCGTCGGTGAACCAGAGGTTGCCGTCCGGACCGGTGGTGATGCCCTGTGGCGCACTCCCTTCTTCCAGGCCGGCTGTGAACTCGGTGACGGTGCCTGAGGGCGTGATCCGTGCGATCGCACCACGGAATCGTTCGCCTTTGTATTCGCCGCCGTTCTCGGCGATCCAGAGGTTGCCGTCCGGGCCGGCGGTGATCGCCCACGGTTCGCTGTGCCGCGTGATCCCTTTTGAGAACTCGGTGACGGTGCCGATCGGCGCCGCCGCCGTGGCGGACGCGCCGGCGAGCACGCCCAGCAGCGCGAGGGAAGCTCCCCCGAGCAGACGCCGCGCTGATGTCGACCGTCGCACGTTCACCACACCTAAACGACAAGCCACTCGCCCTGCCGCCTCACCTTGCCCCCAAGCGAGGGCGCGGCCAATGCTAGCCGCCGACTCGGCGCTCTCTGGACGGATCGTCGAGCGGGTCGCAGCGCGGCGTGAGCCCGCGGTCAGGCGCGCACGAGGGGCAGGGGCGGCTCGCCGGCCTCGCCCTGCTCGAGGGAGTACTTGCCGGCCGCGCCGTCGCTGCCGGCGAGCGGGTACTCGCCGCTGAAGCAGGCGTCGCAGTGCGTGGCCCGCGTGGCGCCGATCGCCGCGTATACGCCGGCCAGCGACAGGTAGTGCAGCGAGTCGCAGCCGAGCTCTGCAGCGATCTCCTCGGTGGAGCGCCCGTAGGCGATCATCTCCTCGCGCGTTGACATGTCGATGCCGTAGTGGCAGGGATGCTTGATCGGCGGCGCGGAGATCCGCATGTGCACCTCGGCGGCGCCCGCGTCGCGCAGCATCTGCACGATCTGGCGGGTGGTGTTGCCGCGCACGATCGAGTCGTCGACGACCACGAGACGCTTGCCCGCGATCACCTCGGGCAGCGGGTTGAACTTCAGCCGCAGGCCGTGCTTGCGCAGCTCCTGGCCGGGCTGGATGAACGTGCGGGCGACGTAGCGGTTCTTGACGAAGCCGTCGTCCTGGGGCAGGCCGGCAGCGCGTGCGAGCCCGCGCGCGGCGGGGTTGCCAGAGTCGGGCACGGCGATCACCAGGTCCGCGTCCACGGGCGACTCACGCCACAGAAGTTCGCCCATCCGCCCGCGCGCCACCTGCAGCACCTGCTCGTTCATGCGCGAGTCCGGCCGCGCGAAGTAGATGTACTCGAACACGCAGAACGCGCGGCGCTGTCCCGGGGCGACGATGCTGCTCTGCAACCCGTCCTCGCCGAGCGTGACCACCTCGCCGGGCTCGACGTCGCGCAGGAACCGCGCGCCGATGATGTCGAAGGCGCAGGACTCGCTCGCCACGCAGTAGTGGACCTGCGCGTGCTCGGAGCCCTTGGGGCCGTCGGGCGACTCCAGCACGCCGATGGAGAGCGGGCGCAGGCCGTGCGGGTCGCGGAAGGCGACGATCCGGTCCTTGGTCATGGCCACGATCGAGAATGCCCCGCGCAGGCGCGGCAGCACGTCGGCGATCGCGTCCTCCACGCGCTCGGCCGGGTGCGTGGCGATCATCGCGGCGATGATCTCCGAGTCGGAGGTCGAGCTGAACGTGACGCCGCGCTCCAGCAGCTCGGCGTGCAGCTCCAGGGCGTTGATCAGGTTGCCGTTGTGCGCGAGGGCGACCTCGCGCCGCGAGCCGTTGGTGCCCTCGGAGCGCTGCACCGGCTGGGAGTTCTCCCAGGCGTTGGAGCCGGTCGTCGAGTAGCGCACGTGGCCGATCGCGAGCTCGCCGGCGAGCGTGCGCAGGTCGTTCTCGCTGAACACCTGGCTGACCAGGCCGAGCTCCCTGCGGGTGATGATCTGACCGTCGCGGTCAGCCGCTGCGATCCCGGCCGACTCCTGCCCGCGGTGCTGGAGCGCGTAGAGGGCGAAGTACGACAGACGGGACACCTCGTGACCGGGCGCATACAAGCCGAATACTCCGCACTCATCGCGCGGTCCATCACGCATTGTCTTCACAAGCTACCAGGGCGCGGGCGCCGTCCCGTTGGCGCGCGCGGCGGTCGGAGTGGGGGTGCATGGCGCGAACAACCTAGGGAAAGAGCTCGACGAGCCCCTCGGCGTGGGTGGCGGCGAGCTGCTCGAGCTCGAGCTCGAGCAGCGGCTCGGCCGCGGCGCCGGGACGCGCGATGCGGAGCGCTTCCCCGCCGACGGTGCCGATCGCGAGCACCGGCACGCGCCCGCCGAGCTCGTCCAGGGCCGCGTCCGGACCGCTGACGAGAAAGCCGCCGCAGCCCTCTCCGAACAGCTCGGCGAGCACGTCCTCCGCTGAGCCTTCGAGCTCGACGCGCGCGCCGAGCCCGCCGGCCAGGCAGCTCTCCGCGAGGGCCACCGCGAGGCCCCCCTCTGCGATGTCGTGGGCGCTTGCGAGTGCGCCGGCGCGTACCGCATCGCGGACCGCCTGCTGGGCAGCGGACGCTCCGGCCACGTCCGGCTCGGGGAGTTCCTGCGGGAGCGGCTCGCCGCGCAGCTTGGCGAGCTCGGCGGCGGCCAGCGACGGCGTGAACGAGCCCACCAGCGCGATCCGCTGACCGGCGCGGGCGAAGCCGAGGCGCCCGGCGCGGCGCGCGTCCGGCAGAGAACCGACCATGCCGATCACCGGCGTGGGGTAGATCGGCCCGGTGGCGCCCTCGTTGTAGAGGGACACGTTGCCGCCGACGATCGGCGCGGCGAGCGCACGGCAGGCGTCGCCGAGCCCGCGCACCGACTCCGCGAGCTGCCACGCGATGTGTGGCTTCTCGGGGTTGCCGAAGTTGAGGTTGTTGGTCGTGCCGAGCGGCTCGGCGCCCACGCAGGCGAGGTTGGAGGCGCACTCGAGCACCGCTGCGACCGTGCCCCGGTAGGGGTCGGCCGCCACGCGCCTGCCGTTGCCGTCGATGCTGACCGCGAGCGCGGACCCGTCGGGGAGCGCGAGCACCGCAGCGTCCGCGGACTCCGGCCGGCGCACCGTGCGCGACTGCACGATCGCGTCGTACTGCTCGAACAGCGGCCGGCGCGAGGCGATGTTGGGGCTGCCCAGCAGCGCGAGCAGCGCCTGCGCGAGCGTGGCGTCGCGGGCGAGCGTGGCCCGCGGCGGCGGGTAGATCTGCTCGGCGGGCGGCTGCGGCGCGAGGTCGTAGAGGGGGCAGTCGTCCACGAGCGCCCGCACCGGCATCTCGCCGACCGGCTCGCCGTCGCGGAGCACGCGCATGAGACCCGTGTCGGTGACCGCGCCGATCGCCGCGGCGCCGACCTCCCACTTCGCGCACACCTCCAGCACGCCCTGTAGCCGTGTGGGCTCGACCACGCAGAGCATGCGCTCCTGGGACTCGCTGACCATGATCTCGAACGGCTCCATGTCTAGCTCACGCAGGGGCACGCTGGCCACGTCGAGGTCGATGCCGACCCCGCCCTTGGAGGCCATCTCCGAGGCCGAGGAGGTCAGGCCCGCGGCGCCGAGATCCTGCAGCGCGACGAGCAGGCCGCGCTGCAGCAGCTCCAGCGAGCACTCCAGCAGCTTCTTCTCCTCGAACGGGTCGCCCACCTGGACCGTGGGGCGCTTGTCCGGCGAGCCCTCGCCCTCGGCGCCGAGCTCGGCCGAGGCGAGCACGGAGGCGCCGCCGATGCCGTCGCGGCCGGTGGAGGCCCCGAACAGCACGAGCAGGTTGCCCGGACCGGCCGCGGCGCTGCGCACGAGCTGGGAGCGCGGGGCCAGGCCCAGCGCCATCGCGTTGACGAGGCAGTTGTGCTCGTAGGGCGCCTCGAAGTAGACCTCGCCGCCGACGGTGGGCACGCCGATCGAGTTGCCGTAGTGCCCGATCCCGCTGACCGCACCGTCGAGCAGGTAGCGGGCGCGCGCGCCCGTGGCGCCGCCGGGCTCGCCGAAGCGCAGCGAGTCGAGCACCGCGATCGGCCGCGCGCCGATCGCGAAGATGTCGCGCAGGATGCCGCCGACGCCGGTGGCCGCTCCCTGGAAGGGCTCGACGGCGCTCGGGTGATTGTGGGACTCGACCTTGAACGCGCACACCAGCCCGCCGCCCACGTCGACCGCGCCGGCGTTCTCGCCCGGGCCCATGACGACGTGCTCGCCCTCGGTGGGGAGCGTGCGAAGCAGCTTCTTGGAGTGCTTGTAGGCGCAGTGCTCACTCCACAGCAGCGAGTACATCGCCAGCTCCACCTGGTTGGGCGGCCGACCCTGCTTCGCGCACACGAGCTCGTACTCCGAGCGGGTCAGCCCGAGCGCGAGCGCGTCTGCAAGCGTGGGCAGCGTGGCGCTCTCAGACACGCGCGCCCTCCACCGCCAGGCGCATCGACTGGAAGATCAGCAGGCCGTCGCTCGAGCCGCCGATCAGCTCCTCCACCGCGTGCTCGGGATGGGGCATCAGGCCGAACACGTTGCCCCGCTCGTTGCACACGCCGGCGATGTCGTGCAGCGATCCGTTGAAGTTCTCGCCGGCGCCGTAGCGGAGCACGACCTGGCCCGAGCGCTCGATCCTCTGCAGCGTGGCCGCATCGGCGTAGTAGCGCCCGAAGGAGTGCTTGACGGGGATGCTCAGCATCGCGCCCGGCGGGCAGGCGCAGGTGAACGGCGTCTCCCCGGCCACGACCTCGAGATGGACCTGCCTGAAGGTGAAGCGCAGGTTCGCGTTGGGCAGCAGCGCGCCGGGGAGCAGGCGCGCCTCGCAGAGCACCTGAAAGCCGTTGCAGATCCCCAGCACCAGGCCACCCGCATCCGCGAACTCGATGACCGACTCCATCGCCGCGGAGAAGCGCGCGATCGCCCCCGCGCGCAGGTAGTCGCCGTAGGAGAAGCCGCCCGGAACGATGATCGCGTCGGCCCCGCCCAGGTCGCGCTGGCCATGCCAGATGAGCTCCGCGTCGCCCACGCGCCGGGCGGCCGCGAGCGCGTCCACCTCGTCGCACGAGCCGGGGAACTGAAGGACGCCGAACTTCACTCGGGCAGGATGATCTCGTAGTCCTCCACGAGCGGGTTGGCGAGCAGCTTCTCGCACATCGCCTCAAGCTGGGCCGCATCCTCCACGTCGAGCTCCACCAGCCGCCCCACGTGCACGTTCTCCACGCCCGCGAACCCGAGCGCGGGAAGCGCGCGCTGCACGGCCGCGCCCTGCGGGTCGAGGATGCCCGCCTTCGGGCGGATGAGCACGCGCGCCCTCACGTCGCGTCCGGCGAGCCGCTGGCCGCGGCGGGACCGTCGCCCGCGCAGCCGGTGCGCGCGAGCCACGCCGCGAAGGGCTCCCCGGTGATGCGCTCGTAGGCCTCGATGTAGCGTGCCCGGGTGCCTGCGACGACGTCCTGCGGGATCGGCGGCGCAGGCGGCTTGCGGTCCCAGCCGCTGGCGGTCGCCCAGTCGCGCACGTACTGCTTGTCGAAGCTCGGCTGCGAGCGCCCCACCTCATAGCCGTCGGCGGGCCAGTAGCGCGAGGAGTCGGGCGTGAGGACCTCGTCGCCGAGCACGAGCTGGCCGTGCTCGTCGAGCCCGAACTCGAACTTGGTGTCCGCCAGGATCACGCCGGCGGCGCGCGCGTGCTCGGCGGCGAAGGAGTACAGCTCGACGGCCGCGTCGGCCACGCGCGCCATCAGCTCGCGGTCGCCGACGAGCGCGGCCGCGCGCTCGAAGTCGATCGCCTCGTCGTGACCCACGTCGGCCTTGGTGCTCGGAGTGAAGATCGGATCGGGAAGCTGCTCGGACTCGCGCAACCCCGCGGGCAGCTCGATGCCCGAGACGCTGCCGCTGGCCTGGTAGTCCTTCCAGCCGGAGCCGGTGATGTAGCCGCGCACCACGCACTCCACGGGGAGCATCCCCAGGCGGCGCACGACGAGCGCCCGCCCGCGCTCGGAGTCGGGCACGCCGTCGGTCGCGGAGATCAGGTGGTTGGCGACGATGTGGCCGGTCTTCCGGAACCAGAAGACCGACAGGCCGGTGAGCACGCGTCCCTTGTCGGGAATCGGCGTGGGGTGCACCGCGTCGTAGGTGGAGATGCGATCGCTGGCGACCATCAGCAGGCTGCCGCCCGGCTCCTCGCCGGGCTTCTCCAGCGCGTACATCTCGCGCACCTTGCCGCTGGCGATGAGGGGCAGGTCGGCGAGCGTGGTCACGGCCGTGACTCTATCGCTGGCGCTGGCGTCACGGCCATGCTCCGCGCTCGCCATGCGCGCGCGCCCTGCGCCCGGCGTCAGGCGATCTCGTCGAGGCGCCCGATGATCTCGCCGGCGTGGCGGACGTAGTGGCCGTAGTCGAAGATCGCGTCAAGGTCGAGCCCCTCGGCGCGAGCGTCGCCGGCGAGCAGATCGCGTAGCGGAACCCCCTCGTCGAAGGCTCGCTGTGCGAGCTCCTGAACGAGGCGGTAGGCCTGATCGCGCGATGACCCGGCCTCCACGAGCGCGAGCAGCACCCGCTGGGAGAACAGGCCGCCGTGCGTGAGCTCGAGGTTGGCGCGCATGCGCGAGGCGTCGACTGTCATGCCTGCGACGAGCTCGATCGTGCGGTGCTGCAGGTAGTCGATCAGGATCGTGGAGTCGGGCAGGATCACGCGCTCGACCGATGAGTGGGAGATGTCGCGCTCGTGCCAGAGCGCTACGTCCTCGAGCGCGGCCTGGGCGTTGCCGCGAAGCACCCGCGCGAGGCCGGCGATCTGCTCGCTCTTGATTGGGTTGCGCTTGTGCGGCATCGCCGAGGAGCCCTTCTGGCCGGCGCGGAACGGCTCTTGGGCCTCGCGCACCTCGGTGCGCTGTAGGTGGCGGATCTCGGTGGCGAAGCGCTCGAGCCCGGCGCCCGCGAGCGCGATCGCGCCGAGCAGCTCGGCGTGGCGGTCGCGGGGAACGACCTGCGTGGAGGCCGGCTCGCGCTGCAGCCCGAGGCGGGCGAGCACGCGGGTCTCGAAGTCGGGATCGGTGGCCGCGTAGGTGCCGACCGCGCCGGAGAGCGCGCCGACGGCGGCCTGGGCGAAGGCACGCTCCAGCCGGATGGCGTTGCGATCGGCCTCGAACGCGAACCCCGCGAGCTTGATCCCGAACGTGGTGGGCTCGGCGTGCACGCCGTGGGTGCGTCCCACGCACAGCGTGTCGCGATGTTCGCGCGCGCGCTCGGCGAGCGCGCCCACGAGCGTGCGGGCGCCCGCCGTGATGACCTCGCCGCAGGCGCGCAGCTGTAGGGCCAGCGCCGTGTCGAGCACGTCGGAGGAGGTCAGCCCGAAGTGGATCCAGCGCCCGGCCGCGCCGGCCGAGGCGGCGAGCACGTCCACGAAGGCGGCCACGTCGTGCTCGGTCACGCGCTCGCGCTCGGCCACCTGCTCGACGGTGAAGCTCGCCGCGCGGATCTGGGCCAGCTCCTGCTCGCCGGGGCCGTTCGAGCCGAGCAGCCCGGGCAGCTCCTCGCACGCGGCCACCTCGACGTCCCGCCAGGCGTGCATGCGCGCCTCATCGGTCCACAGGCGGCCGAGCTCGGGGCGGGTGTAGCGCGGGATCACGTCCGTTGATTATCGCCGCCTGGCGGCGGCGTCGCTGTCAGCGCAGGCGGCCGACCGCCGGCTCGTGCGGGCGTGCGGGGGCGAGCCTCAGCACGCGAGGATGCGCGCTGCGAGGATCGCGGCGTTGCGCGGGTTGTCCAGCCCGACGCAGCCGACGGGCACACCGGGCGGCATCTGCACGATCGAGAGGATCGCGTCGAGCCCTCCGGCCGCGGTCAGGCGACCCGACAGCGGCACCCCGATCACGGGCAGGTCGGTGTGCGCGGCGATCGCACCCGGCAGCGCCGCCGAGATGCCCGCGCCGGCGATGATCACGCGCAGCCCGCGCATGCGCGCGTTCTTGGCGTACTCGGCCACGAGGTCCGGCTCGCGGTGGGCGGACATCACCCGAACCTCGTGCAGGATGCCGCGCTCTTCGAGCTCCTTGGCCGCCTTCTCCATCGCCTCCATATCGCTCTTGGAGCCCATCACGATGCCCACGCGCGGCGCGTCCACGTCGATGTCATCCAGCTGGGCCTGCACCTCCGCCTCGTCCATCGGCTCGGGCACCAGCGAGATGCCCGGTGCGCCCGACGGGCGACCCTCCTGGCCGGAGGGGCCCTCGCCCTCGCGCTCGAACCTGCTCGGGGTCGTGTCATCCACGGCGATCGATCTTTCTCGCGGCGATGGCCGAAATCCTAGAGCGAGTTGATGAAGTCATCGATCGGGATCGCCGAGAGCGTCTCGTAGCGGCCCGTGCCGCGCGAGCCGAGCTCGAGCGACACGCGCGCCATCGTCCCCTCGTCGGGAGCCTCGATCACCGAGATGAAGTCCACGTGGCCGAGCGTCGCCCACTGCGCCTTCACCGACGCACCCAGCTGCTCGACCTCCTTGTTGACCTCGCGGATGCGCTGCGGGTTGTTCTTCACCGTCTGCACGCCCTCGGGGGTGAGGGTGGAGAGCATGATGTAGGTGGGCATGGTGGGCTCCTCCGGTCTGGTGTGGGAGTTCGCGCGCGACAGTGGCGGGCTCGAGCGTCCGTTCTACAGGATGGGCACGCGGCCCGTCACCTTCAGACCCGGCCGAGCGCGCGCGCACCGGAGCTCGCTCCCTGCCGAGCCCTCCCGCGTCGGCGCGAAGCCGATCACACCGTCGGCGCGCTGGGGCCGTCCCCTATCCGTTGTGGCTGGTCTGGACCGCGTCGATCACCGGCTCGAGCGCGAGCACTTTGACGCCTTTGCTGGTGCTGGCCGCGTCGATGCACACGATCGAGAGCGGGCTGGCGGCCGGGTTGCTGACCGCACCCATCAGCGGCTCGGAGAGGATTCCCGAGAAGCTCGCTTCGTTTTCCACGAGCGCCATCAACCACACCGCCGTGTCGACGCTCGGGCCTGCTTTCACGAACGCCGGCCCCGGGCTGTCGGTCAGCACACAGGCCGCCTCAAGGAGCTGACCTTTCGCGCTGCCCTCACCGACCATTGTGACCTTCGCGGACACCAGGTAGCTGCCCGCGGGTATCGCCTTCGTCAGCACCACCGTTTCTTTTTCCGGCTGCAGTTCCATGCCTTCGCTGGTGGCGGTGTAGCCCGCCACCGCGCCGTTGGCGCCGTTCGTGCCGTTGGTGCCGTTCGCGCCGTTCGCCCCCGCAGGCCCGGTCGTGTTCCAGCTCTGCCTGCTCTCTCCTCTGCGGCATCGCGTGGTGCGCGCGACGATTCGCACGGCGCCTGTCCTCTTCTTGACACAGGCGTAGATCATGGCCGCCTGCGCCGGGGGCGCCAGAGCGGCCAGCAGGGCGACTGTGGTGGCGAGCGTGGCCGCGACGGCGGCGAGAGCCCGCGGACCGATCGATGTGGTTGACATGGGCTTTCGCACCTCCGGTGAGTTCGGATGCAGAGCTCGCGCCGCCCACGGGGACAACGCCAGCGCGTTCTACCCGATCGGGCCCGAGGAGATGCCCCATGCGTCGCGCGAGCCGACCGGCTCGGCACCTACGCCGCCGCCGCGCGCCGACGCCGGCGCTTAGCCCGCCGTCGCCGCGGGTTCGGCCTCGCCGACCCGCTCGAGCGCCAGCTCGCCGCCCGCGGCGTCCACCTGGACGGTGTCCCCGGAGCGGATCTCGCCGCTCAGCAGCGCCAGCGCGAGCCGGTCGGTGAGCTGCTTCTGGATCACCCGGCGCAGCGGGCGCGCACCGTAGCTGGGGTCGTAGCCGAGGTTGCCGAGCAGCTGCTTGGCGTCGTCGGTGATGCTGACGCTCACGCCGCGCTCTGCGACCCGCTCGAGCACCAGCGCGACCTGTAGCTCCACGATCTCGGAGATCTGCTCGCGGGTGAGCGCGTCGAAGCGCACGATGTCGTCGAGCCGGTTGATGAACTCCGGCTTGAAGTGGTCCAGCAGCGCGGCGCGAATGTCGCTGTCGGACGCGCCGGCCGGCACCGGGATGTTGGAGGTCATGATCAGCACGGTGTTCTTGAAGTCCACCGTGCGTCCCTGGCCGTCGGTCAGGCGGCCGTCGTCCATCACCTGCAGCAGCGTGTTGAA
>Ga0209415_10006839_pt1 | contig 20128 bp, 18 predicted proteins | sample PeaSoiSIISIP2007_FD_187696 | JGI IMG/M metagenome (GOLD analysis project Ga0209415, IMG submission 187696) | Peat soil microbial communities from Weissenstadt, Germany - SII-SIP-2007 (SPAdes) (version 2) | ecosystem: Environmental > Terrestrial > Soil > Wetlands > Peat | place: Germany... | reverse complement strand
TGCCGGATTCCGGACACCTGCAGGAAGAAGACGCGGCGTTCTACAACAAAAGGAAAGTGTCGAAGCACGATCCGGCGCTGCCCTTGTACACGCTCAAAGAAGCGCAGGATTGCCTGCAGCGCTTCAAGCCGGTTGCGGTTGGCCAAGCCACGCAACTGAGCTCCGAGATTGCCTTTCGCTTCGTTCCGGCCGCGCACATTCTCGGTTCGTGCATGGCCGAAGTCACCCTGCAGACCGCCGGCCGCAGCCGACGTCTGCTCTTTACCGGCGACGTTGGCCGCGTGCGCGACAGCGAGATCGCGCCCGGCAAGGTGGTGCACTCGGGGCCGCAGGAAAACGAGACCGCCGACGTGCTGGTCATGGAGTCCACTTACGGCAACCGGCAGCATCCCGACACCGATCCTCGGCCGGAACTCGCCCGCCTGATTCGCGAAACCGCCAAGCGCGGTGGCAGCGTGATCGTTCCGGCATTTGCCGTGGAGCGCACCCAGAAATTTCTTTTCATCGTGAAAAGGCTGATGGAGACGGGGCAGATTCCGCGCCTGCCCGTCTATTGCGACAGCCCGATGGCGATCAAGGCCGTCGAGATTTTCTTGAAGCATTCGGAGGAGTACACACCGCAGGCCGCCGATTTGATCAAGAAATACGGGTCGCCCGTCGAGTGGTCGGGCTTCACGTTTGCGCTCACCGCCGAGCAGTCGAAGAAGATCAACGAGAGCCGCTATCCGTCGATCATCGTTTCGTCGAGCGGAATGGTTACTGGCGGCCGCATTCTGCATCACCTGGCGCAACGGCTGCCTGATCCGAAGAACCTGGTGATCTTTATCGGCTTCCAAGCTCCGGGCACGCGCGGCGCCACCATCAAGGACGGGGCGCCTGAGGTAAAGATCTTCGGCCAGTTCGTGCCCATCCGCGCGCAAGTCGCGGCCCTCGAACAGTTCAGCGATCACGCCGATCCACCGGAAATGTTGGAGTGGTTGCACACGTTCAAGAACCAACCGGCCGCAACCTACCTGGTCCACGGCGAACGCGCAGCCTCGTCGCAACTTCGCGACCTTATGAAGAAAGAGCTGGGATGGAACGTGCAGGTGGCGGAATATATGGAGAGAGTTGAAGTGAAGTGATTTCACCAACGGGTGTCATCTATGACGGAAGCGGAGTTTAAGAAACATCTCGACGCAGCGGAGAAAAGTCCGAAAGAAATTGCAGCGGCTGTCTCCGGGTTGCCGGAGAAAGTTCTGCGCTATAAGCCTTCGCCTGAAAAGTGGTGCGTGCTGGAAATTCTCGGCCACCTGGCGGATGCCGAGATCATCTACGGATACCGTCTACGGCAGATGCTGGCGGATACTAAGCCCGTCATCGCGCCGCTCGATCAGGACGCATGGACGCGCAATCTGAACTATCTGGATTCGCCTGCCTCCGAACTGGTCGCGTTTTACGGGTTAGGACGTCATCACAACCTGCGTTTGTTGCGCAGCCTGAAAGCTTCCGACCTTTCGAAGCCCGCCTTTCATCCGGAACTGCAACGGGAGATGACCGTTGCTGACCTCGTCGAGAGGATGGGCGGTCACGGTGCCGCACACCTGCAGCAGATCGAAAAATTGAAAGCGGCGGCGGGCAAAAAGTAGTTTCGAGCGCTCCCTGTCCATGGCTGCGCGCTACTCGATAGCAAACACCGCATAAACAGTAGCGTTGCTCTTCACTTTCTGGGGAAACAAGGTCAACTGCGGTAGTCTTTCTGCCGCAGACCCCAGCGACGCCATCGAGGTGTAGACCGTGCCTCTCCACATCTTCGCCACCGGCGCACGATTGCTCGCGTAGACAAGTTCTCCCAATTTCGTCCCCAGCCCTTTTGCCATTTGATCAGCGATAGACCTAGCCTTTGCCAAGGCCGCGCCGCCTGCTTTGGCTTGCAGGGCTACAGGGTCCACAACATTCCATTCCACGTCCCCCACTTCGTTCGCCCCGGCCTTGACCGCGAGATCGACAACCACCTGCGCCTCACTGGCAGACACGGTTACATGCCAAGATTGCTCTGCGGTGAATTGACGTTCTTTCTTCATCTCCGCAGTCCATTTTTCATCGATCTCCGTGCGAGCCAGATGCAGCTTCTCGGTTTCGATATTTGCTTTCGGAACCTTGGCGTCCAGGAGTGTTTTCGTAATCCGCTCGGCCACCCGGACGTTTTCCTGAAAAGCAGCGTCCTGTGTGATTCCAAAATTGTGATATCCGATTTCGAGCACCGCTACTTCGGCATCTGCCGCCGCCGACTCATCCGCTGTCACGGAGATCGTCTTGTTTTGTCGATTCACCTGAATATCCTGAGCAAACAGCGATCCGGTGATGGCGACGATACCGATCATGAATGATAAGAACTTCACGGAATCCTCCGAAAATGCATGTTACGGACGTTGTACTACAGCGTGCAGAAGTAAGAAAGGTCGATTTTACTAAGTGGACTTGGAGAACGTCGCCAGTGCGTCAAGCTTTCGCTCTGCGGCGCCGGAATCTATGGCTGCCGCTGCCAGCGGCACCGCGTCGCGCAAATGATCGGCTCGCCCGGCGGCGACCAGGGCGGCGGCGGCGTTGAGCACGACCACATCGCGGCGTGCGGATTTTTCTCCGGCTAGTACTCCCCGGATCAAGCTGGCGTTTTGAGCGGCGTCTCCACCGGAGATGTCCTCCAGAGTTGCTCTCTGTAAGCCAAATTCTTCGGGCGTGACTTCGTAGGTGTGCACTTGTCCATCGCGGACTTCTCCGATGCGCGTGGGGCCGGTAATTGTGATCTCGTCCAGTCCGTCGCTGCCGTGAACCACCAGCGCGCGATGCAGTCCCAACATACTCAGCGCTTCCGCGAGTTTCTCGACCAGGTCGGCGGAATAGACGCCTACCACCTGGCAGGTGGCGCGCGCGGGATTGGTGAGCGGTCCTAACAGGTTGAAGACCGTCCGCAGGCGCAGTTCGCGGCGCGCCGACTGGACGTGCTTCATCGCAGAATGCATGGCGGGAGCGAAGAGAAACGCCATGCCGACTTCTTCCAGGCAGGCAGCGATCCGCCCGGTTGGCAGATTGATGTTCACGCCCAACGCCTCCATCACGTCGGCGGAGCCGCACTTCGAGGTCACGCTGCGATTGCCATGCTTGGCGACGCGCACGCCGGCTCCGGCAGCGACAAAGGCCGTCGCCGTCGAAATATTGAAGGTGCCGCTGGCATCGCCCCCGGTGCCGCACGTATCAATGAGTGAATGGCGGAGCGCGTCGCGCTCGGTGCCGCTGGCGTCGAGCACGGAATTAGCGTGAAGGTCGAGTGGAATGGCAGCGGCGCGGATAGCTTCGGCAAAGCCAACAATTTCTTCGACCGTCTCGCCCTTCATGTGCAGCGCAACCAGCAGCGCCGCAATCTGCGCGTCCGAGCACTGGCCGCTGAGGACCTCCGTCATCACAGCATGCGCCTCTTCGCGCGAGAGCGACTGTCGGTGTACGGCGATGCGATGGAGGACGTCGAGGATCATTGCACGAAGATTATGCTTTCTAGCCAAGAGTAGCATTATCACTGTTGGTTGTGATCTACGTCGTTTGCACCAATCCCTCTGCCTCTATAAAATCAAGAGTTTGCTGCACCTTGTGTGAAGCCGCAAGCAGAGTCCTCTCGGGAACGACCAACGACGGATTTGGAATCATTATGAAAATTCATGAGTATCAGGCAAAAGGAATTCTGAAGAAGTATGGCGTTGCCGTGCCGCGCGGCACCATGGCTACGACGCGCGAAGAAGCGGAAGCGGCGGCGAAAGATATTCTCGGTTCCGGCGCGACGGGTGTGGTGGTGAAGGCGCAGATTCACGCTGGCGGCCGCGGTAAGGGTGGCGGCGTAAAGATCGCCAAGTCGGTGGGAGAAGCGGGCGAACTCGCTGCCAAGATGCTGGGCATGAAACTGATCACGCATCAGACCGGGCCTGAAGGACGCATCGTGCATCGGTTGCTGGTCGAAGAAACGCTGCCCATCGAGAAGGAACTTTATCTCGGCATTCTGGTCGATCGCGGCGAGGGCAAACCGGTATTTATGGCATCGGCGGCGGGCGGCATGGATATCGAACAGGTCGCGGCCGAGACACCCGAAAAGATTCTGAAGCAGTACGTCGATCCGGGCATGGGCCTGGAGCCGTTTCAGGCCCGCAAGATCGCGTTTGCGTTGGGACTGAAGCCGACGCAGATCAATCCCGCAGTTCAGTTTCTGACCAGCCTTTACCGCGCTTTCCTGGAATCGGATGCATCGCTCGTGGAAATCAATCCTTTCATCAGTTGTACCGACGGGCGGCTATTCGCGCTCGACGCCAAGTTGACCTTTGACGATAACGCGCTCTTCCGTCATCCGGACCTCCGCGAACTGCGCGACATCACCGAGGAAGATCCCCTCGAAGTGGAGGCGTCAAAGTACAGCCTCAACTACATCAAGCTCGACGGCAGCGTGGGCTGCATGGTGAACGGCGCCGGTTTGGCCATGGCCACCATGGACATCATCAAGTACGCGGGCGGCCTCCCCGCCAACTTTCTGGACGTGGGCGGCAGCGCCAGCGCGGACCAAGTAGCGCACGCCTTTGAAATCCTGTTGAGCGACAAGAGTGTGCGCGCCGTGCTCATCAATATTTTTGGCGGAATTCTGCGCGTGGATATGCTGGCTGCCGGCGTGGTCGAGGCGGCCAGGAAAACTAACATCCAACTGCCGGTGATCCTGCGGTTGGAAGGCACCAATGTTCAGGAAGGCAAGAAAATCCTGCAGGAGTCGGGCCTGAACTTCGTCATCGCCGAGACCATGAAAGACGCCGCCGACAAAGTGGTCGCAGCGGCGAGAGCTTAGTCTAGAGACGTGGCTTGCCGCGTCTCTACAGAAAAGAATTCTTGAAAGCGAGCAATTATGGCAATCCTGGCTGATAAAAGAACTCGATTAATCGTGCAAGGCCTGACCGGCCGCGAAGGTACCTTCCACGCGAAAGCTTGTGCGGCTTACGGTACGCAGATTGTAGGCGGCGTCACGCCCGGCAAGGGCGGAACCACCCACGAGGGCTGGCCGATCTTCAACACCGTGCAGGAAGCGGTGGACAAGACGGGCGCAAACGCCACCGTTATTTTTGTGCCGCCGCCGTTTGCGGCCGACGCGATCATGGAAGCGGCCGATGCCGAAGTCGAGCTGATTGTCTGCATCACCGAGGGTGTTCCGACGCTCGATATGGTGCGTGCCTGGGAGTTTCTGCAGAACCGGCGCTCGCGCCTGATCGGGCCGAACTGCCCAGGCATCATCTCGCCGGGCAAATGCAAGATCGGAATCATGCCCGGACATATCCACAAAGAGGGCAATGTCGGCATCGTGTCGCGCTCCGGGACGCTGACTTACGAGGCGGTACATCAGTTGACCCAGCGCGGAATCGGCCAGTCGACGGCGATCGGCATTGGCGGCGATCCGATTATCGGCACGAATTTTGTCGACGCGCTCGACCTGTTTAACCGCGATCCGCAAACCGAAGCCGTGGTCATGATCGGAGAAATCGGCGGCAACGCCGAGGAGACCGCCGCGGACTTCATCAAGACGCACATGAAGAAGCCGGTGGTCGGATTCATCGCCGGACAGACAGCGCCCCCCGGACGCCGCATGGGCCACGCCGGAGCGATCATCTCCGGCGGCAAGGGCACTGCGGCCGAGAAGATTGCCGCCATGGAAAAGGCTGGCCTCAAGGTAGCGAAATCCCCAGCCGACATCGGCGAAACGCTAGCCGCCGCGCTGGGAGTGAAGGTCTAAGAGCTATTAGCCACCAACTTCTTCGCACTGAGGGCGGATGGGTTTTCCTGAGACCTGACACCTAAGACCTGAGACCTGAATTTATGAAAACACTGCAACGCACTCTAACCATCGTCAAACCCGACGCGGTAAAGAAGAGCGCGATCGGAGACATCATCGAGCAGTTTGAAAAGAATGGCTTCCGTATTCTGGCCATGAAGATGCTGGAAATCTCACAGCATCAGGCGGAGCAGTTTTATGCCGTCCATGCCAGCCGGCCGTTTTACCACTCGCTGACCCAGTTCATGTCCAGTGGGCCGATCGTGGCGCTCGCACTGGAAAAAGAAAATGCCATTGCTGATCTGCGCAAGCTGATGGGCTCCACCAACCCGGCTACTGCTGAAGAAGGCACCATCCGCAAGAAATGGGCCACCAACATCGAGTACAACGCCATTCACGGCTCGGACGCGGAAGATACCGCGCGCTTTGAACTTAGTTTCTTTTTCGCGGGTTACGAATTGACGCAATAAGCTGTCAGCTCTCAGCTATCAGCTCTCAGTCTTCTGAGTGTTCTGATTTGCTGGGACCTGGAGACGGGGAACTCTATGCCGTTGGTTCAGGTCACAATGCTGCAAGGCCGCACCGTCGAGCAGAAACGCAAGATCGCGCAGCGCATGACCGACGCGATGGTGGAAGAGGCTGGTGCCCGCCGAGAAGCCGTCGTCGTGACGTTTCTGGAAGTGTCGAAGGAAAGTTACGCGTCGGGCGGCGTGCTGATGGTGGACAAGCAGTAAGCTTTCAGCTATCAGCTCTCAGTAACCGCTGCAAGCACTGGGCTTTCACTGAAAGCTGATAGCTGACGGCTGATAGCTCCCCGCCTATCCCAGCGGCTCGAACAAGTGTCCTTCGATCCGGTCGCCGAGCTTAGGCAGGTCTTTCTTTGCCATCTGCAGGAAGTGCGTGGTCGCGCGATGCGCCTCCAGGGCGGCGTCGTCCTTGTACTGCTCATAGACAAAAAAACGGCGCGGATCGGTCTTGTGCTTATGCACCTGATACATGAGACAGCCTGGTTCCTTGCGGGATTCGGCCGAGAGTTTTTCAAAGATCGCGGCCACTTCGGACTCGCGTCCAACTTTTGCCATCCAGGTTACGGCCAGCACAACCATCCGTAGCTCCGTTCTCTATTGATGTAGAGACGCGGCTTGCCGCGTCTCCTGTCGCGTCCAAAACAGACGGGGCAAGCCCCGTCTCTACAAGTCCGAGTTCTTAGCAGTTCTTTAGTCCCAATTCGCTCACGAACTCCGGGACCAAAATCGTCTGCTCACGATCCGGGCCCGTGGAAATCATTCCCACCCGCGCTGCGGTTTCCTTTTCGATAAAAGCCAGGTATTCACGGGCGGCCTTAGGCAACCCCTCCACCGTTTTAATAGCCTGCGTTGGGCTGGCCCATCCCGGCATATTGCGGTAGATACATTCGAGTTTTTCGTAACCACACGCCTGGGCTGGAACCCCGTCCGTTTTCTTGCCGTCCACCTTATACCCCACGCACACTGGAATCTCCGTCAGGTGGTCGAGCACATCCAGTTTGGTCACCACCAGCCAGGAGATACCGTTAATCATGCCAGCGTATCGGAGTTGAGGCAAATCGAGCCAACCGGTGCGTCGGGGACGTCCGGTGACGGCTCCGAATTCGTTGCCGCGTTTGCGCAAATCTTCCCCTTGCACGTCAAGCAGTTCGGTCGGAAACGGGCCGCTGCCGACGCGGGTGCAATAGGCTTTGGTGATTCCGATGACCGTATCAATCGACGTCGGCGGCACGCCCGTTCCGGTGGCCGCGCCGCCGGAGGTGGAGTTTGAAGAGGTCACGAACGGATACGTGCCGTGATCAATGTCGAGCATGGTGCCTTGCGCCCCTTCGAAGACAATCGACTTGCCTTCGGCCAGAGCGCGGTTCAGCAGGAGCGCCGTGTCGCACACAAAAGGCCGGATCTGCTCGGCCGCATCGGCGTATTCGCGGAACATTTTGTCGGCATCCAGCGGTTCGGAGTTGAAGAGCGCGTGCGCGATCATGTTTTTTTCGCGGCATGCGTTCTCGATGTGCGTGCGCAACAATGCGGTGTCCAGCAGATCGGCGACGCGCAATCCGCGGCGTCCCATTTTGTCTTCGTACGCTGGCCCAATACCGCGCGAGGTGGTTCCGATTTTCACCCGGCCGGGAGCGTTCTCCGACCCCAGCTCCATCATGCGATGGTAGGGAAGAATGACCTGCGCCCGGTTCGAGATGAAAAGGTTGCCGTCCACTTTCACGCCCCCGGCCCGCAGGGAAGCGACTTCCTTCAGGAAGGCCAGCGGATCCAGTACCACTCCGTTGCCGATGACGCTGGTGCACTCCGGCCGCAGAATGCCGCCGGGGACAAGCTGCAGGATAAACTTTTTTCCGTGGATGATGACGGTGTGTCCGGCGTTATGGCCGCCGGCGTAGCGTGCCACCATCGAATAGGTTTGGGTGAGGACGTCGACGATCTTGCCCTTGCCCTCGTCGCCCCACTGCGCTCCAACAATGACCGCAGTCCTGCCTCTGCTGGCTCCACCTCTGCTCAATGCGAACTCCAATTGGGAATATTGCGCGGCCGCATACCGAAGCCCGCCCCAGGGTCGCACACACTGGTTGCGCCGTTGCTGGATTGAACTGGAAAACTGAAAAAAATCGGCGGTACGTGATGTGTACGCTCTAGCATACCCAATCGGGTGGTGCAGGAGCAAACCGTGGATGGCAGAGGTCAGAGGGCAGATTGAAGACGTAAATCCACATAAGTTTCTCACCTCTGCAATCTGACTTCTTACCTCTGACCTCTGCCATAGCAGTTCTTGTATGCTGACAATGTGCCCGAACTTCCCGAGGTCGAAACCATTGCGCGAGGCCTCCACACGCGCGTGGCCGGCGACTCCGTCGAATCGGTCTGGATCGGTTCGCGAAGGCAGCCGCTCAAATCGCCGGCAGGCGTCATTGCCTCCACTCTTGAGGGCAAGCGGATCGTGCGCGTGCACCGCGCGGGCAAGCACATTGTGTTCGATTTGGAGGGCGACGCACAGCCGAAGAAAGGCAGACGCGCGGTTCGAATAGAGACGCGGCGCGCCGCGTCTCTACAGCGTAGTAATGCCGAGACGGCGCAGTGGATCGTCCATCTCGGCATGACCGGGCGCATGGTGGTTTCAGAACCTGCCGCTGAAATCGCCAAGCACACTCACCTGATCGCAACGCTCGCGTCAGGGCGCGAACTCCGGTTTATCGATCCCCGGATGTTTGGCAAACTCAGCGTGCATCTTCATCCCAGCGGCTTCGATCCCGGCGGAGTGGAGCCGCTGGAAGTCAGCGAGGAGCGGTTCGTCGAGCTATTTCGGGGGCGCAAAACTCCCATCAAGAGCGCGCTTCTGAATCAGAAACTGCTGCGCGGCGTGGGCAACATTTATGCCGACGAATCGTTGTTTCGGGCGGGCATCCGTCCCCGGCGGCGCGCAGCGGCCATCACGCGGAAGCAACTCGCCAAGCTGCACCGGGCGGTCGGCGAAGTGCTCGGCGAGGCGATCGCCCTGGGCGGATCTTCCATTTCCGATTACGTGGACGCGGATGGCGAAGAAGGATTCTTTCAGCTCCAGCATCGAGTCTATGGCCGCGAGGGGGAGCCGTGCCTGGCGTGCCAGACGGCGATCCGGCGCATTGTACTGGCCGGCCGCAGCAGCCACTACTGTCCAAAATGTCAAAAATAGCCCTAATAGAACGATTTAATATGTTGACGGATTGACCTCCACCCTGTAAAAAAAGAGGTTGGGCTACAGGTCCCCTGAACCGGCCACCGAGTCATTATCATGAATAAATTTTCGATCGGAGTGGACCTCGGCGGCACGAACTTGCGCATCGCCGCCGTGGATGAGAACGGCGCACTGGTAGAGAAAGTCACCCTCGGCACCGGGGTTTCCCGGGGACGCGATTACGTCATTGCCGACATGTGCGATGCTATCCGGCGCATGGTGGAGAAATACAACCACCGCGCTCCCCTGCTGGGGATCGGCATCGGCGTGCCCGGCATCATCGACATCCAGACTGGCCTGGTGCGCGAATCTCCGAACCTCCCGGACTGGGTCGACTATCCCGCTCGCGCCGCCATAGAGGAACGACTGAAGACCGTCGTGATCCTCGAAAATGACGCTAATGTAGCGGCGCTCGGAGAAAAATGGCTGGGCGCGGCCAAGGATTACGCCGACGTCGCGATGCTTACCCTCGGTACCGGCGTTGGCGGTGGCCTCGTCCAGGGTGGCGCGATCTGGCGCGGCGCGAATGGCATGGCCGGGGAGTTCGGGCACACCACGGTTGAACCCGACGGCCACCCTTGCGGCTGCGGAAATCGGGGATGCCTGGAACAATACGCTTCGGCGACGGCGGTGGTACGGATGGCGCGGGAAGCGATCGCGAACGGCGGCGCGTCGGCGTTGGCGCGCGCTGCCAGTTCCGATCCGGAATTCTCCGCGAAATCGATTTACAATCTTGCGATTCAAGGCGATGAAGATGCCCGCCGCATTTTCCGCTACGTCGGCCGTTGTTTGGGCATTGTCCTTTCGACTATGGTGAATTCCTTGAACCTGCCGATTTACGTGATTGGCGGAGGAGCTTCGAGTGCGTGGGAAGCTTTCTCGCCCGCGATGTTCGAAGAGTTGCGGCGACGCTCCCTGGTGTACGCCGCCACGGCGCCGCAAGATCCTTCGGCTACCCACGAGGGAGCTTCCGCGCATGTCAAGGCTGGTCCCGGACACAAGACCATCATCACCCGCGCCCTGCTCGGGAGCGATGCCGGCCTGTACGGCGCAGCCCGCCTGCCGATGATCGCGGAAGCAAAGAGCTAATCTTAGGGATTGTGTGGGGACGGGCGCCCTCGCGAGCCTGCCCTGAGCGAAGTCGAAGGGTCCAAGCCGAGCGCAGCTCGGCGGCTGTCCTTGGTCACGGCAACTATTGGGTTCTGCTCAGTGCTGGTGCTTCGGTACGTGCGATTTCGACGAGCGCTTCTCCGAGCGCGATGGCCTTGGTGAGCGCGGTCGACTCGACGATTTCGGTAAGCGCGACACCTTGCTGGTTGGCGTCTTCGGCGTGTGCAGCGGCGCAGGTGCGCTCGGCGGCGGAAGCGTAAGTTTTGGCCCCGATGCTGCCGCTTTCAGCTTGGCCACTTCCAGCAGAGTAAGGTTGCGCCAATCTCCCGGCGGCACGTCGAGCGCGAGCGGGCCATACTGCACCCGCCGGATTTTTTCCACGTGGTGGCCTACTTCCTCAAACATCTTTCTGACCTGGCGGTTGCGGCCTTCGATGATGGTCACTTCGAGCCACGGATTATCACCTTCGCGGATGAGGCGAATTCTTGCTGGAGCCGTGCGCACGCGCCGGCCGCCTTTTTCCGCGATGGAGACTCCACGGCGCAGCTTGTCGAGCTTGGCCTCGTCGGGCTGGCCGGCGACTTTCACGACGTAAGTCTTCGGTACGTTGGAAGACGCTTTCATCAGCGCGTTGGCCAGGGCGCCGTCGTTGGTCATCAGCAGCAAGCCTTCGCTGGCCCAGTCCAGGCGCCCCACGGGATACACGCGCCCCTTCACCTTCTGGCCTTTTGCGTTTTGAATCAGATCCATCACGGTGGGGCGCTTTTTCTCATCGCTGACCGTGGTCACATATCCTTTCGGTTTGTTGAGCACGACGTAAGTGAAACGTTCGGGACCTTGTAGCAGTTTGCCATCCACGCGTATGTGGTCCTGTTCGGGATCAGCTTTGGTGCCGAGCTCGGTGACCACCTGCCCATTAACCAAAACGCGGCCGGCGGCGATGAGTTCTTCGGATTTGCGGCGCGATGCGACTCCGGCAGCAGCGATAATTTTTTGCAGACGTTCGGCTGGCATGGTTGGCTACTCCGGCTTGGTGGCGGCTGGCGTTTCGGCTTCCTCTTCTTCGTTAGCAATTTCAGCGGCACTTTCTACCGTTTCCGGCAGATTCAGAGACTCTTGAACCGCTGCGCTCTCACCGGGAATCATGTCGTTGTGAAACGACTCCGCCAGCAGTTTCTCGAATTCTTCCATGCTGGGCAGTTCGCTGACGTCCTTAAGCCCGAAGCGCAGCAGAAACTCTTTGCTCGTTCTGTAGAGTATGGGGCGGCCGATTACGGCTTTTCTGCCCGCGGTCGTGATCAGCTTACGGTCGAGAAGGGTGGCGATGACTCCGCCGGAATCGACGCCACGGATTTCACTGATCTCGGGCACCGTGACCGGCTGCTTATAGGCGACGACGGCAAGAGTTTCGAGCGCCGGAAGCGACAACCGGAAAGGCGGTTTCAAGGTCTTGGCGAAAGCGCGCACCACGTCGTGTTGCTCGGGCTTGGTGGACATGCGGTATCCGCCGGCGACCTGGCGGATTTCGATGCCGTGGTTCGAGCCGGAGTAATCCGCAATCAGCTCTTCGAGCGTGGCGCGGATGCGCGATCTGATTTCCGCCGGATCAATTCCCGGAGTCTCCGCCAGCAGCGACTCCTTCACCAGCGAAAAAATCTGGTCCAGAGAAATGGGCGTTTCCGCCGCGTAAATGATGGCTTCGAGTTGAGGTTTAAGGCTCATAAGGGCAGTTGTCAGTTCTTAGTTGTCAGTTTTCAGTAAAGTCCAACGGTCGCTGGCTCTTACTGAGAACTGATGACTGACAACTGAGAACTGATTTTTTCACTTCCAATCATCGCGCACCGCAGCCTGTTCCGTCATCACTTCTTCAAAGTGCGAATGCTTGCGCACCAGCACTTCGCCGAAAACATGATCCTGCCGCACTTGGATCGCCTGCAACCTCACCAGTTCCAGCAACGCCAGAAACATGCAGACCAGCGCTGGTCGCGACGGCACATTGCGGAGCATCTGCTTCAGGCGAATGGGGCGATCTTCGAGCGCGAGCCTGCGATGCAGGTACTGAATCATCTGTCCGACGGTAACCGTGTCCTCGTCCACCTCGAGGATCGGCCGGGTACGCGCCCGGTCCAGAATCTGCTGAAAGGTCTTGACCAAGTCGATGACATCGGCGGCGAGTTCGGGCTCGGCGCCCTCGGCGTCCATGAACTCCCGGATCGCCGGATTGCTCAGCACCGCGTCTTCAATCTGCTGTTTCTGCAGGAGCATTTGTGCGGCGGATTTGAATTTTTCGTGCTCCAGCAGGCGGTTGACGAGCTCGTTGCGCGGATCTTCCTGCGCGTCGGCGGGAGCCAGCGGATCGCGCGGCAACAGCATCTTCGACTTGATGTGAATTAGCACCGCCGCCATGTAGATGAACTCGGAGGCGACATTCACGTCGAGTTCGCGGATGCGCTCGACATACGTAAGATACTGCGCCGTAATTTTTGCGATTGGAATGTCGTAGATGTTGATGTCCTGCTTGCGGATCAAGTCGAGCAGCAGGTCGAGCGGGCCTTCGTAGATTTCGCCAAGCTCGATGGCAAAGGGGAAATCGCTGGCGTCGTCGTGCGTGGCCTTGCTTACGCCAGCCTTCGGAACGTGCGCGCCTTGCCCGGAAGCTACGACTGGCGCGTGTTCTGATATGGGTTGCGGCAAATCCGTCACTTCTTGGAATCCTTCGTCGGTTCAGAGTTCGGGCCATAGTCCAACCCCATGGAACTACGCACCTCCTCCATCGTGGTGCCAGCGATATCGCGGGCGCGGGCCGACCCTGCTTCCAGAATATCCCAGGCGAGGCGCGGATTGTCCTCGTATTTTTTCCGGCGCTCCTGCATGGGGTTGAGGATCTTCACCAGGGCGTCGGCGGCCCAGCTCTTGCACTCGATGCAGCCGATTCCGGCCGAGCGGCAGCCTTCGTACACCTTCGCCATCGTTTCTTTGCTGCTGAAAATTTTGTGCAGGTCGCCGACGGGACACACATCGGGATCGCCGCGATCGGTGCGCTTGATGCGCCTGGGATCGGTGACCATCGTCTTCAGTTTCTGCCGCACTACGGGCTCGGGATCGGTGAGCATTACAGCATTGCCGTAAGACTTCGACATCTTGCGCCCGTCCGTGCCGGGCAGGCGGGGCGCGGGTGTGAGCAGTGCCGCCGGTTCGGGGAAAACACATTCGCGCTTCTTGCCGATGAGGTTTCCAGCGTAGAAACCGTTGAACCGCCGCGCAATCTCACGCGTCAATTCCACATGCGCAACCTGGTCTTCGCCGACCGGCACAATGTCCGCTTTGTAGATCAAAATATCCGCCGATTGCAGCACGGGATAACCCAGGAACCCGTACGTGCCCAGATCCTTTTCTTTGATGTTTTCCTTCTGCTCTTTGTACGTCGGGACGCGTTCCAGCCATCCGAGCGGAGTGATCATCGAAAGCAGTAAGTGCAGTTCCGCGTGCGCCGGCACATGCGACTGGATGAACATGACGCACTTCGCCGGATCAAGCCCGGCCGCCAGCCAGTCCAGCAGCACCTCGACCGAGTTTTCCTTCAGGCGCGATGTGTCCGCATAGTCGGTGGTCAGCGCATGCCAGTCGGCGATAAAAAAGAAGCAGTCGTACTCATCCTGCATACGCACCCAGTTTTCGAGCGCGCCCACGTAGTTTCCCAGGTGCAGTTTGCCGGTCGAGCGCATTCCGCTCAGCACGCGTTTCTTGGTGGAAGGATTTGTCGTCATTAGGGAATCTCTGATTCTAACAAAAGCTGGAAATTGCAGAGGTCAGAGGTCAGATTGCAGAAGTAAAACCGAGAGTTGTGGGGACTTAAAGAGAATCTATTGCCCGGCGCGCATCGGCGAAACCATCAACTGGCTGGCGCCTCGCTTCTTGTCGCCTTTGTCGTGCTGATAGAGCAGCGAGAGCGCGCCTTCAGCGGATGCGGTTGCGCCCGCGAGTTCCGCAGCTAATCCTTGATAGGACCGGCTGATTTCGTGATTCACCTGCGCCGCGACCGGAGCGCCCTTGTCAATCGCGGGCCCGATGAGATGGTAGGCGTTGGGCACCTTCCAGAGCACCTTGCAATTCGTGGCTTTCTCCACATCCTCTTCGGTAAAGCCGGGAATCTTCTTGTAGCGGTTGAGCACGATCCGCAGGCGATCACGGCCTGCGCCTTCCTGCAGGAAGGCGTGAATCCGGCCAGCGCTCCACAGCGAAACGACGTCGGTCTGCGCCACCAGTAACACAGCATTCGAGAGGTCGCAGATCATCTGCATCGTGGCATCCATCCGCCCTGAGCCATCGATCACCACGAAGTGATACTGGCTGACCAGCAGGTCGAACAGGCGAGCCAGTTCGGACGCGGTCGGGACTCCGCCGTGCGGTTGCTGCGCTCCGGCCAGCAGATGAAGGCCATTGCGATAGGGAGTCATCAGACCGTCAAGCAGCGAACCATCCATGCGATGCAGGTTCTGCAGCGCGTCCACCAGCGTGAATTGCGGCCGCAGATTGAGTTGCAGAGCGGTATGACCGATGGAAGCGAAATCCACCAGCACCACACGTCCGTGAGTCTCCTGCAAGGCGACGGCGGTATTCACCGCGGTGGTGGTGGCGCCAGCTCCGCCCTTGGCGTTCAGAAAAGTGAAGACGCGAGCCTTGCTGGAACTGCGCTGCGCTCGGCTCAACGTGGCTGAGAAGCGGGTAAAGGCTTCGATCAAGGCTTCGCGGCTCGAAGCGTGATCCAGAAACTCACGCGCCCCGGCTCGCATGGCGGACACAATGTTCGCGGGCGCGTTCATTTCGCCCACCGCGAAAATTGTGACTTCGGGAATGCTGCCGTGGATCAGTTCGATGGTGCGGATGGCTCGCGCCGGATTCTGGGGATCAATAGTCACCAGGACGACTTCGGCGCGCTGATCCTGTAATTGGCGCAGGATGGCGTCGCTCGGTCCCGCCGGGAACCCAACATGGCTCAATACCGTCCGGGCCAGGTTGGTACTCTCCACCCGGCTGTGCATGTTGACGGATTGTTCGCGGTCCTCGGTAAGGAGGGCGACGGCGATCCCGGGCATGACTCGCTTCTCTGTGTTCATTGTCATGCTACGAACTTCCAGCCTCGGGGCCAAATGACCTTCGTAATCGAAGAGGACCCAAGACGAAGCGGCAGGTTGACAGGGGAGCTTTCAACCAGCGGAAACAACCCGCCAGACTGCTAGTTGCTCTGATTGTAAGGCAAAAGCCCCGCGCTTGAAAAGATGGCAGATGGGCGCAACCGAAGCTCTTAGCGAGGAACCGGGCCGGAAGCCGCTCCGTCGGCACTTACTCGCACGAAATGAGCGATGGACGCGTCCGCGGGCAGGTACTCGTAAGAATCGAACTGCACGGCGAACCCGCTTCGCTGCCCGTCCTGAGAATGTCCCACAGGGGAAGCCGAGGCGCGTAACACCCGTCCGCGGCACCGGACCGGCATGTTTTCTGTCAGAGTGATCTCGGACGGCATAGTAAACGTCAATTCTACGACTGCCCCAAGTGAAGGCGCCATTTCGGCGTAAAAGAAAATTCCACGGCCACTCAAGTCCTGCGTAAATCCAGGCACAGTCCGTCCGTCGAAATGAACCGACAATGGCAGTTGCACTTCAAAACGCTGCGCGCCCCGGCGTTCAATCCCATTGGGATCTGTGCTCATAATTACATCCTTCCCCGATCCGGCTCTCTCGAATCGGCGGACCTTTACTCTATCGCGGAACGAGGCGGTGGGGAAGTTCCAAGTCGGTCGCGCTGTGGAAATCTGGTAAAGCATCTGATAAAGCATTGAATCATTGAGTCATTGAATCATTGTTTTTCAATGACTCAATGACTCAATCACCCAAGCCCGGTTGCCGTCATCCCCAAGATGTGAAAAAGTTTACAGAGTGACTGAAGCGAACAATTCCGCCACTGTTGAAGAGGTGGTTGCGAATAAGGCGCGCCTGCCGAAATGGGCCGTGACCCTGCGCGCCCTGCGCCACCGCAACTTTCAACTCTTCTTCAGCGGACAACTCATCTCTCTTATCGGCACCTGGATGCAGACCGTGGCCCAGGCGTGGCTGGTCTACCGCATGACGGGATCCGCGCTGCTGCTGGGCAGCGTCGGCTTTGCCAGCCAGATTCCTGTTTTCCTCACCGCTCCGCTCGGAGGCATCACCGCCGACCGCGTCAATCGCCAGCGCCTGGTGATCGCCACTCAGACCGCTGCCATGATCCTCGCGGGCATTCTGGCGTTCCTCACCCTGACCGGGCGCGTCCACGTGTGGCACATCTTCGTGCTGGCGGCTTCGCTTGGAGTGGTCAACGCGTTCGACATTCCCGGCCGCCAGTCCTTCCTCGTCGACATGGTCGGCAAAGAGGATCTGATGAACGCCATCGCGCTGAATTCCTCGATGTTCAATGGCGCGCGCGTCATCGGCCCAGCCATCGCCGGAATTCTGGTGGCGAAAATTGGAGAAGGCTGGTGCTTTGCCGCCAATTCGATCAGCTACATCGCCGTGATCGTCGGCCTGTCGCTGATGCGCGTGCACTGCGCACCACGTACCAGCAAAGGTTCGCCGATTGAAGACATTATCGAAGGCTTTCGCTGGGTCAACCACACCAAGGTCATTCGCGCCCTGCTTTTGCTGCTGGGCCTGATCAGCTTGGTAGGTATGCCTTACACCGTGCTGATGCCGGTCTTCGCCGACAGAATTCTGCACGGCGGAGCGCGCGGCCTCGGCATCCTGATGGGCGCGACCGGAGTAGGAGCGCTGTTCGGGGCTTTGACCCTGGCCGCCAAAACCGGAGTGAAAGGTCTGGGGAGGTGGGTGGCAATCACCTGCGGCAGCTTCGGCATCAGCCTGTTTCTTTTTTCGTTCTCGCATTCCTTCTGGCTGTCCGCGGCGCTTCTGCTGCCCGCTGGCTATTCGATGATGTTGCAGATGGCCTGCTCGAATACGCTGATCCAGACCATGGTTCCCGATGGGCTGCGCGGCCGCGTCATGTCGCTGTATTCGATGATGTTCATGGGCATGGCTCCCTTCGGAGCTTTCTTTGGCGGAGCCTTGGCCGACCGCATCGGCGCGCCCATCACGGTTGCCGCCGGAGGAGTAGCCTGCGTCCTCGGAGCCATCTGGTTCGGACGAGCCCTGCCCGAACTCCGCATCGAAGCACGCCGCCTGATCATCGCCCAAGGCCTGGCCGGAGGCGAACCCCCTCAGGAACTGGACGCGCAACCGGTGGAAGAGTAGGCGCAAATGTTTTGTTCTTGATTTTGGGTGGCGCGGCGGTTCACCGCTGCGATAAGACCTAATCGCGTCTACGAACGGGAAGGGCATGGCTTCAGCCGTGCCGTCGCGCTGCGTCAAAAAGCAGGTCCTTCGCTCCGCTCAGGATGACAATTCTAGAATTAACGGAAACCAACCGACTACGCGCTTGCAGCTATAATTGCACCCCTCGAACAAAAGGAGCTGCATGCGACCCTTGGCTGCGTTGGTGCTGATCTTTACCCTGGTGTTTCCATCTTTATCTTTCGGCGCCGAACCAACTGGCGCCAATCAAACTGCGCTGGTGGGCTACTCGCCACGCGCTGGTCAAAGCGAGCGCGAGTGGGAGACGAAATTCCGCGCCATCCCCGACCCCGCCAACCTGCGGGAATACATGCGGCGCCTGAGCGCGCGGCCGCATCATGTGGGCTCGCCTTACGATAAAGACAATGCGGAATGGATTCTGGCTCACTTCAAAGAATGGGGATTGGACGCGCACATCGAAAGGTTCGACGTTCTGTTTCCGACGCCCAAGGTTCGCCTGCTGGAGATGCTGACGCCTGCGAAATTCACGGCCAAGCTGGAAGAGCCTGGGCTGGCGGTGGATCCAACCTCGAATCAGAAATCGGAACAGCTGCCCACCTATAACGCCTACTCGATTGACGGCGATGTCACCGGTCCGCTGGTATTTGTGAACTACGGTTTGCCCGAGGACTACGAGAAGCTCGACCGGCTGGGCATTTCGGTCAAAGGCGCGATTGTGATTGCCAAGTACCTGCACTCCTGGCGCGGCGTGAAACCGAAAGTCGCCGCCGAGCATGGCGCCATTGGCTGCCTCATCTACTCGGAACCGCGGGACGACGGCTACAGCATTGACAACGTGTTTCCGGCGGGGCCGATGCGACCGGCGGATGGCGTGCAGCGCGGCAGCGTCATGGATTTTGCTTCGGCCAGTCCGGGCGATCCGCTGACGCCCGGTATCGGCGCGACTCCCGGTGCCAAGCGCCTGCCCCTGAACGAAGTGAAGAGTATTACCAAGATTCCGGTGCTGCCGATTTCCTATGGCGACGCGCAGCCTTTGCTGGCGGCGCTGGCGGGGCCGATGGCTCCGGAAGAATGGCGCGGCTCGCTTCCGATTCCCTATCACGTGGGCCCAGGTCCCGCGCAGGTTCATTTGAAGGTTGCATCCAATTGGGACATCAAGCCGGTCTACGATGTGATCGCAAAGATTCCGGGAAGCGTGGCTCCGGACGAGTGGATCGTTCGCGGCAATCATCATGACGCGTGGGTGAATGGAGCCGAGGACCCCCTCTCAGCCCAGGTTTCTCTGCTGGAAGAGGCGCGGGCGCTGACTCTATTGTTGAAACAGGGCTGGAAGCCGCGGCGTACTATCATCTACTGCGCTTGGGATGGCGAAGAACCGATGCTGCTGGGCTCGACCGAATGGGCGGAAACACATGCCGATGAGTTGCGGCAACATGCGGCCGTCTACATCAACAGTGACGGGAACGGCCGCGGCTTTCTGAATATGGGCGGCTCGCACAGTCTGGAGCAGTTCATCAATGGAATTGCGCGCGACATCGAAGATCCGGAAAGCAAGATGACGGTGTGGCAGCGGGCCCAGTTGAGCAAGATCGCGAAAGCAAAGTCCGCCGACGATCCGAATGACGATGCCACGGAATCGCGGAAGGAATTGCGGCAGCGGGCCGATCTCCGCATCGACGCGTTGGGTTCGGGGACCGACTACACGGCGTTTCTCGATCACCTCGGCATCGCTACCCTCGATCTCGGATTCGGCGACGAGGACGAGGGGGGAATCTACCACTCCATTTACGACGACTTTTACTGGTATACACATTTTTCGGACACGGATTTCGTCTATGGGCGAGCGCTGGCGCAAACCGTGGGAACGTCCGTGATGCGGCTGGCGGATGCGGAAGTGCTGCCGTTCGACTTCGTGAACCTTGCCGACACGGTCGAGATGTACACCAGGAATCTGCAGAAATTGCTCGCCGACAAGCAGGAGGAGATTGGCGAGCGCAACCGGGAATTAGAGGAAGGAATGTTCCAGGCGACGTTTGATCCCAGGCGTCCCACGGTCGCGCCGGCGCGGGAAGAGGTGCCTCCGCACCTGAACTTT
>Ga0209415_10006838_pt1 | contig 20134 bp, 24 predicted proteins | sample PeaSoiSIISIP2007_FD_187696 | JGI IMG/M metagenome (GOLD analysis project Ga0209415, IMG submission 187696) | Peat soil microbial communities from Weissenstadt, Germany - SII-SIP-2007 (SPAdes) (version 2) | ecosystem: Environmental > Terrestrial > Soil > Wetlands > Peat | place: Germany... | reverse complement strand
TCAACCTCCAACCCTCTGACCTGGGCTTTCGGGACGGGAGAAGGAGGGGACCTTGCCACGAAAGCCCAGGTCAGAGGGTTGGAGGTTGAGGCCGGGGGGCGGGGGGGAGGGAACCTTGGCAGGGATTTTGTGGAGGAGGGCCAGGTGTTGGGTGTTGAAGCTCGGAAGCTGGACAATTGATCGGTCAGTTGAACGGACAATCTAATGGACAAAACGGACCCTCGATAGTACGTTATCCCTTGTGAGACGGTACGAAACCACCCATCCGTGGATCACGTTTGAAGCGACAGACATCAACCGGGTCCTACCCAATCAATGGATGCTTCTCGGAGAAGCTAGGTCGAAGTGCGAGCACCTCGCCGGTGCGCCGCTCAAGCCTGAACTAGCACAGCAGCTTTACACAGTGACCCTCATTAAGGGCGCGTTGGCGACGACGGCAATCGAGGGCAATACCCTTACGGAGGATCAGGCCCGCGGAATTCTGGACGGTTCGTACAAGGCACCCCCGTCTCGCCAGTACCAGGAGCAAGAGGTCCGAAACGTCCTGGAAGCGCTCGACGACCTTCAAAAGAGGATCGTTAAGGGTGAGCACATCGAGATCACCGTGTCACTCATTTGCGAGTTCAATCGGCAGGTCCTCAAGGGTCTGGATCTTGATCCCGATGTGGTGCCCGGAGAAGTGCGAAAGCACTCTGTGGGGGTAGCGAACTACCGGGGTGCTCCTGCCGAGGACTGTGAATTCCTTCTAGAGCAACTGGCCGGTTGGCTCAACTCCTCCACGTTTCAGCGGGACGACCGTGAGCTGAGTTTCGCTTTGACAATGGCAAAGGCGGTCTATGCCCATCTGTACTTGGCCTGGATCCACCCGTTTGGAGACGGGAACGGTCGAACTGCCCGGTTGATCGAGTTCCTCCTCTTGGCGGATTGTGGATTGGTGCCGATTCCGGCAGCGCATCTCCTATCAAACCACTACAACCTGACGCGTGATCGTTACTACAAAGAGCTTGCTGAAGCGAGCAAGACAGGTGGAGACACCCTTGGGTTCCTGACCTACGCCATCGAGGGTTTTATCGACGGGATCCGAGAAGTAATTGACATGGTGCGTTTCCAACAGATTCAAGTTGCTTGGATTAACTATGTGTACGAGCGGTTTTCGGGAGAGCCAAACACGCGAGCCACAGGTCGTCAGCGAGCTCTGGTCCTTGCGATGCCGATGACCGAAGCGACGCCCCGCGGCGAACTTGCCGGGCTAACAAGGAAAATTGCCCAGGCGTACGCGAACGCCGGTCCCCGGATGCTTTCGCGAGACCTGAACCATTTGGTCAAGCTCGGCCTCATTCGCCGGATCGGGCGGGGCTACGAAACGCGTTCCGATGTCGTTCAGGCCTTCTTGCCTCCAATCGCCTCGACCGACGAGTAATGACTCAACCCCAATCATTTGAGCTCTTGACCGAGATCGAGGAGGGTGCACTCGACGAGACCGCCGACCTGTCTTCAGTATTGAGAAAATGCATAGCCCTCGGCGGTCAAAATGGTAGTGAGTCGTTGCGGGCTTGGGCGACGCGGGAGTTGAAGGGCTACCACGATTCAGAGACTGAAATACCGACTTACAGAGTGGTTCCGGCTCCGATCGCGATTTCAGGACAGACAGCTACCCACTTGATCAAGGGCCAGTCGATCCGACCGGGCGCTCTTCCCGAACCAGCGGCCAGCACGATCAAGGAAGAGGTCTCAATTTCAAGCCCTCTCTCTCAGATCGTCGAAATGGTCGCCTCCGCTAGGCGCAGTGGAGATGAGTTTGTGATGATTGCGTTACCGAGCGCACAGACGCTCGCCACGCTAATGAATGGTGAGGCGAAGCGAACAAATCCTCTCAGTCGGCAGCACGTCTCAGATATTTACTGGGAGGTGAGCTGTACGGCACTAGTCGCCATTATCGATAACGTCCGCACGACTTTGGTCGAGCTTGTCGCCGAGATCCGAGCCGAGATGCCTACGAAGACAGACCTTCCTAGCGCTGAGGTGACGGATCAAGCTGTCAACTTCGCGGTGTATGGGAAGAGAAATAAGGTCAAGGTCATTACCAACCAAGTTGGAACAGCTCGTGACGTCAAGATTCAACAGGAGGCCGGGGAAAATACCAATCGCGGTCGACGAGGACTCTTTGCTGGGCTTGCAGCAATCGTCACCGCCGTCGGAACCGTCCTGTTGGTGCTCCATCACTAGTAACTACTGCGGTACCCCGAGCGCCCGGAGGTGGACCCGAGCCAGGGCAGCGGAATTGTGATCGCCGGCCGCCGCTGCGGCGGACAGCACGGCCCGCCAGCTCCCGGCCGTCTGTCGGCGTTCGGCCTCGGCCACGGCAGCGGCCAGGGTGCCCCGGGCATTCGACATGCCGGGGACATTGACCCGGCCCGTATCCGACCGCATGGCCGGGGCGGATCGGCCGACCGACACGGCACCGGACGGACGTGGAGACCGCGTGGCGGCGGCCGGCTCGGTCTCAACGGGGCGAGGTCGAGGCGCGGAACGTCGAGCAGGTCGGGGCGCGCTGGCCGGTTCGTCGTCGGGCGGTGGGGCCCACTTCGTCAGGTCCCACTCGGCGTCGGGATCTTCGGTCGACCGGTAGGCCACTTCTATCTGTCGGAGTAGGGCCGCTTCCTCACCCTCCAGCCGGCCGTACGTGGGGCGGAGGCGGTATGGGGGCTCGCCCACCCGGCGGCGCAGGTCCCGCCAGGCCCCCTCCGCCCGCTCGGCGGAAGTGAACACCGCCGCCGTCTGGCGGTCGCTGTAGGCGCTCTCGTCGGTCACCACCGCCAGGACGGCGCCCAACGCGTCCACGTGCCGGCGATAGGCGGCCAGGGCGGCGGTGTGGTCGTTGACGGGGGACATCGCTAGCCGGCCGCCTGGACGAAGTTGCATTCCTCCGCCGACCAGAACGGTGTAGCTGGGATGCCGTTGGCGTTGTCGATGGCCACCTCGGAGGGGGTGAGAGCAGGAGGGGAGCCCCACGCCTCGCAACCGTTACTGGCAGCGCCGAAGTAGATGGAGTCCCCGGGCACGGCCTTACCGTCCACCGTGGCGCCCGTCCCATAGCTGGCGCTGACCGGACAATCGGCGCCACCGCACCCGGGGTCCGTCAACGTCAGGGTTCCCCCTATCGCCGTGCCCTGGAGCTGCGCCACCGGGTCTTGCGTGCCATCGGCTCCCACCGAGGTCACGTCGACAGTCACTTGTCCCCCGCCGCCGACGTCAGCGACATCGAGGAACAGACCGCCCCCTCCCCACGTAGCGAATCCCGTGATGTTATAGCGGCCCTGGGGAAGCGCACCCGGCACGGCCGTCGTGGTGGTGGACGTAGTTGTGGTCGTGGTCGTGGCGTCGGCCAGCACCCGAGAGCCCCCGCGGGGGTCCACGTAGCGCCCGAGGGCGGCACCACCGGCCAGGAGCGCGAGACAAGATGCGACTATGAGGCTTCGTTTCACGACAGCACCTCTCCGATGACTTGGCCCGCCGCCGCACCATTCTCCATGCCCAGCGAGCGGGCCACGATGATGGCCTCCCCATCTACCCGGGCGGCGCCGTTGGCCCCGAACCGGAGCCGCGGGGTGGCGACCGTCTCGACACCCTCGACCACCCACCCGGCCAGCTCCAGCGCCTCGACATGGAACGCCACCACCGGGACCACCTCACCCTGGCGTATGTGGTCGGACACGTTCACCAGGATTAGGCCACCGGGCACCACTACACCGAAGCACGCCACCCAGGCCGACTGGTGGAATACCCGGTAGGGCTCGCCCCATTGCATCCTCCCGGTACTGGCCGGGTGTAGAGACCGGCCCAGGTCGTGGGTGTAGCTGTGTCGCACCGAGCCGTCCCGAGCGTTGTGGTGGTCGGCCAAGCGATTGCCATAACAGGGTGAAGTGACAACGGCGTCGAACGATCCGGGAGCGAACGGCAGACATAGTGCGTCGGCCACCACGACGGGGCCCATGTCGCACCCTTGGCCGATCCACTCGGGCTCCAGGTCCCCGCCGATGGTGTCGTGGTCGAGAATGTGGATGCGGCCCGTCCCGGCGAAGGGGTCGAGCACCCGGAGCCGTTGCCTACCCCGGGTGCCGGCCTCGGTCTCCAGTAAGGCTCCCAGCGCGTCGAGCACGGTGGCGCCATACTTCGCCGGATGACGGGCGTGCCGGTTGTCGAGGTCGACGGTCATCGGGCGTGCTCGCGCATCGGGGTCGGGTCGGTCGGAACGTCGACGGGGACCACCCAGGCGGCCATGCCGGCCGTCCCACTGGGAATGCCGCGCACGTCGAAGGCGGCCCACGGGACCAGGCGGCCCGGGGGAGCCCACAGAGAGACCGGCACGCAGTGAGCCAGTGCGTCGGACACCTCGCGCAACACCCCGGCACCGACGGTCCGGTCGGCGGCCGGGACGATGACGAGCATGTCGAGAGAGCGCACAAGGCGCGGCCATTCGGCCAGCCACTCGGCGTCCGTCGTGAACAGCACGGCCGGGTCGAGGATGACGGTGCCCGCCCCCACCTCGGCCCGGATGCCGGCCAGAGCCCGACCTCGGTGCGGTGTGCCATAGGCGGTGACCGGTGATGCCACGTAGAGGGTGAGGGCCCGGGTCACGACGTCTCCTCGACATCGAAGGGGTCGAGGGCGAAAGCGGCGCCCACATTGGTGACCGCCTCGGCCTCTGTTTTGACCACCTCGGCCGAGACCGGGTGCCCTTCTCTCACCGGCACGCCCGAGAAAGACGGCCATAGGGATATCGTCCAGTCCGACGCGCACCAGCGCTCGGAGGTGTCGTGCTCGGACCCTTCGGACTCCACCAGCCCGAGCGCCTGGAGGGCCTGGAGGTGTCGGAGAGTCGGTGCCATGGGCCGGCGTATGTTCCCGGCCACGGTGGCGGTGGTCCGGAATGTCGAGGGTGAGAACGACCCGGCCAGGAAGACCAGCGCGGCGAAGCGGTCTCGGTGAACACCGCCCGTGGCCAGCTCCCCGAGCAGGTGCCACATCTCGCCCGCTTCGACGCCCATGGCCGTCATCGCTCCAGCCACTCGGTTCAGTTCCCCGAGCAAGCGCGGGGCCTCCTCCGATGCCGGGAGCAGCTCCAGGTCGGCACCTCGGAAGACGACGGCGGACCGGCACCGCACGGCCAGGGTGGCCAGGTCGATAAGGCGGTCCTGGTCGGCGCCGTCGAGAGCCGGCGGGGGCGCCGCAGGGTCGATCCCGAGACCGTCGATAAAGGCCCCGGCCGCGTCGGCCAGGCTCCCCCTCATTTCCTTTTCGCGACCGCTGTTGGCCAACACCCGTTCCCCGATAGCGCGGGCATCTTCAGGTGAGGGCACCGGATACCTCAGGTAGAGGTAACGGTCTCCGAGCAGCCCCATGTCGACCAGATCAATGGCCCCGGTGACCGCGGCGATAACGCCGACCTTCCCGGCCCACTTGAACACCCGGCCGCCCTCGGTCCCGAGCGCCCTGGTCACGGAGCCGTCGAAGACCTCGCGCATGAATCCGAAAACGGCGTCCCGGGTCTCGGCCGCCCCTGACAGAAGGGTGGTGAGGTCTTTGACGAGGACGAGACCGTAGCGGTTCGGGCTCTTGGCAATCTGCGACAACACCCCGCCCGTCGCCCGGTCGTCGCCCTCTTTGACCGAGGACCCCGACAGGAATCCGGCCACGGTGGCGGTCGACATCTCGTGAGTACCGGGCCGCCCCCGTAGTGCGTTGAGCATCTCCGACTTACCGCTCGATGGGCCGCCGATGACGAGCAGCCATGTCGGATCACCCGCCATGAGGTTGGCTATGGCTACGGCCAGGACCACCACCAGCGGGCCCCGGTCGGGGAGGTGGAGGTATTGACGGAATCTTGCCGTCAGAGTGTCGAGAGCCATGGGCTCCCGGGGCGGGCTCACGACGCATCCTCCAGACAGTCAGGGCACCGACCGTCCACCAGGGGAACGCCCCAGAGGACGGCATCGCACACCGCGCACACGTCGTCGTCGGCGTAGGGATCGGCGAGCCGAGCCCGGGCTTTACGGTGCGCCCGTTTCTTGTGCGCCTCGGTGCAATAGATCGCTTTACCGGAGACGGTCACCGCGCACCCGTCGAGTCCGCACGTCCGCAGCGCCGGGGTGTGTAGGGCCCGGAGCGCCTGGCGCACGCGTCGGACGGTGGAGAGAGAGGGTGGGTGCCCGGCGGTCAGACGTTCAGCGGTCCGCTGCGCCACGCCATAGGTCCGGGCGAAGCCAGTAGGCCCGAGGCGCCTGGCCTCCTCGGTAACGAAGCTGGCGGCGTCGACATCGACCGGCCGCCGGGCGTCCAGGTTCCCGAGTCCGTCGGCCCAGGCGTCGAGGACACCCGAGACCCGGCCCACGCGCTGGACTAACCCCACCTCGACGGCCTCGACGGGGACCACCAGCGTCGGCCACGACCATGCGACCATCTTGGAATCGAGGGTGTCGAGCTGGGCCGCCCCGCCAGGCGCCTCGTGGTCAGTCGTGACGTAGGCGCGGTCGCCCTTGTCCCGGTACACCCACCGGAGCGTCTGCCACCGAGCCAGGTCATCCCCCGGGTCGAGGGCGACCACCCCGCCGGCCTCCAGATACCGGGTCCCCATGCGGGCACCGAGGCACTCGGGGAGGGTATGGAGCAGCTCGGGCGAGGTGACCGACAGGCGCCGGATGGCCGGCCATGGCATCTCTTCTCCCACGTCCCAGGGGGAGAGCTTGGGCCGTAGCGCGCTCGGGCCGGCCTCTTTCGCCCTCGCATGGCGGATCAGCTCCGTCACCCCGACCCGCACCCACTCGCACGTACCGTCGGCGTCGGTGCCGGGCATGGTGGCCGGCGCCGCGTAGAAATTGGCCAACGTGGCTTGAGTGGTGTTCACCAGGTCGACGGTCTCGCCTTCGACGTCGTCGTCGGTCGTGCTCACCAGCTCGATGGTGTCGCCCCCGTCGCCGTCGAGGTAAAACTCGGCGTGGCGGTTCACGCCGAAGATGACGGCCCGGAGAGCCCGGTCGGCCGTGCCGCGGGTGATCTTGAACAGGGGCCAGTGACGGCCCGGTGAGAACCGGCGGTGAAGATCCCGGAGAACGGCGCCGAGGTCGACGTGGGAGAGGACCCGGCCCACGTCTCCGCCGGCCAGCGTGATCGCTCCGCCCTCGACCGACGACGGAATGATCGAGGAATCCGTCGCCCGGGCGGCCACCATCCCGCCCAGGCCGGTAACCCCTCGGTCCATGAGAGCGAGGATCAACCGGGCCCCGGCCGTGATGGCCGATGCCAACGGCAGACACACCCACGGCCCAGGGCGCTCACCGTCGCCGTCGGGGTCCATGCGGGCAAGCTGACCGAACACCAGGGAATTGACGATCACCCGGGTGAGGGCAGCTCCGAGGGTGTCGCCCTTGTCTTTGCACTTGCTCCGGTAGTCGATGATGGGGCCGACGATGTCGGTGGTGAGGTCGAGCGCGAGACCGGGCAGGACGGGGAGCCGGCGCCGTATCTGCGACTGGCGCCCGACGGCCACGGGCCGGGTCACTGACACGATGCCGGCGGGGACGTCTCCACCCCGGACGATGGCGGCCAGGACGTCGGAGCCCATCTTGTGCATGACACGCCCGCCGGAATCGACGGGGACCACCTCCAGGCGACCGTCAGGACGGTGGGGGTCGTCTACCTCGACGGGATAGGGGCCCTCGGTGCCGTCGAGGGTGAGGGTGACCAGGTCCATTCCGAAGCGCTTGAACGTGTCCCGGTGGAGGACCCCCGGCTCCCCGGCGACCTCATGGGCGAAGCGCACGAAGTCGGCGGTGTCGTCGTGCATCTCGACGCGCTCGGCGCACAGGAAGTCCCACCAGCCGAGGAGAACGGCGGCCAGTGGATAGGCCGAGGAGATATCGGCCACGACGGCAGGAAAGACCCGGCCGACGATGGCAGGGGCGACCTCGGTCCAGCCACCATGGAAGCTCTCGGCCCACCGGCCGTGCCCTTCGTCGTCCAGGTCCCATGTCTCCATCGGCGGACGGAGCCCGGAGCGCTCCAGGATTCCCGACGCTAGGCCCCCGGGCGAGGCGGTGCGCGAGAGATCGAGACGGTGCCGGCCCTCGGTCCGGTCTCGGGGTGTCGTGAACCACTGGCCGGCCTTGACGTCGAGAGTGACAGTCAGACGGTGAAGGTCGAGCGCGCACGTCATCACGCGGCGCAGACCGTCGAGGTCGGGAGCGACGGAGGTGGGGACACCGAGACCCTCGACCCCGAGCAGCTCTCCGTAGCGCTCAGGTGTGGCCGAACGCTCGGAGGTGAGGACGTAGGCCGCGGTGTGAAGGTCGAGGACATCGCCCGTGAACGGCCGGCCGTGCTCTCGCTTGCCGAGGTTTCGACTGGCCGGCACCCCGGCGGTGCCCATCCACCCCACCCGGCGTGAGCGCCATACCCACGGCGGCCGATGCGGTGAAACGGCCTTGACCCCGCCGTCATCGTGGCGCGTGACGCTCCCGGTCGGTCCGATGCGCCACGCGCCTTTGTTCTTTCCGGAGCACTCGACCTGGAGGTCGGCGGCGGAGAACAGGGACCACGACCGGCCGATGTCCCACCCGGCCAGGCACCAGCCGCCGGCATAGGCCCGGCGGAGCAGCGTTCCCGTCTTCGGGTCACCGAACGCGCTCGCCGTTTCCACCCGCCACGGGATCGGCCCCGAGAGCCCGTCTACGGCCAGCTCCCGGGCCAGCCGAACGGCCGCTTTCCGACGTGCCGGGGTGGCGCCGTCGGGGATGATGACAACGGCGCCGACGACGCTCGCTCCCGAGACCTCCAGGGCGGTGCCCCACGCCAGCACGTCGGTGTCGGCGGCGGCATCGCTGGCCGCGTGGACGATCAGTGCCGGCCGGCTCTTGACGTAGGGATCGCGAGGTGTCCGGGTGCGCCACTTGTCCCGACCGGGCCACGCTCTCACGTTCACGGTCGCCCGGGTGAAGGTGGTCACGATAGCTCCGACAGGACGTCGACGGCATCGAGGAGCAGCGCGGCCAGCGCCGCCGTTGATCCGACCGACAGAGATAGCGGCCGGTGAAGGTCGACCAGCCATCGCAGGTGGACGGCGGCCCGGCGTAGACGGTGTCGGACCCGCACGTCGCCCTCTCTCTCCCATTCAATGCCGGCCGCTCTCAGCACGACGTGAACGCGAACGTGATCGGCCAGACAGAGCCCGAGCCCGAGGTCCCGGTCGAGGTACGGACCGTCTGGATACGGGCGGCCCGTGATGTGGTGGAGCGCATCGACGCCACGGGCACAGGCGGCACAGGTCGGCGCGGCGCTCACGACCGGCCCGATTCGTAAAACCAGAGTTCTTCGCCCTCACTCCGCCGTTCCTCAGTCAGCGCGATGACGGCCCGGGGGTCAGCCAGGAAGCGGTCACCGTTGGCCAGCGGCGCATAACCGCCGACGCGCCGGGCGTACTCCTTCTCGGTAATCCGACCTTCCAAGAGCTGGCGGGTAAGCCAGTTCACGCGGTTGGCCCGCTTGGCCTCGGCCCGCGTGCCCTGGCGCTGGACGTAGGTTCCGTCGGCCCGCAGATAGGAGAACGTGGGGAGACGGTCGGTCGTCTTCGGGTGACCGACGGCCTGGCGAGCGGTGAGGCCCTTCGACGCGTGTCGCTCTTGCCGGCGTTGATACGTGACGGCGTCGGCCGCCTTGCGACCGGCGGTGCCCTTCTCGGTGTTGCTCCGGGTGAGCAGACCGGCGCGGGCCGCCTCGGTAAGGCGCGGGTTGGGCGCTTTCGTGCGCGCCGGCGCCGGCCGGCTGGCCGCCCGCTGGAGAGAGCGGGAGACAGGGGCGGTGGCCTTTCTCTCGGCCATCACGCCACCCCGGAGACGGCCAGGACGCGGAGCGGTGCGGCGTCAGAGAGAGAGACCCCCGTCTCTCCCGTGGGGGTCAGCGCGGTGATGGCCCGGATAGCGGCCCAGGCGTAGTGCTCGGTGCGCTGGTCATGCGCGGCCCGAGCCCGAGCGAAGGTGGCGCGGAGCTCGGGGAGGAGGTCGTCAACCTCGACGCCACGATCGGCGGCCACGGTCCCGAGCTGGTCGAGGACCTGACGTTCGGCGCCGCCGGGACCGTCGAGGCACCAGAGACACCCGCGCACCCGGACCGGAGTCCGGCGACGCGGCGTGGCCGGTACCCGCCCCCTACGTGGTGCTACCTTGGGGGGTGCCATTAGAGGTGGCCTTGATGTTTGGAAGCTGGCCCCGGCCCACCAGCCGGGGTCGCTTCATGTCTTGGGACGTGTTCACGGACCGATTCTCCGGGTGCCCTTCGGAAATGCCCGGTACGTCGATGACGGCGCCGGCCTCGACCGGATAGGCGAGGGAGAGGGTGGTCCGTAACCACCGCTCGGTCTCCTCGGCCACCATGCCGGGCAGGACATCGACGAGCAGGCGGGCCGCCAGCTCCTCGACGCTGATCCCTTCCGCCGCCGCCGCCGCCTCCAGCTCGGCCACCAGGTCGGCCGGGAGCCGGAGCCGTTGGGATGTCGTCACATCTCGGAATCCGAGAGACGGGCTCACGACGGCCCCCCGCTCCGGCGGTGGTCGAGCCCCCGGCGTAGCGCGGTCTCCGCCGCCGCCGACTTCCCGGTCGGAAAGACCCGGAGCTGGTCGACCAGATAGAGGAGGATCGAGGTAGCCCCAACGGGCAGGCGCCAGGTGACGGAGACCGGGCGGGAGCGCTCGACCGGGTGGCCGGAGTATGGGGTCACGGATGGCATCGAGACCAGTATCCGGACCCGATTCCAGATGCCCCGTACGCGGCCAACGCTCCGGCCACCTGGAGCAGCCCCACAGGACCGTCCGGGGCATCTTTGACGGATACCCCGTACGGGGACTAGGGTCGAGGGCGTGGACTCAGAAACGACCCCGCCGACCACTTCCGCTTCCGTACCGCCTAGGACGTGGCTCTCGACCCGTCGCACCAGCCGGCGGGCCATCTCCATCGTGGAAACGGCCGGCGGCGCCGGGGTGACGGTCCGGAGTCGGCCGATAATGGACTGGCAGATCGAGGAGTGGAGCAAAGACGGCCTCATCCCCTCGCCCGACGCGCCGATCGACTTCGTCGTCGCCTGGGCCCGAGCCCTCGACACGCTCGGCTACGGCCCGGGCAAGAGTGCCGACGACACCGCTCTGCGTCTCCTCTCCATGGGGATCGGTGTCGAGCGGGCCCGCTACGTACTGGCCGACAGGGCCAACCCCCTGACCCGTCTAGGTGACTTCGACGGCACCCTGCCCGCCGAGACCCTCGACGTGCTCCGGTCGGATACCGGATTGATGGCATTCCTGGCACCGGTCATGGGGCAAATCTTCTCCGCCATCTCCGACGTTCCCGAGAGCGGGCGCGAGGACTATGCCGGTGTGCCTCTGGACGAGACGCCGGCCGACCGGGAGGAAAGATTCCTCGGCGCAATGCGTGGTCTCCTGTCCGGTGACCCCGTGCCTGACTCGGTTCCGGAGCTGATGGTCGACATGATCGACAGTCCGGTCGGCCCCTTCGGTCCGGACCCAAAGCACCGTGCCCGCGGTGTCATGCCCAACGAGATAGAAGCGGCGGAAATGGTGATCGACCGTCTCGGCGCCGCCATGCGGTCTATTCCCGCCATCATCGCGGACACCCCACTATCCGTACTGGCGGCGGCGGCGGTGATCGGCCGGGACATGCTCGCCGCCTTCTCGGCGCCCGGCTTTGACGACAGACACCGTGATGTCCTGGCCGCGTACATGGCGCCCATTGTCGTCAGCATGGCCGGCCTGGGCGTCGGGCCAGGCCCCGGCCCCCTCGGCTCGGGCGACACAGAGACGGAGACACCGTGACCGCACCCGTACCCGTCGAGCCCCACCCTTGTCACTGTCACCACGGCGGGACGGCCCGACAACGTCACCCGTACCTGATAGTCGGGGGTGCATTCGTGGCCGGCGAGGCTCTGTCCGGTCGTCGTCACCCACTCGTCCGTTTCGTCTTCACCTTCGTCGGTTTACTCGTCGTCGCCCTCGTCGCCCTAGTGGTCTTCGTGGTGGTCCACGTCTGGCCCTTGGTGCTCGTCGCCGTCGGCGTGTGGCTGGTCGTTCACTTCCTCCGTCGTCGCACTCACGACCGGGCATAGACGAACCCGACGACCCCCGCTACGACGAGAGCAGTACCGCCGGCGCACCACCGCACCCGGATGCGACGGAACGTGGCCGGGGAGGTGTCGGGCCCCGGTTGCATCCTCAGTCCGTGCCAGAGGGCATAACCACCGACCCCGGCGGTGGCCACACCAAGGAGAGCGATGCCACCCCGACCGGGCCCAGTGGTGGGTGCGACCCCCATCCGTTCCTGCTCGACACTCGACAGGTCGGGGAAACGCTGATCCCGGCTCCACGTGTCATCGGCGGATCTCTGTCGAGCTCGGGCCGAGCGGGAGGCTTCTTTGCAATCGTCGCACCGGCAACCGGCGTTGTATGCACTTCTCGTCCCACATGTTCGGGGCATGGCGGGCCCTCTCTTTCTCCCGCCCGTTCCCCGGATGGTCGCATCGGACCCTCCTCTGGCCATCGTAGAGGGCGGCGGTGGATGCGACACGAATAGCTCAACGCCAGACAGTGGCGGCCGTCGGTTACTCCCGAGCGCTCTATATCCTTGGGGGCGTTACGAATCCCTAGACTCCTCCGCCCAATGGGGTCCCGGCGGAGTCCACTCCTCCGGCATGTCCAGCTCTCGGCGGGTGAGAGCGACGAGACCATTCCAGCCGAGCACCCGTTTGGGAGGCCAAGGGGCGTTCCCCGTGGGTAGAAAGATCTTCGTGGCGAGGTCGTAGGAAATATCGACCTCCCGGGGCACCTCTACAGCCTCGAAACTTCCGTACCCCGAGGGTGGAGGTTCCATCCGCAACACATGCATGACGAGGGGTCCGACGTGAAGGGTGTGAAAGTGGTAGTTCCGAAACGGAGAGTCACCCAGGACCAGGTGGACCTTGGCGCACCAATAACCCATCGGCGCAATCGGACCTTCGACCGCCCCCAGGTATATGACGGTTGATCCCGGAGGATGGTCCTGAGTCCTGACGATCGAACACTGCTCCTCGGTGAACGGATCCAGGTTGGTCAACGTGGGTTCAAACACCATGGCTGTCTTCGTCGCCCAGGTGGCTACAAGCACCTGCTGATCTCGGTCGAGCGTGACGGGTTCACCCGAGACCATCGGGGTGAGGACCGGCTCGGCCCGGGCCTCCAGCTTGGACATCCAACCGGTGTTGCAGGCGTGACAGACAATTTTCGTTCTCAATCCGGCAATGTCGGACGCTCCGAAGGTGGTACTCGACACTCCACCTTCGTCGGCAGTATGTCGACCCCATTCCGGCGCCGGTTCATCGGGATCAACCGGAAAGAGTTTGTTCAGCCACTTGGGAAACATGTGCTCGCCCGAGCCGGCTGGGCCGGAGCAGAAAATGCATCGTCGAGCCGTAGTCCGGGCGGTCATGGAAGGGACATCCATGCTACGTCCATATTGACGAAGCACGAGCCGACGGCCGGCCGTAAGATCCCGTTAAAGATCATTAAGGCCCGGGCGAGGCGGGAACCTCCCCGGGCCGTGGCCCAACGGGAGCGAACCCCATTGAGCGAGACGAAACCTACGGGCCAACGCGCGGGCGACGGTGGACCCCGTGGCGCCCAACTCTCTCCGGCCCTCGCTCTCGTCGTGGCCGACCGGACCGAGGCCCTGTCTCTCACGTATGCCCGGCGCCTCGCCGGGCCCGTCCTGGTGCTCGACGGCTACGGGCTCCGGGTGTCGGTCGAGCGAGGGGGTCTAGTGGTGTCCGATGGGGTCGGCCCGGACCGTCGGTCACGAGCCTTTCCGAAGGTGGGTCACGGGCTCTCCCGGATCATCGTGGCCGCCGGCTCGACCGGGGCCGTGTCTCTAGAGGCGCTCCAGCTCTGCCGGGATCTCGGTATCGCCCTGGTCGTGCTGGCCCGGGACGGCACCCCTTCTGTCTCCACCGTCGGCTACGGCGTCGAGGATGCCCGTCTCCGTCGGGCCCAGGTCACCGCGGCCGACACGGTCGTCGGTATCGGCATCGTGCGACGGCTCCTCATGGCCAAGCTCGACGGACATGCCGGCATCGCCCGGGACGTCTTCGGCCAGGACCGGGCGGCCGAGATTGTCGACGGATTCTCCGAGGGTATGACGTCGGCCGAGACCGTCGAGGCGCTACGCATCCTGGAGGCCCAGGCGGCCGCCGCCTACTTCGGAGCATGGCCCCGGGTCGACGTCGTCCGGTTCGTAGGCGCGGACACCGCCCGTGTGCCGGCACACTGGCGCCGTTTCGACGGCCGCCGGTCGGTGCTGCGGGCCGGCAATAGCAACCAGCGCGCCAGCCAGCCCGTCAACGCGATCCTTTCCTACTGTTACCGGCTGGCCGAGCTGGAGTGCCGTTTCGCCCTCTTGACCGTCGGCCTCGACCCCGGGCTCGGTTTCGGCCACGCCGACACCCCCGGGCGTGACGCCCTTTCTCTCGACCTCATGGAGACGGCACGACCGGCCGTCGAGCGCTATGTCCTACGGCTCGTCGCCACGCACCGTTTCCGGAAACGTGACTTTGTGGAAGCGTCCGACGGACACGTCCGACTGACGGCGCCGCTCACCCACATGCTGGCCGACACGATGCCGACGTGGGCCGAAGCGGTTGCCCCTCACGCCGAGACCATCGCCCACGCGTTGGCCGACACTGTCCCGGGGCGCACCGTGAAGCGGACACCACTTACCTCGGCCCGGCGCAAGAGCGCGGCACGACGCGTGCGGCCGTCTCGACGTCGCCAGTCGTCTCCACCCTTGCCCTTCCCGGTGTGCGCGGGGTGTGGAGTGTTACTCGGCCGACGCGACGAGAGCTGGTGTCCCGACTGTCGGCCGGCCGTGAGGGTCGAGGCACTGGCCGCCGGCCGGGTAGCCGGAAGTGTGGCCCGCGCTCGACGGAGAGCCGAAGGGCTCCCCGACCCGTCGCAGACGGCCGAGGTACGGGCCCGGCGCGGGGCGTCGGTCGGTCGCCGTGACGCCGAGGCGTTGGCATGGGACGCCGCCCACCCAGGCGTCGTGGTCGACGCCACCGGCTTCGCCCCCATCCGCGAAGCGCTCGGTGCCGTGACCGTGGGCGCCATCTCCCGTGCCGTCGGGCTCTCGTCCGGCTACGCGTCGTCAGTCCGCCGCGGTGAGTACGTGCCCCATCCCCGACACTGGCCGGCGTTGGCCGACCTGGCCGGCGTGGCCTGCCCGGTCGACGACACCGAGAGCCCGGGGGTCACCGGCCCGAGCTGGTGGCGCGAGCACGTCCTCCCGGCGCTGGCCGCCGTCTCGACGGTCGAGATAGGACGGGTGACCGGCCTGTCGAAGGGGTCGTGCTCAAAGGTCCGACGGGGCCTCCAGGTGCCCCACCCCCGGCACTGGCCCGCCCTGGCCGAGCTGGCTGGCGTGCGCCCCCCACGGGTGGCAGGGGACGTCTGACCGTCGACGTCGAGGACGGCACCGGGAGCCGAGGGTGGGTCTCTCCTCTTGTGCGCGTGTGTCGCTGGATTTGGGGTACAATGCCGGACAAGCGAGATGGGCGGGTCGCTGGAAAGGACCCGCAATGCCGCTGCCGACCACCACCGCAACACCCCGCCGGCTCGTCGCCCGGGCCGACGTGCGCCTCCCGGCCGACCTCCACAACGCCGCCCAGGCCCGGGCCGACTCGCTCGGCCTCTCGCTCTCGTCGCTGGTCCGTGTTGCCCTGTCGGTGCTTCTGGCCGGGGATGGGCCGAAGTGGACCCCGTGACCGTGCTACTGACACCGACCCCGCACGCCCCCCACCCTGGGCCCGTTCGGTCCGCACCCCGCACCGACGACGGGGGGAACGGGGAAAATGGATTCCCTCACCCACCCCGCCCGGGACAGTGAACACGATCGGGCTTGTGTTCGGCGGTGGGGGAGTGGTCCTCATTCTCGGGGGCCTACTCCATTCCGTGGTCCGTCTCGGTCGCATTCTCCAGATGGTGGAAGACCTGGACGACCGGGTGAAGAAATGCGAAGACCTGCCGGTACGGGTGGCCGTGCTTGAGGCCCTGGCCGGCCTTATTCCCGGCGGTAGCGGCCGGGTTCGGTAACAGGGGGCGAATGCTTTATGTGGATTATCGGACTCATAGCCTTTTTGCTCATCGCCGGGGGAATCGTCCGGGTCATTGTGCAAATAGAGCACCTGGCGAGCGCCGTGACTCACTTGGGGGACCGGCTACGCCGAATCGAAACGTCACTAGGACTCGACGAGGCGACCGAGACGAACGGGCATCTCCGCTCTTACTTCGGGACTCGCCGATGACCCTTCACGCCCTCTCGACTTCACCTCTCGGCCTCATCGTGGCCGCCGCTACCGGCGCCGCCGTGGCCCTCCTCGGTACGGCCATGGCCCTCGACCTGGCCGCCGACGCCCGGCGAAACGGCGCCGGGATGCATGGCTCTCAGAACGGCCGGCAACCATGCCGGCGATGGTCGGCGGGCCCATCATCGACAATGAAATGGAAGTGAGCTGATGGCACCGCTGGCACTGATCGTCGTTTGGGCCGGCTATACGGCGATGACTTGGGGAATCGCTAAGTGGAAGTGGGCCAACGACCCGACGGCCACGCAGTTGACCCTTTCGGATCTGACCCTACCGTCGCACCGCACCACCTATATCAATGCGATGGAGGCTTATGCGGCCGGGGGCACCACATCGTTCGTCAACACCCCGGCCAACGATAAAGCCGCTCTCGGCCAGGCCGCCGCCGACGTCGCCTACTACTGCAACGGCACTAACCCGCCGGCCGGCACGACACCGACCACCGGCCTTACGTGCGCCACCGCTAAGACCCGCCTGGCCAACGTGACCAGCGTCACTTCGGGCACCCCGTCGGCGCCGGCCGGCGCCACCAATGCCCCCCGCTACAAACAATGGCTTTCGGACTTGGGGCTCTGACGACATGGCCGTATCTTCTGGAGTAGGAACCAACGCCGCCCCGGCCGCCGGGTCCGGGCCCCTCGGCCTTACCTGGGCCCCGATCCCGGCATGGCAGATAACGAGTCTTCAACAGCTGGCCGCCCAGGGGAAGCTTTACGGCATACCGCCTCAGATCATCGCCGTTATCGCTGACGCCGAGGAGCCGCACAACGGGGGCGGGGTCGGTATCAACTCGTCCGGATACGGGGGCTACTTTGGCCTCGGCACCTCGGCCTACCCCGGGGGCTCGGTCACCACCGCCCAACTAAACGACCCATCGCCGGCCAGCTTCGCCGCTCAGGCCCAAGTAGCCGCCAGTCTCTTCGCCAGTCTTCTTTCTAAGAACAACAACAACCCGGTAGCGGCCGAGCAGGCGTACCAGACCGGCAGCGCCGGGGGCACCCCAGGCGAGGGGGCCAAGCTCATGAGTCAATATGTGGGCGGGCAGATCATCACGCCCGGATCGGTCCCCGCCGGCTCGTCGAGCTCGGGGAGCCCCTCGGGCTCCGGGTCCAGCTGTACCCCGGTGGGTCCGAATCTGCCCATCGTGGGCCAGATATTTACCACTTGCTCGATAGCCCGAATCGAAGCGATAGCCCTGCTCGGTGTCGGGGGACTGGTCCTCTTTATCGGTGTCGGCATGATCGCCGCCGCCATGGGCACGGGCCGGCTCCGGGGGGCCGCTACCGCCCTCCCGGGGCCCGTCGGCACCGCCGCCCGGGTGACCGATGGCCAGGGCCGCCAGATCGGGGCCGAGAGGCGCCAGCGTGCGACCCGGGCCCAGGCCCAATCCGACGCCCTGGAGCGCACCGCTGCCCGGGGCCAGGAGTCACGAGCCCGCCAGGCCAGCAAGTACCAGTCTCAGCCGCTCGGACCCCTCCCTACCGACGACCAACCCTTCGACTGAAGGAGAGTAGAAGGTACCGCCCTTGAGTCGATAAGCCTGCCTCTCGGCGGGGGCACGTACACCGCCCTCAATAGTTACGCCGTGATTGCCGTGGAGCTCCAACCGGTCCTTCTTTTACCCGTCTGAGTTTTGCGTGCAAGTGGTGAACACCACACACCCGGTCGTCTCGGGCTGGCAGATGGCGTACTTTCCGGCCGCCTCCTCGGTCACAGTGGCCGAGGGGCTCGGGCCCTTTGACCTTTCGTCAACGCTTTACTTCCCGGTTGCTTGCTCGGCCGGCAACCAAATCGCCGTTCTTATCGTCCCTATCACGGCGCCACCGTCTGCACTACGTCAGTCTTCGGACTCGGGAACCCCTCTCAACCGGTCGCCCTCCGATCGGACGGGCGCTCGAAGCCTCAACATTCGCAGCTGTTTTTGATTGCCGGCGATTCCGGGGTGTCGACAGCATCGCCTACCCGGTTCCTTATCTACTCCGTTCAGATCGAAGTACAGGAACCGGTGGCAAGCTCCGGGAACGCCGACCTTTCGGGAACCTTGAGCGGTGTCGGTGGCACCGCAATCGCCATCATTCCGGCCACGGCGGTCGGGTCGGGATGGAAAGACTTTGGGGAGGATGGCTTACTCCTCGACCCCGGGGGTCCACTCACCTTTAGCGTCCCATCCGGCACCGTCGCTTTTTGCATTGTCGATGCGGACATCGTGCTCTAATGGGCGACCAGCCACACACAGTGTCCCGCCAAGGCCCCATCTCGCTGTCCACCCGTGCCTAAGATCTTCAGATTGACACCCTCGGCGCCGACAAAAAAACCGTGGCCAATGTGAGTATCAGAGGCGCCGTGGTGGCCATAGGAGTTCCGGTATTCGCCGTGCTCCTAGCAGGCTGCGGCAGCCCGCAGGCCACACATCGGGTGAGCCCACCCACAACAACGATGCCTCCCGTTGGAACCGGTTACCTTGCATCCGGCTCCGACTTCGTGGACTTCATCCAGTGGAGCGACAACGGGGGCGATCTAAGCGGCACCGCTCAAACGGTGACGACCCAAGGTTCTGCGCCCGACATCACGACCAACAGTGGAACGCTCACCGTCTCGGGACATCGAGATGGGTCACAGATCAGCCTGAGCTTCAACTCGGGACCACAGACATTCGGAACAATCAGCGGTGGCTCGTTCAGTCTCGACTTCCCGCAACCCGACGGAACACTGGCACCCGTGACATTCGATCCTGCCTCAGCGCAGCGATACAACAGCGCCGTTTCGAGTCTGAGCAATGACGTCGCCCAGACAAACCAGACGGCCGCCAATGCCCAGGCTCAGGAACAGGCGTCGGCCCAGGCCGCTGCCGCTGCCGCCACGGCCAAAGCGAATGCCGAAACCCAGGCCGCAACACCCGCTTGTCAGGCGGTCGGTGGGTCCATTTCAGGACAGGCGCCGTCCCTTAGTTGCGACAACATCGCATACATCGGCACCGATGGTTCGACCTATTACTCAAGCGTTGCGATGAATGCATCGGCGGGCACACTCACCGGGCCCATGAACACCGCAGGAACCGGGGCGACTGAGCAAGAATGCACGTCGGGCTTTTATCCCGACCTGTCAACAGGGCCCGGACAGGGCCCAACGGGCTCTTGGAACACTGTGCTGGGGGTCTGCCTTCCCGCCGGTTGACAAAGTTTCGTCCGACTGGGCTACCGCCGTCCCCTCTAGGTGACATAGGGCCACGCAAGGACGAACGGCTCGCCTGGAGTCTCACGGCGATGCACGACTAGCAGCCCGGCGGGAACGGAGCGTATGGCCTCCAGCTCCCATCCGGCCTCGGACGCTTCGTCCAGAAGGTCAGTGAGATGCACAGCCAGGCCGGCGCCGTGCTCCAGGATGGTGGTTTCTGATTCGAGAGGCATGGGTTCTCCAGTCTTCAGACAGAGTCGATGTCTCTGCCGCCCCACAGCCTCCACCGCCGCTAGAACGAGACTCCCTTAGCCTCGCCAGAGGGGTTCCGTGGGGGGCTTTTCCCACCATTTACCCCCTCTGACCTGGGCTTTCGTGGCAAGGTCCCCTCCTTCTCCCGTCCCGTCCCGCCGTGTGCCCTGTCCGTTCCGGGCCCCGTGTCCCGTTTCTCCGCCGCTTTCGTGCCCCGTTCCGTCCCGTTTCTCCGCCGTTCTCCGTCCCTCCTCTCTCTCTCCC
>Ga0209415_10006836_pt1 | contig 20135 bp, 22 predicted proteins | sample PeaSoiSIISIP2007_FD_187696 | JGI IMG/M metagenome (GOLD analysis project Ga0209415, IMG submission 187696) | Peat soil microbial communities from Weissenstadt, Germany - SII-SIP-2007 (SPAdes) (version 2) | ecosystem: Environmental > Terrestrial > Soil > Wetlands > Peat | place: Germany... | reverse complement strand
TGAACTCGGGCAATTTACTCACGGACCACGGAAAAAGTCGATCCGTCGTTTTCCCTACCCGGCAAAGTAGGGAAAACGCGTAGCATCGGCAGCGTGCCGCCTCAACCCGGCCCCACCGGTTACTGAATAAAGCAACTCGCCCCCCCTGACGACGCACGACGTGCGTCGCCCGGATATGCGTCGCCAGCCTGTCGTGTAAAGGTAGGGAATTCCCTATGCGACGAGATGGAGATTTCCTACCCTTGTTATTCGCCGAAAAACAGTCTACGTTTCCCGATTATCAGTCGAATGGTTGAATCCGCCAGGCTTACTACATAAAGTTGTCCACGAGGATGCACGGTGCCGGCACAAGAAGAGACGACGATAGTGGTGATTGCCAACGACGAAGCGAGCCGCCAGAGCATCGCCCGGGCATTCGACTCGCCGGAGTGCTGCCTGTTGCCCCTTGCCGCGCTCGGCGACCTGCTCCCGGTTCTGCACGAGGTGCCGGTACACGGCATCATCGTCGAATTGATCACCTCCGTCAAAGCTACGGAACGGGAAAAAAGCGAAACCTTTCACATCATGCAGCTCTTTCCGCACCTGAAAGTCAAGGTGCTGGACGGCGAAGTGCGGGTGATGGGAAGAAGGATAACGCCCGGCAGTTTCCTGCGCGAAGTCTGCAGGGAGTTCCGCAGCAGAACCATCAGGAAAAACGACCGGGCAAGCCGGCACATCGGCGTGGAAATCTGTCGCGACCCCTCCTTTCAAACGGCGGAAAGGGCCTTCACCTTCAACATCTCGACCAGGGGATGCTTCATCTGTTCGGTGCACAGCTGGCAGGCGGGGGAGCGGGTATGGCTGAGGTTTGCCGGATTCGACCACGTCGTAAGCGGCGTCGTCCGCTGGTGGCAATCGTGGGGCACCTCGCGCCTGGTGCCCGGCATCGGGGTCGAATTCGACGCCTTGCCGAAAGAGTTGCGCATCCCTTTCGCGGGGTTCTGGCTGTAGGAGGCTCCGGCGACGCCCCGCCCCGACCGGACCCTACGTAAAAACACCGGCTATCCTTGCGCTTGCTTTCCGTGGTATCCGAGAGTGCAACCTGTGGGGACGCCGCTTAGGAAGGCAAGCATGGACGACTATTTCGACATCCTCGGTCTGGCAAAAAACGCGGACGCAGGTGACGTAACCCGTGCGTATCTGTGCTTGACCCGGCTTTATAGCCCCGACAACCTGGCCACCTACGCCATGCTCAGCGACGAGGACCGGACGGACCGCCTGGCGCGCTTCACGACCGCCTACCGGCAACTCACCTGCCTGTTAAACGCCCCCGGTTCCGCGTCCGCCGCAGCGAACGGTTCCGCCGTAGCGGAGCGCCCGGACCCGGCCTCGGCCACCGGCGCCTATCTCCGCTGGCTGCGGGAACGTGCGGGCATGTCCATCCGGCAGATCGCCGAGCACACCAAAATAAGCCCCTTCGTCCTGGAAGCCCTCGAGGCCGAACGATTCCAGCGGCTCCCTTCCGCCGTCTACGTGCGCGGCTATATCCGGGAAATAGCCCGCTGTCTCGATCTGTGCGACCCGGCCGGGCTGGCCGATTTGTACCAGCAGCGCATCGACGCGTCCCCCGGCGGCACGTGATCGCCCCTGACGACGTTGGGGCAAACGGGCAGTGCGGCGCAAAACGCCGCGTGCGCCTTCAGGTCGCCGTCGACCGAGGTTTCCAGCAAGAACCGGAAGGAGTTGAAACCTGTCAATAAGGCGGTGGCGGCCATCGCTCCCCCCGAGGGTAGCGTTCATTCCGACCAGCCACGACAAGGGTAGGGATTTCCCTACGGGTGCTTTCTTGTTTTACCTACCTTTCCCCCTGCCGGCGGCGCGTGGTATATCATGGGCAGGGTACCGAAGCAGTAGCCAAACGGACCAACTGGCGGCAAAGGAGCATGACATGGCAAATTTCCTGGTGGTAGACGATTCGAGCACCATGCGGAAGATCATTGCGAAATCGCTTCGGCAAGCAGACCTCGCGGTAGACCAGATATGGGAGGCGGCCGACGGTTTCGAAGCGCTGGAAGTACTCGCCGACGGGCGGAACGAGGTGCACCTGATACTGTCGGACATCAACATGCCCAACATGGACGGGCTGGAATTCGTAGGGACCGCAAGGCGGCGCGGTTACCGGATGCCGATCGAGATGATCACCACGGAGGGCGGAGAGGACGTGCTCGCCACCGCAATGCAAAACGGTGCCTGCGCCAGCATCAAGAAACCGTTCACCCCCGAAGCGCTGCGAAGCGTCCTTGGCCCCTTGTTGTGACCTCCCCGCCGCAAGGGGCAATCAGGAGGGTTCCGGCAAGGTTCGCCAGGTTCTTTGACTAAGCAAGCGCCTCATTGCACCAAACTGACCCGATTCTGTACCGACCGATCGGCCGCGACCCATTTTTCACCTGCCGCCAGGGCGGCCCGATACCCGGCTTTGCCGTGAGGAAACAGTTCACGGCCCGAGATCACCCCGTCCGCGTACAGGATAAGTTTCCAGTCGCTGTCCGGATCGAGCGTTTGCGGTACTACTGCGAAACTGCGCATCGTGCGTTCCCTCTTCAGGAATGTTGTTTCCCCTTGAGGTACGCCTGCTCCAGGTCGTAGGCGCGAATCTCAAGCGGGGTCAGTTCCAGAAAGCGAAGCCCCCCCTCCCGAGAGTTCTCGATGACGCTCATGGGGCCCCTCGTTTGCCGGCAGGTCAGTTCGCCCGTGAAGCCGGCACTCACGTGCACCTTCTCGTGCAAGAGCTTTCTGACGTTGATCTTGCCGTTACTGCCGACGTGCACCTGCCGCCTTACGGCCATGATCCGATCGGTGAGCACGGAGCGCGATACGCGGAGAGCGTCCTGCTCCTGGCCGGCCGCCTTCTGCAAAAGCTGGTGGTTCAGGGCCAGGTCGGCCTGCAAGCGCTCGAGTTCCTGAAGGTCGCGGTAATCCGCACCTGCGGTGACCCTGGTCGGGATCGAGGCGATGGAACCGATGGTGCCCGCCTCGATCCCCCCGAGGGCGACGCAGTTCCCCCCCACGATCCCGCCGCGTTGTACGACGATGCGCCCCAGGGAAAAGATGGTGGCGTTGTGGATCTCGGTGGCAACCAGCACGTCGCCGGTACACTCGACGCAGCAGTCGTGCAGGTAGTTTGCCTTAAGCGTGCCGTCGCAGATGATCGAGCCGCGCCCCTGCCCGTCGATGCCGCAGATGGCGACGTCGCCGTCGCAGGCTATCCCGCAGTTGCCCACGTTGCCGCGAATGTTTATCCCTTTGGTCGCGGTGACGGTGAAACCGTCCAGGACGTCGCCGGTCACCTCCACGACGCCGTTGAAGTTGACGGAGCCTACCCGGAAATCGAGGTTGCCCACCACGCGGTACTCCTGCACGATGCTCACCTCGTCGCCCGAGACGCACAGCCGCCCGGCCAACTCCGCGTAAAGCACGGCCGAACCGTCCTGTTCGGTCTCGCACCGCACGCTTTTGTCGAGCTTGAGCTTCAGCGGGCGCCCGTGCCGGGGGATGACCACTTCCCCTGTCACCCTGCGGCCGGGGACGCCGGTGCTGCTCGCGGCAACACGCCCCAGCTCCTGCCCTTCCAGCACGTTGATAAAGGTCTGGACGTTGCGGAAGTCGTGGGCGGCGTCGCCGGGGCCTCCGGCTGCTTCTTCACCTTCGTGGTGGGCGACGATGGAGGCCTTGGCGACGGGATGGAAACGGCCGTCGTCGCCGTCCACCGGCGGGATGCCGCGCGCAACCGGCAGGTCGAGCACGCTCTTGCGCTCGGCGGCGGCCCCGAGGAGCAGCGCGAGCTGTCCCTCGTCGATGCCGATCCTGACGTTACTCTGCATGAGGAACTGGTCCAACTCGGGGCGGGCGAGCGCCGACCCGCCTCCGGCCACGGGAAGGTAGGAGCAGAGGCACTCCATCCGGTCGACGGAAAAGGCAATAAAAAGGCTGTAGCCAAGGCGCTTGTACTCCACGCCGGCGGGTACTTCCTGTTCCGTGCTCTTGTCGCAAACCGGTTCCGTCATGTCGCCGCTCCGTCGGACCGTCAGGTCTTCGCGGGTTCCTCCTCTGCGCACTTCACCACCAGGATCAGTTCCATCCGTTCGTTGTCCCCCAACTCCACCGGCAAACTGAGCCCCAGATGCCCATCGGGAATGCTGAGCCTCCCTTTGCCGGCGGCAAGCGTCACCGGAGGGCTGATGGCGACGGCCTTCCCCAGCTGCGAGTATTTCGCCGCCAGGTTGCCGCAGACCACGTTCAGGAATTCCTTCACGGCATCCTCCAAAAGCTCCCCGGAGGCCCCGTCCGGCGGCTCCCCTTCCAGCATGGCGCACGCCACCGCCTGTTGCAGCTTCTGGGACACCGAGATGACGCAGCGCCCTTCCAGGTCGCCGCTCATGTCCATGGCCGCCATCATGAAACCGGCGTCGGTGCCGGAAACCTCCCGGCAGGTGCACGGAATGGACGGACGTTTGAATACCTCGAAGATCATCTGCCTCGTGAGACCGGCGGCAAGCTCCCAGCTCTGGCGGTTGGCGACGCCGCGGGGAAGTTCCACCCGCTCTGCCGTGTAGCGCGCCTGATCGCGGTTGAATTCCTCGCGGCAGTTCCGAAGCTCTTCTTCGCTAAGAGCGCCGATCTCGACCAGCGCCTGCCCCAGGTCCAAATACCGGGGAGTTGCCTCCGTGATCGCCCGGTTCAGCCGGTTGCGGGCCACTATCCCGAGGTCGGCCAAAAACTCGCCGAGGCTCAGATCGGGAGAAAATTCCCTGTCGAACGCGTCGAGCACCTCCGCCAGCCGCAGATGCTCGACGGCCATGGCAAGATCGCGCAGCGTCAGCGCCTCGCGCCCCCGCAGTTCGTCCAGGTAACAGGCGGCCAGCGACAGTTCGCCCAGCCGCGGGCTCTTCTGCTCTTGCAGAGAGATGGCCCGCAACAGGTCCTCATGGCCGACCAACCCCTTGTCCATCAGAAATTGTCCGAATAATTTGACTGCCATACCCCTGTCCCGTGTGAGGTTTGCCTACAACTGCCGAAGCACCCGCAAGACGTCGTCCGCCGTGAAAGGTTTGGAGATGACGTGGAGCGCGCCGAGCTTCAGCGCCTCCTCGAAGCGGTCTTCCGCCGACCCCAGCGAGGAGACCATGACCACCTTGACCTCCCTGTCCAGCACCCTGAGGCTGCGCAGGGCGGTCAGGCCGTCCATCCCGGGCATGTTCATGTCCATGCAGATGATGTCGGGGTCGAGCGCGTGGTTCAGCTTGATCGCCTCGGCGCCGTCCTTGGCGTGACCGACGAAGACGAAGTCGCCGGAACCGGCGACGATCTTCTCCAGTTGCCTGGCCACGATCAGGCTGTCGTCGGTAACCAGAACTCTTTTCAAGGTGTCCCTCCTCCCCTCAGGGGTTTATTCGCCGGTGCTGTAGCCGATCCTCACCGCGCCCCAGTGCCTACCGCGCAGGAAGATGGGGGTGGAGAGGTCGTTGATGACTTCGCCGGTATCGCGCTGGTAGGTCTGCAGCAGGAAATTATCCGTGTTGGTCGCGCAGCGGACGCCGGTCCTGTCGTTGAAGATGCGCTTGGTACGGTTGCCGTCCTTGTCTTTCATGAAGTCGCCCGTCAGCGGTTTGCTGTAACGGAGGTTGTGCGTCGGGCAATACCCCGAGGAATCGACGCAAATGGCGTAGAGCATGCTCCCGTCCTTGGTAAGCGTGCCTTCCTGTAGGGGAGAGACGAGTTCGTCGAACAGTTTATCGAACGAGGTCGAAAACTTCTGGGGCATGGTGTCGGGGATGGGACGGTAATCCTTGCTGAAGACGGCATCGATGGTAATCCTGCCCCGGTTCAGGGCATCCTCCAAAACTCGGGTCACCTGGTCGCGCTGCTCGACCAGGAAACCCTTGATCAGGTCGTGGTGGTTACCCACCTTGAATTTGCCCACGGTGGAATAGATCTTTTCCGCGGTAAGGGTCATTGCTCCGAAGGTCGCCACCGAGTGTTCCATCTGTTCCTGGATGTCGTTTGCGGTCAGCGAGATCTGGTGAATTTTCTGGGTTATTTCCGTGGTGGTGGCGCTTTGCTCCTCGGTGGCGTTGGCGATGGAAGCGATCATGTCCGCCGAGTCGGATGCGAGTTGCCGTATCACCGAGATCTGGCGGCTGGCGCGCCCGGAATTGCCGATCCCCACCTCCACCCGGCCCTTCTCGTGCTCGATCGACCGCATCGCCGCCTGGATGTCCCCCTGGATCGCCTTGATGATGGTCGCGATCTGCTGGGTGGAGGCGGAGGTCTTCCCGGAGAGGTTCTTCACCTCGTCGGCCACCACGGCGAAGCCGCGCCCCGCTTCACCGGCGCGCGCCGCCTCGATGGCCGCGTTCAAGGCCAGAAGGTTCGTCTGGTCGGCCACGTCCTCGATCAGCGAAACGATGTCGCCGATCTGGACGGAGGAGTGCTCCAGCCGCTGCATCACCTGCAGGGTGTCGGCTACCCCCGCCATGATCTGGTCCATGCTGTCGCCGGTTTCGGCCACCACGCCGCCGCCTTGGGCGGCCGAATCCCCCACCTGCTGGGAGAGTTCGGCGGCTCTCACCGTGGTGGAGGCCACCTCGTTGAGCGTCGCCGAGATCTCCTCGGAGGCGACGGCAACCGAGGTGGAAAGCTCCCTCTGCTCGCCGACGGCGGCCGCCAGCTGTTCCACGCCGACCATGGTCCGGCAGGAGGAGACCGCCACGTGGGAGGCCTGGTCGTAGAGGTCGGAGATGATTTCCCTGAGCTTGCCGACCAGATCGTTCACGCCGCAGGTCAGCATGCCGATTTCGTCTTCGGATTTCACCGGTATGACGACGGTGAGATCCGCTTCCCCCCTGGCGAGTTCCTGGATACTCGCGCAGATGCCGACGATCTGCTTGACGATGGTCAGGCGGAAGAAGAGGTACATCCCCCCGACGATCAAGAAAAAGCAGGCCACCCCCAGGCCGCACAAAAGAAGCACCAGCCGCCTGGCGTTGCCGTACCCCTCCTCCACCGAGGTGGTGAGCACCATGGCGCCGACGTAGCCGGCGGCGGGATGGCACCCCCGGCAACGCTCCTGATTGGCAAACGGCACGACCCGCACCAGGGCGTGCACGCCGTCGACTTCCCGCCGAACCTCCGTTGCCTTGCCCAAGCGGAAGGCCTCCGCCACCAGCGGCTCGGCGGCTCCCCCGCCGGAAGCCTTGCCGTCCTTGTCGTACAGGACCAGATCGAGAACGGCCTTTTTCCCCTTAAGCTGGCTCCGATAGCCGACGACGGCGGCGGGGTCCCCCTTCACCATGTATTCTTCCAGCGTTTCGCGCACCACCGCGGAGAGGTCCCGGGCGGCGGAGCTTTGCTGGCGCAGCGAGGCGTCGACCGAGAACCAGAGCGTGGTGACGCCAAGCACGCTGAAACCGACGAAGAGCGTGGCGCCGATGATGCAGAAGACCTTAAAGGCCAGCTTTCTTTTCACGATACGTACCTCCCGTTACCCATAATGCTTCCCTTTTACCGGAGTTTCACTGCAGCCCACATCTTAATTAAAATCCGGTTCTACCGGCAAGCCGGGGAAAACACCTCGCAACGGGGTGGGGTTTTCCCTACCGGTGCTGTCGCCGCGCAAGTCCCTTTCGGCAAGGGAACCTGGACGAGGCGCCAGCCGGCGCAAACGGAAGGCACTCAGGCGTGGCTAGACGACTCCCTTGGCGTTCAGGAAGGCGCCGTATTTCTTGTCCTCGCCCTGGATGTGGGTCACCAGCCAATCCTTCAGAAAGGTCATCACTTTCATGGTGAGCATCGCCTGACCTCCCTGAAATTGCTTTTGCAGCTCGAGCACCTGCCTGACCAGCTTGTCGTGTTCCTGTTTGTGCCGCGCCAGGTCGGGGAATCCATGCTGTTTCATGACGTTCTCCTCTTCCAGGAAATGGGTGGTCGTGTAGTTGATGAGCGCTTGCAGCGTGTGCCCGAGCATGCTGTTGCCCTGGCCGGCCTTCATCGCGTCGTGCAACTGGTTCATCAAATCCACGAGTTTCTTGTGCTGGTCGTCGAACTTCCTGACGTTTACGCTGATGGACGGAGTCCACTCGATGAGTGCCATGTCTGCCTCCCGGTTTGATATTCGAGCTCGTATCGTATTCGGCTATTCCAACTGCAGGGTAACGCCGACCAGCAGGACCTGCCGATCGACGGTGAAGGGGACTATGAGACTATCGACGTTGCTTAGCGAACTGACCACGTAGTCGTCGCCGGTGATGATGGTGGGAATGGAAAGTTTCACGTCCAGCCCTCCCTTGGAACAAAGCTGCTTGACGTTGCCTGCCAACATGTTGGCGATCTCTCCTATGGCGTCCTCCAGCTCTTCGCCCACCTCCGGAGATTCGATCCCGAGCATGTGTCCGGTGATGGAGAGCGCGAGGGGAAGCGGGCAGTGCACCGCCAGCGATCCCGAATAGCTGCCGGCGAACCCTACGATCCCCGAGACGCAATTGTGGAAGTGATTGACCGGCGCTTTCAGCGGGTAGTCGGGAACCGGTTCCATCGTCACCATCGTACAGAAAACCTCGGAGGTCGCGGAGATGATGTACTCGGCCATCTCCGTCTCGCTGAGCTTCAGTTTTTCCGCGATCTGCTTGCTAAGTCCCATGTTGGCTTTCCTTTTCGTCGGGCGTCTTCACGGTTCCAGGACCAGGCCGACCATGATCCAATCGTCTTCGTGGGCCAAAAGGACGACGGCCGCGTCCGGCTTTTTGGTTACGTGAACGGCATACTGGCTGCCGGCGACGACCGACGGCGGAGAGAGCCTGAGCGCCATGCCGTCGTGGTGTACGTACGGCTTGAAGGAGCCTGCCAGGATGTTGGCCACCTCGCCCATGGCATCCTCGATCTCCTCGTCTCGCCCCTGGTAAAGCCGCGTCAACATGCACGAGGTGACGTGCCGTGCGAAGCGCGCCGAAACGTGCAGCGTCACGAGACCGTTGTGTACACCGGAGAACCGGACCACGGCGTTGAGACAGTCTTTGAACTGGTCGGCCGGATCTATGGCCAGCGGCAGGTACATCAGGTCGTCGATGCCGCACAGATCGTGAAACACCGACCTGATCTCGAAGACCAGCCGCCTGGTCAGTTCGTCCTCGCTGAGGTTGAGTTTTTGCAGTGTCGCCGGGGTAAAGGCCATCCAATGACTCCAGGGTATATGGCCCCACCGTCGGATGACGGGGGGCCTTCGCTTGCCCCTCATTAACGCACGAATTCGGGCGGGAGTCGAGACGTCGAATTCCCTACCCGGCAAGGGTAGGGAATTCCCCATCGGCGGCACGGGAGGTTTCCTCCCCTTTCCCCGGCGTCCGCAATAGTGTGCCGAACGACCAGGCACATCGCGCTGGAGATCTCCCGTGGCGCATGCTCCCGGGCGCCGGGGTCGAGTTCGACCCTATGCCCGGGGAAGTGCCGACCGCGTTTGCTGGGTTCTGGCTGTAGCCGGTGGCTCCAGGTCTACCGGGTACACCGCCCGCCGGAACTGTTCCTCCGTATCGAGGAAGGCGGCGACGATCTCGGGATCGAAGTAGGCGCCGCGCTCTCGAACGATCATGTCCCGCACCTCCGCGTGGGGAAGCCCCTTGCGATAACAGCGGTCGGACCTCAGCGCACTGTAGTAGTCGGCCAGGGCCATGATGCGCGCCGACAGCGGGATGTTGCCTCCGCTGAGCCCGTCCGGATAGCCGCTGCCGTCCCAGCGCTCGTGATGGTAGAGGGCAAGCTCGATCCCCATGCCGATAAACGGATTGTCCGAGTACCGATTGTAGATGGACTGCAGCGTTTCAGCGCCGATCACCGTGTGCCCCTTCATGACGCTGAATTCCTCGGGCTCCAGGTGCTGCGTCTTTTGCAGGATGTGGTCGGGTATCGCCACCTTGCCGATGTCGTGCAAGGGGGCCGCCTGCTGGATGCAGTCGATAAAATCGGCGGAGATCTTCGCCGCGTAGGGAGAGCTGTGCCGCAGCCGCTCGCCGAGCAGGCGGCAGAAGGTGCGGACGTTGTCCAGGTGACTGCCGGTGGAGCCGTCCCGGCTCCCGACCAGCCGCACCAGGGCGAAGATGGTCGCCTGCTGCGCCACGGAGATCTCCAGAGCCTGACGTTCCTTCCTGCGCGTGCTGGCCAACTGGCCTTGCAAAAGGGCGAGCCTGAACTGCAGTGCGATCTTCGCCTCCAGTTCGGCGCGGTACAGCGGCTTGGCCAGGCAGTCGACCGCGCCGGCTGCGAACAGTTCCCCCTTGTAGGCCAGGACCTCTCCGGTGCAGAGAAAGATCACCGGGATCGACGCCGTAGCCGGGTTGCCTTTCAGCTGCCGGCAGAGATCGACCCCGTCCATATCCGGCAGATCCGGCGAAATAAAGACCAGGTCGGGTGCGAAGCTCTCCAGCATCAGGAGGGCAGCCTCTCCCAGGGGGAAGGCCTGCAGATCGCAAAGCCCCCCTCGCAGCACCACGCACAGCGTCGCCTGGGCCTCTATGTCGCTGTCTACCAGCATGATATTGTACGTGCCTGTCGCAGCAGGCAGGAGCCGAGTCCCCGGGTCGAGGTCGGCGAAACTGCAGTTGTCAATCCCGGCCATACTTCCCTCCCCAACGCTCACCGAAGCTTCAGATCCTTGATAAGCCCTGCTATCTGGGCCAAAGTGAACGGCTTGACCAGGTACCCGTCGCACAACGAGTTGAAAGACTCCATCACGTGGGCCGGATCCCCCAGCGCGCTGACCATGACCACCTTAGTCCACTCCTTCGGAAGGATTCCCCGGCGCTGTTCGTATGCGCGCAACAGCCGCAGCACCCCGAAACCGTCTATCACCGGCATCACGATGTCGAGAAAGACCAGGCGGTACGGGATTCCGCTCTCGTAGGCACGTACCAGGGAGTCAAACGCGTCTTGCCCGTCTGCCACCGCGGCACAGCTGCCGATCCTTTCCAGGGCGAGCGTCAGCATCTCCCGGCTGGCCTGCTCGTCTTCGGCGACCAGGATCTTCAGGAGGTGCCTTCTCGACTTCGGGCGGGGCGTACGGGCAGTCCCGGCTGCCGCCGGAGGCGAACCCGGCACCCCGCCCGCAGGCGGGGCCGCACCTTGCAGCAGCCGGTACCCGCAGAAAAGCGGCGGACCGTCGCCCGCCCGCTCCCCCGACGCGGACCCGCCAAGCTCGACCCCCATGCCGCCGGACGTGAGCGCGCAGAAGCGGCATCCCCCCGGGCAGGAGAGCGTAGAGAGCTTGGCGGTACAGGCCTTGCTCCAGGGAAAGTAGTGTTCGCGGTAACGATCGGCGAGGCTCCAATCGGGTTCGGGTAAAGCCGCCAACGGCTCAAGACTGCGCGCGCCGCTGAAGCGAAGTCCCGCATCGCCGGGAAAGGCGAGCCCCGGGACTTCGGATAGCGGCAGGTGCTCGGCCAGCGCCTTCGCCGCCTCGCGCAGGGCGGAGCCCCCCTCGCCTAAAAGGACCAGATCGACGTAACAGTCGTCGTACTCCCGGGCCTCCTCCTCGTGCGCCACCACGGCGACCAGGAGTTCGGGCATGCATTTCTTCAGGCGGCATGCCGTCTCCCGGACCGATTCGGCGGAGCTGCCGAGGGAGGTGAGCACCGCAAGCTCCGGCTGAAAACCGTCACCGAACGGAAACGGTTCAACCTCCAGCCGTGCGTCGACCAGCCTGACCTCGTGTCCGTCCAGGTTCAGGTAGCCCCCCAGCAGTTCGAGCTGGAAAGGTTCGTACAGCAGGTGGATTTCCGGCGCGAAAAAGCCGTTGGGCGGCTGGACCAGCACTATTTTCATGACGCCTTCCTTCGGGACAAGTCCCATGCGGCTATTTTCCTTCACTCCGGTCCTCCCCACCGCGCTTCGCAAGGTAGGGGATCGAGAAGCCTATTTTTGCCGCCGCTCGTCCGGTTGCGGCTGGCTCCACGCACGCAGCCTGGCTGCGATCTTTTCCGGCGAACCCGCCTCGGTGCCGGCCCGGGCCTCGATGACCGCGGCCGGCATCCCCTCGGCAAGGCAACCGGCGACGTCCTGCACCAGCACCGGTGCCCCGCACCGGCGCAAGGCAAGCGCTCCCAGGGTTCCGTCCCTGCCCGTGCCGGTCAAGACGACGGCCGCCGTGCGGCGCGAGAGCGAGGCCGCCGACAGAAAGAGGGCGTCTACCGACAAGTGGCCCGGAACCCCGGGCGCCGAGCGCACCGACAACTGCAGGCTCCCCCCCTCCAGCCGGACCGTACCGTCACTCCCGCCGGGGAGGACGACCGCAAGACCGCCGGCAAGCCTCAGCCCGTCGGTCCCCTCGACCACCTTGAAGCCGGCAGCGCTTGCCAGCCGCCGGGCCAACTCGGCCGTGAAGAGCTTAGGCAACCGAAGGGCCATCACCAGCGGGCAGGGAAGCGGACCCAGCCGGCGCAGCATGTCGGGAAGGAGCGCGCTCCCCCCCTCGCCGGCGCCCAGCACCACGAGCTCCAGCATCCCCTCGGACCGTAGCGACTGCGGCCTGCCGACGCGGGAGACGGCAGACGCGTCACCCCCCCCCGCAGGGCTGACCGGACGGCGTGCGTGCCAGAAACGAATCTTGTCCAAAAGCTCGCGGTCGAGCCCCGCGGACGACGGCTCTTTCGAGACAAAGTCCACCGCCCCCAGTTCCAGTGCCCGGAGGGTGGCGCATGCCCCCCCCTCGGTCGGGGCAGAGAGCATGACGACGGTGCAGGGGGTGCGCAGGACTATCTCCCTGGTCGCCTCCGGGCCGCTTCCCCCCGGCAGCTCCGCATCCATGACGACGACGTCGGGCGACAGCTCGCCGGCCAGGAAGACCGCCTCTCTGCCGCGGGCAGCCTCCCCCACCACCTTGATCCCGGGATCGTCCGCCACGACCCTCCGAACGGCCAGCCTGAGGTACGAGGAGTCGGCCACTATCAGCAGCTTTATCTTGTCGGCTGCGCTTAGTCTCAACGCTTCAGGTACCAGAAAACGCCGTTGTTCACCTTTCGCTCGTAGCGTTCGGGCAATAGCTGCGGATCGGTACTTCCGAGGATGAGGTAACCGCCGGGGCACAACGAGGAGGCGAGCAAGTCCTGCACCCGAAACTTCGCCTCCTTGTCGAAATAGATCATGACGTTGCGGCAAACGGTAAGGTCTCGCTGATGTCCGATCGCTTCCCCAGACAGCAGGTTATGCTTCTGGAAGCGGACGAGCTTGGTGACGAAGTCCCGCACCCTCCAGTAGTTGGCCCCCGGCAGCGTGGCATCGGACGCATGCACCTTCTCGAAGAAGCGCCAGAAGCGCGGGGGCAGCTCCCGGAAGGAGCCCAGACCGAATTGCGCGTAGACTGCCCCGCGGGCCGTAGTCAGCACCTGCGAAGAGAGATCGCTGCCGACTATGTCGAGAATCCAGCGGCTGTCGGGGATAATTTCGCCCCGGTCGTTTTCACGGGCATAGCCGGCCTCAAGGAGCGATTCGAGCAGCAGAAAAAGCAGAGAATAGGTTTCCTCGCCCGTGGAGCAGGCAGCGGACCAGATCCTGATGGTCGGCGTACTGCGTTTGGCCGCCTGCTCGATCAGGTCGGGAAACACCTCGTGGGCGATAAGCTCGGGGAAAATTTCCCGGCGCACGACCTCAAGCGTCGGCATGTCCCGGCAGAAATAGGTCTCATGGACCGTAAGACACTCCACCAGTCCGAGCCACTCGTGGTGGTGCGCCGGCAGCGGCAGGATCTGTTCGCACCACTGGACCAGATTGTCTTCGTCGAGATGGGCCAACGAATCCCGCAGCTTGCGCTCGACGTTGCCGTTTGGCTGAATGCCGAAGCGCTGTTCGACCCCACCCATGAGCAATTCGATGAGCCGCTCGCGGGAGCAGCCCGGGGGGACGACTACGGGGCGAATCGGCCGGTTGTCGACGGGACGCGTTTGCAGCTCCGAAACTTGCGAACGCATTTCCTTGAGCAACGCTTCCAGCTGCGGAGAAATGATGGATGGGGTCCGTACGCTCATGCCGGGGTCACTCGCACACACATATGATGAGTTCCATGTCCCCCCCGTCCTCGAGATGGATGGGGAAGCTCACGGCCTTTTCGCCGGCTTGGGGGCCCATCCCCTGTTCGGGAATTTCCAGCAGCACCGGTGGGGAAATCTGGACGTCTTTGCCGAGTTGGGAGGCTTTTACGGTGACGTTGCCGCAGACGATGTTGACGAACTCGCCGACCGAGTCCTGCAAAACCTCCAGCGGCTCACCCTCTGCCGTATCGAGCTGCAAAAGCGACGTGGCTATCCGGTCGCGGACCGTCCGAGGCACCGAGAGGAGGTAGCGGGCGTTTGCGCCGCCGCTGAAGCGCACCATGGCGACGGTATCGTTGGGCAGGATCAGCTCGGTGACGAAGCCGGGCTCGGGACAGCATGTCAAACCGAGCACCCTCGTCACCATCTTGAAGGTCAAATCCGCCGCCATGCTCCATATCCGCCCGTTGGGGACGTTCTCCGGCAGCTCGACGTGGTCGGTGCGGTAGGGGGCCTGCTCGTGGGTAAACTCGGCCAGACATTTCTGCAGCTGCACGACCGTCATGGCCCCGATCAAGACCAGCGCTTCGCCGATTTGGATGGTGGTTTCGTCCTGACGAAGCTTCACCGCCCGCACGTGATCCGCGGTCAGAGCGCCGCAGGCCACCAGCAGCTCTCCGATGGGGGCATCGTCGCAGCGCTGCCGGTTCAGGGCCTCCGTCACCTGCTTTTCGGTGACGAACCCCATCGCGACGGCCAATTCGCCGAACCTCAGGTTCTGCTTTTGAAATTCCTTCGCCTTGATATAGGAGTCGCGGGAGATGATCCCGCATTCTTGCAGATACTGTCCGAAAAACTTTACTCCCATACCTCCTCCCCCCAGCCTTTCGCTTGATCAAACATTTCTCAGGGCCTTAAGCACCATGCCGGCATCCGCAGGTTTGGACAGCACCCGGGCGGCTCCCAGCTCGACGGCTTGGAGATACCAGCCGTCCCGGCATCCTACCGACGAGATCACCACGACCCTGACGTCGCACGCCAACGACCTTAAGTAGCGCAGGGTAGCGAGCCCGTCCATTTCCGGCATGTTCAAGTCCATGCAAACGACGTCGGGATGCTTTTCGTGGTAGAGCCTGATGGCCTCCACGCCGTTTCTGGCCGCACCCACGCAGACGAAATCGCCGGAACCCTTCACGATCGTTTCCAGTTGCCGGATCGCCGTCAGGCTGTCATCCACTATCAGCACAGTTTGCATGTAGCCCTCTCCCGTTACGGTTAAGCATGGCCGAACGGCCGATCAAAGCCCTCGCAGCACCTGCAGCACCTTCTCGGCATCCGCAGGTTTGGACAAAACCGTGCTGGCGCCGAGTTTAAGGGCATCGAGACACCAGCTGTCGGCCCCGCCCACCGACGAGACGATGACCACTTTCAGGTCGTTATCCAAAGCCTTGAGACAGCGCAGGGCAGCCAAGCCGTCCATGTCCGGCATGTTCAGATCCATGCAGATGATGTCCGGGCACAGCTCGTTATGAAGCCTGATAGCCTCCAGGCCGCTGCGCGCACGTCCCACGCAGACGAAGTCGCCGGATTCGTTTATGATTTTCTCCATTTGGCGGATGGCCGTCAGGCTGTCGTCAACTACCAGTACTTTTCTCACGCATCTATCTCCATGGTCGCTTCGACGGCACGGGCGTCGTCTTCCGGTTCGGAGACGTCTTCGTCTCCCGCCGGGAACTCGAGTTCCAGCGGGGCCTCCTGCTCGCCCACATGCGCGGCAAGCAGGTATGCCTGTTCGCCGGAGACCGGATCCAGCCTGACCTTGCTGAACAGCCTTTCGACAGCCTCGGGCAGAGGGGGGAGAGCCAGGAAACCGCTCTCCTCGACCGATTCCAGGCCGAGCACGCGGTCGACGATGAGCACGATCGGAGCGATTGCCCCTTCCGGTTCGTAAACCACAGCGACTACGTCCGTCGTCGGACCGCAGTGTGCCCCCAAAAGGGTGCGCAGGCTTACGGTGCGCAGCACCCGCCCGCGCCACTCCAGGTACCGCGCATGGGCCGCGTCCGCCCCGGCGTCCAGGATTTCATGAACGCGCACCGCATCCAGCAGGATCTTGAAATCGCTCCCGGCAATTCGCAGGTAGTTAGCCATGTCGCTCTCCTCTCAAAGGTAATCGGACGGGCATTTTTCGGCCAGCTTGAACAGCGATTCCCCGTCCAGGATGAGAACGACCTTGCCGTCCCCGAGGATCGAGGCGCCGCCGACCCCCGGCAGGGAGGCGAGCGCGGCCTGGATATCCTTGGTGTACAGCTCCTGGCGCGCCTGGACCCGGTCCACCAGCACACCCAGGGTGTGCGGCCCGTTGGTGACGACCACGGCCACCTGGTCGGCGCCTTCCTTCTCCGCGCACGGAAATCCGAGCAGCCGCGAAAGACGGACCAGCGGGAGGAACCTCCCCCGCAGCAGGATGGCGTGGCGCCCCTTTACCGACTGGATGCTCTCCGCCTCCACCTGTATGATCTCGGCAACGTAGCGGCCGGGGACGGCAAGGGTCTGCCCCGCCTCCACCACCATCAGCACCTCCTGCACGGCGGCCGACAGCGGCATCCTGAGGGTAAAGGTGGAGCCCCTGCCGACCTCCGAATCGACCCGGATGTTGCCGCCGAGACGGGACACGTTGGTGCGCACCACGTCCATGCCGACGCCGCGTCCCGAGGTCTCGGTAACTGCGGCCGCCGTGGAAAATCCCGGCAGGAACAGAAAATCGTAAATGGCTTCCTTGGAAAGAGTCAGGACCTGCTCGTGGGTCGCCAATCCCCTCTCGACGGCCTTGGCGGCGACCCTGTCGGTGTCTATCCCCCTGCCGTCGTCGACGATCTCGACGATGATGCTGTTTCCCTGCTGCCGGGCTTTGAGAAGGACCACCGCCTCGGCCGGCTTGCCGCAGGCTTCCCTCTCCTCCGGCAGTTCGATGGCGTGATCGACGGCGTTTCTGACCATGTGTAAAAGCGGGTCGGTGAGCACTTCCACCATCGCCTTGTCGATTTTCACTTCCTGGCCGGAAAACTCCAACCTGATCTTCTTCCCCTGGGCCACGGACATGTCGCGGACCACGCGGGGAAAGCGCTTGAACACCGTCTCGACCGGGACTACCCGCAGCCCCATCGCCCCCTCCTGCAAACGGCCGAGGGTGCTGTGCAAAAGGACGTCGCTTTCCGCCAGGCGTTTTTGATGTTCCTCGAGCCTTTCCACCAGCGGCAAAATGCGCTCGAAGCCGCCCTGCCGGGAGAGCTGCTTGAGCGTCAGCAGCGCCTCCCGCGCCTCCTCGTCCTTCAGGGCGTGGGAGAGCTGGCTGCGGGTCAGCACCATCTCCCCGATCTGGTTCATAAAGTAGTCGAGCATCTCGCCCGGCACGCGGATCAGGTTGGCGGCCGCACCCTGGGGCTGCTCCTTTGCCGGGGCCTTGGCGGGCTTGCGCTGATCGAGGGACACGTCCGAGCTGGCAGCCTTCAAAAGCAGAAACTTGCCGCCCGGATCTATTTCGGCGAGCTTCTCCTCCAATGCCTTGCGCTCGAGCGAGGTGACGAGCAGCATCTCGTACCAGTTGTGGTTGTCGATGAAGACGGACCTGTTGGTGATTACCTGGGCGACCTCGTTCACCCAGGTCAGGAAGCTCAGGGCGACCTCCTCCGAGCTCTCCAGGTCGGTCAAGAGCTCGTAAAGGTTTCCCCCCTTTTTGACCCCGTCCATGAGGTCCCGCACGTTCTCGGGAGAAAGTATCTCCGCCAGTTCCGAGCTGATGGAGAGGCTCCTGACGAAGTCCCGGACCGTCTCCACCGGGCTGCAACTGGCTCCGGAGTCGTTGGCCCAGACGTAATCCATGATCTGCTTGGTGTAGTTCTCCCGGTTGAGTTCCGGCGGGGGCTGCACGTTCGGCGTGCCGCCGCGGAACATGGTGCTGAAGTGGCGCACGATTTCGCGGCTTACGGTCACGATCTCGGTGAAGATAAGCAATTCGCCGCGCGCGGCCCTGCCGAAGGCGTCGGCCAGCAGCAGCAGCAACTCGCAGGGAAGCTGGGGCACGAAAAAGGAGAGGTGCGAAGAGACCGTGGTCAGGTCGCGCTGCAGCTCTTCCGCGATGGGGTCGTCGTCGATCGTCCCTTCGTCCCCGGCGGCATGCTCGAGCGCCTCCAGATTGCGCAGGATGTCCTTGAACAGATCCCCCAGGCTCGACTGAACGGTGTTGACCAGGGCGCGGGCAAGCTGCCCTTCGTCCATGTCGCTGCCGGTCTCTGCCCCCAGCAGGCAGACCTGGTCGTGGAAATCCTTGATCAACGACACCAGCGGCTCATGTTCGCTGGTTGAAATGGGCAAGGTAACCGGCAACTCCTCTCTCACCCGCGAAACGACGTCGCAAATGTTGGCGAACCCCATCACGGAGGCCGCGTGTTCTATGGATTCGAGACTCTCGATCGCCGTCTGGCAAACCTCGGCGGAGCTTCGATCGGGGGGCGGCTCCATCAACGCGCTGATCGCAGGAATCTGCGCCTTGACCATCTCCAGGAAAAACTGGAGGATCTCGGGGTCTTCGTGCAGTTGGAGACACACGCCCCCCGCGGCCGTAACGATGGGCTCCGGCTCGACGGCGTTCGCACCGCCCGCCTCCGGCGCACCGCAGGCACGTTCCAGCGCACGGATGAGTTCTTCCGGCTTCTCGCTGTCGGCGCGCTCCTCGACCGCGCGGGCACGCTGCTCTTTGAGGTAATCCAGGGCCTGAAGGAGCAGGGCAGCGATCTGCGGGGTCATCGCCAGGCTGCCGTCCCTCACCAACCCGAGCAGGTCCTCGCAACGGTGGGCAAGCGTCTCCATCGCGATCAGATCGAGCGCCTTGGCAAGCCCCTTGAGCGAGTGAAAGGAACGAAAGAGGCTCGCGATCCCTTCCGCATCCAGCGCGCCGTTTTCGGCAAAAAGCAGCAGATGCTCGAGCTGTTCGCAATGCTCCTCGGATTCGACGCCGAATTCGTTCCAGATGGTATCGAGAAAGCTAACTTCCATAAGAGGCCCCCAACCCCGCGGCACGCCGCGTCATGCCGACGATTTCGTGACCTTTTTTGGACTTGAGGTCGAGACTCATGGCTCCCGACGGCTTGCAGACCACCCCCAGGACGCCGAGCCTGCGTGCCTCCTGCACCTTGGGGTCGTCCTCCTTGAGGGAGGTGACGATGATCACCTTGGCGCGGCTGAGAAGCTTGAGACGTTTCAAGCAGTCGATGCCGTTGAGAACCGGCATCTCTATGTCTAAGAGAATTACGTCAGGGGTCAGCTTTTTAGCAACCTCAAGAGCTTCCTCACCGTTGTTTGCGGTGCCGACCACGCTCAACTCAGGGTCGCTGCTGACGATGTCCTTAATCGTGGTTCTCATCATCAATGAGTCGTCGACCACCAACACCTTCACCATATATCCGGCTCCTTCAAAGTAAAATCCCGATTGGCAAACGATCCTTCGCTACGAAAAATGCCATCCCCGAACGCCAAGCAATGTCATCGCCCGACCTCCCCCCCGAAGGCAGCTAACTTAACCACCCCCGCCAGTCACGTCCCCCCCTTTGTAAAAGGGGGGATAGGGGGACTTTGCTTCGTTTCGCTAGGGAAGCCCGACCGCCTTACGTACGGCCTTGACGATGTCGTGCCCTTTTTTCGCCTTAAGGTCGAGGCTCATGGCTCCGGAAGGCTTGGTGATGACGTCGAAGGCGCCGTTTCTACGGGCCTCCATCGTCTGCGGAGACCCGACCTGAGCCACCGAAGAAATGATGATCACCTTGGCGGTGCTTACTAATTTCATGCGCTTGAGGCACTCAAGCCCGTTCATGGTCGGCATCTCGATATCCAACAGCACCACGTCGGGGGAGCATTTTTTTGCCACCTCCAGCGCCTCCGCCCCGTTGGCGGCCTCCCCGACGACCTTCAGGTCGCTGTCGCTGCTCACGATGTCTTTGATCAAGGTGCGCATCACGAAGGAATCGTCTACTACCATTACTTTTGCCATTAACTTGTTCTCCTTGTTGTTGGTTCCTGTCGGGTCTATTTCGT
>Ga0209415_10006835_pt1 | contig 20139 bp, 23 predicted proteins | sample PeaSoiSIISIP2007_FD_187696 | JGI IMG/M metagenome (GOLD analysis project Ga0209415, IMG submission 187696) | Peat soil microbial communities from Weissenstadt, Germany - SII-SIP-2007 (SPAdes) (version 2) | ecosystem: Environmental > Terrestrial > Soil > Wetlands > Peat | place: Germany... | reverse complement strand
CGGGCCTCCGGAGGCCCAACGGGACGCCATTAGCATCGGAACCCCATGATCCTCGAGCGTCTGGACCTGCGCGGCACTACCGAGCACCTGGACCGCGTCCTGCCGCGCCCGCCCGGCGTGGGGGAGTCCGTACACGACGACGTGGCGAAGATCCTGGCCCGGGTCCGCCGGGACGGCGACGAGGCCGTCCGAGAGTTCACGGCCCGCTTCGACGGGGTGACGCTCGACGAGCTTCGGGTGGCGCCGGACGAGCTGGCGGCGGCGGTCGAACGGGTGCCGGCCCCGGTGCGCGTGGCGCTCGAGGTGGCCTACGGCCGCATCTTCGCCTACCACGCCCAGGAGGGGTCGCCGCCCGAGGATTGGCGGGCCGACGGGGTCACGGTGCGCCACCTGGTCCGACCGGTGGCCCGCGCCGGCTGCTACGTCCCGGGTGGTCGGGCCCGCTACCCCTCGACGGTGCTTATGTGCGCCGCCCCCGCTCACGTGGCCGGCGTGGGCGAGGTGGTGCTCTGTGTGCCGCCCGGTCGAGACGGCTCGGTCGACGACGCCACGCTGGCCGCCGCCGCGGTCGCGGGGGTCGACGAGCTGTACCGCATCGGCGGCGCCCAGGCCATCGGGGCCATGGCCTACGGCACGGCCACGATCGAGCGCGTGGACGTCATCGTGGGGCCCGGGAACCGCTACGTGGCCGAGGCGATGCGCCAGGTGTCGGGCACCGTTGGGGTCCCGGCGGCCTTCGCCGGCCCGTCCGAGGTGGTGGTGGTGGCCGGGCCGGACACCGACCCCGAGCTCGCCGCCATTGACATCGTCGTGCAGGCAGAGCACGGGCCCGACGGCCTGGCCTGGCTGGTGACGTGGTCGGCCGAGGTCCTAGAGGCCGTGTCCGCCACGGTGGATCGATTGGTGGCGGCGTCGCCACGGCGGGCCGAACTCGAATCGACGCTGCGCAGCGGGGGGCGCGCCTGCCTGGTCGGGGACCCGGCGGCCGCCCTGGCCGTGGCCAACGCGATCGCGCCGGAGCACCTCGAGCTCCTCTTCGAGGGGGCGGCGGACTACCTCCCGCTCGTTCAAGCGGCCGGTGCGGTGTTCCTCGGGCCCTGGTCGCCGGCCAGCCTCGGGGACTACATCGCCGGACCCAACCACGTGCTGCCGACCAATCGCTCGGCCCGCTTCGCCTCGGCACTGCGCGCGGACGACTTCCGTCGCCACATCCACGCCGTCGAGGCCGACCGGGCCGGCGTCGAGCGCCTCGGGCCCCACGCGATCGCGTTGGCGGAGGTCGAAGGGCTGGCGGCGCACGCCGAGTCCTTGCGGATCCGGCTGTGAGCGCGCCGGTCCCGGTCCGGCCCGACCTGGTCGAGCTGACCGGCTACCACTCGCCCCAGGTGGCCGCCGAGGTGCGGCTCAACACCAACGAGTCGCCCTACCCGCCACCCGCGGGGTGGACGGCCGCGTTCGCGGCCGCGGTGGCCGATATCGACGCGCACCGCTACCCCGACCGCGCCGCCCGGGCGCTGCGGGCCGGCCTGGCCGAGCTGCACGGCGTGGACGAGCGCGAGATCTTCTGCGCCAACGGCTCCAACGAGGTGCTGCAGTGCCTGCTTCTCGCCTACGGCGGGCCGGGACGCCGCGCCGTGATGTTCGAGCCGACCTACGCGCTGCACCGGCACATCTCGAACATCACCGGGACGCCGGTGGTCACCGGCCAACGCGACCAGAGTTTCGCGATCGACCCCGAGACGGCGGCGGCGCTCGTGGTCGAGAGGGACGCCACCATCACGTTCCTGTGCTCGCCCAACAACCCGACCGCCAACGCGGAGCGCCCCGACGTGGTGGCCCGCCTGTTGGCGGTGGCGCCGGGCCTCCTCGTCCTCGACGAGGCCTACGGCCAGTTCGCCCACAGCAGTGCGCTCGCCCAGCGCGGCGGTCCCCGTGGCGATCGGTTGGTGGTCGTCCGGACGTTCTCTAAGACCTGGTCGCTGGCCGCGGCGCGGCTGGGCTACCTGGTCGCCCGGCCCGAGGTGGTCGCCGCCTGCGAGCGGGTGACCCTCCCCTACCACCTGTCGGCGTACACCCAGGCGGCGGGCGTGCTGGCGCTCGGCTTCCGCGCCGAGATGGAGGCGCGGGTGGCGCTGATCATCGAAGAGCGCGGGCGCCTGCAGGCGGCTCTGGCACAATTGCCCGTGCAGAGCTGGCCCTCCGACGCCAACTTCGTGCTGTTCCGCCCGCTCGAACGCGATGCCGGGACGGTGTGGTCGGACCTGGTCGAGCGGTCGGTGCTCGTGCGCGACTGCTCGGGTTGGGACGGCCTGGCCGGGTGTCTCCGGGTGACGGTCGGCACTCCGGAGGAGAACGACCGGTTCCTCGAGTCCCTGGAGGCGTGTCTCAAATGACGAAGGAGCGGCGGGCGAAGGTGCGGCGCGCCACCAAGGAGACGACGGTGGAGGTCGAGCTGGCGGTCGACGGCACCGGCTCGGTGCGGGCGACGACGGGCCTGCCGTTCTTCGACCACATGCTCGAGCAGCTCGGCCGCCACGGCGGCCTCGACCTGTCGGTCACCGCCGAGGGAGACCTGGTTGTCGACGCCCACCACACGGTCGAGGACGTCGGCATCGTCGTCGGCCAGGCGCTGGCCGAGGCGCTCGGGGACAAGGCCGGCGTGCGCCGGTTCGCCTCGAGCCTGATCCCGCTCGACGAGGCGCTGATCGAGGTCGCCCTCGACCTCTCGGGTCGGCCCTACCTCGCCTACGACGTCCCGTTCGCGCCCGACACGCCCGGCCTCGGCTCCCCGCCGTTCGATCCGCAGCTGGCCGAGGAGTTCTGGCGCGCCTTTTCGACCAGCGCCGCCGTCACGCTCCACGTCGTCCGGCGAGAGGGCCGCAACACCCACCACATCGTGGAGGCCACCTTCAAGGCGGTGGCCCGCGCCCTGCGCGACGCCGTGCGCGTGGAAGGGGTCGGGGTCCCCTCCACCAAGGGCACGCTGTGAGCGCCGGCCCCGGGGAGATCGCGGTGCTCGACTACGGGATCGGGAACCTGGCCTCGGCCTACAAGGCGCTGCTGCACCTCGGCGCACCGGCCCGCCTCGTGCACGAGCCGGGCGAGGTCGACGGTGCAACGGGGGTCGTCCTGCCCGGCGTCGGCGCCTTCGGCTCCTGCGCGGCCGCGCTCGAGCGGAGCGGCCTCGGCGACGCCGCCCGGCGGGCCATAGCAGAGGGCACGCCGTTCCTCGGCATCTGCGTCGGCTTCCAGCTCCTCTACCAGGACTCCGAGGAGAGCCCGGGCGCCAAGGGTCTCGGCGTCTTCGCCGGCACGGTGCGCCGCCTGCCCGACGGGGTGAAGCGCCCCCAGATGCAGTGGAACCGGATCGACCCAGTCCCGGGCCGCCCGAGCGCGCTGCTCGAGGGACTGGGGGAGGAGCCCTGGGTCTACTTCTTGCACTCCTTCTCGCCCGAGTTAGGCGAGGACACGACCGCCACCTGCGAGTACGGCGCCACACTGTGCGCGGCGGCCGAGCGCGACCACGTCTGGGGGACCCAATTCCACCCCGAGAAGTCCGGCACGACCGGGCTCGCGCTGCTGGCCAACTTCGTCGAACGCTGCTGCGCTCGGCTGGGGGAGCCCGCCATCTGATGGAGCTGTGGCCGGCGATCGACATCTCGGCGGGCCGGGTCGTCCGACTGGTGCAGGGGGACTTCGCCCGCCGCCACGACTACGGCGAGCCGCTCGAGTGGGCGCACCGCCTGGTCGAGCACGGGGCCGAGCGGCTCCACCTGGTCGACCTGGATGCGGCGCTCGAGGGCACCCCGCAGAACCGCGCCGTGGTGGCAGCCATCGCCGCCGCCGTGTCGGTGCCCCTCCAGGTGGGCGGCGGCGTGCGGAGCGAGGACGATGTGGAAGAGCTCCTCTCTCAGGGGGTCGCCCGGGTGGTGCTCGGCACCGGGGCCTTGGAGGACCCGGACTTCCTCGCCCGGTGCGCGGCCCGGCACCCGCGCCAGGTGGTGCTCGGGCTCGACTACCGGCGGGGGGACGACGGCGAGCCCGAGGCGGCCAGCCGCGGCTGGCGGCGCGGGTCGGGTCGGACGGTGGCCGACGTCCTGGCCGAGTCGGCGCCGCTGCCGCTCGCCGCCGTCGTGGTGACGGCCATCGAACGGGACGGCACCCTGCGCGGGCCGGACCTGAAGGGGCTGGCGTTCGTCTTGGAGTCGACGGATCATCCGGTGATCGCCTCGGGCGGGGTCGGCCAGCGCGAGCACCTGGTGGCACTGGCGGGGCTCCGCCCGCCGCCGCCCGGCCGCGCGCTGGCCGGCGTGATCGTCGGCACGGCCCTGCTCAACGGCACGCTGTCGATCCGCGAGGCGACGGGGGCATGCACGCAGTCCGCGTGATCCCCTGCCTCGACGTGACCGGCGGACGCGTCGTGAAGGGCGTGCAGTTCGTGGACCTGATCGATGCCGGCGATCCGGTGGAGCTCGCCGCCCGCTACGACGCCGAGGGGGCCGACGAGCTCACGTTCCTCGACATCACGGCGTCGTCGGACGGGCGCGACACGATGCTCTCGGTCGTCGCCCGCACCGCCGAGCAGGTGTTCATCCCCTTCACCGTGGGCGGGGGCGTCCGCAGCGTCGAGGACGCGCGGCGCCTGCTGCGCGCCGGCGCCGACAAGGTGGCGGTCAACACGGCCGCGCTGGCCGAACCGGACCTCGTCTCGGCGATGGCGACCGAGTTCGGCTCCCAGTGCGTGGTGGTGGCCCTCGACGCGCGCCGGGTGGCGGGCGCCCGGCGCTGGGAGATCTACACCCACGGCGGCCGCCAGGCGACCGGGGTCGACGCCCTCGAGTGGGTGGAACGCTGCGCCGGCCTCGGCGCGGGCGAGCTCCTGGTCACGTCCATGGATCGCGACGGCACCCGCGACGGTTACGACCTCGAGCTCACCGCGGCGGTGAGCGGCGCCGTCGATATCCCGGTGGTCGCCTCGGGGGGCGTCGGCCGGCTGGAGCATCTGGTCGAGGGGGCGGTCAAGGGCCGGGCGGACGCGGTGCTGGTGGCCTCGATCTTCCACCTGCGTGAGCACACCGTGGCCGAGGCGAAGGCCTACCTCTCCGAGCACGGCGTGACCGTGCGGCCGAGCACCCCCGGTCGCCACCTTCGCTGACCCCCTTGGCGCACGGGGCCGACGCCGCCAGGCACGGTGGTGACCGGACGCCGAGAGGGATGCGGTACCGTGCCCTGATGGCAAAGAGCGAGCCGACACCGGCCTCGCAGCTCCAGCAGCCCATCACCGTCCTGTTCGACCGGGTGCTGGTCCAGGTCACCCAGAGCGACGGCGAGCGCCGCTCGCGCGCCGGCATCCTCATCCCGGCGACCGCCCAGGTCTCGCGCCGCCTGGCCTGGGCCGACACGGTGGCCATCGGGCCCCACGTGCGGTCGGTCAAGGTGGGGGACAAGGTCCTGTTCAATCCCGAGGACCGCTTCGAGGTGGAGGTCCAGGGCGAGGAGTACGTGATCCTGCGTGAGCGCGACATCCACGCGGTGGCCTCCGAGCACCTGAACGGCGGCACGGGGCTGTACCTGTGAGCACCGACGCGGACGTGCCCGAGGGCACGCCGCTCTCGGTCGATCCCGAGGTCCTGGGGCTGGTCCGCTTCGACGACCGCGGGCTGGTGGCGGTCGTGATCGCCGACACCCAAAAGGGCGACGTGTTGGGCGTCGCCTACATGAACGAGGAGTCGCTCCGCCTCACCATCGAGACCGGCCGCGTCTGGTACTGGAGCCGCAGCCGCCAGGAGCTCTGGCGCAAGGGGGACACCTCGGGGGACCGGCAGTACGCGCGCGAGCTGCGCGTCGACTGCGACGGCGACGCGCTGCTCTTGAAAGTCGACCAGGTGGGCCGGGGGAACTGTCACACGGGGGAGTGGAGCTGCTTCGCTCGACGGCTGGCCGAGGGTCCGGGAGCCGCCCGGCCACCGGCGACGGCGCACCGGTGAGCGGGGCCATGGACAGCGGCGACCACGAGCTGCAGCTCAACCCGAGCCCCGAGGAGTTCGCCCGGCGCGCGGCCACCCAGCCGATCGTCCCCGTCTCCTGTGAGATCGTCGCCGACACGCTGACCCCGGTGGCGGCGTTCCTCCACGCGGTGGGCGACGAGGCCGGGTTCCTGCTCGAGTCCGTCGAGGGCGGCGAGCGGTGGGGACGCTACTCCTTCGTGGGCCGCTCGCCCCTGGCGACGATCGCCGCGCGCGGCCGCCGGGTCGAGTCGACCGGCGTGCTGGCCGTGCCGACCCGCGACGGCGTGCTGGCCACCATGGAGGCCGTGCTCGATGCCTATCACCAGCCGGCCCTGCCCGAACTGCCGCCGTTCTACTCGGGCCTCGTCGGCTACCTCGGCTACGACGTCGTGCGGGAGGTGGAGCGCCTGCCCGACGTGCCCCACGACGACGAGGGCTTCCCCGATGCGGTGCTGGCGGTCATCGGCCAGGTGGCCGCGTTCGACCACTGGCGACAGCGCGTCGTGCTCATCGACAACGTGGCGGTGGGGGCCGACCTCGGCGCGGCCGCGCTGACCACGGCCTACGAGGCGGCCCGGGCGCGGCTCGAGGCGTTCGCCCGGGACATCTTCGGCCCCCCCGAGTCGGCCGCGGTGCCGATCCCCCCGCCCCTCCCGGGCGCGCGGGCCGAGGCCCGGCGGACCATGACCAGCGCGCAGTTCTGCGGTGCCGTCGAGGTGGCGAAGGGCCTCATCGAGGCGGGCGACATCTTCCAGGTGGTGCTCTCGCAGCGCTACGACGTGACGCTCGGGGCGGACCCCTTCGAGGTCTACCGGGCGTTGCGCCTGCTCAACCCGAGCCCCTACCTCTATTTCTTGCGGTTCCCCCAGGTCACGGTGGTGGGCTCGTCGCCCGAGCCCATGGTGCGGCTGCGCGACGGGGTCGTGATCTCCCGACCGATCGCCGGATCCCGCCCGCGCGGCAAGTCGGAGCACGACGACGACTTCCTGGCCGGCCAGCTGTCCGAGGACCCGAAGGAGTGTGCCGAGCACGTCATGCTGGTCGACCTCGCCCGCAACGACGTCGGGCGCGTCGCCCGCTTCGGCTCCGTCGTGGTCGACGAGTTCATGACCGTCGAGCGCTACAGCCACATCATGCACCTCACCTCGCAGGTGTCCGGGACGTTGCGCGAGGGGCTCGGCCCCATCGACGTGCTGCGGGCGACCCTGCCGGCCGGAACGCTGTCGGGTGCGCCGAAGGTGCGGGCCATGCAGATCATCGACGAGCTGGAGCCCACCAAGCGCGGTGTCTACGGCGGGGTCGTCGGCTACCTCGACTTCTCGGGCAACCTGGACACGGCGATCGCCATCCGCACGCTGGTGGTCGGCCCCGACGGGCGCGGCTTCGTGCAGGCCGGCGCCGGCATCGTGGCCGACAGCGACCCGCGCACCGAGGACTCCGAGTGCGACCACAAGGCGGCGGCGCTCCTGTTCGCGGTGGCGGTGGCGCGCCGGATGGCGGCCGCCCGCACCGGGGGCCGACGGCCGGCGGTCGTCGGATGAGCGCGGCCGGAGTGCTCGAGACGCAGTACGCGGCGCTGCGCCGGGGCCACGGTGCCTACCGCCTGGCGCGCGACGTGCTGTCGGTGTCGGGTGCCGACGCCGCCGAGTACCTCCAGGGCCAGTGCAGCCAGGACCTGTCGGGCCTCTCGGTGGGCCAGGCCACCGACTCCCTGCTGCTCGCCCCGGAGGGCAAGGTGGTGGCGCTCATCCGGGTGCTCCGCCGCGACGACGCATCCTTCTTGCTCGACGTGGACCAGGGCTTCGGGCCGGCGGTCGGGAGCCGCCTCACCCGGTTCCTGCTGCGGGCCAAGGTGACGATCGAGCCGCTCGACTGGGAGTGCGTGGCCCTGCGAGGCGACCTGGGCGGCGTGGCGGTCGCCGCCGCGGACGGGTACTGCGTGCCGGTCGACTGGCACGGGTGGCAGGGGGTCGACCTCCTCGGCCCCACCGGGACGGTCGAGGTTCCGCCCGACGCGCAGTGGTGCGACGGGCCGGCCTGGGAGGCGTGCCGCATCGAGTCCGGCGTGCCGGTCATGGGCCGCGAGCTCGACCAGGACACCATCCCGGCCGAGTCCGGCCTGGTCGAGCGCACGGTCAGCTTCACCAAGGGTTGCTACACGGGACAGGAGCTGGTGGCGCGGATCGACGCTCGGGGTAGCCGCGTGGCCCGGCGCCTCTGCGGCCTGGTGCTCGCCACCGCGGTGGAGCCGGCCAGCCTGCTGGGCGTCGACCTGGTGGTCCCGGACGCGGCGCGTCCGGTCGGCCGGGTGACCTCGGCCGCGCAGTGCCCCGGCCTCGACGCCGTGGGCGCGCTCGCCTACGTGCACCGCAACGTCGAGTTCAGTGCCCGGGTGACGGTCAAGATCGACGGCGGTCTGCGGGCCGACGTGCGGGCGCTGCCGCTCGTCTAATACCACCGGCAACCGGCCGGTCCGGGTGCCGACCAGCCCGGACCCGCCGAGGCCGACCACTACGCTCTCGCGATGGGCAGCTACCTGGCGGACATCGTGGCCGCCCACCGAGCCGCGGCCGCCGCGGACACCCGGCCGCTCGAGTCGCTGCGGCGGGCGGCCGCTCGGGCTGACGCGCCCCGGGGATTCGCCGAGGCCCTGGCCACGCAGGCCGCCACCGGGCTCGGTGTCATCGCCGAGGTCAAGCGCCGGTCCCCCTCGCGTGGCGACCTCGACCCGTCCCTCGACCCGGCGGCGGTGGCCCGCGACTACGTGCGGGGCGGCGCCACCTGCCTCTCGGTGCTGACCGACGCCGAGTACTTCTCGGGTTCGAGCGAGGACCTTGTCGCCGCGCGGGCGGCCAGCGGGCTGCCGGTCCTGCGCAAGGACTTCACCGTCAGCGCGGCCGACGTCTACGACGCCCGGGCGATGGGCGCCGACGCCGTCTTGTTGATCGTGGCCGCCCTCCGAGACGACGAGCTGGTCCGGTTCGCCGACCTCGCCGGCCAGCTGGGGATGGATGCGCTGGTCGAGGTGCACGACGAGGCGGAGCTCGAGCGCGCACTCGCCACCGACGCGCGGCTGGTCGGCGTGAACCAGCGCGACCTGCAGACCTTCGAGGTCGACCACGGGCGGGCCGAGCGGCTCGGTGCGGCCATCCCGGGCGGGGTGGTGGCGGTCGCCGAGTCGGGGATACGCGGCGAGAACGACGCGGCCCGCCTCGCCGCCGCCGGGTTCTCGGCCGTCCTGGTCGGTGAGTCCCTCGTGCGGGCCGGGGATCGCGCGGCCGCGGTGGCCGCCCTCGTCGGGCATCGGGTCGCCGGGCGCCCCGTCCCCGGGGCCGGCACCGTGCCGGCCTCCTCGCGCTAGGCGGCGCTCGGTGTTCGTCAAGATCTGCGGCATCACGTCCGAGGCCGACGCGTTGCTGGCGGTCGCCCTGGGCGCCGACGCCCTGGGGTTCATCTTCGCCCCGTCCACCCGCCAGATGACGCCGTCCGCGGTGGGCGACATCGTGAAGCGCCTGCCGCGAGAGGTGCTCACGGTCGGGGTCTTTCGGGACGAGTCGCGCCAGCGCACGGTGGAGGTGGCCAACGCGCTGGGGCTGGGAGCCGTGCAGTTGCACGGGCACGAGCCGCCCGACGACGCCCGGTGGGTACGCGAGCGGGTGCCCTGCACCATTAAGGCGTTCGCGGCGGGCGAGCCGGCGATCGCCCGTTTCTCGGACTTCGGCGCCGACTTCCTCCTGATCGACGGCTCGAGCCCGGGCTCGGGGGCCGTCTTCGACTGGCGGCTGGCCGAGGGGGTGGCCGATCCCACGCGCATGTTCGTCTCGGGCGGCCTAACGCCGGACAACGTCGGCGACGCCATCGCCCACCTGCACCCCTTCGGGGTGGACGTGTCGACCGGCGTCGAGTCCGCCGCCGGACAGAAGGACCCCCAGAAGCTGCGGGCCTTCGTCACCGCCGCCCGCGCGGCCGCGCGCGCAGTGCGCGACGAGCCGCCGGCCGCCGAGATCCCGGGCGAGGGGGAGCCCGGCGACGAGTCGGGCCCCTACGACTGGATGCGGGGGTGAGCCCGCGCCGCGCCGCGGCCAGTGCGATGGGCGACCCGGGGCCGACCGGCCGGTTCGGGAACTTCGGCGGGCGGTTCGTCCCCGAGGCGCTCATGCCGGCCTGCCTCGAGCTCGAGGTCGCCTTCCGCGACGCCTGGGCCGACCCCGCCTTCCGGGGCGATCTCGACGCCGTGCTCGCCTCCTACGCCGGGCGGCCCACCCCGGTCACCGAGTGCCACCGGCTCTCCGAGCAGCTGGGCGTCCGGCTGCTCTTAAAGCGCGAGGACCTGGCCCACACCGGGTCCCACAAGATCAACAACGTGCTCGGCCAGGCGCTGCTTACCCGGCGCATGGGCAAGCCGCGGATCATCGCCGAGACGGGGGCCGGCCAGCACGGGGTGGCCACCGCCACCGCGGCGGCCCTGTTCGGCCTCGAGTGCACGGTGTTCATGGGGGAGGTGGACACCGAGCGCCAGGCGCTGAACGTGTTCCGCATGGAGCTGCTCGGGACCGAGGTCGTGCCGGTGCGCTCGGGCAGCCGGACGCTCAAGGACGCCGTCAACGAGGCGCTGCGCGAGTGGGTGGCGACGGTCGAGCGCACCCACTACTGCATCGGCTCGGTCATGGGCCCCCACCCCTTCCCCTACCTCGTGCGCGAGCTGCAGCGGGTGGTGGGGACCGAGGCGCGCCAGCAGTGCCGGGCCCTCTTGGGTGGGGCCGACCCCGACGTGGTGGTCGCCTGCGTGGGCGGCGGGTCCAACGCGGCGGGCACCTTCAGCGCGTTCGTCGACACGAAGGCCCGCCTGGTGGGCGTCGAAGCCGCCGGCGGGGCGGCCGCCACCAACGGGATCCCCGGCGTCCTGCACGGCATGAAGTCGCGCCTCCTCCAGGACGAGGCGGGGCAGATCCTGGAGGCCGAGTCCATCTCGGCCGGCCTCGACTACCCGGGCATCGGGCCCGAGCACGCGCACCTGGCCGAGACCGGCCGGGCCACCTACACCCTGGCCAACGACGACGAAGTGCTCTCGGCCCTCTCCCTCCTCGCCCGCACCGAGGGCATCATCGCCGCCCTCGAGCCGGCCCACGCGCTGGCCTGGATCGTGCGCGCGGCCGGCAGCGAGATCGAGCGGGGCGCGACCGTGCTCCTCACGCTGTCGGGGCGCGGCGACAAGGACGTGGCGCAGGTGGCCGAGCGGCTCGGCCGGCCGTGAGCGACCCGGGCATCATGGAGTCAGCGCTGCGGGCGCGCCGGGCGGCGGGGAAGAAGCTGCTCATCCCCTACCTCATGGCGGGCATGAGCCCCGACTGGCTCGAGGCCGCGCACGCCCTGGTGGCGGCCGGCGCCGACGCGCTCGAGGTCGGCATCCCGTTCTCGGACCCCATGATCGACGGGCCGGTCGTCCAGGAGGCGGCGCTCGCCGCGCTCGGCCGCGGCACCACGCCGCTCGCGGTGTTGGAGGCCCTGACCGGGGCTGACCTCGGCGTGCCGGTCGCCGTCATGACCTACTACAACCTGGTGTTCCGGGCCGGCGAGCGGCGCATGGCGCGCTCCTTGGCGGCGGCCGGGGTGGCGGCCGCCATCCTGCCCGACCTGCCCTTGGAAGAGCTCGACCCCTGGGCCGAGGAGGCGGCGGCCGCCGGCGTCGAGACGGTCCTGCTGGTCGCCCCCTCCACGCCCGACGCCCGGGCGGCCAGGATCTGCGCGCGGGCCCGCGGCTTTGTCTACGCGATGGCGCGCATGGGGGTGACGGGCGAGCGGTCGACGCTCGGGTCCGAGAGCGCGGCCGTGGTGGCCAAGATCCGCCCCCACACCGACCGCCCCGTGTGCGTCGGCATCGGCATCGCCTCGGGCGAGCAGGCGGCCGAGGTGTGCGCGACGGCCGACGGCGTCATCGTGGGCTCGGCGGTCGTGCGGCGCCTGCTCGACGGGCACGGCCCGGACGCGGCGGCCGGCTTCGTGGCCGAGGTCCGCGCCGCCATCGACGCCTAGCGTCTCAGGCGGTCGTCGCCTCGTCCCGCCGGCAGACGCAGAACTCGTTGCCCTCGGGATCGGCCAGCACGATCCAGTGGCACCCGGCGGTCTCTGCGACGCCGAGGTCGATCCGGGACGCGCCGAGGGCGATCAGCCGGGCGGCCTCGGCCTCGTGGTCCTCCACGTAGAGGTCCAGGTGGACCCGGTTCTTCCCCCGCTTGGGCTCGGGGACCGCCTGGAGGACGACGGGGATCCCCGCACCGCTCTTGGGTAGGAGGGTGACGTAGGGGGGCGCGGCCGGGCCGGGCCGGTAGTCGAGCGCCGCGCACCAGAACCCGGCCAGGCGGTCGGGGTCCGCGCAGTCGATGGCGACCTCCAGCTGCATCGGCGAATCGACCCGGCTCAGCGGGGCGGGGCGAGCACCAGGCAGCCGTTGTGGCCGCCGAACCCGAAGGAGTTGGAGAGGACCGGCCCTGGCACGAAGGGGCGGGGCTCGCCCGTCACGACGTCGAGGTGGATCTCGGGGTCCTGCTGCTCGCAGCCGTAGGTGGGGGGGATGAGGGCCCGGTCGATGGTGAGGACCGAGGCGACGGCCTCGATGGCCCCGGCCGCCGCCAGCTCGTGGCCGGTCACGCCCTTGATCGAGGTCACCGGCGGGCCCGGCTCGCCGAACACCTTGGCGATGGCCCGGGCCTCGGCCAGGTCGTTGAGCGGGGTCGAGGTGCCGTGGGCGTTGATGTGGGCGACGTCGGCGGGCACGAGACCCGAGTCCTCGAGGGCCAGCTCCATGCAGGCGACCGCGCCGCTCCCGCCGGGCTCGGGGGCCGTGATGTGGTGGGCGTCGGCCGTGCTGGCGCCGCCCAGGAACTCCGCGTAGATCCGCGCCCCGCGCTGGTGCGCGCGCTCCCAGTCCTCCAAGACCAGCGCGCCGGCCCCCTCGGACATGACGAAGCCGTCGCGCCGCACGTCGAAGGGGCGGGACTGGCCGGTGCTCGAGAGGGCCGTCATGTTGCCGAAGGCCGCGACCGCGACGTCGTTGATCGCGGCCTCAGACCCGCCGCCGATGGCCACGTCGCAGCGGCCGCTCGCCACGAGGCGCGCCGCGTTGGTGATGGCGTGGGTGCCCGACGCACATGCGGTGACGATGGCCTCGGACGGCCCGCGCCAGCCGAGGCGCATCGACACGTTGGCCGCACCCGCGTTGCCCATGATCATCGGCACGAAGAACGGGGAGACCCGGTTGGCGCCCTTCTCGTAGAAGGTGTGAATCTGGTCCACCAGCGTGTGGAAGCCGCCCACGCCGGCGCCGAAGATGACGCCCGCCCGCGACGGATCCGCGCCCAGCTCGCCCGCGTCGGCGACCGCCAGCTCGGCCGCGGCGACGGCCACCTGCGCGAAGCGGTCCAGGCGGCGGGCCTCCTTCGGGCCGAACCACCGGGACGGGTCGAAGTCGGGGATCTTGCGTTCGCCGGTGATGGTCGGCCGGCAGAGCCCCTCCCAGAGGGCCTCGATCCCGATGCCGCAGCACGACACGGCCCCGAGGCCCGTCACGGCCACCCTGCGCCCCGCCACAGGCCCGTTCGGGCCTTGGCCGAGCCGCATTAGAGCTTGGAGCTCACGAGGTCGAAGGCCTGCCCCACGGTCTCGATGTCCTCCAGCTCGTTCTCGTCGATCGTGACGTCGAAGGACTCCTCGAGCGCCATCACGAGCTCGACCAGGTCGAGGCTGTCGGCGTCGAGGTCGTCGGCGAAGCGGGCCTCCTTGGTCACCTTGTCCGCCGGAACCTGGAGGACCTCGACGGCGCATTCCTTGAACTTGTCGAACGCTGCTTCGCTGTCCACTGTCATCTGCTCCTTGTCGTCGCCGCCAACCCCGGCCTCACAACCCCATCCCCATGCCCCCGTCGACGGGGAGCACCACGCCGGTGATGTAGCCGGCGCCCGCCGAGGCGAGGAAGCCCACCGCCGCCGCGACCTCATCTGCGGAGGCGGCCCGCCCCAGCGGGACCATGCCCCGAAGTTGCTCGACCCGCTCTGCGCCGAGCGCCGCGATCATATCGGTGGTGACAATCCCGGGCGCGACCACGTTCACCGTGATGGTCCTGCTCGCAACCTCCCTGGCCAGGGCCCGGGCCATCCCCACCAGGCCGGCCTTGGAGGCGGCGTAATTGGCCTGCCCGGGGAGCCCGACGAAGGCGCCGACCGACGAGATGAAGATGATGCGACCGCGGTGCAGGCGCAGCATCTTGGCGATGGCGCGCTTGGCCACGCGGAAGGCGCCGCCCAGGTTGGTGTCGACGACGGCCCGCCAGGCGTCCTCGTCCATGCGCAGGATGAGCGAGTCGCGCGTGATGCCGGCGTTGGCCACCAGCACCTCGACTGGGCCGAAGTGCCCCTCGACGAGGCCGAAGGCGGCGTCGACCGACTGGGGGTCGGTCACGTCGCAGGGGACGGCCAGGTAGCGCTCGGCGTCCCCTGCGGGCGCGGGCGGCGGGTCGGCGCGGTAGCCGGCGGCCACGCGGTCCCCGTGGGCGAGGAACCAGGCTGCGCAGGCGGCGCCGATGCCTCGGTTGGCGCCGCTCACGAACACGACGCGGCCCTGCCCGGCCGCTCCGTCGGGCGCGTCCTCCCCGCTCATCGACCGTCCCCGCTGACGCGGAGCCAGAGCAGGGGCTGGCCCTGCTGGACGCGCTCACCCTCGGCCGCCAGCCAGCGCACGACCTCGCCCCGGAACGGGGTGCGCACCTCGGCCACGCCCACCCGGCCGACCAGGTCGCCCACGTCGATGGTCGAGTCGGCCCCCGACTCGAGCGTGCCGGGCAGCAGGCCCGCGCCGGGCGCGGCCAGCGACTGCTCGGGGGCGAAGATGCCGCTGCTCGGACTGACGACCACCCGCTCGGACATGTAGAGGTGCTCTCCCACCTGGTGGAGGGCGTCCTCCCGGTGGGCCGCCTCGGTGGTCGCCGCCACCGCGTCCATCAGCTTGTCGAGGTCGTCGGGGACGGCCACCGACAGCGCCGTCAGCTCGGGCGCCACCCGCCGGGCCAGGCCGGTGAGCACCCCGCCGGGGCCGAGCTCGACCAGGGTGGTGGCGCCCAGGCCGGCCAGCGTCTCGACGCCCTGGCGCCAGCGGACCGGGCTGCACAGCTGCGCCGAGAGCAGCCCGGGCCAGTCGGCGGGATCGGTGTGGACCCGGGCGTCCACATTGGCCACCACCGGGACCTCGGGGGTGAGGAAGACCGCGTCGCCGAGGGCCTTGCGCAGCGACGAGCGGGCGGCGGCCATGAGCGGCGTGTGGAACGCCCCCGACACGGCCATGGGCAGGACGCGCTTCGCGCCCAGGTCCTTGGCCAGGGCCGAGGCGGTGGCGACGGCGTCGGAGGTGCCGGCGATGACCACCTGGCCCGGGGCGTTGTAGTTGGCCACCCAGACGTCGCCCTCGGCGCGCTGGCAGGCGGCCTCGGCGTCGTCGTCGGAGATGCCGAGGAGGGCCGCCATGGTGCCGGGCGCGTCCTCGCCGGCCCGGGTCATGGCCTCGCCGCGCGCCACCACCAGGCGGATGCCGTCTTCGAAGGAGAGGGCACCGCTCGCCACGAGGGCGGTGTACTCACCCAGGCTGTGGCCGGCGCAGGCGGCGGGGGAGAGGCCGAGGCGCTCGACCGCGTCGAGGACGACCAGGCTCTGGACGAACGTGGCCAGCTGGGCGTTGGCGGTGGGGGTGAGCTCCTCCATGGGCGCGTCGAGGAGCAGCGAGGTGAGGTCGCGTCCGGCGGCGGTCGACGCCTCGGCCACCACCTCGAAGGAGGGGTGGTCGATCCACGGCGCGCCCATCCCCGCGCGTTGGGAGCCTTGACCGGGAAAGGTGAATACCAGCAACGCTGTTCGTCTCCGCCCCTGGGTCCGGGCCGCTGGCCCCACGACCAAGCCGATCCCGGGCGCCGGCCTCCAGTGTGTCACGGGGTACCAGACGTCGCCCAACGGGCCCAGGGGCCCGGGCGGTCGGTTCGGGCGCCGGTAGCTTGGGGGCGGTGCGCGCGGCGGCGGCCCAGTTCAGCTCGGTGCTCGACAAGGCGGAGAACCGGCGCCGGGCGACCGCGGCGATCGTGATCGCGGCGGACCGGGGGGCCACCCTCGTGGTGCTCCCCGAGGCCGCCATGTACGCCTTCGGCGCGCCGGGGAGCGACCTCCGCCCGCACGCGGAACCCCTCGACGGCCCGTTCGTGACCGCGCTCGGGGACGCGGCCACGGCCACGCGGACGACGGTGGTGGCCGGGATGTTCGAGTCGGCCGACGGCGGGGTCTACAACACCGTGGTCGTGGTCAGCGGCGCGGGCCTCCTCCACCGCTACCGCAAGCTGCACCTGTTCGACGCGCTGGGCTGGCGGGAGTCCGACCAGCTGCGGACCGGCGACCCCGACCCCGACAACCTCGCCGTCTCGGCGCTCGGAGACCTCAGCCTCGGCGTGATGACCTGTTACGACCTGCGGTTCCCCGAGCTGGCGCGCGTCCTCGTCGACGCCGGGGCCACGGTGCTGGCGGTTCCCGCGGCCTGGGTGGCCGGCCCCCGGAAGGCCGACCAGTGGGGCGATCTGGTGCGCGTCCGGGCCATCGAGAACACCGCGTTCGTGGTGGCCGCCGCCCAACCCGGCCCGCGCTACGCGGGCCACTCCATGGTCGTCGATCCGCTCGGCGCGCCCTTGGCGGAGCTAGACGGCGAGGCCGACGACGCGTCGGCACTGGCCGTGGCCGACCTGGACGCCGCGACGGTGGCGCAGGTGCGCCGGACGCTGCCCGTCCTGGAGCACCGGCGGTTCGTGGTCCGATCGGCACCGGATGGACGCGCCACGCCGCCCGGCGGAGACGGAGTGCGCCGGTAACGGATGGGGACCGCTCGACTGCGCTCGTGCCTCTGCACCGAAGAGAGCCTGCACGCCCCCGAGCTCCTCGGCTGGGCGGACCGGATCAGGTCGGCCTGGGACCGCACGCACAGCGGCCTGCCCGTGCTCCCGCACCGCAAGGTCTGGGAGTGGATCTTCATCATCCAGGCCCTCTCGGAGCGCGGGGTGCTCCGGGAGGGCTGTCGGGGACTGGGGTTCGGGGTGGGACAGGACCCGCTCGCCGCCCTCTTCGCCAGCCAGGGCTGCGAGATCCTGGCGACCGATATCGGCCAGGCCGCGGATGCGCACTGGGCCGCCACCGATCAGCACGCGTCCGGCCCGGCCCAGCTGAACCAGGACGGCATCTGCGACCCGTCGGTGTTCGATCGGGCGGTCACGTTCCGCGAAGTGGACATGCGCGACATCCCGAGCGACCTCCACGGCTTCGACTTCACCTGGTCGGCCTGTGCCTTCGAGCACCTGGGGTCGCTCGCCGCGGGACAAGAGTTCATCCTCCGGCAGATGGACTGTCTCCGGCCGGGTGGGTACGCGGTGCACACGACGGAGTTCAACGTCGGCTCGAACACGCGCACGGTGGGAGTCGGCGACACGGTCCTCTATCGAAGACGAGACCTCGACTACCTGGTCAAGGCGCTCCGGTCGTTGGGCCACGCCGTGGACATCGACTACGAGACCGGGACGAGTCCGGCGGATCTGCACGTGGACCACCCGCCCTGGTCCGGCCCGCATCTCAAGATCCAGCTCGGCCGGTACGTCGCCACGTCGATGGCCCTCATCATCGAGAAGGGTCCGTCGGGCCGGACGAGGCCGTGGAGACCGAACCCGGCGTGGCGGGCCCATCGGCTGGGGCAGCGAATCCGGTTCGGTGCACTCCGCGCCGTCGAGACGGCGACCAGTCGCGGCCAGTGACCAACGGCCCTATCGACATTCGACTGCCGATGCCAAGCTGGTTGAGGTGCATCGGCGAATGCTCCTCCCTGCCGGACTACTCCTGGTAGGGCTGATGGCTGGGTGCAGCAGCTCCCCGCCCAATGTGAGCTTTCCGCTTGGTACTGCCGACCGGAATCTGACCTATTGCAGCTCTCAGACGCTGGATCTCTATATTCCTCGCGCCGCGGTCACCCGCCCGCTTCCCATCGCAATGTACGTCCACGGCGGAGGTATGACCTCGGGCGACAAATCGGACCTGAACCCGGTGTTCCTTGATGCATTGGCTTCAGATGGGTATGCAGTCGCCAGCGTGAATTATCGGCTTGCCCCGCAGTTCAAGTTTCCCACGCAGATCGAGGACGTCAAGTGTGCGATCAGGTATCTGCGAGCCAAGGCATCTAGGTATGGCTTGAACGGAAGCGAGATATACGCGTTCGGCACCAGTGTTGGGGGACAACTCGTTGCACTCGCGGCCCTCACCGGTCCGCATTCGGCATTCGATGTCGGACCATATGCGACGGAACCGAGCAACCTGATGGCGGTAGCCGACATATTCGGCCCCGCGAACCTCACTGAGCGAGCATCAGGGTTCTCTGAACCTTCCGACATTCAGCAAGTCTTCGGCAACGATCACCGGAACCTGGTGCTTGCCAGCCCCACGCACTACGTTGCTCCGAACTCGCCGCCCATCCTTCTTGTTCAGGGTGTCGACGACACGCTGGTTCTCAAATCGCAATCGATTGGGCTCTACAGAGACCTCAGAGCAGCGGGGGATCAGACGAAACTTGTGTTGGTCCAGAACATGGGCCACATGTTCGTGCAAGTTGGCCCGAATCCGCTTGCCCCGAGCCTTCATCAGATCGCGAGAGACATGACGAGCTTCTTCGACAATGAACGGAAGGTGTGAGGTTCCATGATCTTGGTTTGCTCACGCCAGACGTCAGGGGCCGGCTCGAAGCCTCGGCGGCCGACCCGCTCGACTTCGGGCTCGGGAATGGGACTAATGGACTTTCGGCCCTAGGCGCCGGCCCCCCACGGGTGCAAACTGGCCTCACGCCTGGTCGGCTTAGTCGGCAGGGCAGGGCACAAACAGACCGAGAGGTTCGTTTGGAGCCCCACAGAAAGCGCCCCTTCGGAGGGCGCTTTCCTGTTTTAGCGCTCCAAATCTCCCGCTGCTTGCTTCCACCTTCTAACGATGGCCCACCCGCTCGGCCTCCTCCACGCCCTCGACGTGGCCCGCGAACGACCACCCTCGAATTCCGCTTGCCATCGCTCAGCCGGTGGTTGCCAACCCACACGACGGGCTCCGGGCAATGGTCAGGAGCGCCTACCCGGACGGTTGGACCATCCGCCAGCACGGGCCGGGCGAAGAGAAGACGGAGTCGGCGTACTGGTCCACTCTTGGAAGGCTGCTACGGGGGCGGGTCCTGTTACGGGCCCACCCACTTCGAACGTGCCCGAGCAAAGGACTTTGGGCCCTGGCGTGGACATCGGATCCTCTCCAAACATGAGAAGCGGCATCCTCGGCGCTCCGCCAAGGAAGGAAGCATCGTGAAGCACGCAAACGGCGGCGCCGAGTATCCGGGCCCCCGTCTATTTCGGACGTCGGCGCGACCGCCGGCCCGTCTGCGGCCCGCTTCCCGGCACATCAGGGGTGAACCTTGACGCCGAGCGATCTGTTCAGGCTTTGTGCTCACGGGGGGCGGTCCCGGGTGCGCGGGATCCTCTGGCTGTGCCTGGTTGTCGGCCTTCTTCCGCTGGCCTCGTCCCGGATGCCGTTAACCCGGCTCGGGGCGGCGGCCCCCGCCTCAGCCGCCCTCGTTCCCGTGCCGCTGCAGGAATTCATTTCCGACCACGCCAACGGCCGGGTGTGGAACGCCTACAACCAAACGCAGGATGCCGCAGGGCCGGGGATCTTTGGGTCCCCGAGCGCGGTTGTGTACGGGCCGCAGGAGTTGATCCAGGTCTACGGACAGGGAGCCAACGGGGACCTGGTCGAGTACGTGAACGACGGAGTCGGCGGCCGGGTGTGGAATTCCTATGACCTGAGCGTGGTAGCGGGGAGCGGTGCATCGGGCGGGAGTCCCGATGCGCTGGTCGACGCGGCTAGCGGATTCGTCCAGGTGTACGCGCGGGCCGCCAACGGGGACCTGGTCGAGTACCTGAACGACGGAGTTGGCGGCCGGGCGTGGAACGCCTACGACCTGAGTGTCTCCGCCGGAGGAGGCGGGCCCGTCGGCGGGAACCCCAACGCCCTCTACGACACGGCGCAAGGATTGGTCCACGTCT